>OODF01001359.1_pt1 | contig 10732 bp, 6 predicted proteins | sample 1671431 | NCBI WGS metagenome assembly OODF01 (sample SAMN06348156, study PRJEB24527) | human gut metagenome | biome: human gut; feature: ankylosing spondylitis patient; material: feces | host: Homo sapiens | place: China | collected 2015-10 | reverse complement strand
CGGCAAGTTTCTACAGAAACTTGCCGGTTTTTGGCTCAAGTAGAATTATAAGATTTCATCAAAAGGATAAAAAAGAGTATCGGACGGAAACAATCAGTATTCCAATATATTAGCCTATCTGTCTCAACAAATCTCTGACGATACTTTCAATCCAGTCAATTTCGTCTGCAGGAAGCCCCCCTGTATGCATAATTATATTGCGAGACATTTCCAAATCATCCATGCGAGACATGAGCCATGCCTGGTTAGGAATTATATCCGAAAAGTCATCCCAATTAGCAATAACGATTTGCCCTAGATTTCCAAGCATAGTATTGAAAAAACGAGCGGGAGACAAATAAAATGTTCTCATATCAGCAAGCAGTGAAATAAAAGTAACCTTAAAATATCTGCCGGCGACGCAAAAAGGCAGGTACTCGCTAAGTGCCTGCCTTTATTAATCCTGCTCTCAATCCGCGCCCTGCGTGGACTCTGCGCAGCGGGCGACGAACGACGCGACTGCGTCATCGGCGCTTGCGATGCTGCCGTCCAGCAGTTCGTTTGCCGCATGGCTCAGGAGCGTGCCGATGTAGGCCGGAACCGTTCCATCGCTGACGACCTTCATCTCCACCTTATCGATATCGTTCAGCGCGGTGTAGCGCTCATCCGTTGTTTCCTTAGCAGCAGAGGGAACGCCCTTGATAGAAGCAAGCGGGTTCAGCTCGTCCTGACGGGCCATAAAGCGCAGAAATTCGACCGCGTAGTCCTGCGCGTCACTCTCCTTTTTGACTGAAAAGCTGCTGCCTGCGAATGCCCCGGAAAAATGCTATATGCCGCAATAACAGAAGGCCGCCATCTCGGGGTGCAGCAGCTCCCTGAGATGGCGGTTTATATGCTTACTGCTCAAATTCCTTCGACCAGTCGCGGTTTTCCCGCTTGGCGGTCTGCGTTTCGTGAACGCCATCCGCCTTGCGCTCGTACTCGTGCGAGTTTGTCGCCTCCTGGATCGCAAGATAGCCCCAGAAGGTCTCCGGATTGTCCGGCCAGACGATCTGGTTTGCGAGCAAGTCGCTCTCCTTCTCCGGCAGGCGGTGCAGCACGCGGTTCAGAAGCGTCGCTGTCTCGGCGCGGGTGAGGTTGCTTTCCGGACAGAACACCGTTTTGCTGCTTCCTTCCACCCAGCCATTGCCGTAAGCCTTGCCGATCGCATTCTCGGCCCAGTGGCCGGAAATGTCGGTGAACGGCGTGTCGGCCGACTTGGCAGTCTCGTCAAAGCGCGCGATCATCGCGGCGAATTCCGCGCGCGTGATGGGTGCGTTCGGGCGGAACGTGCCGTCGGGATAGCCGCTGATGACGCCCATCTTCGAGAGTGTGGACACCGCCGCGGCGTACCACGCGGTATCCGACACATCGCTGTAAGCGTTGTCCTTCGTCAAATTCTGCATGCGCACATCGTCCTTGAGCAGACGGAAGAGCACGGTCGCCACCTCGGCGCGGCTGATGCTTCCGTTCGGGCGAACGGTGCCATCCTCGTAACCGAGCAAGTAGGCGTAATGATCCTCGCCGTTGAGCATTTCCGGGATGGGTGCGAGCGTCGGCTTTGTCTCGTCCGGCTTTGCCGGTGTGGATGGAGTCGAGGGGCTTCTCTTGGCACTGAAACGCGCGTAATAGGTCGTTCCCTGCCAGACAGCGCCGTCCGCCCTCGTCGGAACGAACGTAAGCTCAGTCGAAAGCAGCGTGCCGTCGGCGCTGTACCAGCCGTCAAACTTCGCACCGCTCTTCGGCTGCGCGGTCGAACCGTGAGCCGTTCCTGTTACAGCGTCAACGGGCTCCGACTCGACAGTCACCGTGCCGAGCTCCGCGTCGTTCGGCTCATAGCCGATCGTCACGCTCTGCTCTTCCCAGACGGCGTAGAGGGTCACCACATCGTTATCATTTGTAAGATTCGGAAACTTCTCGTCCAGCTTGATACTCTCCTGATCCTCGTACTTGACCTCGCCTGCCGACTCCGTTGCCCAGCCCACGAATCTATAGCCCTCGCGGCTGAAGGCACACTTCTCCAGCGGATGAGCCTGCCCGTGCGGGAAGGTCTGGTCCTCCATCGTATCCGTGCCACCGTTGGCGTCATAGTGCAGCACATACTGCTTCAGACGGAACCGCGCCACATAGCTGCCGTCTTGGTAGCGTCCGGACGAGCCCTTTTCCGGCGTATAGGTCGTTTTGTCTGTCAGGGGATGCTTCCCCTGCGCATCGTACCAGCCGACAAACACACTGCCTTTTCCCGGCACAGCCGTCGCGCCGCGCGCCGTGCCGGTCTCGGGATTGAGCGACTCATAGACCGTGCCTTCCTGCACGGTGATAGTATCATTTTCTTTCGCAGCAGTGCCATTCAGCTCGACCGTGCCGAGCGAAGTCGGTTCCGGCGTGTAGAAGATGGTCACATCGGCCAGTCTTTCCCACTGGGCGTAGAGCGTCACTTTTCCCTCGTTTTCAACCGTTTGGGTAAACGCTGCGCCGTCGCTGTAAAAGTCACCTTTCCCGGTTGTCCAACCGTCAAAGGTATACCCCTTGCACTGAAACTGATTTGGGCTCAGATTACGTGAGGTAGTCGCGGCGCTGAACGTCTGGTCCACCATTTCACCGCTTTGCGCTCCTGCGTCTATGATGGGGTAGTTCGGCTCATAATGAATCGTAAAGGTATTCGGTTCAAACACGGCGACATAGCGCACCACGAGCACGGGCGTTCTGTTCTCCCCTCTGCTCTCCGCGAGCGGCTTCAGCTTCGCCTGCATCATGGCCGCGGTAACGGTCAGGGTCGTGCCGCTGATTGCACTTCCATTCACCGGCTCCAATTTGCCGTCGTCGCTCTCTTCATACCAGCCGACAAAATGGTAGCCGTCACGCGGAGCTGCGGTCGAGGAAACGGTACCCTCGTCTACCTTACCGTTCTGCACCATAAAGCTGCCGCTCTTTGGGTTCACATCGCCCCAGTTCGAATCGTTGACGGCAAAGTCCACCGTTGCCACGTCTTTGTTCTTATATACGGCGTAGAGCTTTACTTCCTGTCCATTCTCCGTGACTTCAAGTTTTCTAAAGCCGACGGAATCGCCGGGGGCCTGCGTCTCGATATCACTCAAGTCAGCATTTGTCGGCTTTACAAGGCTCCAACCGGCGAAATACTTGTCATTCGGGATTTCTGTCCCGGCAGGAAGCTCCATCAGCTTGATCGACGCGCCGAAGGGAATGCCCGTTGACGGGGCTTTGAGGCCCGGCTTACTGCTGCCCAGCAGCGCGGCATAGTCGTAGCTTGCATATTTCAGATCGCCGACAGGCTCTCCATTGCCGGTATCATACACCACAGTGTAGGTATACGGGGTGAATTCCCACTGGCCGGTGAGCGTCAGATTATTTCCCGGCATGTCAAAATCATTGCCCGCTGTAATCGTGTTCTCATTGTCGCTGCGCTGCCAACCCTTGAACGACCAATCTCCATAGAGCGTCACGTTGTCCGTGACCAGCACATCTTTCCCATCCATGGTCTGATTTCGGGCAGGCTCGCTCGCCGCCTTGACGCTCTCGCCGCGGTAGTGTTCTTCCGTATGCGCGAAGCTGCCGCTCGGGCTCCAGCTCCCGCTGTCCGCGAACTGATAGGACAGCGAATGTTCTGCCTCAGGCTCAAATGTCCAGAAGCCCGTCAGCGTGCGGTCCCCCGTCACGTTGATAAGCTCTGTCACGCGGATCACAATATCAACGTCGTTCCCGCTGCTCCCGTCTTCTTCGCCGTCATGCCAGCCGGTAAAGACCCACTTGCCGGGAACCGTTCTGCCATCTTTCTTGACCGTGCCGTCGATGGTCGTCTTGTCTTTTATAAAGTCTTTGGAAATATAATACGTGCCGCCATCGATGACCGTACCGGGCCTCGGAGGATCCGGCGTATTCTGCGGGCATTTACCGGCAGCCACACTTGCCCACTGATACGTCACCGTATGTGTGGGGGCAAAGCGGGCGTAGATCGTCTGCACGCCCTCACTGATCACGGTATAGCTGTGCGTCGGCTTGCTGCTGACGAGATCATATTTGCCGTCGACCTGCTGATACCAGCCGATGAATTCGTAGCCTGCCTTAGCCGTCGCAGTCACGGTGACGCGTTCACTGGCCGAAGCAAAATAGTCCTTTGCCGCCGGGTTGTTCGCTACGGACTCGCCCTCGTTGCCGACGATCTCGACCGTGCCGCAGTCCTCATTTACCAGAAAATCATCGCTCACCTTGCCGTCCGCGTTCTTCACGCGCGAGGCGGTGACGAAGCGCTGACGCCACTTCCACTGGGCGATGAGCGTCGCGCCGACGGATTCGAGCTCCGTCGTCTCGCCATTTGCCGTAAAGGTAAAGGTTTCGCTTTCCGCGTCATAGCTCACGGTGTGGACCGCGGGCAGCACTTTATTTTTTTGTGGCAGCAGCCAGCCATCGAAGCGCCAGCCATCCTTTACTGGTGTGGCCTCCTTTGAGTCATAGGGACCGCGTGCTGTTGTGCTGCCATCACCGCTCACCTGCGGAGCAAAGGAGACCGCATTTGTTCCGTTGTCGCCGTGGGTATACTGCTTTCCGCCGTTGGCCTCATATATGACCATAGGCTTTTTGACAAAGACCAGCACGATATCCGCCGGTTCCTCCACAGGGTGCTCATAAGTATAGGTTCTGTCAACTTTATCCCAACTCGGACTCGTTGCGGGAATAAACTCCTTCTTCAGTCCATTCTGCGTCTGGCGCGTGACATACGCGCCGACAAACTGAACATCGTCGCTTTCCGGTTCGACCGCCTTCACCGTGATGGGGCTGCCGTTAGCCACTACCAGCTCTGACATGCTGCCGCGAATCTCGTAATACACGTTTTTGCCGCCGGTCGGAACGCCGATAAAGCCCGATCCCCCCGCCGTGGCCGCCGCCGTGATGGTCTGATAAAGGCTGAAATGAATATTGTCGATCAGATTACCGAGCGTCTTATTACTCGTCGCCGCAGAATAGGAGCAGAAGGCAAAGACGGTCTTCGTCTGCCCGTCCGGCACGGCGTAGCGGCAACTGTATGCAAGCTTTCCCGCCGCATAGGCCGAGCTCTTCGTGCCGTAATTGCCCCAGGCCGTGTTACTCGTGCCGATGATCCAGACATTCCACTTCTCCGTGTACACGTCAGACGGCGAAGCGCTGAACGCATCACCGATGTCATTCTGGAAGCCGCCGTTTGCGGCAAACTTTTTGGAGTAGACCGTGATCTTCTGCGTACAGCCGGTAACCGGAATGTTCACACCCAGCTTCTCAGCATGGCTCTTCACCCAGTCCGTCATGCGCATGAACTGGTCTTTTCCGGCTTTGTTCGGTTTGTCAGGTTTTTCGTCCTGCTTCGGGCCGATGATGAGCGCCATATGGTCATCGCCCTCGCGGCCGCGATGAGAAAGGCCCCACTCATACACATTGCCGCCGACCGTCTCGGCATACTGATAAAGCGTGCTCTCTTCGTCGGCGTTCAGCTCTGCAAACTGAGATCCGTCCGGAATAGTCTGGTCGCCCATAAGCTGGGGAGCATCTTTGCCGTTCCGCCTCGATCCGAACTCGATCTTTCGGTCGGATGCCGTTGTATCCCAGTCAGGAACCTCCTTTGCAGGCCACTGCGGCGAATTCTTGTCGTGAAACGCAGGCTCCTCAAAGCTGCCGTTTTTGATGGCGTTCTCCGTAACGCTGCGCGTATCGGCCGCCAGAATAGAAGTTGGCAGCAAACTCAGTGCCATTGCCAGCACCATCAATCCGCAGACGGCCCGCTTTTTCCAATCTCCTTTGATGTCCATGATAGATCGTCTCTCCTTTTATGGGGTGTGAAGAAAGTCTCTAACCCACTGTTTTTATTGATGCATAGAATTGGATTATAGCATTGTGCAAACAGTTATTCAATGGGCATTTTAATGAGGCTCTCCAAAAGTGATCGAATCTTTTTGCCGTTTTTGGCCATTGAAAATCATGTGATCCGCATTTCGTTTTTCTTTTCCCGCGCACCACTTTTAGCCAAATATCAGGTTGAGCGTCCCGTACTGATGACGTAAAGTTTTCGCTGAAAGCGGCTTCCCCAATTTGCTCTTGTACTCTGTGCGCAGATAGACAAGATATTTTTGAATATCAACAGGGCTGATTTCCTGCAAGACAGAACCCTTGAAATACTCCGATATAATGCGCGTCATGTTCTTGTAAAACGCTATGGTGTTCGGCTTGTCGTTTTCTCCGCGTATCTGCAAAACGAACCACGTATCATTCACAAACGACACAAAATCATCCCGCCGCTTATCGGGCGGTAGGCGGTACGCGCTGCCGAGTTTCTTTTGCTTCTGGTACTCTGCTTTGACTTCCTCTTCCCACGCACCCGCCGCACGTTCCGCCGCTTTTCTTGCCTTTGCTGGCGTCAAGTCGGCGGGCGCTGTCCAAGTGGTGTATTTTCTGATTTGCTTGCCGCGCACATCACGCTCTAAGCAGACGATAAAGCGGAAAGAAATAATCTTGCCGTTTTTCTTGTTTTCTCGAATGTTCGCCATTGAAACGCACCCTTTCATTTCTGACGTATCAATGACTTTCACGCGCTATTTTCGCAGTTGTGCGCTTTTTTGTGCGCTTTTGGAGTTTTCACGCATTTTCGCACTACACGTTTTGCTCTTAAAAGTTGCAAAAAAGCCTTGAAATCATACGATTTCAAGGCTTTTCTTGGTCCGAGTGGCGAGAATCGAACTCACGGCCTCATGGTCCCGAACCATGCGCGCTACCAACTGCGCTACACCCGGATATGAAATTGTGCGGCTCACGCCGCGAACAGTAGTATTATATGAGCTTCCCCCCGTTCTGTCAAGAGGGAAATCCACATTTTTCAAAAAGCCCCGCGGCGCGCGGCCGCAGGGCTCTGGCGGGAGCATGTGAGGATCGAACTCACCCGAGAGGCTCTTCACCCCTCTCACCGGTTTTGAAGACCGGGGGGCACACCAGCACCCATCTACTCCCATGTGAGAGGCGACAAAAGCCGCCTCATTTTTCTATCTCGCCAAACTGCGCGCCCGGCCTGCGGACATCGCCCTCGCGACGAAGAATGCCCCGACGGTCGTAGTATTCCAGCACCAGCAGCGCGTGGTCGCGCGAGGTGCCGAGCGCGTCGCGGAATTCTCCCAGCGTGAGCGTGTCGTGCGTTTCGAACCACGCCTTCACCCTTGCGTCGACCGCATCCAAAACGTTTTTTTCGACGCAGAGCTCTGGCGCGAGCAGCACAAGCTCGCCGGTAGATAAAAGACTCTCAAGCACGCGCGCGCACTCCACGCGGTCTTTTTTGTCGAACAGCGCACAGAGCGCGTCCTGCTTTTTGCCAAGAATTCCCGCCGCGCGGCAGGTGCGCAGCAGCTCTTCCCGGATGGCGCTCTGCCGCTTGGTCAGATGCACGGAAAAGTCCGCAAGCGCGCAGTGCTCCGCCGTCAGCGTGAGTTTTCCCTCGCGCGCAAAGCAGGCGAGGATCGCGTCTGCATTTTCCCGTGCTTTGCCGCGCAGAAGCCGCTGCCGCGCCTCGGCGAGGCGCATGCCCGCGTGCAGCGGATGTTCGCGGTGGTACTTTGTCAGCATCGTCTCACAGTCTGTCCACAGCCTGTCCAGCGTCGACGATGTAAGATAGCGCGACGGCGCGATCTCGACGAGCTTTCCCCGCGCACAGAGCACGGCGAGCATTTCCACCAGTTTTTCTTCCGGTTCATCGAAGCACGCGGCAAGGTCCGCAAGCGTCATGCCATCCGCGCCGTGCTCGCCGACGGCCTGCACGAGCTTTGCCTCGTCCGATCCGCTCTCGCGCACGTCGAGCGAGGCGATCACGCGCGCATCGTTTCGCTTGTGCCGGTACGGATGCTCGTCCAGGATCATCCCGCCGCCGACGGTCTCGAGCGGCGAGTAGAAGCGCACGACAAAGCGGTCGCCCTGCCGCGCGGCGAACGCTTCGCTCAGCCGCAGCTGGGCATAGCAGCTCTCGCCCGGACGCAGCGCGTCGCGGTCCAGCAGCACTGCCTTTGCAAGGCGCACCGCCGCACCGTGGTAGAGGTGCAGGCGCGAGCCGCTCTCGATGATCCGCTTAGAATCCGGCAGATTTTGCAGTTTCACGTCCAGCATCAGCGACGGCTGCATCGAATCCGGCCTGCACAGCACATCGCCGCGGCTGATGCTCTCTTTTTTGATGCCCGCTAAGTTGACCGCCGCGCGCTGTCCGGCGTACACCGCCGACACGTCGCGCCCGTGCACCTGCAAATTGCGCACGCGGCACTTATTCCCGAGCGGCATGAGCTGCGCCTTGTCGCCGACGGCGATGTGCCCGTCGATGAGCGTGCCGGTGACGATCGTGCCGAAGCCGTCGACGGAAAACACGCGGTCGATGGGCAGGCGGAACGGCGTGCGCGCGCTCTTTTCCTCCGCGTGCAGCGTCAGAACGCGGAGCGCTTCGCGCAGGGCCTCAATGCCTTCGCCCGTGCGGATGGACGTGCGCAGGATCGGCTTATCCTCTAAAAACGTGCCCTTGACGCGGCTTTTGACGTCCTCTTCGAGCATGTTCAGCCAGTCCTCGTCGACTAAGTCGGTCTTTGTCAGCACGATGAGTCCGTCCTTCACACCGAGCAGCTGCAGGATGTCCAGATGCTCGACTGTCTGCGGCATGAAGCCCTCGTCCGCCGCCACGACAAGCATCGCAAGGTCGACACCGCCCGCGCCGGCGAGCATGTTCTTGATGAACCTCTCGTGCCCCGGCACATCGACGATGCTCGCACAGCTCCCGTCCGGAAAGTCGAGGCGCGCAAAGCCGAGGTCGATCGTGATGCCGCGCTTTTTCTCCTCGGCCAGCCGGTCGGTGTCCACGCCCGTGAGCGCCTTGACGAGCTCGGTCTTGCCGTGGTCGACATGACCCGCCATGCCGATGATAACATGCTTCATCGGATGGCCTCCGCAGCCGCCGCGGCGATCTCGGCAAAGTCTTCCTCTCGAATCGTGCGCACGCACAGCAAATACTGCCTGCGGTGGATACGCGCGACGATGGGCTTAGCGCGAAGGCGCAGCTTCTCTTCCAGTTCATCCACGCTGAGCCTCCCCGGCTCGATCGCGACGGCCCAGCCGGTGAGCTCCTGCGCCGGAGCGCTGCCGCCGCCGACAGCGTCGCCCGTCCACACGAGCTGCGAGGAAACGCCTGCGTCCGCGAGCGCCTTTTGCAGCCGCAGCGCCTTGGCGTGCAGCTTATCCTCGCCCGCCGACAGCATCGCGAGCGTCGGGATCTCTCGCACGGCGATCTCGGCATCCAGATAGGCGCTGAGCGTCGCGTGCAGCGCGGCAAGCGTCATCTTGTCGAGGCGCAGTGCCCGCGCAAGCGGGTGTTTTTTGAGCCGCTCGATGTACGCTCGTTTGCCGACGATCAGCCCCGCCTGCGGCCCGCCAAGCAGCTTGTCGCCGGAAAACGACGCAACATCCACGCCCGCGTGCAGACTTCTCTGCACCGTCGGCTCGCCGCGGATGCCAAACGGTTCGAGGTCGACGATTGCCCCGCTGCCGAGGTCTTCAATGAGCGGCAGGCCGTGCCCATGCGCGATCTCCGCCAGCTCCTCCCGCGGTACGGATTCGGTAAAGCCCACGATGCGGTAGTTGCTTGTATGCACCTTCAAAAGCGCTCTCGTCTGCTCGCCGATGGCGGCTTCATAGTCGCGCCGGTGCGTCTTGTTCGTCGCGCCGACCTCGCACAGCGTGCAGCCGCACTGCGTCACGATCTCCGGAATGCGGAACGAGCCGCCGATCTCGACGAGCTCGCCGCGCGAGGCGATGACCTCTCCCCCGCCCGCGAGCGCGGACAGGATGAGCAGCACCGCCGCGGCGTTGTTGTTCACGGCCATCGCCGCCTCCGCGCCCGTCAGGCGGCACAAAAGCGCCTCCACGTGCTGATAGCGCGAGCCGCGGCAGCCGTTTTCCACATCGTATTCAAGCGTCGAATAATCTCTCGCCGCCTCTGCCGCGGCGTTCGCCGCGCGCTCGCTCAGGCAGGCGCGGCCAAGGTTCGTGTGCAGCGTCACGCCGGTCGCGTTGATGACCGAGCGCAGCGTCGGCAGCTGCTTTTCCTCTGCACGTGCCAGAATGCGCGCGCAGAGTATGCCTGTCTCCGGCAGCGCGGAAAGGCCGCCGCGCACTTCGTCTCGCAGCGCGTCCAGCTCCTCGCGCACGCTCTCGCGCAGCAGCACCGGCGGCAGCGCCGACACCTTGAGCTCGTCCCGACCGAGCAGCTCGTCCACCCGCGGGATGGAACGAAACAGATTTTCTTCCACGCTTTTCCCTCCCCGCGCCCGACACGCAGTGCGTCGGGCGCCAGCTCTCCAGTTTGCCTTTACCCTATCAGAAAGGCCTTCGCCCGTCAAGAAAAACCAGAACCGTTCGCTGAATCAGCCATGCAGTTCTGGTTTTTCTATTGTTCACAAGAGCACGGATCGTCCCGTGGCCGCAAATTTTCAATTCTTGAAAATTTCTGTCTCTTTGGGACAGCTTCCTGTCGGGGCGTGCCCGCCTCAAGCCCTGTTGGGATCAAGTATGGCAAACTGGAACTTTCAAATTAGTCTTTGCAAACAACCTTTGAACCTTCACCATCAATTACAATTCCCTGACGGTTGTTAATTGGGGATAGATTCAAATCCGAAAATTCAGTCATTATTTTCTCGGTAACTTTCTTAAATGG
>OODF01001357.1_pt1 | contig 10742 bp, 6 predicted proteins | sample 1671431 | NCBI WGS metagenome assembly OODF01 (sample SAMN06348156, study PRJEB24527) | human gut metagenome | biome: human gut; feature: ankylosing spondylitis patient; material: feces | host: Homo sapiens | place: China | collected 2015-10 | reverse complement strand
CCCAGACATGCAAGTTATTGACAAACTTTTCAAAGAACTCATTTTATTTACTGCCGGAGCCGCTTAGGATTGGCGAATTTTTAACGAACTATTGACTCACCATAGAATGATTTTTTTTCAAGCATTTTATTTGCTCCGTACCTTCCTTTTTTTGAAATACCAATTTATAACTTTTTCACTCAATTCCGAACATAGTTTGGGATATTTGGACGAAATGTCTGTAGTTTCATTCGGGTCTTCTTTTATATTGTAAAGTTCAAGATTTTTCCCGTCTGAATCAACCAGTACTTTCCAATCTCCTCGCCGGATACCCAAATGCGGACTTCGTTGCTTTTTTTGTGGCTTGTTAAAATATTTATTTCGTCCGAAATCCCACATCATGTCTTTAGTGCGTTGTTGTTTCTTAACTCCTAATAAAGCTAAGCTCATGTCTTCTCCACTATATTCAAAACCGGGAATCTGTTCAGCACCTGCAATCCGGCATAAAGAAGGATAAAGATCAACAGCGTTAATAACACTTTCATTATCCGTTTCACCTGCTTTAATAGTGCCTGGCCAACTGATAATAAAAGGCATATTTATGCCTCCTTCATAAATGCTGTTCTTCGAGCCGCGGTGACCATTGGTCCGTGTATTGTCGAAAGTCGGTAAAGCACCATTGTCACTTGTGAAAATAATCATTGTATTATTACGTATTCCTAACCGTTCGATTCCTTCTATTAAACGTCCAATCTGTTTGTCATACTGGGTCAGTGTTGCAACAAAATTATTGCGGCTTGCCCAAGATTCCGGGATAGGATAGAAGCCTGAAGATGGAATCCATGGATCATGCATGTCATCCGGCCACAAATTAATAAAACACGGTTTGCCTTTATGCCGAGCCAAATAGTCAAGTGTCTTATCAACAAAATAGGCTGTTCGATCCCAACGCTGTATGCTGTCCTTTTCACACCAAATCCAATTGGATGCAGTAAGCAAGGGATCTGGATTTGGTCCTTCGTACGTAGTTACGTATTCGTCAAAACCATACTTGGGTATTTGAGGAGCATCGTCAACATCGCGTCCTCCTCCCATGTGCCATTTGCCGATATGTGCAGTCGCGTAGCCGGCTGCTTTCAATGATTTAGCCATTGTTGGAGCATTGCTATCCAAATAGTCGCACTGTTCGCAATTTGCATTCCCTTTCCGTTCATGCAGGAAAGTGTTTATTCCCCATTCCGTGGGAAACATACCTGTAGTTAAGCCTACACGGGAAGGAGAACTGACAGGTGAGGAGGTATAATAATGATTGAATTTAATACCCTGTGATGCAAGCCTGTCAATATTGGGAGTACTTACCCAGCCACTATTGTAGCATGACAAATCACCAATTCCCATATCATCCGTATAAATGATAATGATATTGGGTTTTTGTTTCTGAGCAACTGCGTCCATTGTATGAAGCAAACCACTACAAACGGTTAATAATAAGAATGTTTTGTTCATAATTTTATGTGTGAAATTTAAAACTGAGGTTGTCTGTTATTTATGAGGCTACCACTTTTATGAAGAATATAGGAGCTAAAGTTGTTTGTTGTTAACTTTGGTTAGTTAGGTGGTTAACTTTAGCTCCTATAACTCGAATAACTTGTGGGCTTAATAGCCGTTGTTTTGTTTTAATAGAGGATTAGCGTCTATTGCCGACTGAGGAATAGGGAACCACACATGTATGTCTTTTGCATTATTAATGCCACGCTTATGAGCGCATTCGATGAATCGATTTGTACGAATCAAATCCCTTCTTCGTTTACCTTCATTCCAAAATTCCCATTTCTTTTCGTCCAATATTTGTTCTAATAACGCTTCTTTTGATGGAAAATCAGAAAGACTCATTTGCTCAAGGCCAGCTCTGTTTCTAATTTGATTGATTAGTTCTACTGATTCTTGATTAGGACCGTTCAGTTCATTTAAAGCTTCAGCTCTGGCTAATAAGACCTCTGCGTATCTGAAAAATGGGAAATCATTACCATGGGCGTTGCCTGATGCATTCGGATCGGGTGGATATTTCATTCCGCGAGTTGCATCTGTATATTCCACCAGTAAATCAACAATTTTCCCTTTAGAATCTTCATATTTTGTTAAGATGCGTTCTTTGCGTTTATCTTTGGGATCAAAACTATAATAGAAAGAATCATAGAAACGATATTGAGAAGCAAAATTTGCCCATTTTTCATTGATTACTCCTTCTATACCGCCATCAAGCCCTTTATAAAAATCCCAAGGCAAATTTGTGGCTAACAATACATTTGTTTGGCCGCTATTAGCCAAATAGGGATGAACCCATATAAACTCATCATTCTTTTCATTTTCCAGTGCAAACATTTCGTTATAGTCCGGACATAGCGCAAACTTCTTGCTATCTATTATCTCTTTAGCCATATCAGCGCATTTCTGCCATTGATGTGTATTCAGATACCACATGCAAAGCAATGTCTGTGCGGCTCCTCTATGAGCGCGCCCATAGGCTGGCTGTTTCCCTGTTTCATAAAGATTCGGAATAATCTCTGTCAGTTCCGATTCCATGAATTCTTTGAATTCATCGTCTGTTGCGCGCGGCAATTCCAAAGGGTCATTGGTGCTTTTGCGGATAGGCATCGAACCATATTGGTCCCAAAGCTGGTAGTAAGCCCATATTCTGATAAAACGCGCTTCAGCTAATAAGCCATTTCTTTCTGCGTCATTGACAAATCCTGATGCTTTGGGAGTGTTTTCCAATACGATATTGGCATCTCGAACTTGGCACCAATGATTCATCCAGTTGAAAGCTTCCAAAGTGCTAGATGGATCCCAACGGAAATTAATTAATGGTACAGCCGTACCATTTTCACCCCCACCCGTTTGCCACATAATATCGGTAGTCATTTCACCTCTTTTCACGATGTCTCTTGACCCGCCATCATTTGCATAGGCATCTACCAAGACTGATTCAATCCCAGACTTCGTAGCCAACAGCGAATTTTCTGTAAATTGCGATTTGACATCTTCTTCAAGGATGCTTTCACAACTTTGAAGTGATAACAATCCACACAAAGAGCATAGAAAAGCAACTATTTTGTTTTTTGAGTTCATAATATTTATCTTTTTATTTGTTAAAAATCAATCTTTGCACCAAAAATGAATGACCTTACACTTGGGAATGCGTTGAAATCCATTCGGAAATTAGAATTATTATTTGGATTGATAGCAGGATCCAATCCTGCATAATCTGTAATTGTAAACAAGTTCTCTGCAGTTACATATAGTTGCAAAGACTGAATCAGATGGCTGAACTTAGGCAATGTATAGCTCAAACGAATGGTTCGGAGCTTGACGTATGATGCATCGGACAATGTCCTGGAATTTACGACTTTACGTCCATGCTTCAATGGGTTTACGAAAGATGGGTATTTATTGGTAGGGTTTTCAGGAGTCCATCTGTTCAGATAAGGCTCTGCAAACTTGTTTCGTCTGAAATTAATAGGGAAATAGGTGTCTATTAAATTCCCGTTCAACATGTCAACTCCTTGGACTCCTTCGAAAAATATGTATAGATCAAAATTCTTATATGTAAAGGTGTTGCCAAAAGACCATTGAAAATCTGGAAACGAATCTCCTAATACAATCCTATCGGCATCATTAATGACTCCGTTATTGTCTTGGTCTACATATTTCAAGTCGCCAGGTACATAATCTTCTTTCATTTGGCTGAAGTCGTCATTTTCTTGCCAAACACCTTCGACTTCCCAGCCATAATAAGAGTTCAAAGGCAATCCAGGTTTACGGATGGCTACTTGCTCAACATGGTTGTACCCTGCTCCAATGATAATTTCATCAATCCCTCCTAAACTCTTTACCTCATTTCTCATTGATGTAAAGGTAATATTTGACTCCCATTTGAAATTGCGTGTATCTATATTCACTGTATTCAGTGAAATTTCCAAACCTTTATTATCTATTCGTCCAATATTGGATAAAATACTTTCGTAACCGGTTGATTTGGGGATAGGCAACTGCAAAAGCATATCGGTTGTTTTTTTCCAGAAATAATCGATTCCACCATTGATTCGGTTATTGAAGAGACCAAAATCAAGACCTATATTAATTTGGTCGGTTGTTTCCCATTTCAGATCAGGGTTAGGTATTTTGGCAGGTGCGGTACCCACAACTTGTTTCCCGTCCCATATAGCAGAACCGGCTGACGCATAAGTGCTCAAGGCCGGATAGTCTCCAATCTCTTGATTACCGGTTCTACCCCAGCCTAAACGAAGTTTCAAAGAGGAAATCTCATCTATATCCTTCAAAAACGATTCATTGGAGATTCTCCATGCCAAAGCTGCGGAAGGGAAGTAGCCGAACTTGTTATTTTTACCAAAACGTGAAGAACCATCTGCTCTGAAAGTCACTGTAGCTAAATACCTGTCGTCAAAAGAATAATTGACACGGCCAATATAAGATGCCAGTCTGTTTCCGGTTACAGAATTTTGCATTCTGAATGTTGTCTGGTTTCCTAAGTTCAGGTTGTCTGCACCCAAGGACTCATTAGGAAAGTCGGCAGATCTGTTATTCAAGTAACTAGTGACATATCGCTGATAAGAAATACCTGCCAATGCGCCTAAATTGTGCTTTTTGATAGTCTTATTATAGTTTATTGTACCTTCAACAATATAGTTGCTCTTTTCCGAGTTTTGATTGGCACCAATTCCTCCGTTGTTTTTACCTTGCTTGGTCAGACTTGAAACAAAACTCTTTCTGCTTTCATTCATGAAGTCAGTGCCCAAGTTCAATCTTAAGAATAAATCCTTCGTAATATGGTATTCGCCAAATGCAGAAGCCAAGAACCGATAAGTGTCAGAATGAGAACTCATTCCTACATTCAAAGCGACAGGGTTGTCTAAGGTCAGAATTGGGGACAAAGCATAGTTGCCCTCTTCGTCTTTAACCGGTATTGTAGGGTCGTAATTGTAAGCAGCATACATTACACCTGCATCCTCATTGGTACCAAATCCATTTGCGACATAATGGTCTTTCATGTAACTGCCAGAGATGTTCATTCCAATCTTTAACTTGTTGTTTATATCAGATTTGAGATTTAAACGAGCTCCTAATCTTTCAAAGCTAGTGTTTTTCACAATACCCTCTTGGTTTACATAATTGAATGATGAATAGTAGAACGTTTTACTATTCCCTCCCGAAAAAGAAAGCTGGTGTTCGTGGGTGATTGCATTTTGTCTGGTCACTTCATCTTGCCAGTCTGTGCCGACTCCTCCATTTGCGATGTCTCCTACTCGGTTGGATTCATCCTCGCCACCCGCATCAATAATTTCATTCAACACCCTTTTATAATCAGTGGCATTTAATAGCTTCAATTTGTTGGAAGGACTCTGAATTCCTATCGAACCGGAATAGCTTACTTTCATTTTTTCAGCTTTCCCACTCTTTGTAGTTATTAAAATGACTCCATTAGCACCTCTTGAACCGTAAATCGCTGTGGCAGAAGCATCCTTCAAAATTTCAAGAGACTCAATGTCCGCAGGATTGATAGATGCCATCGGATTTCTCGGACTTCTGTTGGCACTAAAACCTACAATGGAGCCTTGGGAAACAGGGCGGGAATTATCAATGGGGATACCGTCAATTACATATAATGGAGATACACCGCCATTGACAGAACTTGCGCCGCGGATATTGATAGAAAAGCCACCGCCAGGTTCACCGCTGCTTTGAACCACATTCACGCCAGCGCTTTTTCCCAAAAGCATTTGATCAACTGAAGTTGTAGCTCCTTCTTTTAACTCATCCAAACGTACAGAGGCAACAGATCCTGTTATGTCGCTTTTCTTCATTGTACCATAACCGACAACAACCACTTCATCCAAAGTCTGTGCGTCTTCTTTTAAAATGATGTGTAACGAAGATTTCTTGCCTACCTTGACTTTTTGTTCCAGGTATCCAATGTATGAAACACGTAATTCTGCATTTTCTGGAACTTCTATAGTAAAATTACCATTTATATCGGTGATTGTGCCATTACTTGTGCCTTCTACCATGATATTGGCACCAATAACAGGCAGCTTACTTTCGTCAACGACAACCCCCTTTATTTCTCGGCTACCCTTAAGAGTCTGTCGGATAGGTTGATTTTTTGAGGTAATTGTTACCTGAGAAAATAGGGATGGAGAGGTCAATAATACAAGCAAGACCAGTCCGATTAACTTGATTTTTCGTTTTTTAAGGACATGACATGTCTCAACTAATAAATTTTTCATAACGTTGTAAAAATTAAGGTTTTTATAATAGCACTTGATATTTGCAAGTTTCTAAGTGCAATTTATGAATTGCGAGATGGGATGATGTTTGACATTATCTCTCTTTAATAAAGCTTATCCTGTATCCATAATATTAAAATAAATTAAAAAATATAATGAGTAGCTATCATTGTATCAATACTCTGTTGTAGTATTTCCTTTCTTCTATATTCTTGCGTAAAATAATGATGTTATCTTCCCTTTCGTATGCTTACAGGAGATACCCCTTCCACCGTAATTTTCACGGGTTTGATGTACCCCTGTTCATCGAACTCCATCTTGTCTATGCACACCTGCCTTTCGTTGGCACTTTTACACTCAAGCGGTCTCCTGTGGTAAACGATGTAATGTTCATCTTTTCCCGGTATGCTTATCACGAAATGGTGTCCGGTACCGGTGGCTACTTCGGGGTCTTGCTGGAGTATTTTCCCTATGCGTTTGAATGGTCCGAAAGGAGAGACGGCAATGGCGTAGGCCACACTGTAGTCGGGGTTTCCCCAACAGCCTTCCGACCACATGAAGTAATATTTCCCATGCCGTTTCACTCCTTCATTGTTTATCGTATAGGTGTTTTTCTGTTCCGGGTTTCTTGGGTATGTTTCAGTAAGCAGTTTGTGCTTGGGGACATAGAATACTTTATTATCGTATTCAGCAATGAGTCTGCTCTTCCAGCCGATTCTACGCCGGGTAATTGCTGTGCCTGTAATAATGCAGGCAGCAACAATAAGATGAAAACGAATGTTTTACTATTTATTTTCCTCATGGAATAATATATGTTTGGGCTTTTATTTCAGGTTGGTATGTGACGAAGGTATCTGTTCGAATATGGATTTGATACGCTTCATGTCCAGTTTAGGAGTGCGGTCATAATAATAAACTCCGTTCTTTTCCTGTTCCACATCGGTAAGCTGTGTATAACAAAAACTTACTACATGTTTTGAGTTTTTCAGCGCCTTTATTTGTGAGTCAAGGCGTTTGTAAAACTCTTCTTCTGTTTGCGGGATGTTGCCGTATCCCCACGAGTTTTTGCGCTCTTCGGCTTTCATCCATCCGATACCTCCGAACTCATCTACCATATACGGTTGTCCTTCGTACACAGCCAGAAAATTCTTATTGGCATTGCGATATGGTTCTTTTCCATCTTTGAACTCCAGCTGTTCTTCCAATTTGTCTCCCTCCTGTGTGTAGTTGTGCACACTCCAGATGTCGGTAAGTATATGGTCATCGCCGCTGGCGTCATTTATAGGGCGTGTGGCATCCATGCTTTTGGTGATATTATACACATCGCGGATCAGGCGCGGATAAGTGCCTTTCCTGCTTCCCCATGTCTCGTTGAATGGAGTCCATGTGACAAGAGACGGATGGTTACGGTCGCGAGCTACTATGTCGCTCCATTCGCTGATGAAGTTTCGCACGGCAAGTTCGCCATTGATGTCCATTCCCCAACTTGCGCTTTCGCCCCATGTGATGTAGCCTAATTTGTCTGCCCAGTAATAGTATCTTTCTTCGAATACCTTTTGGTGAAGACGGGCGCCATTGAAACCTGCGTTTTTGCCAAGCATGATATCATCCTTGAGTGCTTCGTCGGACGGAGCAGTCCATATACCGTCGGGATAGTATCCCTGGTCAAGCACGAGACGTTGGAAGTAAGGCTGGTTGTTGAGGTAAAATATGCCGTTTGCCGTATGTACCTTTCTCATTCCCGCGTATGAACGAACTTCGTCCACTACGTTGCCCGACATGTCTTTTACCCTATAAATCAGGTCGTACAAAAATGGAGATTCCGGCGACCATAATTTCGGCTTCTTCACCGGAAGTACTATACATGCCGAGTTAGAACATTTCACTTCTTTCCTGGCTATGGTCTTGTCTCCGTCTTTAAGCACCACTTCCAAAGTGTTGTCCGATTCGTTGTGAAATTTCGGGAGTATCAAGAGTTGGTTTTGGTCTATGTCGGGACGTACGACAGACGATTTCAACCCGTTTTTATCTACCGCTTCGAGCCAAACTGTTTGCCAGATGCCTGTAACGCGAGTGTATAAACATCCCTCGGAGTGATATCGGGGACATTGCTTTCCTCCAGTCTGCTTTCCAGAACGCAAATCGTCCTTCACATGAACTACAAGGTTATGCGTGTTTCCCGGAGTGACAAAGCGTGTCAAATCTACGGAAAAAGAAGAGCTGCCTCCCCAGTGTTCCTGCACGCTTTTTCCGTCAATGTAAATCTTAGACCAATAGTCTATCGCGCCGAAATTCAAGAATATCTTCTTATCCTTCCAGTTTTCCGGTATCGAAATCTTTCTTTGATACCACATGCAATTGATGAAATCGGTGTGTGCCACACCCGACAATTTGCTCTCAGGACAAAACGGCACGGTTATATCTTTTCCCAGATGTTCGGAATTGTATAGCTGGCGGTTTTCTCCCGATTGCCCGAAATCGAAATCAAAAGTCCACGTACCGTTCAGGTTTATCCACTGCTCGCGTTCGAACTGAGGGCGAGGATACTCTTTTCTTGGTAAAGTCTCGGCATTACCAAACTGCGCCATCAATAGGGATATGGCGGCAACGATAAGCTGTTTCATTGTTCTTGATTGTTTTGAAATGGTATTAATCATATTGAATGTATTTTCAATTTCCACATAAGGTTTTCTTGGCTGCAAAGATTCTTTTAAAAACCAACATATAAAGACATATACTGTTCTAAAAAAAAAAAAAACTGTTCAAAAAGCCTTATTTATGCGTTTTTTATTACTTTTGTGTGTGTTTGACATTAACGGCAGTTCATTTCATCAAATCTAATCTTGATATGCGTAAAAGTTTAGTCTTTGTTTTAATCATAGTAACATGCAGTTTGGTTTCATGCCGACATAAAGTTTCGGAAAATAATGATTACGTTTCGAACACATTCCAAAATCCCATTCTGCCCTCGGGAAATAATCCGCAAGCCATCTTTTATAATGGGAAATATTACTATACGCATGAAACGAACGATATGATATTGCTATGGGAAGCCGATGATATAACAGACATGGCAAACTCTTTATGTAAAGAAGTGTGGCGGCCGAAAGATGATATTGGAAAGCACAACTTATGGGCACCGGAGATACATAGGATTAATAATAAATGGTATATATACTATGCCGCGGATGACGGCAATACCGACAACCACCAGATATTTGTACTTGAAAATGATGCCGAGACACCAATGGAAGGAGAATTTAGGCAAAAGGGACCAATTATCACCAGTAAAGATTGGAATTGGGGAATACACGCATCGACGTTCGTGCATAACAACACGCAATACCTTATTTGGAGCGGATGGCCTCAAAGAAGGGTGATGGAAGAGACTCAGTGCATATATATAGCAAGCATGGAGAATCCGTGGACACTCAGCAGTGAAAGGGTGATGATTTCAGAGCCTACATTCAGTTGGGAAAGACAGTGGATAAATCCTGATGGAAGTAGGACGGCCTACCCGATATATGTCAATGAAGCCCCATGTTTTATAAAGTCGCCTAAAGGTGACAAGCTGTTTATCTTGTATTCGGCCAGCGGGTGCTGGACACCTTACTATTGTATGGGATTATTGCACTGCGATGCCGATGCCGATTTGTTGACCCCGGCTTCATGGGGCAAGGAAAAGGAACCAATATTTTCTTTGTCTATGAATGATAGTGTATGGGGGCCTGGCAGTACTTCGTTTATTCCATCGCCCGATGGAAGCGAGTGGTATATGCTGTATCACGCCAGAAAATTGCCCAATGGGGTGACCGGCAGTAGCGAACTACGGTCACCACGAATACAGAAAATATCGTGGGATGAAAGAGGTTTCCCGGTTTTAGGCACTCCTGTCAGCCTGAACAAACGTCTGCAGAAACCCTCGAACAAGAGTCAGTGGGATTAAGTGTGTATGGGGAGCTGTTATAATACCAAATCCACAAAAAAGTAATAGAAGAAGCACGGGCAGGGCTTTTTGAACAGTTTTTTTCTTTTATAGAGCAGTATATGTCTCTACATGTTGGTTCTTTAACGGATATTTGCAATCAAGAAATTCTTATGCGAATGAAGTATCGCAATTTTATTTGTTAGAGAAAAGCAATATTAACATTTATAATTTACAAACAACATGAGAAAAAAACTTTTATACACCTTGTTGGCTTCGTGCCTTTTTGCGTGTAGTGACAAAGATGCGTCTTACGAAGTCATAAAGAACGACTTGCGCGCACCTGCCTATCCGCTTGTTACCATCGACCCTTATGCCAGCGCATGGTCCATGAGTGATAACCTTTACGACAGCCCCGTGCGCCATTGGACGGGTAAGGATTTCCCGCTGATTGGCGTGGTGAAGGTGGACGGTGTCCCCTACCGTTTTATGGGAACCGAGGAATTGGAGATGAATGCCATCGTGCCCACCTC
>OODF01001353.1_pt1 | contig 10755 bp, 7 predicted proteins | sample 1671431 | NCBI WGS metagenome assembly OODF01 (sample SAMN06348156, study PRJEB24527) | human gut metagenome | biome: human gut; feature: ankylosing spondylitis patient; material: feces | host: Homo sapiens | place: China | collected 2015-10 | reverse complement strand
AGGGAGGTGTAGTGGTCGGGCAGATACTCGCTGGAGTGCGGGTCGCCCACCGGGATGAGGTAGAGGTCCACGCCATTGGCGTCCATGGCGGCGCGCAGCGCAGCCAGACGCTCAGGAACTGTATTCATGCTCATGATAAAAGCCTTCTTTCTTGCACTTGCCGGAAAAACGTCCGGCGGCGGTTCTCGCTGGCTCCTATTGTATCATTCCGGCGCACGGATTGCAATTGCCCCGGCCGTTTTACTCCAACGGGGTGAAACGGCGCTTATTCGTCCTCCGTCTTTGATTTCAGATCCAGCTCCGGCATCAGCTCCTCGCTGATGATGGTGAGCATCTGTTCCATTTTGTCCACGTCCTCGGCGGGGAAGCGCTCCCGCACACGCTCGACCACGGTGTGCAGGTAGGAATAGCTGATGTTGTAGTACTCGAAATACTTCTGGGTGGGGCGCAGGTGGTACTCGCGCCGGTCCTTGGCGGACTGGATCTTTTCCACGTAGCCCTTGCGCATCAGGCTGCCGATCTTATACGCCGCGTTGGGGGTAGAGATCTTCATCATCCGCGAGAACTCCGCAATGGTGGGCTCGCCCATGGCCATGATGCCCTCCATGCAGAAGGACTCCACCGTGGTCAGGGTCGCCTCGCGGGTGGCAAAGCGCTGAAACACGTTCTGATAGAAGTGCAGCTTGAATTTTGTGTAAACGTCGTTGAATGCTTTTTCCAGCATAGTGCGGCTCCTTCCGATCGCTCAATTTCCTTTAGTATACCATGTTTTTTCCCAGAAGCAACGGGATTTTTCCGTTTTGAAACAAAGGGCCCCCAGCCCATGCAGGCCGGGAGGTCCTTTGCGTTAAGGGGGACGCTCACTGCGTCGGGGATGTTCCGATCGTGCCGAGGAGCTTTTTGAGCCGGAGCCATGCGCCGAAGACGTCCATCTTGGTGACATAATGGTCCGGGTCAAAGAAGGACGCATCCTTCTTGTCGGCCGCGTCCATCAGGCCGTTCTGGATTGCCCAGCGGGTGGCCTTTTGCAGCTCGATCTCTTCGGCGGGGATATCGCCGTAAAGGGTGGGCAGAGCCACCTCCGGTTTGCCTGCGGTCTCCCACAGGAGCAGCGCCAGCGCACGGCGGTCGGTCGGCACCGGCACACCCTGGGGCAGCGCATTGGCGAGGTAGAGGTCTACGCCCAGGTTCACGCCCTGCCACACCACGATGCCTGCGGCTGCGCCGCCCACCGCGATGGTCGCCGCCGTTGCCAGCGGAGAGGGCGCTGCGTCCTCGATGATCTCCGCCGAGCGGTACTGCGCCCGGATGGTCACATCTTCGGGGGGCATCTGGAAGGTCATGGCCTCGGCCCGGTAATCGACGTTGATATCGCCGCTGAGCTTGCTCGACGAAATGCTCCACATGTCAAACGTCATGCCGTCCGGGATCTCGCTCTGGTCCAGCACCACGGTCAGGGTGTCTTTCTCCTTGGCGGAAACGGACGTCTTGCCGTCGATCGTGCCGCCGATGACGGTCACGGTGTAGGTGGTGGGTTCCGGTTCAGGTTCCGGTTGAGGCTCCGGATTGGGTTCCGGTTTCGGTTCGGGTTCCGGCTTGGTGATGAGCTCGCCGTTCAGCACCACGTCATCGTCCGGCATGGTAAAGGTCACGGTCTTCTTGTCGACGCCGTAGCTGCTGTTGCAGTTGCCCGCGCCGATGGGCTGGCCGTTCAGGCTGAAAATCTCGGTGTCGGCAGTGATGGTCACTTCCTTCGTCGTGGCATTGCTGGTCACGACGTAGGGGGCCCAATCCGCAGACACACCGTTGACTTTCTCGATCTTGGCATTGGAGGAGGCCGCATCCCAGGTGATGGAGTGGAGATCTGTTACCCCGTCCAAACCTGTGTTGCCGTTGAATATGCCGCCGTTCACGGTGCCGCCGTTGTTGCTCACACTGCCCGCGAAGGTACCGCCAGAGATCGTTCCGTTGGTGTTGTTTTCCACTGTTCCTTCAAAGGTGCCCTTCTCGATGGTGCCGTTGTTCTTGACTTTGTCGTGGAACGTGCCGTTTTCGATCATGCCGTTGTTCTCGACCGAGTTCTTGAACGTGCCATTCACGATGCGGCCCGGTCCCATATTGTCGACCTCGCCGTGGAAGGTGCCGCCCAGAATGCCGCTGTTGTTGAACACTTTGCCGTTGAACTCGCCGCCCGTGATGGCCGTCGGCTTGCCCACAAAGACGTTGCACTCCACCGCCGAACCATCTCCGATGGTGCTGAAATCGAACAGCCCGCCGGTCTGGTTGCTGCCCGTCAGAAGCAGCATGTTGCCATTGGTCGGGTCATTGGGGATGTACTCCCAGCCGTCGCCCTTGCAGGGGGTTTTGCCGCCGTTGGAATCCTTCGGCCAGCCCTTCTCCATGACGAGGTCGGTGCTGGTGATCGCTCCGTTCAGCACCACGTTCGCGTTCGGCATGGTGAATTTCACGGTATTCTCGTTGCCGTCGTGGGCGCTGTTGCAGTTGTCCGTGCTGAGGGGCTTGTGGTTCAGGCTGTAGATCTTGGTGCTGGCGGTGATGATTACTTTCTGGTTCTTGGTCAATTCGGTCACGACGACGTAGGGCTCCCAAACCGCAGACACACCGTTGACTTCCTTGATCTCGGCTTTGGAGGAGGCCGTATCCACGGTGATGGGGTAGACACCAAATCCCGGTACGTTTATGTGGCCGTTGAACACGCCGCCGAATATGTGGCCGCCGTAGCTGTTGTTCACCCTGCCCGCGAAGGTGCCGCCAAAGATCCTTCCGTTGCCGCCGTTTTCCACAACACCCTTGAAGACGCCGTCCATGATGGTGTTGCTGTTTGTCACTTTTTTCTCAAAGCTGCCGTTCTTTATGGTGCCTTCGTTTGTCACGCTGCCCGCAAAGGTGCCGTTCTCGATGGTGTTTCTGTTTGTCACTTTTCCATTGAAGGTGCCGTCCTTGATGTAGCCGCTGTTTGTCACTTCTTCATTGAAGGTGCCGTTGTCCATGATGGTGCCGTTGCTTGTCACTCTGCCCGCGAAGATGCCGTTCTTTATGGTGCCTTCGTTTGTCACATCTCCCGCAAAGGTGCCGCCGGTAATTTCCACACTCCATTGAATCTCAATCGCACATAGCACAGGCTCTGCCCCCACTCCCTTACTGGGATTTTGGGGATAGGTGGAGTTGAAATCAAACGTTCCACTGTTTCTCGTCAGAGTCAGTTTGCCTGTCGGGTTCGACGCGTCTTTTTTACTGTAAGTCCATCCTTTGCCCTCGCAGTCGGCAGTGCCGTTGTTGGAGCCGACCGGGTAGCCGCCCGCCATGACGAGGTCGCCGGTGCTCAGCACCACGTTCCCGCTCGGCATGGTAAAGGTCACGGTCTTCTTGTCGACGCCGTGGGCGCTGTTGCAGTTGCCCGCGCCGATGGGCTGGCCGTTCAGGCTGAAGATTTCGGTGCTGGCGGTGATGGTCACTTCCTTCGCCGTGGCCGTGGTCCATTGGGTCACAACAACGTAGGGGTTCCAATCCGCAGGCACATCGTTGACTTTCTCGATCTTGGCACCGGAGGCCACGGTGATGGAGTGGAGATCTGTTACCCCGTCCAAACCTGTTTTGCCGTTGAACACGCCACCGTATATCTTCCACTTATTTTCCACACTGCCCGCGAAGATTCCACCATAGATCGTTCCGTCGTTGTTTGTCACTTCTCCCGCAAAGGTGCCGTCCTTGATGTAGCCGTGGTTTGTCACACTGCACGTGTTCTGGAAGGTACCACCGCTGATAGTGCTCAAGTTTGTCACACTGCACCCGTTCTGGAAAGTACCACCGCTGATGCGGTTGTTGTTTTGCACGCTGCCCTCGAAGGTGCCTTTCTCGATGGCTCCGCTGTTGTCCACCTCGCCCCTGAAGGTGCCGTCAAGGATCGTTCCTGACGTGTAGTTTGTCACTTTTCCCTCAAAGATGCCGTTGTCCTTGATGGTGCCGTTGTTTTTCACACTGCACGTGTTCTGGAAGGTACCACCGCTGATAGTGCTCCAGTTTGTCACACTGCCCGCGAAGGTTCCACCGGTAATTTCCACACCCGATGAAATCACAATCGCACACGCCACAGGCGTTGTGGTCGATGTTCCTGGGGTCTTGCCTTGGGGATGGGTGGAGCTGAAATCATACGTTCCACTGTGACTCGTCAGAGTCAGTGTCTGGGTGTTGTTATCGTAACTCCAGCCGTTGCCACTGGTGCCGCCCGAACAGTCCGGCAGACCGTTCTCCATGACGAGCTCTGGGAGAGAGCCTTCTGCAAAGGCCCCCAGGGGGAGCACGGAGAGCACCATGCTCAGTGCCAGGATCAGGCTGAGAATGCGTTTTTTCATCGGGGTCGTCCTCCTTTTCTGCCAAAGGCCGCACGGTCGTTCGTTTCTGGGTCCATCATACCATAAAAACAACCGGAAGGAAAGCAAAGCCGCGTGAAACGCCCTGAAAACTGCGCGAATGATGATTTTTGCCCCTTGACAGGGCCAAAAACGCCGGTTGGGTCAGTCTGCTTTGGCCGTTCGCAGCCGGATGACGTTCAGCACCACCAGTTCCAGCACGATGGCCACGGCCAGCAGCACCAGCGAGGTGAGCAGGCTGGCGCTGGCGCCCAGGAACATCTGGCTCAGGCCGGTGACGACATAGCACACCGCCGAGATGGCCGCCGCCGTGATGGCATAGGGCAGCTGGGTGGACACATGGTTCACATGGCTGCAATGCGCACCGGCGGACGCCATGATGGAGGTGTCCGAGATGGGGGAGCAGTGGTCGCCGCACACTGCGCCGGACAGGCAGGCCGCAATGGAGATGACCAGCATCTCCCCCTGCGGGAACGCATGGCAGACGATGGGGATGAGGATGGAGAAGGTGCCCCAGGACGTGCCGGTGGCAAAGGCCAGGAACACCGCCACCAGAAAGATGATGGTCGGCAGCAGATATTGCAGCGCAGCCGCCGAGCCGTTGAGCAGGTTGGCCACGTAATACTTGGCACCCAGCAGGTTGGTCATGCCGGAAAGGGTCCACGCCAGCGTCAGGATGAGCATGGGGCTGACCATGGCCTTGAAGCCCTCCGGGATGCAGGCCGCGAAGTCCTGAAAGGTCATCACGCCGCGCACCCGGTAGAACACGAAGGTGAACAGCAGCGCGATGCTGCTGCCCATCACCAGGCCCGCCGAGGCGTTGCAGTCGGAGAAGGCGGTGATGAAGTCCACGCCCTCAAAGAAGCCGCCGGTGTAGATGAGGCCGAAGATGCAGGCCGCAATGAGCACCAGCACCGGCAGGATCAGGTCGATGACATGGCCGCAGGCTGCGGTGCCGTCGTCCACATCGTCGCCGTAGGGGCGGTCTTCGGTGGTGAAGAGGTCGCCCTTCAGCGCGTTGTCCTCGTTGAGCTTCATGGGGCCGTAGTCGGTGCCCGTGAAGATGAGGAAGAGGATCATGATGATGGTCAGCAGGGCGTAGTAGTTATACGGAATGGTGCGCAGGAACATGGTAAAGCCGTTGATGCCCGAACCTTCCGGCACCGAGGAGGTGACGGCCGCCGCCCAGCTGGACACCGGCGCGATGATGCAGACCGGGGCCGCCGTGGCGTCGATGAGGTAGGCCAGCTTTGCGCGGGAGACCTTCTGCCGGTCGGTCACAGGCCGCATGACGGAGCCTACGGTCAGGCAGTTGAAGTAGTCGTCCACAAAGATGAGCACACCCAGAACAAGGGTCATGAACTGCGCCCCCGCGCGGGTGTGGATGTGGGTGGACGCCCAGCGGCCAAAGGCCGCGCTGCCGCCCGCCTTGTTCATCAGGGCCACCAGGATGCCCAGCATGACCAGAAAGACCAGAATGCCCACGTTGCTGGAGTCGGACAGCTTGGCGACCATGCCGCCGTCTTCGTTGAAGAACAGGGTGTTCAGGGCCAGTTCCAGGTTGCCGTTGGCAAAGAGCAGCGCACCCGTCGCGATGCCCACCAGCAGCGAGGTGTAGACCTCCTTGGTGTTCAGTGCCAGCACGATGGCCACCACCGGCGGCAGCAGGGAGAGCGCCGTGCTGTACACGGCGCAGGTGTAGGTAGACGGGTCGGCAATGGTGCCGGGTGTTGCCGCCGTGCACCACAGCAGCAGAGCGAACACCAGCACGGCGCCCGCCCACGAAAGATTGACTTTTTTCATAAGATCTGATTCCTCTTTTGATTTTTTGCCTCAGCGCGGGGCAGACTATCCCAAACCAGACAGGGAAGGGGGTGTTTGCCGCGCCGGATTATAAAGCGCTGTACTTTGAGCTGTTCCGCGCCAGCGAACAGGCCGCCCGCCTCCTCCACGAGGCCCAGCAGCGGGCCGAAGAACAGGTGATGGCGGAGGATGAACCGCCGCTGCGGTTGGAAGAACCGCTCCGTCCCCACGCAAGGGAGGGTGCCCCCCGGAAACCGTGAAGCGGCTGCTGGACTGACCCTCTCCGTCAGTGCTTCGCACTGCCACCTCTCCCGAAGGGCGAGGCATTGGCAGGCCGGGCCAGCCCTGCTGTTCGCTTGGGCCCGATGGGGCGCAAGGTGCCGGGCCCTGCTCTCATTGGCAGCGGCATTTGTATTGCAGCCGTGAATCGAGACAGCGAAGCCCGACCGTTCCCGATTGCAAAAAACTTCGCTCGTCCAGCACGACCACTACCGACTCGCCAGTGGCTCTCCCTTCGGGAGAGCTGTCACCGAAGGTGACTGAGAGGGTTCACCCCTTCTTGCTCTCCGCCTTCGCCGCGAACTTCGCGTCATTGACGACGAAGCGCTCATGCACGCCGCCGCCCACGGGGCCTTTTTCGTCGTGCAGCGAGACCTTGAACACCAGCTTCCGGCCTTCCACGGCGGTCAGCTCGCTCTCACAGGTCACGGTCATGCCCACGGGGGTGGGGGCGGTGTGCTCCAGCTCCAGCTTCGTGCCCACCGAGCCGCAGCCCTCGTCCAGCTCGGACGCGACGCTCATCCAGCAGGTCTTTTCGGCCAGTGCCACCAGTGCGGGCGTTGCGAACACGTCCAGTGTGCCGCTGCCCATGGTCTTTGCGGTGTTTTCGTTCGTCACGAGCTGGCTCTGCTCGCCGTGGATACCAACATTCAACATAAAAAAACTTCCTTTCCAGAATCGCCTTGCGGCAATAAATTTCCGACCTCCTGATAGGATACCACATTTTCCGCGTCGATGCACCTGTTTTTGGTGGATTTCTGCATTTTCCTCTTTTCTGTCAGCCCAAAACGCGTTATGATAGGGCAAAATGGGGGAGGCGGTGCCGGACTTCCCCCTCACCGGGCGCGTCCATTTTTCCATGCTCAAAACGCACCCTCTTTGCAGATTGAAATTGCAGTTTTCTTGCGTATTGGGGTATTTTTTACAATTTCGAAGTTCTGCTCAAAATCTTTGCAAAAAGCCTTGACAGGGCCTCTTCTGCGTGATACTATGAACACATGAACAAGCGTTCACATGAATGTGCCGCGAAAGGAGAGACTGCCATGAACGACCCCAAAGATGCTCTGCCCGCCGCGCAGCCGGGGCCTCTTGTGATGCCGGATGACGAAGTGCTGTATGAGCTGGCCGACCTGTTCCGGGTGTTCGGCGACTCCTCCCGCATCAAGATCCTGTATGCGCTCCACGACAGCGAGCTGTGTGTGCAGGACCTCGCGAATGCGGTGCAGCTGAGCCAGTCTGCGGTGAGCCACCAGCTCCGGGTGCTGAAGGACTCGAAGCTCGTGCGGTTCCGCCGGGACGGAAAGACCGTTTACTACGCACTGGACGATGACCATGTGCGCAGCATCCTCTCCATGGGGATGGACCATATCGAAGAATAACCGAAAGGCAGGTACTTATTATGAAAAAGAGCTACAAGATCGAAGTCGATTGCGCAAACTGCGCCCAGAAGATGGAAGACGCCGCCAACACCGTGGCCGGTGTGGCAAATGCGACCGTCAGCTTCATGACCCAGAAGATGAAGGTGGAGTTCGCAGAGGGCGCAGACCCCCACGACACCATGGTGAACGTTCTGGCCGCCTGCAAAAAGGTCGAGGACGACTGCGAGATCTTTGATATCTGAGCAGCGCATCCGATGAGAACGGCTCCTCCTTCGGGGGAGCCGTTTCCTTCCACGGCGGTTTTCTGTTGAAAGAAAAGCCAGTTTTCAACACTTTCCACCGGGTTTTCAACAGCTTTTGCGGAAAAGTTTGAAAACAAACGCGAAAAAGTCAGATTTCTTCGGGAAAACCTCGTGGAAAACATGGGGGAAAACGTGGAAAAGCTCCCTTTCCGGGGAAAACCTGTTGAAAACGCCCCCAGCCATCCGTCAAAAGGAGAGTTTCGTATGACCAAAAAGCAGAAAAAGGTGCTGTATCAGATCATCGCGGCGGTCATCCTGATCGTGATCCTGAAGCTCCTGCCCGCATTCCCCACCCCGGTGGAGCTGGTGCTCTATCTCATCCCGTACCTCGTGGTGGGCTGGGATGTCCTGCGCAAGGCGCTCAAGGGCATCAAGAACCGCCAACCGTTCGACGAGTGCTTCCTGATGGCCGTTGCCACCGTGGGCGCGTTCGCGCTGGGCGACTATGTCGAGGGCTGCGCCGTCATCCTCTTTTACCAGATCGGCGAGCTGTTCCAGAGCGTGGCCGTCGGCAAGAGCCGCCAGAGCATCTCCAGCCTGATGGACATCCGGCCCGACTACGCCAACATCGAGGACGCAGACGGCAAGCTGGAACAGGTGGACCCCGATGATGTCGAAGTCGGCACCGTGATCGTGGTCCAGCCCGGCGAGCGTGTGCCCATCGACGGCGTGATCGTGGAGGGCATTTCCGCCCTGAACACCGCGGCCCTGACCGGCGAGAGCCTGCCCCGCGATGTGCAGACCGGCGACGAGGTCATCAGCGGCTGTGTGAACATGACCGGCCTGCTCAAGGTGCGCACCACCAAGGAATTTGGCGAGTCCACGGTCTCCAAGATCCTCGACCTCGTGGAAAATTCCAGCATGAAGAAGGCCCGCGCCGAGAACTTCATCACCCGTTTTGCCCGCGTGTACACCCCCGCCGTCTGCTACAGCGCACTGGCTCTGGCGTTCATCCCGCCGGTGGTCCTGCTGCTGATGGGCCAGCCCGCCCGCTTCGGTGACTGGGTCTATCGCGCCCTGACCTTCCTCGTCATCTCCTGCCCCTGCGCTCTGGTCATCTCCATCCCGCTGAGCTTCTTCGGCGGCATCGGCGGTGCCAGTGCCTGCGGCATCCTCGTCAAAGGCTCCACCTATCTGGAAGAGCTGGCCCGCACCGGGATCGTGGTCTTTGATAAGACCGGCACCCTGACCCAGGGCACCTTCAAGGTCGTGGGCGTCCACCCCGAACACGGTGTCACCGAAGACGCCCTCGTGGAGGCCGCCGCCCTGGCCGAGAGCTGGTCCAAGCACCCCATCTCCCTGAGCATCAAGGCCGCTTACGGCAGGGACATCGACGCCAGCCGCGTCACCGATGTCCAGGAGCTGGGCGGCCACGGCGTGATAGCAAAGGTGGACGGCAAAACCGTTGCCGCCGGCAACGCCCGCCTGATGGCAAAACTGGGCCTCACCGCCCCTGAAGTGACCGAGCCGGGCACCCTCGTGCATGTGGCCATCGAGGGGCAGTACGCCGGTTATCTGCTCATTGCGGACGTGGTCAAGCCCCACAGCGCACAGGCCATCCGGAGCCTGAAGTCCGCAGGCGTCCGCAAGACCGTGATGCTGACCGGCGACGCCGAGCCTGTGGCCAGAGCGGTCGCCAATCAGCTGGGTCTGGACGAATACCATGCCGGTCTGCTGCCCGGCGACAAGGTGGACCAGATCGAAACGCTCCTCGCCGCCAAAGGCCCGAAAGAGAACCTCGCCTTCGTGGGCGACGGCATCAACGACGCGCCCGTCCTGTCCCGCGCCGACCTCGGCATCGCCATGGGTGCGCTTGGCTCGGACGCCGCCATTGAGGCCGCGGACATCGTCCTGATGGACGACGACCCGGCCAAGATCGCACTGGCCATGCGCATCGCCCGCCGCACCCTCCGCATCGTCTACGAGAACATCGTCTTCGCGCTGGCCATCAAGTTCGCCTGCCTGATGCTCGGCGCTCTGGGTCTGGCAAGCATGTGGACCGCCATCTTCGCCGACGTCGGCGTCATGGTGCTGGCCGTCCTCAACGCCACCCGCGCCCTCTATACCAAAGACCTTGCCCGGAAGAACGAGCAGTGACCCACAACAAAAACCGGGAGATGCCGTATGGTATCTCCCGGTTCTGATTTTTATCACAGCATTCGGCACAATACAAGAAGTTCCGTGCTGCTTCACAGTTCCTCCCGCAGCTCCGTCAGATCAGCCCAGAAGCGTTTGGGGCAGTGGGTCATGCGGCCCCGCTCGTTGTGGCGGGCCTGGATCTCCAGCGTTTTGTAAAACTGCTTCCAGAGCGCCTGAAACTGCTGCTCCCGCTCGCTGGGCGGGGGAAGCTCCAGCGGCTCGGCCAGTTCCAGCAGCTGCGGCCGGTGATCCCGATACAGCAGCACTGCCTGGTGCACCGCGTCGTAGATCATGAAGTCTTCCTCCGGAAAGCGGCCGCAGAAATGCCCCCGCAGCAGCGGCAGGATGTAGTTTTTGGGGTGGATGACCGCGCCCAGCATCCCATCGTGTTCCTCGAAGCGGACGAAGCCCTGAAATTTGTCCACCTCCCAGTCGAGGCTCTTTTTCATCTCGTAGAGCGGC
>OODF01001339.1_pt1 | contig 10892 bp, 9 predicted proteins | sample 1671431 | NCBI WGS metagenome assembly OODF01 (sample SAMN06348156, study PRJEB24527) | human gut metagenome | biome: human gut; feature: ankylosing spondylitis patient; material: feces | host: Homo sapiens | place: China | collected 2015-10 | reverse complement strand
ACGACGCTCTTCCGATCTTGAAAGAATACGCTACTCTCCAAGTAGCCTCACCCCGCTTGAGATTCATAATTATAGACACCGCCAAAGCAGGCGCTATTAACCTCCGTCATTTTCCCTAAAGAGAAACTCCTTAAATAAATTTGTGTTGTCTTGATCGATTTATGCCCCAATAGTTCGCTGATCATTTCAATCGGGACATTTTGTTCTTTTAATGTCATGGCAAAAGAATGGCGAATCGTATAAGAGGTGACATCCGAGGTAATTCCCGCAAATTCTTTCAACGCTTTTAAATTCCGGTTAAATCGAAATAGTGCCGCATTGTATTCGAGGTATTCCTCACGCCCCTCTCTGGTGCCACTCAGAAAGGGAAATAAATATCCGGAATCTCGAACTTTCTCTCCTGACAATTCCTTATACATTGTCTCGGCTGTCTCCAAGATCTCCAGTCTCATCGGTGTCCCGGTCTTCTGACGGTTGTAATCTAATATACCGTTTTTGATATTACCGGTCTTCAAGTGGGCAAAGTCAACGAAAGACATACCCCCAAATAGAAACATCAAGCAAAGCGCCAGCTGTGTCTTTCTCTGCTTCCCATCCTCCACCGGGACTGTCATCAGACGGTGTAAATCCTCGATAGGCAAGGACTTCTTACGCTTACTTTCCACACCCGTAAAAATCCCCTTGAATAAAGTGGGAATAAATTCCGCCTTACCGTTCTCCACCGCCTTGTTATAGATACAACGCAAACGCCGCATATAAGTGGAAATCGTATTGCGCATACAGCCGTTCTCCAATAAATAAGCCTCGTACCGGCGAAGATTATCCTTATTAATAGCCGAGTAAGCTATACAGTCGGTTCCGCTATACCTTATAAAGGAGTTCAATGCGTCTTGATAACTCTTAGCCGAGGAATATCGCTTTTCTCGATTCAACTGGGCTATATACTCCCTCATACCTTCTACAAATCCTTTCTCATCCATATCCCTATTTTAAATACTGTTTTGTAAATGAATGAACAAATGTATTTAAAAAGAGATCCCCTTTACCCTATCTCACGAATGAGAATAGTAAAGGGGGGAAGACTAAAGTTATTTCTTCAATTTTATCTCGATAACACCATTACGACCTTTCTCTCCAAATTTAGCGATCGCCTCGTTTCCTTTGTACACATTCATAGACGCAATATGATCGGGATTCAAATTGTCCATCCTCTCTTTAGATGATTCCACTCCATCGATATAAACAATACCGGAGAAAGAGGATTTTACCTTTGATGCCTCCTTAGCAGCCTTCTCATTGATATCTATGGCTTTCATGGCCTCCTCTATGGTTCGATTGATCTCCGGTTGGATCTTCTCCATTTCGGCGGCAATAGTCTCATTTATCTTGGCTGCCTCTATCGCCGCTTGCACAGCCTTGTCGATCTCAGCTTGGTGTTTCGCCATTTCCGCAGAAACGATCTCGTCGATATTCGCCGCTTTCACAGCCTCTTCGACCGCCTTGTCAATCTCCGGCTGGTATTTCTCCATCACGGCCGAGACCTTTTCCTGTATCGCTTGCATATCTTTTTCAGAAACGACCGAATCCCTAGCGAGGGTCTCAACCTCTACATTTCTTTTAGGCTCTTTTTTTTCCTGAACCGGAATAAATTCGCTAATTTTGACACTCGAAATCTTCTCCAATTCGTGAGAGATTTCCGGACGGGCAAAGGCTACCACCGTTAAGGCTGCCAACGGGAGTACATACAGATACTTCAACCGTGCCCATGGACTTGATTTTTGTTTTAACATCATAGCTATTCGCTTTTTAAGTGAACTGTGATTAAAGCTGTTGGCCATAGAAGTGAAGCGCTGTGCACCAACAGCTTTTTTGATTAATAATAATTGATATCTTTTTGCGTCGACGCCTTGATTTAATACGCTCTCGTCGGCCTCGTATTCATGGATATTTTGTAATTCCTGCCTCAACAACCAGACAGATGGGTTGAACCAATGGAACAGGACACAAATCTCGGAGATCAGCAGATCAATGGAATGACGGGCTTTTATATGCGCCATCTCATGCGTCATGATCTCTATCCCACTTTCCTCAAAATCCTTCCGGCTTATTACGATCGTTCGCATCCAACTGAACGGGACGACTGGTTGGTCCGTAAGAATCAGATGGATTCCGTCCACCAGCTTCGGTGTACCTTGTCTCATCAACCGAAACAAGGCATAAAATGAATATGCGAATTGACAAAGCGTTAATATCCCTCCGATTATATAGGCTATCACCATAACTCGTAACCATACAGGTTGGCTAGCGGATTCTGCCGACGTTCTCATGGAAACCGCCGCTAGCAAATTCTCCAAATCCATGACCGGACGCTGAATGGCCGTCGCTTCCTCCAAAGTAATCTCACAAAATGGGATGATAACCGAAAGCATGATCAAGCTTAATAAAGCGATCCGGTTGAAACGATGGAAGGTATCACGGCTCAACAATAGCTTATAAAACAGATAAAATATCGTCAAGCACACGGATGATTTAAGGATATATACAAAGAAGATTCCCATATTCGTTCTTATTTACGATTCCCTTGTTCTACATCATCTATTAGTTTTCGCAGATCATCCACAGAGATATCCTCTTCCTTGATCAGCGTAGAGACAACCCCCAGATAAGAATTATTGAAATACTTAGCGATCACATTTTTCAACGTACCGTTGCTATACTCCTTTTCTGTTAAGACCGCATAATATTGATAGCTATTCCCGAAATTCTTATGGGCGAGGAAACTTTTCTCCTCCAAGCCTCGGACAATCGTAGAAAGGGTATTGAAATGAGGTTTAGGCTCCTCGTAATATTCAAGTAGCTCCTTCACGAACAATGGGCCTTTCTGCCAGAACCAGCCCATGATTTCTTCTTCTTTCGCCGTAAGTCGTTTCATAACCTTATCTTGTTTGCGACAAAGTAACTAAAACTTTTAGTTACAAAACTAATTCGTATAGTTAATAAACTAAAAGAGATAGTTTATTCATTGATCCAATCAAAAAAGCCGCCCCGGGAATGTCCGGGACGGCCTTTATTATATCCAGATGTTTGAATGATTAGGCGACAGGAATCGTTCCGCCAATCAAGATCACAACCAATAAGGCCAAGATAGCGTATAACTCAGGGAATACGGCCATTACCATCGTAGCACCGAATACGTTGTGTCCGGCACCAACACCAGCGATACCATTCGCGCAAACTTGAGCTTGGCGGATTGAAGAGTAAAAACCAGCGAAACCTAACACTAAACCAGCGCCGAAAACAGCCGTAGCGGCCAACATGGAAATATCAGCGACCAAGAACTTCTGCATCATAAAGTAGCCCACGAATCCATACAAACCCTGTGAAGAAGGCAACGCACTTAAAGCGATGTACGTACCCAGAGCATCCGGATTTTTCTTCATCGCACCTACCACCGCATTACCTGCGATCGTAACACCATAACTACTGCCGATAAAAGTTAAACCTGTCATCAACGCAATACCTACATAAGCTAATAAAATTGGTTCCATAATAAAATGTGTTTTTAAATTATTCTTTTATTGTTTTATTTTCTCGTTTAATTGTTATGCTTTTCTGAATGGCTCATAAGCCTTACCTCCACCTTCGAACTCTGCGTTCTTGTAATATTCCACGAAGATCAAACGAAGCGGGTGTACCAAGGAGCTGATCGTACAAAGAGCGATATTGATGGAGTGACCCACTAACAAGATCAACAACATACAAATCGCACGTGCCACGATATTCATACCGTCTGTCATCGTAACCGCCAACGTATTAAATACGCCACCCAAGATGGAACCGGTCAGACCGATAGCGAACAAACGAATGTATGATAACGTATCACCCAGCAATCCGGAGGCCATATTGTACGTGTTCCAAAGTCCGGTACCAAAGTTCAAGAATACGTTCTTGCCCGGTGTATTGTACAGATAAGCGACAACCAGACCCAAGATGGCGATTCCGTAACATACCATAACGACAGCGTTCGGCAAGTGAACGTTCAACATCGGAAGTCCGAACGCCAACGCCAAGGATATGATCACGAACACCCAAGCGAACGGAGCAATACTGTGTTTCGTTCCTTTCTGTATCTTGATCTTGTAAGCAGCGACACATTTACCGAATATGATCTGTACCAAACCGATGACAATAGAGAATGTCATCAAGTTGTCGCTATTCACAAAGTAGTTCTTGATCTTTGACAAAGCCGGGATATCCGCCAAGGCCACTCCGAAGAAAGATCCCGTACAAGTACCCACCAATAAGGCGGCGAAACCTAAATACTGGAACAAGGTCAAATAAGGCTTGAAGTCCGGGTTCACCTTCTTCTTCAAGATCGTACAAGCGATCATGACCAACAAACCGTATCCGCCATCGCCGAAACAAAGTCCGAAGAACAGCATAAAGAACGGGGCGAACAACGGGGTCGGATCAAGTTCACCGTAATTAGGCAAGGAGAACATCTTCGTGATAGGCTCGTACAGCTTACTGAATTTATTATTCCGTAACTTGATAGGCACCTTATCCCCATCCTCGATCTCTAATTGCTGGAAGAAATAACCTTGCTTATCCAGCTCGTGCTCCAAGGCCGGAGCGTTTTCCGTCGGCACCCAACCTTCCAACAACATGAGCTTATCACCCGCTTGCCGGTCTGTCTGCACTAACGCATTAGAAAGATTAAACTCGTCCTGCAGGTTCTTATCGAATTCCTCCAACGTTTTATAATCCTCCACGGCACGATGTTTCAGCTCATCCTCCACATTCTGGATATCCTTGGTACGTTGATCCAGACGGGCACGCAACTTCGCCAATCCTTGAACCGGCATCTTCGGACGTTCAGCGTCTATATCGATCAAGGTACCTTCCTTGGTAATCGTGATAAAATACGTCACCGATTGGAAGTTATTGATCAGAATGGCGTTATACAGCACACCCCATTCCGGCTCGTACTTAGCGGTAGGACAGGTAAAGAACGTAACATCGTATCCCGCTCTTTTCAGACGGTTGATATTCTGATAACTGAACTCACCCCATATTTCCATATAAGCCAGATCCTTCTCGATCGATTGCTTGGAAGCGATCAATTGCGCTTTCTTATCTTGCAATTCCTCTATCTTACGCACCAACTTCAAGCCTTCCTCTTTCGTCAACTCACGGGCCGGGGCAAACTTAACGTCTTTCTCCGCCGCATGGAGGTTCTTGAAGTAACGCATCAGCGTATTGATCTGTTTACGCTCAGCCAGAAGCTCTTGCAACCTCTCGTTATCCATCACGGAGTTTGTCTCCTTGATATGGACGACACCTAAGTCACGAAGCGTAGAAAGGAACGTATCATACTCCTTATGGTACACCATAAAGGCATATTTACTCATCTTTACTATCATACCTCGGCCTCCTCTTTTTCTTCTTTTGCCTTACGTTTCTCCTGATTGGCTCTCATGATCTTCTGTGAGGACTTAGAAAGACTCTCCTCGTCTTCCATAAACCGTTTCACCTTACGGATCGCATCCTTATAACCCGGAATCTGTACCTTCTCAAACAGGTTCACCTTCTGAGTGGTCTTTTTCCTAGCATGCTCCAACAACTCCAGCTTCATGCCCGAGAACTCCGCCTCGATACCGGTACGAGCCAGCTTTTTCAGCAACTCGATACCATCCGTATACCATGCGGGGGCATTAAAGAGACTATAGTGTCCGATCTCGAACTTGATCTCGTCCAATAACGGGACGATCACGCCGGCGATCTTCTTCGTGGAGAGCGTAACGTCCTTCACGGAGATCAACTCCGGATTGAACTCGTTCCACAAAGCCACCATATTCTCGTAACTCTGAATCTCTCGTTCTAGCTGAAGTTCCAATTTATTCACTTCGTCCTTGGTCCGCTTCACCTCGATACGCAGGGCGCTCTCCTTGCTCTTGATCGTAGGCAGGGAGCGTTCACGCATCTTCAGTTGCTTTTCCAATTGCTGAAGAGAGGTTTTATTATATTGAAACTTTATTGCCATGTTTATTTAATTTACTTCCAGTACTTATCAACCAATCCTTGTTTGATATTTACCTCTTCCGGGCTGAAATATCTAGCGAACAATCCCCAAGCTACGTCCAGCATCTCCGTCGTATCCAAGTTTACGTCGATAGCCAACAGCTTAGAAGAATAATCCTTGGCGAAAGACAAGGTACGGTTGTCGTAGTCGGTCAAGTCGAAACCGTTCTCCAGCTTGGTCTTAGCGTTGGCGGCATCGGCATACAAACGTACGGCGGCGTTCATTACCTGTGGATGATCCTCACGGGTCTTCTTTCCGGTTACCAGCTGTTTCAAACGAGACAAGCTTCGGAACGGATCGACGATGACCTTACCCACATCGCTATCACGACGCAAATACAACTGACCTTCCGTGATATAACCCGTATTATCAGGTACGGCATGCGTGATATCACCACCGGATAAGGTCGTTACGGCGATAATCGTGATAGAACCTCCCGCCGGGAATTGAACGGCTTTCTCGTAAATCTTCGCCAAATCCGAATACAAGGAACCCGGCATAGAGTCCTTAGACGGGATCTGGTCCATACGGTTTGATACGATCGCCAAGGCATCGGCGTAGTTGGTCATATCGGTAAGCAATACCAAGACCTTCTCATTCTTCTCCACGGCGAAATACTCAGCGGCGCTCAACGCCATATCCGGGATCAAGATACGCTCTACGGACGGGTCCTCGGTCGTGTTGATAAAACTAACGATACGGTCTAGGGCACCGGCGTTACTAAATGTATTCTTAAAGAACAGGTAGTCGTCGTTCGTCATACCCATACCTCCCAAGATAATCTTATCGGACTTCGCACGCAAGGCTACCATCGCCATAACTTGGTTGAAAGGCTGGTCGGGATCGGCGAAGAACGGGATCTTCTGACCGGTTACCAAGGTATTATTCAAGTCGATACCGGCGATACCCGTAGCGATTAATTCAGAGGGTTGTTTACGACGTACCGGGTTCACGGACGGACCACCGATCTCGACCTCACGTCCCTCGGGGATCGGGCCGCCATCGATAGGCTCACCATAAGCGTTGAAGAAACGTCCGGCTAACTGGTCACCTACTTTCAAGGAAGGGGCCTTCCCCATGAATACCACCTCGGCATTCGTACGGATACCTTCCGTTCCAGAGAATACCTGCAACGTCACCTCGTCGCCGATAATCTTTACCACCTGAGCCAGCTTTCCGTCTACAGAGGCCAACTCATCATACCCAACTCCCGTTGCTTTCAGCGAACAGGTAGCTTTTGTGATCTGGGTAATCTTCGTATATATTTTTTGAAATGCTTTTGTTGCCATAACTCTTTTAATTTTCGATTCTCTCCTTCAAAAGTTCATCCAGTTCCGTATTAAACTTCTTGAATTGGTCACTCTCATATTCCGAATAGTTCATCTGCTTAAAGATGTTGATCATCTTCTTAAAGTAGTCCATAACCTCTAGGAAGGTATCAAACTTAAACTCTGAACGGCAAACATTCACGACTCTATCCAGCATGAATTCCTGACGTCGCAACGGAGTAACCGCATCGATGGCATCGAAAGCATCCTGTTGCAAGATCACGAAGTCGATCAACTCGGACTTCCAGAATGTAACGTGATACTCGACAGGCACACCATCATCACCCAAGATATTGATTTGCTCGGAGATCTCCTTACCACGCAACATACGGGTCTTGATCTCGTTTACTTTCTCGATCCATTCCGGGGAGATATGTTTAGCGATGTATTCCTGAAACTCCGGATACTCGATATACTTGGAATAACTCTCGATCGGGTTTACGGCCGGATAACGTTTACGGTCGGCACGCTCCTGCTCCAAGGCATAGAAACAACGGGCCACCTTCTTCGTATTCTCGGTCACCGGCTCCTTCAAGTTACCACCGGCAGGCGATACCGTACCGATGAAAGTGACGGAACCTGTAGCGTTGTTATTCAAATGGACGAATCCCGCACGAGCGTAGAAGTTCGCCACGATAGCGGACAAGTCCATCGGGAAGGCATCCGGTCCGGGCAACTCCTCCAAACGGTTGGACATCTCACGCAAAGCCTGTGCCCAGCGGGAAGTAGAGTCGGCCATCAACAGAACCTTCAAGCCCATGCTGCGATAATACTCGGCGATGGTCATCGCCGTATATACGGATGCCTCACGAGCGGCTACCGGCATGTTGGATGTATTGGCGATAATGATCGTACGTTCCATCAATTTACGTCCCGTATGCGGGTCTACCAATTCCGGGAACTCCGTAAATACCTCCACGACCTCATTCGCACGCTCACCGCAGGCGGCGATAATCACGATGTCCGCTTCCGCTTGTTTAGAGATAGCGTGCTGAAGCACCGTCTTGCCCGTACCGAACGGCCCCGGGATAAATCCGGTACCACCCTCAACGATCGGGTTCACGGTATCGATCGTACGGACGCCCGTCTCCAGCAATTTGAATGGACGGGGCTTTTCCTTATAGCAAGTGATGGCTTTCTTTACCGGCCATTTCTGGGTCATCGTCACGTTTACGTCCGTGCCATTTTCGTCCGTAAGGACAGCCATCGTATCATTGATGGTATATTGTCCGGCTGGAACCACCGATTTCACAGTATAAGATCCCTCGAACTTAAAGGGGACCATAATCTTATGAGGTTGGAAATTCTCGTCCACCTCTCCCAGCCAATCACCGGCGCTCACGGTATCGCCCGCTTTAGCCAGAGGCTTGAAGTCCCACTTCTTATCATTGTCCAACGCAAACGTATAATCGCCACGTTTCAAGAATACACCTTCCATCTTGTCCAAGTCGTTCTGCAAACCGTCATAGTTGCGGGACAACATACCCGGACCCAGCGTAACTTCCAACATATGCCCTTGGAATTCAGCCTCGTCGCCGACACGCATACCACGTGTGCTCTCAAATACTTGTACAAAGGCATTCTTACCTATCACCTTGATTACTTCCGACATCAGCTTCACGCCTCCGACAGAAATGTAACAGATCTCATTCTGAGAAACCGGACCATCCACCTCTACGGTTACTAGGTTGGATACGATTCCTTTTACAATTCCTTTCGTAGCCATAATTTATTTTATATTGTTTCTTTTAAATTCTTCCAACGCATTCTCACTACCCATCTTCATGGCGCCTACCAATTCACGGAAAGTCTTCTCGCCTCTCGCCTTATCCAAGGTTACCCAGCGCTCTATCATCTCCAATTTCAATAAATAAGCGAATACACTCTCTATGTCGAACGTCTTGAAGAAGGTATTATCGTCCAGCCATTTCCATTTCAAAAGATCGATTTTCTTCTCACGAACGATCAGATCGGTCTCTTCGGCGATGCGTTGTAACTCGGGCAAATATTCCACGGAATCGCCCAAGCCGAAATCACGGGCGTTCGACGTACGGATATTTTCTGCTATCTCATTATGCCCCACGATATAATTGGCCTTATCAAATCCATATTTACGGCAAGTGATCGCAGTAAGAACATTGTTGATATTCAGGTTAAGCTCGAACCAATCGGCCACGAACTTATTCCCACATTTCATGGCATATTCATAATATAACGCAGCCAAGCGGTCTTCCCATGATATATATTCTTTCTCACTTTTGGTGTCCTTAGCCTCTTCGGCTAGATACAGTTTAAAAAAGTCCACGAAATAAGGCGGGAGATTATCATTTTTGGGAATTTTTTCCTCATCCTTCAACGCTTTATATAAAGTATTGAACTCATCATACGTTATTCTTCCTCTTTGATCCGGATCGGAGTCCGGTCTTTTAGCGTGAGCCAGCAGATTTATATTATCATATTTCAAATAAAATAAATCAATCAGCTTTTTATCCTTAGAAGATAGCATATCCTCTATTTCCGTCCGGAACTCACAGACCGAATAGGCTAGTTTACTATCATCCAACGCTATGTTAGGAAGTCCGGAGATTAAGTAGTAATACTTACTCATATCAGAACAGCATTTCTACTAATTGCGGACGCAAGAACTCTTTAAAGAACTCGATGAACTCGTCTTCGCCAAACGTCACTTTATAAGACCCATCCGCCGGGATAATAGAGAAAGACGCTTTCTTTCCGCTTACCTTCTCGATCTTATACCCTTTCTCTAGCAAGCCTTTGGCATTGGCCTCAAAATACGCCTTCAAGCCATCGGAATCAGAAGCTTGGATAGTCAAGAACTCATTAGCGGGCCAGCTTTTCACAAGCTCAAGGATCACTTTCTGCATATAGGCGGGATCCATCAACGCCGCTTTCACATTCGAACTAGCGATATCACCAGTGATAAGGTTTGTCACCTCGCTCTTTAATGCCTCGACAGACTGGGTGGCGAACAATTTCAATTCGGCTTCCGTATTCTTCTTCAACTCGGCAGCTTGTTTCTCAGCAGCCGCTACGATACGTTTCGCTTCCGCTTCCGCATCTTTAAGAATCGTATCCTTTTGAGCATTGGCCTCGGCGATTATACGCCCCGCTTCTTCGTTCCCCTTCTCTACACCTTCCTTGTAGATCTTGTCTGTTAGTTCCTGAATCTTTGTATCCATTTCCTATTATGTATTTGAATTGTATTTTTCAATAGTAAACGCCCACAAAGTTATTATTTTTCGCGGATTAACATGAAAATAAGTGTGAAATCAAGCTAAAAAATAACACTAGTCAAGTAAAATTCTATTTACATTCGTCTATATTGTATTTTTGTTCGTCTATTTGTATCTTTGTGAGTCAAAATACAAAATTAACATGTTTACGATTAGAAAAGCGACTATTGATGATCGTTCTCTTATTCATGATCTTGCCTCACGCATTTGGGAGAACACGTATGGAAA
>OODF01001338.1_pt1 | contig 10910 bp, 6 predicted proteins | sample 1671431 | NCBI WGS metagenome assembly OODF01 (sample SAMN06348156, study PRJEB24527) | human gut metagenome | biome: human gut; feature: ankylosing spondylitis patient; material: feces | host: Homo sapiens | place: China | collected 2015-10 | reverse complement strand
AAGGAAGGTGCATTCCACAAGGAAATGCTCACAGGTGTCAGACAGTATGACAACAACGGCAAGGAGGTCTCCTTCCAAAACTTCGACTACTATGATGACGTACAGGCAGACAAGGGCTATGTTCCTTTCAAGGATGATTCCGAAAAATGGAACACCCATGATGATGGACTTGACGCAGGGTTCATCAATCCGTTAAAGGCTGTCAGCAAGCGTTTCAGCGACAAGCCAACTGCACTTGGCGGAACGACAAGCTCTTCCGTGAGCGGTTCGTTCTATGCAGGTGTGGGTGTCGTGGACGGAAGTCCCTGGAAAAGCAATACCATGGGTGGCTCTTACAGCTATTCAAGCGACACGAGCAAGGGACTTTCCGCACTCGTTGACTTGAACGGTGACGGACTTCCTGACAAGGTGTACAAGTCCGGTGGTTCTGTTTATTATCGTCCACAGATTAAGACAGACAACGGAGAAGTCGTATATGGTGAGCCTATCAAGGTAAAGGGCATCAGTAACTTCTCGACAACCAAAAGTTCTACCAACACTTTCGGTGCGAATGCCGTTGTCGGCTGGAATGTCCTGACTGCCGTTGTCGGAACGGACAAGTCAACCACTAAGACAAAGACCACTCAGTATTTCAGCGACATCAACGGTGACGGACTTGTTGACCTCGTTTCCAATGGCAAGGTTTATTTCAACCACTTGGAGTTTGACGGATCAGGCAATGCCGTGCCTACATTTACATTGAGCAGTGCCGACACACCAAGCCCTATCATCTATGGTGGCAAGGTTGACACTTCTGTCATGGAGATCAGTAAGGATGAGCAGTCAGAAGCCATCAAGAACTCCCCTATGGAGGATATTGTGCGTGTATGGCAAGCACCAAAGGACGGAACTGTCAGCGTAACTGGTCAAGTTAGCCTCATTGCACCAACAGATGACTATGATGCTGACGAGTATCAGAAGGCAGACGGCGTAAGAATTGCCATCCAAAAGGGAGGCAATGAACTTTGGAACAAGACGATAGCCAAGGGTGACAACAGTCCATACAGCGCAGCCGTATCATCTGTTGCCGTCAAGCGTGGTGACAGAATCTATTTCCGTGTCCAGTCTGGCTCTGAGGAGACAAGCAACGGCTCATTTGATAAGGTGAACTGGTCACCTACCATTACTTACGCTGGCGAGTCAAATATCTTGCCTAACGGCCTTTCCTCAACGGAGTACAAGCCAGAGGATGGTGCCATTTATGATGTGAACACCTCTGCCAATGTAGGGAATGGTGCAAGCGTGGAAGTCCACAGTGCTTTCCATAAGCCTGCCACAACAGACGATGTTGTCCTTAGCATCATTGGAAGCAACGACAAGAAGGACAGTGAGGGCAATGACAATCCGAACTATATCGAGAAACCTGTATTCTCGCGCACCCTCAAGGCAAGCGAGACTTTCGATGGCGACTCCCTGAACGTCAGCTTGGACAATGCCGAGAAACTGACCAACTTCAGCTTTGAGATTTCATCTACCTCAAATGTTGATTGGAAGAATATCGGTTGGCAAGCGTCTGTGACTTATAAGGACTCTGCCAACATAGAACAGACGGTAGCCGTTCCTGCACACTATAAGATATTTGCAAATGCCTTGGCAGAGGGCAAGCCATACTTGACCACTGCGACTGATACCGTTTTGGTTGTGTCACCAGTGCTTACCCTTTCTGACAATTCCATCAATGGCCTGATTACTTTGACCGCCAAGACAGAGGATGCACTTGTTGGCAAGAAGTCTTTCAATATCGAGAATGGCATCTTGAAAGCCGATACTCTGCGATTTGCAATGACCGCAGGAAAGAACATCTGGTTTGAATACAGCTATCCGGCAGCAATCTCTAATGAAACTGTTACTTCAGCCTCTGTTTCCATTCTGAAAGATGCGGCAGGTCTCGTAACTGAGAATGTGCTTGCTGGATTCTATGCAGAGAATGACAATCTTGGCTTCGGTATGCTTTACCGTGGCTGGGGAGGTTTTGTTTATAACTCGGCAGAGGGCAGATATGCAAAGCCTATTGACGAGTCATTGCTGAAATTGCCGGAGAACGAGAACGACAAGGTTGATCCTCTCACAATGGCATTCACTCCATTGGGTACAGACCAGACTTCTATGGACAAGTGGGTCGGTCAGCGACAGGACATCTATCTTACTGCAACCGAGGCAAGTACAGCCCGACTGACCGAGCAGGATGTTCTTCTCTCCAATCCGTTGGAGAACGATACCGAGGTAGCAGGACTTGCAGGTGAGTATTTGCAAGGTACTGGTGCTGCGGCAGTAAGCCAAGTGATGTCCAGCAAGAGCACGGTAGTGCAAGGCGGTGCGCTTGGCATTACCCATAACAATGCAAATGGCAGTTCCAAGACGGAAGTTGCCATGATGGATATGAACGGTGACGGATTCCCTGACATCATTGCTGGTGGTACTATCCAATACACCAATTCGCAGGGTGGACTAAGTGGAGAAATATACAAGGGCATCGGCTCAAACAACTCTGACAATGCTTCTGAGGCGTGGGGATATGGCGGCAATCCAGTAGCTTCTGCTTCTGATATTACCTATTTAATCTCAGGAGGAAAGGCATCAATACTGAACCAACAGACTGCTTGGTTGGCCCAATTCTCCATTTCTGGCAGTGCGCCAAAGAATACGGATGAAGCTGTAGAATCGTTCATTGATATTAATGGCGATGGACTTCCTGACAAAATTCTTTCCGATAAGAAAGATTGAACCTTGGCTATGCTTTCACAGAGCCTATAGATTGGGAACTTGACCGTGTTCAAGGCGGTAAGAGTCTTTCTTATAATATTGGTGCAGGCGGTAGTAGTTCGGAAGCCATTTTTGCAAAAAATAAGAAAACGAATATAACTAAAGCTTCTGGTAGCTTCGCAGCTGGCTTTGGCATCGTAACTTCCGAAAGCGAAGAGGAGTACAATCTTATCGACATCAACTCTGATGGTCTCCCTGACAAGGTATGGAAGAATGGTGACGGAATCACTGTTGCCCTCAATACAGGCAATGGCTTTGATGAGCCTATCAGTTGGAAGGGAGCGAATGCGCTTAGTGAATCAGCATCAACAGCAGAATCTGTAAATGCAGCTTTCACAGTAACATTCAATTTATTGACTGTAAAGATTTCAACCAACCCTGGTGCATCAACCTCGCACAGTATCAATCGTCCTACCTACTCTTTGCAGGATGTTGATTGTGACGGTTATCTTGACATCGTTGAGTCTGAGAAGGAAAGCGAGTTGAAGGTTACACGCTCTGCCATTGGCAGGACAAACATGTTGAAGTCTGTCACCAACTCCTTGGGCGGCACTTTCACACTCGACTATGCGCATACCACTCCTACCTACGGACTTCCTGGTGGCAAGTGGGTAATGTCTGCCCTTACCGTTGATGATGGTATCCATGACGATGGACCTGTAATGACTACCGCCTTTGAGTACAAGGACGGCAAGCGTGACCGCCATGAACGTGAGTTCCTCGGTTTCGGTGAGGTTATCACCAAGAACCTTGACACGGAGAAAGGCAATTCTGTTTACAGACAGGCTGTTGAGAACTACGATGTTGCCAACTACTACACGCAGGGCAATGTTACCGCCACATCCGTAGAGGATGCCAACGGCAACAAGTACACCGAGACAAAGAACCGTTACGACAGCTACTATCTGACTGCCGACGGTGACAAGTACGCGTTCGCAAAGCGTGACGTGAACCTTTGGAGTGACCGTGCATCTGCATTCGTACCTCTCCGCTATACGGCAAACTTGCAGTATGAGGGAGCGGCAAACGGTGTCATTACATCCGAGGCTTGGAACGAGTATTATCTTAATGGCTATCATGGTGAGTTGAAGTCCTACAAGTACAGCGACAAGGGCAGTCTTGGCGAGGACGGAAACGGAAAGTTTGACTATGCAACCGCCATTAAATACACGGACAATGCAGCGAAGCATATCTTCGGACTTCCAATAGATGTTACGGTGACTGGCGGTGACGGCTCGATTTACCACCATGTGACGGCAAAGTACAACACCAACTATGCCAACCACATCACCCAGATTACGCAGCAGTTGAATGACGGTGCGGCAGTTACTGATTACAAGTACGACTCTTACGGCAACATCATCCAGAAGACCCTCCCTGCCAACGGCAAGGGACAGCGCATGTGGTACAAGTACCGCTATGAGCCGGAAATGAACATGTATGTGGAGCGTATTGACGATGCGTGGGGCTACCGTAGCGAGCAAGGCAACTTCGACTATCGTTATGGTATCGCCAAGGAGCATCGTGACCTCAACAACTTCTATTATGAGACTGATGTAGATGACCTCGGTCGCATTACTGGCGTGCGTGGTCCAAATGAGTTGGCTACGGGCGTGCCTTATGCCATCGCCTTTGAATATCAGCCTTTGGCTACCTTTGGTGAGAGTGGCATTACCGCTCCTGCATACGCCGTGACCAAGCACTACGACATCCAGCATCCTAACGATGACTTGGAGACCGTTACTTTCGTTGACGGCTTCGGAAGAGCCGTGCAGGTGAAGAAGGACGGTGTTGTGACAAGTGCATCCAAGGGAAACTCTGCCAAGGACGAGAATGTGATGATAGTCAGCGGAAGAAACATGTATGATGCTTTCGGACGTGTGGCAAAGTCTTTCTATCCTACAACGGAAGGAACTGGATCGAAATCAACGTTCAACAAGTCATTTGACAATGTATCTCCAACGGTTACTGTTTATGACGTGCTCGACCGTGCTACCTCAGTGACATTGCCGGACAACTCTACGACAACTACGGCCTATACTGTTGACAACGGCAGTCATGCACTTGTTACAACCGTAACAGACGCACTCCATAATGTTCAGGCTACCCATACCAATGGCAGTGGCAAGACCTTGAAGACCATCCAGAAGAGTGGTCCTGACGGTGAGATTACCACCTCGTTTGAGTATGACGGCATACAGCGCCTTGTTCGTGTCACCGACACGGAGGGAAATGTAACGACCTCTACTTACGACATGGGTGACCGACGTACTGAGGTGAACCATCCTGCAAGCGGCATTACAAGCTTCACATACGATGCGCTCGGCAATGTGCTGACCAAGCAGACTGCCAACCTTGCAAAGGAAGGCAAGTTCATCACCTACGATTATGACTATCAGCGTCTGACGGGTATCAACTACCCAGACCATCCGGAGAACAACGTGAAGTATTACTATGGTGGTCGCAATGCCTCTCAGAACCGTATCGGTAGGTTGATGCTACGCGAGGACGGAACAGGTGCCATTGAATACTTCTATGGCAAGATGGGCGAAGTCACCAAGACCCGCCGCACGCTGATTGTGCCTAACCAGGCGATTGCAACTTATGTGACGCAATGGACTTATGACAGCCACAACCGCCTGTTGGAGATGATTTATCCAGACGAGGAAAAGATTACCTATTCTTATAACCTCGGCGGTCAGCTTGAGAAGGTTCATGGCTACAAGTCATACGGCTACGACTATGTGAGCAAGATAGGCTATGACAAGTTCGAGCAGCGCACATACTTGAAGTATTGCAACGGTGCTGAGACATTCTACACCTACGACCCACAGCGTCGTAGATTGCAGAACCTCACTGTGAATAGTGGTGGCAACACCATTATGGATAACGCTTATACATACGATGCGGTGAGCAATGTGCTCAGCGTGGTTAATGGTGCGTCAGTTCCACAGAGTGGAAAGGCTGGCGGACAGATGGCGCATACCTATACATACGATGCTCTTTATCGCCTTGTCAGTGCAACTGGTACTTATACTGGTGCGGACAACAAGACCGCAAGTTATACCCTTGCAATGGGTTACGACAATATGCACCGTATTACTTCGAAGCGTCAAATCCTTACACAGAACAATGTGCAGTTCAACGGTACATTGAATGCAGGTTATGATTTGTCATACACCTACGGAACAGAGACAGGCAAGAAGTTCCAACTCGCCAATGTGAAGGATGTGAACTACCGCACGGAGGAGACACCTTCAGAAAGCGAGAATGTGAACAACAGCCATGCCTATGAGTATGATGCCAATGGTAATCTTGTCTATGTCAATACAAGCCGCACGAAGAAGGACGGTATTGCTGACAAGAAAGCCGCAGAGCGCAAACTCAAATGGGATGAGGAGAACCGTCTCCTTGCTTCTGATGACAATGGCTTCGTGACTAACTACTGGTATGATGCAGACGGTGAGCGTACTGTGAAGACATCAGGCGAGAGTGACCAGGTTTATGTGAACTCAGAGTTTGCTGGTGGTCGCACAAACACAGCCAAGTTCTCATTGTATGTATCTCCTTACCTCGTTGCCAACCAAGGCGGTCGTTACACCAAGCACATCTATATTGGCAGTCAGCGAGTAGTCAGCAAGATTGGTGACTTCGACTCTTATGGTTCTGACCCACGCCGCATTCAGTATGCAGGTAGTGAGACTGACGGCTTGTCTGTTGATTATAAGGTTAAATATACTCAGCAGTTGCAGGTTATCAAGGATAATTATGCAACCTTTGCAGTGCCGTACAATGGCGAGGACAACAACGACTATGTCGATGGCAAGGGCTTCTGCTGCAATGACGGCAGCTTGGAGGCTGCTCAGGCACGTGCTATGGCCGCAAACATTGCTAAGGCTAAGGCTGTCAATGGTAACTTTAAGGAGAACGACGATTACGAGAAGATGCAATTCTACTACCACCCAGACCATTTGGGTAGCAGTAGTTACATCACCAACCTTGACGGCGAGGTGGTGCAGCATATTGAGTATGTGCCTTTCGGAGAGGTTTTCATAGAGGAACGCAACAACATCTGGAACACGCCCTATCTCTTCAACGCAAAGGAATTTGATGAGGAGACGGGTATGTACTACTACGGTGCGAGGTACTATGAGTCAAGATTGAGTCTTTGGATGAGTGTGGATAGATTTGCAGAAAAATATAAGACATCTCCTTATTGTTTTACTCTTGACAACCCTATATGCCACTATGATGAAAGAGGCGATTCAACTATTCTTTATGCGACACGTCTTCCAATGGATAATAAAAAAATCCAATCTGCATTATCCATGGCAACTCATACTTTCATTGTTGTAAAACGTAATGGAAAGCCTTCAGTTAAATTTTCTTTTGGTTCAAAAACAGATAATCCTTTTGGCGGACAATTGGTAAAAGTCTCTTATATGGATGAAGAAAAAACAATGAAGGGCGAGGCTCCGAGTAATTTTGTAAAAAATCGAATTGTTATCACACCGCCTTCAGGCATGACTGTTGAGCAATTTGATGAGATGGTTATTAAAACAGGTAATAGCTTTGGAAATAATCCCAATATTACATACTGTTTAGAGCCATTCGAACAAACACAAGGTAATTGTAATTCAAGTTCAAGTACGTTGCTTTATAAAGCGGGGGTTCCTTTAAGTAGGATAAAGGATTTGAGGAAGCAAATATCAGGTCTTGTTTGGGGATTTGGTGATATTAAACCGTGGACAGTAGAGGAACAGTCAAAAGCTGTTCAGAGGCAGAGGGAACTCGACCAACTCCGTAATGAAATGATGAACACAATCATCCTTAACAAATATTAAATGAGAGAATTGAGTTTTAAAATGGTCATAAGAGCATATTTAATATGTGCTCTTATGACATCAATATTAGGAATTATATCATGCAGTGTTCATGACATAATAAATTGGTTTCCAATCGTATTACTTTATGCTTGGATAATATTGTCTCCAATATCTATTTTAGCATTGATAACTGTATATTTATTGGGAGTTCAAAGAGATTGGATTTGTAAGATACCGTTAATTTGCTTATGCGCATTTATAGTATATTTTATAAACCTAAACTCATCAGAATCTTATTTGATTAATTTTTTTGCAACCCAAACCGTACCATATGACCTTCTATATTACAATAATGGAATAGAGATAAGGGTCAATGACACTATTTTTTCTATTTTCACATGGGTATTATCGTATTTTATATTAGTATTGTTTATTGTTATATCTACAATTATGTATAGATTTTTAAAAAAGCATAGCAAAAAAAAAAGATGTAAAACAAAGTGTTCTCATAAGTGATGATACTAAATCATTCTGTACAATGCTCACCATCCAGCACAGCGGCCCAGACGGTGAGATTACCACCACCTTCGAGTACGACGGCATCCAGCGACTTGTAAGGGTTACAGACACGGAGGGCAATGTTACCACATCCACTTACGACATGGGTGACCGCCGCACGGAAGTAAACCATCCTGCAAGCGGCATCACCTGGTACTAATTTTTATAAAATAAACGGATTTCAGGTATTTAATGAAAACGGCACTAAAAAATAATAGTTGGATAACGACTATAGTATTTGCTTTGATTGAATTTCCTATAATAATCTTTCTATCTTATTTTTCATTAGGAAGTAAAGACGATGTTATGGAAATATATCATAGCGATCCTTCTCGTATCATTTTCATTAGAGGATGTATTTCGTTTGTTATAACTTCATTCTTAATGTCTTTAATAATGTTGCTTTATGTAATTATAAAAAGAATACTATTGAATGTTAGGGTTACCCGTAAAAAGATTTTTATTTCTTTGGGGCTTAATTTTGTTATTATAAGTGTTGAGATTATTGGAATCTTGACATACAAATTGATGACAAGAGGATATATCTGAATCGAGTAGGAGGTAAACACTAATCATAGGTGTTTATCTCCTATTTTTGTGTTTACCGACCTCTCACACCACCGTACGTGCCGTTCGGCATACGGCGGTTCCTATTTTGGGTACCATTCGAGATACGTCTCCATCAAAGTAGCATACCCAGCAGAGAGCAGATTATTGCCGATGGTCGTTGTCTATTATTTCTGATTAATTTTCTTTTTAATTTCATTCGCCTCTTTAAATAGGCTATTAGCAATACTATCTTTAATTGCTGCCATCTGTATCATTTCGTTATGGTAGCGAATTGAGTCCTCGTAAGTATTTACATGAGTTCTCACATTCTCAATAACTTCTTTATTAGGGCATACAGAGAAGTTCTTTTCGATGTATCGAACATTGGGGTCGTCAGATGGAAGCACCATCTTCAAAGCACGATATTTCAAGTCTGCCTCTTCCCAATCCTGGTACTCTCGCCATTGGGTAAAATTGCCCCAAATGGAGATGACAAGAGATAGAGCCAAGCCTCCAATGAAAAGAAAAACATACTTTGAAGTTGGCTCGAAGCGATGAGTCACTACTTTCTTCAGAGGTGTGTTATCCATTGCGTGAAGTTTGTCCTGCACATTTTTTGATGTGGCATTCAGCCCTTGTTTCACCTGATTAATGGTATCAAACAAGAGTTTGCTTCGCTGTTCATCTTTGCTTGCTTCTTTCTTGGTAAGGTCGGTAAAGATACAGATAGCCTCTCTTAATCTTACCAATTTGTCAATAGCTTCCCCTTCTTTTACAGCCATAGCAAGAATAGCTTTTTCAAGTTTGCTTGTATCAACACTTACAGAGACCGGAGTGCTTTCCGCCTCTGTATTCTTTGGTGAGGCAGAAAGTTCATCGACTTTTTGCTCCAATCTCTCAACTGTGCCGTAGATGGCTTCTAACATTTCTTCTTTCATGTTCGATTCTAATTTTAAGTTTATGACTTGCATCAAAGGCTAAAGCCTCTTCTGCGTTTCTTCTTTTTTTTCTTGGATGATTCATCCTCTGGGAATTGCTCAAAGGTCTGAGCGTTGGCAGAAGCAAAAAGTCCTATGGAAGAAATACCATTCCATGGGTTCTGGCTGCTCTCCGACAGGAATGGCAACAGCTCGTCCTTGAAACTACCTTGCTCATATTGTTGAGTAGAAATGGCTCTTGCTGATACATGGTTCTCCGTTCCCTCAAATCTTGCATTCAGCTTGCCAAAGCTATAGTCTCGGCTAATCTGCGTACCCTTGAAGCTATATCCGTCCTTACAGAATCGGATGCCTTGTACCTTGGTTCGCTCCTTATCCTTATAGACAAACTCTAAGTGAACACCTCGTTTTGCAAGTTCATTCTTGAACTTCTGCCAACTATCAGCACCTTTCAAGGCCTCCTTGACGGCATTGTGAACCTCGTATTTGGCACGCTCTGCATTGCGCAATTTGCGAGTGTTAGTCTTGCTCTTGTCCGTTCCGTAAGTCAATCCATACTTGGATTTTAGAGCCTTGGTCACTTGCTCATTACGCCTGTAATCGTGGGCGTCTGATATGAGTTTGCCCTCATTGTTGATGCGGTTATACACGATATGACAATGTGGATTGTCCGTGTTGTGATGCCTTACGATGATGAATTGGATATCGGTGATGTCCATCATCTGCATGTATTCAAGGGCTATCTTAGCCATGAATTCATCCGTCAAACGTGGCTTGTCCTCGGGGTTGAAACTTAGTGCAATGTGTCCCACAGGCTTCTTAATCCTTGGATTTAGCTGTCTTTGCAGCTCAAAACTTTGTACTATCTCGGCATTCGTGCCGAGTAACACTCCATCGGATGCAAGGATTTTCGCCTCGTCCTTGCCTGTCACATAGCGGATGCAACCACCAAATGAGCTGCCCTTCTTTAGCTTGCCTATCATGTGGTATCCTCCTTTCTGCCCATACTGCTTGGCTTCGGTTTATAACTTGCTTGGCGATACTCGCCAAGGATTTCTTTTAATCTTCTCAACAAGTCCACCACATATACATGGGTTTCATGGAAACCTCTCTGATGCGACAGCTTGGCAAGTTGGTTGAGGTTGTTCGCCATACCGATGAGGTTCTTGGCGATGGCTACCATCTCTGCATTGTGTCCGCTGACCACCTCGCCGTTCAAGGCGGACTCACGGATGTA
>OODF01001332.1_pt1 | contig 10952 bp, 8 predicted proteins | sample 1671431 | NCBI WGS metagenome assembly OODF01 (sample SAMN06348156, study PRJEB24527) | human gut metagenome | biome: human gut; feature: ankylosing spondylitis patient; material: feces | host: Homo sapiens | place: China | collected 2015-10 | reverse complement strand
CATCGGTCATCTGGCAGCCATCCGGGCCGTAGGCCTTGTAGCCGTTGTACTTGGCCGGGTTGTGAGAAGCCGTGACCATGATGCCAGCATTGCACTGGTAGTAACGGGTAGCAAAGCTCAGTGCAGGCACAGGCATCAGAGCATCGTAAATGCGCACCTTGATACCGTTTGCCGCCAGAACGCCTGCGGCGGTCTTGGCAAAGATATCGCTCTTCAGGCGGCTGTCGTAGCTGATCGCCACAGTCTGGCTGCCGCCCTGAGTCTTGACCCAGTTTGCCAGACCCTGCGTGGCCTGACGCACAACATAGATATTCATACGGTTGGTGCCAGCGCCCAGAACGCCGCGCAGACCAGCGGTGCCAAACTTCAAAGCCACAGCAAAGCGGTCCTTGATCTCGTCATCATTTCCCTCGATCTTGGCCAGCTCCGGCTTCAGATCAGCGTCTTCCAGCTCTGCAGCCATCCAGCGCTTATATTCATCCAAATACATCTTGCACACCTTACCTTTTGTAAATTTTTCCGCAAAAAAGAACAGGTTTGGTTAAACCTACTTATAATATAAACTCTCCGCGTCCATGTGTCAATTGCGTAATCTGCAACAAGATTTACAATTCAAAACCGGCATATGGCACAAAAATCCAAGTTTTTCCCGGTAAAGTCGGGAACCATCCCGGCCTCGCCTGCATTTTCCAGCAGTTCATAACTCTGGCCTGCATCGTCCAGAACGTCCAGCCACTGCTCCAAACCGACGCTGTTTTCACACAGGTAGCGCAGCAGCTGCATTGCCCGGGCAAAAATGTCCTGCAGCAGCACCGCGCTGCGGCGCACCCGGCCATCCTGCTCCTGCCGCAGCTCCATTACAACGCCCTGCGCAGCGGCGGCACCGCAATATACAAGGGTGTGGGCATGCTGCAGCCCTTCCAGTTCTGAATATGTACGGATATAGCGGCAGTATTCTTTGCTCATCATGGAAAACTCTCTCCTCTCTATCGCATTGACATCTTTCCTGCCCTTTACTATAATGAATTCAGAAGTATTTTTGTGTCGAAGTATGACACAATCATCCAACATTTTCCACTTTTGCCAATTCTTTTCCGTCATATCATCCGCTGGGATAAGGGAGAACAACATGTATTCTGTTACCAGAAGCTTTGGTCTGAACGGCCTGAGCGGCTTTGCCGTGGCAGTGGAGGCCGACATTTCCGGCGGTCTGCCTGCATTTTCTATCGTAGGCCTGCCGGATTCCGCTGTGCGTGAAAGCGCCGACCGTGTGCGCGCCGCCATCAAAAATCTGGGCTTCAAGTTCCCGGACCGGCGCATTACCATCAATCTTGCCCCGGCGGATGTGCGCAAGACCGGCCCGGTGTACGACCTGCCGCTTCTGCTGGCAGTGCTCACTGCCAGCGGCCAGCTGGAGGATGTGCCTGCCGACGCGGCATTTCTGGGCGAACTGGCACTGGACGGCACCTTGCGGCTGGTTTCCGGCGTGCTGCCCATGGCGCTGGCTGCAGCAGAAAATGGCACCCACGCCCTGTATGTACCTGCCGAGAATGCCGCCGAAGCAGCCGAGGCCTGTGCCGACAGCATGGCCGTCTACCCCGCCCACACGGCACGCGAAGTTGTAGATGCCCTGCGCGGCATCTCCCCGCTTGCCCCGGCGGCTGTTGTTCCCTTTGACCCTGCAGACGCATGGGCACAGGTGCCGGATTTTGCGGACGTGATGGGCCAGTCGCTGGCGCGGCGGGCTATGGTCATTGCTGCCGCAGGCGGACACAATGTTTTGCTCATTGGCGCACCCGGCACCGGCAAATCCATGCTGGCAAAGCGTCTGCCCGGCATCCTGCCGCCGCTCACCCGTGAGGAAGCCGTGGAGACCACTAAAATTTATTCCATCGCAGGGCAGCTGCCGCAAGGCCGGGGCCTGATCTCTGCACGGCCTTTCCGCAGTCCGCACCACTCGGCCAGTGCCGCGGCTCTGGCTGGCGGCGGCGCACAGTTCCGGCCCGGCGAGTGCAGCCTTGCCAACTGCGGTGTGCTGTTTTTAGACGAATTGCCGGAGTTCTCCCGCGAGAGTCTGGAAGTGCTGCGCCAGCCGCTGGAGGACGGCCAGATCACCGTGAGCCGCGCGGCAGGCAGTGCCACCTATCCCAGCCGCTTCCAGCTGGTAGCCGCCATGAACCCCTGTAAGTGCGGCTACTACGGCCACCCCACCCGGCAGTGCACCTGCTCACCCAGTGCCGTGCGGCAGTACCGCAGCCGGGTGTCCGGTCCACTGCTGGACCGCATCGACCTGTGCGTAGAGATGGACCCCATCGCCTTTGACGAGCTGCACGCCGTCGTCCCTTCCGAGAGCAGCGCCGATCTGCGCAAACAGGTGCTTGCCGCCCGGGCCATTCAGGCAAAGCGCTATGCCGCCCCAGGTTTTGAGGGTGTGCTCTGCAACGCCCAGCTCACCGCCGGGCAGGTGCGGCGCGTCTGCCGCATGACCCCCGCCGCCGAGCGGCTGCTGCGCGCCTCCTACGACGCTTTGGGCCTTTCCGCCCGCGCCCATGACCGCATCCTGCGGGTGGCCCGCACGGTGGCCGATCTGGCAGGCAAACAGCTGCTGGATGAGGACTGTGTGCTGGAAGCCCTGCAGTACCGGGCACAGGAAAAAGTGGAAGTATAAAAGCTTCTTCGTCTTTGCTTCGCAGATCCGCCTTCCCCGAAAAGAGAAGGGTTTGTGCAGCTTACCGTTACGCGCAAAAAAGCCATCTGTATCTCTCCAAATGCTCAATACGAGCAGGAGATCACAGATGGCTTTTTATAATTGCTTTTTAGAATCTGCGCCATGTATCCGGCACGAACAGCACCAGCATCGGGAAGATCTCCAGACGGCCGGCCAGCATGTCGAAGATCATCACCAGCTTTGCGGGGTTCGTAAAGCTGCCAAAGTTCATCATGGGGCCCACCTGCGCAAGGCCCGGGCCGATGTTGTTCAAAGTAGCTGCAATGGCTGTGAAGTTCGTCACCATATCAAAGCCATCCAGACTGATGAGCAGGAAGGATACCACGAAGATGAAGAAATACGCGCCCATAAACACATTGGTGGTGCGGATGGTCTCGTGGTTGAGCAGCTTGCCGTCCATGCGGACGGGGGCCACCACCTGCGGGTGCAGTGCCTGCTTGAGCTCCTTGCCCAAGGTCTTGCCCAGAATGAGGAGGCGGCTCACCTTGATGCCGCCGCCGGTGCTGCCTGCGCAGGCACCAATGAACATGAGCACCACCAGAATTTCTTTGGAGAGGGTGGGCCACAGGTCAAAGTCACAGCTGGAAAAGCCAGTGGTCGTGATGATGGAGCCCACCTGAAAGGCTGCCTGACGCACCGCTTCGCCAAAGCTGTTATAAAGGCTGTAGATATTGGCCGTGATAATGCCAATTGCCACCAGAATAATGGCGAAGTAGCCGCGCACTTCCTCGCTGATGGCGCGGTTGAATTTGCGCAGCAGCAGCAGGAAGTAGGCATTGAAGTTGACACCAAACAGGATCATGAAGATGGTTACGACCCACTGGATGTAGGGAGAAAAGCTGGTAAAGCTGTCGTTCTTGAAGCCGAAGCCGCCGGTGCCCGCCGTACCGAAGGCCGTGAGCATGGACTCAAACAGCGGCATGCCGCCCAGCAGCAGGAATACCACCTCCAGCACGGTGAGTGCAAAGTAGATGCCGTACAGGATCTTTGCGGTAGACTGCACCTTGGGCACCAGCTTATCCACCTGAGGGCCGGGGCTTTCTGCCTTCATCAGGTTGACGTGGGAGCCGCCGGTCAGGGGCAGCAGCGAGAGCAGGAACACCAGAACGCCCATGCCGCCGATCCAGTGGGTGAAGCTGCGCCAGAACAGGATGCCCTTGGGCAGATCCTCTACCCCGGGCAGGATGCTGGCACCGGTGGTGGTAAAGCCGGACACCGTCTCAAACAGGGCGTCCACCGGGTTCGGGATGCAGCCCGCCACCACAAACGGAACGGCGCCCACGATGGAAATGACGATCCAGCTCAGCGAGGTAGCAGCAAAGCCCTCCCGCATATAGAACATCTTGCTTTTAGGCTTGATGCCGCGCAGGGCGTAGCCGATGGCGGCGCTGACTGCCGCCGTGATCAGAAACACGCCCAGCACGAACCATTCGCCGTAGATCCAGCTGGCCGCTGCGGGCAGCAGCAGCAGCGCACCCTCGATCAGCATGACATAGCCCAGCAGACGGAAAACGATCGCATAATTCATAGTCTGCCTCCGTCAACCCTCTGCGCCCTTGTCCAGAATATCGCGCAGGTCATGCAGACCATGCTCCAGCGTGACCACGATCACGTTGTCGCCCACCTGGATCTGGTCGCCGCCGCGCGGGATCAGGATCTGATGGCCGCGGGTGATGCAGCACAGCAGCAGATTCTTTTTCAGGTGCAGCTGGCTCAGGGGGACACCGGTGGCAGCGCTCTTCTCGTGGACGGTAAATTCCAGCGCTTCCACGCGGTCGTCCAGAATGCGGTACAGCGTCTTGATGTTGCTGCCCGCTTCGTTCTGCAGTGCACGCACATACTGCACGATGTAATCGCAGGTCATGTACTTGGGGTAGACCACGCTGCCCAGATCCAGACCGGCCAGAATATCATCAAATTCCAGACGGTTGACTTTGGTGACCAGCTTGCCCTTGGAGTGCTTTTTGGCAAACAGGGTCAGCAGCACATTCTCCTCGTCGATGTTGGTCAGGGCCACAAAAGCCTCGGTGGACTCCATACCCTCCGAGAGCAGGAATTCGCGGTTGGAGCCGTCCTCGTTCAGGATCTGTGCGCCGGGCAGCTGCTCGGCCAGCTCCATGCAGCGGGCAGGGTCGCGCTCCACGATGCGCACACGCACGTGGTTTTCCAGCAGCTCCTGGCTCAGATAGAAGGCGATGGCACCGCCGCCCACGATGAAGGCATTGCGCACCGGGCGCACCGGCAGGTGGATGCGCTGGAAGAACTCGTGGGCCTTATCCTGTGTTGCAAGGAAGGTGACCTGATCGCCGTTCTGCAGTACAAAGTTACCGTTCGGGATGATCACGCCGCCGCTGCGCTCCACTGCACACACCAGAATGTCGCTCTTCAGGCGGGTGGGGATCTCGCGGATGGCCACGCCATCCAGCCCCTGCTCTGCAGTGAGTGCAAACTTGATCAGCCGCACACGGCCGTCTGCAAAGGTGTCGATCTTGCTTGCACCCGGGAAGCGCAGCAGATGGGAGATCTCCTTTGCTGCAGCCATTTCCGGATTGATGATGGCCGAAATGCCGATCTGCTTTTTGATAAAGTCCAGCTCATGACTGTAGGACGGGTTGCGCACACGGGCAATTGCATGACAGTGGCCCGCCTTTTTGGCAAACATGCAGCACAGCAGGTTTAGCTCATCCGAACCGGTCACGGCAATGAACACATCCGCGTCTTCAATGCCGGCCTCTGCCAGCGTGGTGATCGAGGAACCGTTGCCCACGATGCCCAGCACATCGTAGCTTTCAGTCAGGTGCTCCACACGCGCTTTGTTGGTATCCACAATGGTCACATTATGGTCTTCCTCACTGAGCTGCCGCGCCAGCGCAGTACCAACCTTGCCGCCGCCCACCAGAATGATCTTCATAACAAGTCCTTTCTCTTTCCGCGTCCCTTCTGCCGGGACAGCACAAATCCATCATAGTATACCATATCTCCTGCCAAAGTTCCACTGTTTTCCACATTATGCAACAAAAACCTGCCAAATGACGCAAAAAAGCCCCGGGAGATACCGTCCCGGAAGCTTTTATTTCATTTAATAGCGCGCCACGCCGTCCTTCGTTACAAGGGCATACACCAGCGGGGCTTCCTCCGGCTTCTCAGGGCCGTATCCAAGGCCGCTGCGGTACTCGGCGGCGGCAGCTTCAAACTTATCGGCTGCGCCGTAGAAGGTGGCAAGGCTCTCGCCCTTCTTTACGTAGTCGCCGCGCTTTTTATGCAGGGTGATGCCGGCGGCAAAATCCAGCGGGTCGCCCTTTTTCTGTCGGCCCGCACCCAGCAGCACGCTGGCAGAGCCGATCTTCTCGGCATCGTTCGCCACAATGTAACCGTCCTGCTCTGCCAGCAGCTCAAAGCTTGCCGCGGGCTGCTCAAACAGGCTGTAATCGTCCAGCACGCGGGTATCACCGCCCTGTGCCGCAAACATCTCCTTGCACTTTGCAAAGGCAGAGCCGTCGGCGATCACCGCCTCGGCCATGGCGCGGCACTCGGCAGGAGTGCCCTTATCGGCCAGCACCAGCATGTTCGCCGCCAGCTGCAGGCAGACCTCGGTCAGGTCGGCGGGGCCATGGCCCTTGAGCACATCCATGCTTTCCATGACTTCCAGACTGTTGCCAATGTTATGGCCCAGCGGGGTGTCCATATCGGTGATCATGGCAGCCACCCGGCGGCCGTGATGGGTGCCAATGGATACCATCAGCTTAGCCAGCTCAATGCTCTGGTCTACCGTTTTCATAAAAGCTCCAGTGCCGGTGGTCACATCCAGCAGGATGGCATCCGAGCCGGAAGCCAGTTTCTTGGACATGATGCTGGATGCGATGAGTGGGATGCAGCTGACGGTTGCGGTCACATCCCGCAGGGCGTACATCTTTTTGTCGGCAATGGCAATGCCCTCGCTCTGGCCAATGACCGACAGGCCGATCCTGTTCACCTGCGCAAAGAACTCCTCCTGTGAGAGGGCGGTTCTGGTGCCGGGCACGCTCTCCATCTTATCGATGGTGCCGCCGGTATGGCCAAGGCCCCGGCCGCTCATCTTGGCGATCTTCACGCCGCAGGCCGCCACGATGGGGGCAATGACCAGCGTGGTCTTGTCGCCCACGCCGCCGGTGGAGTGCTTGTCCACCTTGATGCCCGGAATGGGCGAAAGATCCACCATCACACCGCTGTGAGCCATCACATCGGTCAGCTCTGCGGTCTCTTCATCGGTCATGCCGCGCAGATAGACAGCCATCATCCATGCAGCCATCTGGTAATCAGTCACTTCTCCGCTGACATAGCCATTGACGATCTGCTCCAGCTCCTCACGGCTGTGCGTACCGCCGTCACGCTTTTTTGCGATCAGATCATAAACGCGCATCGTATCACGCTCCTCGTTTTTTCAATAGTACGACATTATAAGATATAGTATAGCAAAATTCCAAACAAAAGCAAGTATCATTCTGTAAACTTTGCCCAATTTTAAACCAAAAAGGGCGCAGCCGCCCGGAAAAGCAGCTGCGTCCTTGTTTTGGGAACACGAACCGTCGTTTTAGCGGGATCCCTTGTCGTAGGGGATGCCCTCTGCCTTAGGTGCCATGCTGTTCTTGGAGGTAAACGCCAGAATGATCATGGACGCCACGAACGGCATCATGTTGTAGATGTTGCTGGACCAGTGCAGCTGTGCCAGGAAGGTGGAGTCTGCAATGTTTGCCAGACTCTTGAACACAGCAAAGAACATGGCTGCGCCAAAGATGTTGAAGGGCTTCCACTGGCCAAAGATCATAACAGCCATGGCAAGGAAGCCTGCGCCGGCCACGCCCACCTCAAAGTTCCAGGTCTGCACCGGGGGCACAATGTAGGCCATACCGCCGATCGCACCCAGTGCACCGGAAATGACAACACCGGCATAGCGCATCTTGTAGACATTGATGCCCACAGAGTCCGCTGCCTGCGGATGCTCGCCGCAGGCACGCAGGCGCAGGCCAAAGCGGGTCTTGTACAGCACTACATAGCTGATGATCAGCAGAATGATGCCCAGCGGCACAAAAATGCTCAGCTCCAGCCCGCCGATGCTGAACAGGAAGGGCCTGTTGGTGTAGTTCAGCTTTGCACTGCCGCTATCGCTGAAATTCTTGGCAAGGACCACCGCGATGGCCGTGGCCAGCAGGTTCAGGGCCGTGCCGCCGATAGTCTGATCCGCCTTCAGGTTGATGGAGGCAAAGGCCAGCAGCAGACTGTACACCATACCGGCCAGTGCCGCCACCAGAACAGAGATCAGCACCACGAGGAAGACCGGCATTTCGGCAGGCAGCATGGTCAGGGTGAGAACACCCGCCACACCGCCAATGACCATGATGCCTTCCAGTGCAATGTTGATGATGCCGGAGTGCTCACTGAACATACCGCCCAGTGCCACCAGCATCAGAACGATGCCATACAGCAGTGTATATTTGATCAGAAGCAGCATATCACTTGCCCTCCTTTTCGGTTGCAGATTTTGCAGGAGCAGCAGGCTCTGCGTTCACATTGGTTTTATCGGCATTCTTGAACAGCAGTGCGTGGATCTTGCCGCGGAACAGCATGGAGAATGCACACAGGTAGATGATGATACCGCTGATCAGGTCCGAGATCTCAGTGGGGTAATACTTGGTGGAAAGGAAGGAGCCGCCCACCGAGATATGGGAAATGAAGATTGCCGAGAAAATGGTGCCAATGGGGTTGGAGCTCGCCAGCAGTGCAACGGAAATGCCGTTGAAGCCCATTGTCGGCAGGCTGGTGGAGTTCAGCGGGTTCCACTGGGACACATTGGACAGATAGTACAGGCCCGCACCAAAACCGGCCAGCGCACCGGCAATGGCCATGGAGAGGATGATGTTCTTCTTCTCGTTGATGCCGGCGTAGCGGGCAGCGCTCTTGTTCAGGCCGACTGCCTTGAGCTCGTAGCCGAAGGTGGTCTTGTTCAGCACCACCCAGATCAGAACTGCCACTGCTGCCGCCAGGAAGATGGCGATGGTGGTGCTGTTGGTCTGGAACAGCTTGTTCAGGCCGAAATCCGGGATGATGGACTGAGCGTAATCGGCGTTCTTGCTGATGTTGATGGTACGGGTGTTGCGCACATCGTACATGGGACCGGTGCCGTTCTGGTAAATGAGCTCATTGACCAGATACAGGCCGATCCAGTTGAACATGATGGAGGTAATGACTTCGTTGATGTTGAAGTAGGCCTTGAAGAAGCCGGGGATCGCACCCCAGATGCCGCCCAGAATGGTGGCTGCGATCAGACAGACGAACCACGGCAGCTTGAGCATGATGGCGCAGTACAGAGCGCCGTAAGCGCCCAGCGTATACTGACCCGCCGCACCGATGTTGAACAGGCCGGTCTTGAAGGCAAAGGCCACGGACAGACCGGTCATAATGAGGGGAGCCGCATTTGCCAGCTCCTTGCCGACACCGTAGGGTGCGTCATGGAAGCCGCCCTTCAGGATGCGCACAAAGCCGTCGCCCCATGCGTGGGCCGGGTTGATGGCCAGCAGCACCAGAAAACCGACCACAAGGCCGATCAGGATGCACAGCAGAGCAGCCAGCACACTGGTGATGGAGCTGTTCAGACTGCTGTGGGAAAGTTTTTTCTTGTTCATGTGTTATTTGCTCTCCTTTCCCTGCTTGCGTGCGCCTGCCATATACAGGCCCAGCTCCTGCACGGTGGTGGTCTTGGGGTCAAATTCGCCCACGACCTCGCCCTCGTACATCACAAGGATGCGGTCGGACAGGTTCATCACCTCGTCCAGCTCCAGACTGACCAGCAGCACGGCCGTACCCTTATCGCGCTCGGCCACGATCTGACGGTGGATGTATTCAATTGCACCAACGTCCAGACCGCGGGTTGGCTGGACCGCCACCAAGAGCTTCGGGTCCTTATCGATCTCACGGGCAATGATGGCCTTCTGCTGGTTGCCGCCGGACATGCTGCGCACGGTGGTCAGGCTGCCCTGACCGCTGCGCACATCGTACTGGGCAATGAGCTTATCGGAATATTCGCGCACCTTATCGCTGCGGATAAAGCCGCCCTTCTGGAATTCGGGCTGCCAGTAGCGCTGCAGCACCATGTTATTTTCCAGACTGTAGTCCAGCACAAGGCCGTGCTTGTGGCGGTCCTCCGGGATATGGCTCATGCCGTCCTTGGAACGCTGACGGATGGACTCGTTGGTGATGTCCTTGCCGTCCAGTGTGATCTTGCCGCTGCTGATCTTTTCCAGACCAGTCAGGCCGTAGACGAACTCGGTCTGACCGTTGCCCTCGATACCGGCAAGACAGACGATCTCACCGGCGTGCACCTGAAAAGAGACATTCCGGACTGCGTCCTTCTTGTGCTGGGCGCTGTGCATGGTAACGTTTTCCACATCCAGCACCACCCTGCCGGGGTCTGCGGGCTTTTTGTCCACCTGCAGCTGCACATCACGGCCAACCATCATGCGGGAAAGCTCTTCCTTGGTGGTGTCCTTGATGTCCACGGTGCCCATATACTTGCCCTTGCGCAGAACAGTGCAGCGGTCTGCCACCGCCATGATCTCGTTGAGCTTGTGGGTAATGAACAGGATGGACTTGCCTTCCTTCTTGAACCCGCGCATGATCTCCATCAGTTCGTCGATCTCCTGCGGGGTCAGCACTGCGGTAGGCTCGTCGAAGATCAGGATCTCGTTGTCGCGGTACAGCATCTTCAGGATCTCAACGCGCTGCTGCATACCAACAGAGATATCGCTGATCAGTGCATCCGGGTCCACGCGCAGGCCGTACTTTTCGCTCAGGGCCATCACCTTTTTGCGTGCCTCGGCCTTCTGCAAAAAGCCCATCTTGTTGGGTTCCACGCCCAGAATGATGTTGTCCAGCACGCTGAAGCATTCCACCAGCTTGAAGTGCTGGTGCACCATGCCGATGCCCAGTGCATTTGCATCGTTGGGGTTGCGGATGGCGACCTCCTTGCCGTTTTTGAGGATCTTACCCTCCTCCGGCTGATACAGGCCGAACAGCACGCTCATCAGGGTGCTTTTGCCTGCGCCGTTCTCGCCCAGCAGGGCATGGACCTCACCTTTGCGCAGCTGCAGGGTAATGTCGTCGTTTGCCTTGATGCCCGGGAACTCCTTGGTGATATGGAGCATCTCGATCACAAAATCCTCTGCCAATCTGCTCACTCTCCTTTCGTGTC
>OODF01001319.1_pt1 | contig 11064 bp, 9 predicted proteins | sample 1671431 | NCBI WGS metagenome assembly OODF01 (sample SAMN06348156, study PRJEB24527) | human gut metagenome | biome: human gut; feature: ankylosing spondylitis patient; material: feces | host: Homo sapiens | place: China | collected 2015-10 | reverse complement strand
GTTAAGGGTTCCGGCCCGATCGCCTTCATTTACGCCGAAGTCCGCAATCCGATGAGCGTTCGCGCAATGGCCGAAATCCGTGAAGGTGCGGAAATTAAGCCGGAAATGGATCTGCAGGAACTGATCAACAAAGACGGTAAAGGTCTCTGCGCCCTGATCCTTGACCCGAAGGACCGCAGACCGGGAGTTCAGCCTTACCAAGGCATGGTTTCTCTGGAAAGCAACTCCGTTGCCGAAAATCTTGAAAACTACATGGCCAAGAGCGAACAGCTCGAAACCAAGCTTTATCTTGCCGCTGACAGCAAGAAACTCGGCGGCCTTGTCATTCAGAAAATGCCGTCGGTGGGCGGCAACGTTAGCGAAATTTCAGATCCGGATGCCTGGGGGAGAATCCTGCAGCTCGCTCACACCGTTACTAAGGATGAGCTGCTCAACGTTCCTGCGACAGATGTTCTTCATCGCCTCTTCTGGCAGGAAAAACTCGTTCCCGTCGCAGAAACCGACATCACTTTTGAATGCAACTGCTCCCGCGACAAGACTGACAGCATGCTGCTGCAGTTGGGCAAGCAGGAATGCATGGATATTCTGAAGGCAGAAGGCAAGATTGAAGTTAACTGCCGATTCTGCAACCGCAAGCAGGTTTACACGCCTGAAGAAGTGGAAGCCTTATTCGTGGAGCCGAATATTGATGCTGCCGCCATGGGAACCGACCCAAAACGTCCTCAGTAATTTTTGAAAGCTTCCCATAAAAAGAGCTCGGCTGAAGATACAGTAGCCGAGCTTTTTTGGTCTCTAGGAGAGACCAAGGAGGGATTCTTTTACTTCGGATCTTTCATATTCCAAGCTTTGACGTCATGGCAGGTGGCGCAGTCGTTAACGCTCGGACGATGTTCACGGTGGCAGTCGGTGCAGTCTTCCGTCTTGCCGAAGTGATAGCTGTCATGAGGATTGATTCGGGCGAGGTGCTCTTTGACTTCGCCGGTCTTCGGATTCTTCATGCGTGAAATGTAGTTGAGGCGGTCGGTTTTTTGGGCCAGCTGATCCTGGTTATGGCAGGTCTGACACTGTTTTGTTTCGACCGGTTCAAACTTTCCGGTGGTATGACACTGCGTGCAGTTCACACCGCGCTGAGCATGCTTGCTGGACTGAGGCATTCCAGCGGCCTGAACGGACATAGCGAAAACGGACGAGCAGATTAAGAGTGCGGCTTTATAAGTAAATTTCATGGCTTCCTCCTAGATACTTTTGCGTTGAGCGGCACTTTCACCGGCAATCATGCCGAAGACTGCGCATTCAGGCATCGAGCAGCCGGTCATACGTTCCTGGCCGTGCAGTCCGCCGCTGGCTTCTCCGACCACATACAAACCTTCGATCGGTTTACCGTCTTTCAGCGCAATTGCTCTGCCTTGTAAATCCGTGCGGATTCCACCCGGTGTGTAGTTCAGTCTGGGGTTAATGACCATCGCAAAGAGCGGTCCCTTCAGGTCGAGCGCTTCAACCTTGCGGCCGGAACGTTCAAGCGGTTTATCAAACTGAGCGTCCTTGCCTTCCGTGATCATGGCGTTGTATTTAACAAGCTCGTCTTCAACGACCTTTGGATCAGCGCCGAAAGCCTTGCAAAGTTCGCTCAGATTGTCGTACTTGACCATTGTGCCGTCGATGCCGTTTAAGCCGTTAAGGCTGCGCTGGACACGGTTGAGGTTGTGGAATTTACCCAGAGATTTTTCATCGTAGATGATGAACGGTTTCTTGTCTCCGTTCTGCAGTCTCTTCAGAAGAACCGCCTGTGCAAGCGCATTTCTTGTTAAGCCTTCATTGATGAAGCGGCGACCGGTGGCGGGATCGACCATCATGCCCCAAATCATATCTTCCGTCGGCAGCGGATAAGCAAAGCGAAAGAGAGACAAGTGCATCGGCTGGGCACCTGCGTTAACTAAAATCTTCAGAGCTCCGGCGGTTGCGCCCGGGTTTGTGGTGGTTGCAACGCCTGCTAAGAACGGAACCTCTGAAGAGCGGAATGCTTTGTCTCTGGCGTAGCCGCCGGTAGCGAAAATCACGCCTTTCTTAGCTTCGATGCGTTTTTCCACACCGGTCTTGTTTTCGTTGTCGTCGGTTTCAGGGGTATCAAAGAAATATTTTTCTCTGACCTTGACGCCGACCGCGACGCCTTTATCGTTAAAGAGAACTTCATCGGCCTTCACATGGGTGCGGACAGTGACGTTCTTCAAACCTTTCATGTAAGTCCACAGAGCATTCAGCAGACCGGCTCCGTCACCTTCGGAAACGAGAACACGAGGCTGAGAGTGACCGCCTAATTTCAGCAGGCGGCCGTCCCACTTGACGCCGCGCTGTGTCATGAAAGCTTCGGCGCGGGCAGTGTTCTTTGCCATTTCAAGGGCCTTTTCATAATCGCCCATGTTGCCCGAGACTTTATACATATCGGAGGCGAGCTGCTCAGACGTGTCTTTGACGCCTTTAGCCTTTTGAGCGGGAGAACCGACACAGGCAAAGTTCAGACCGCTGATGCGGGATGTACCGCCGAGGCGGCTCATCTTTTCAATCATTAAAACATTAGCGCCTTTATCGGCGGCGGAAAGTGCGGCCATCGTTCCGGCAATACCGCTGCCTACGACGATCACGTCGAAGCTTTCATCGAATTTGGGTTTGGCAGCTTCGGCGGCAACGGCCGGAGTGGAACCGATAACTGCAGCCGCAAGCAGAGATCCTTGGAGAAACGAGCGACGCTTCAAAGCGGATGTTGTCATATTTTTCCTCTTGTTATGGTTTGAGGTGGTCTATGACTGTTATTTTCTAAAAATAAACTTTCAGCGCCGCCAAAAAAAAATCGAAAAGATTACAAAAACATTACAAGTCCTCTTCCGAAAGGTCTTCGATGTAATAACCGATCCCTGAATAAGAGGAAATGGCCGAGCCCGGGAAACCTGCCGCCGTCAGTTTCTTTCTTATTCTGGAGAGGGACACACGCAAATAGTTGAGTTCTCCGATAAATTCAGGCCCCCAAACTCGCCGAAGCAAATCTTCGTGTGTAAAGATGGTTCCCGGCCGTTTAACCAAGATAAACAGAAGACGGAACTCAGTATCGGCAAGCCTAATTTCCTGATCCTTGTATCGGCATGTACGTTTATCGGGATCCATAACGAGAGGTCCGTTAACTGCCTGTACGGTCGCTGCCGGCCCGGTCTTCACGCCGCCGGAGCGTCTCAGGATAGCTCGGATGCGAGCCGTCATTTCTTCGATGGAAAATGGTTTGACGACATAGTCGTCGGCCCCGAGTTCCAAGGCTTGGGTTTTCTTAGCAATTTCTTCTCGAGCCGAAAGCATGATCACGGGAATTGACGATTTCTTTCTCAATTCTGCTAGGAACGCCATACCGTCGATCTCAGGCATCATGTAATCGAGAATAATCAGATCGCAATGACCGTTCTTTAAGTATTCCGAAGCGCTCATTGCCGAGTCTGCCACGGCTACATCAAATCCTTCTGCCTCTAGAGAGCGGGAAAGCAGTCTGCGGATTTTGCTTTCATCATCAACAATCAAAATCGTCGTTCTTTCCGTCATTCTTCTTCCTCATTTGCTGTCTCTGTCGGAAGCGCCGGCAGCTCAAGCGTAAAGACCGTTCCTTCGCCTAAAGTACTTGCGACCGTGACCTTTCCTTTATGCAGAAGCACCAATTCCTTAGTAATGTATAAGCCCAAACCCGTTCCGCCGATTTTTCTAGCGGAATCCATTCTGACTTGATAAAACCGATCGAAGATCTTATCCAGCGCCGACTCGGGCACTCCTATACCGTCGTCTTCCACCATGAGTTCCAGGAAATCTCCTAACTTCCGGGTTTGAATTTTCACTCGGCAGGCACTGCCCTCTTTCCGGTATTTATAGGCATTCGAGAGAAGATTCTGAATGATCTGCATAAATGCCTGTTTGTCCACGTTGGCAGCCGCAGCATCCGGCGAAATTTCCAAGGAACATTCAAAATCTTTAAAGCCGGAAAAATGTTTGAGCGCTTTTCGTATCATGGGCTTAATCAAACAGAATTCCGGGTGAATTTCATAAGAGCCTGTCTGAAGTTTGGCAACATCCAGCCAACAAGAGATCATGTCTTTCATTTCGTCGGCGCTTTCCAGAAGCTCGGCGGCCGTCTCTTTACTCTCTGGGTCCTGAACCGTTTTGACCAGGCATTCTGCCGCCATGCGCACCCCGGCGAGCGGCGTTTTAAGTTCATGGGCAGCGATTCCGATCAGTTCATCCTTTAATCGGTCAATTTGAACTTCTGAAGTCGCATCGCGAGCGATTACACAGAACACATCTTTGGTCCCGCTCTCAAACATACGCAGTTCCAAATCATAAACACCGGAATGAATGAAAAGATGCTTATCAGGACTCTGATGCATTTCTTTTACCAGGGCTAAAAAGCGTTTCCGTGCTTCGTTCTCTGACAAGTTAAGCAGACGAACAGCCGAAGGATTACGAAAACGCATTTCCAGCTTTTGGTTAAACAAGACAATCCCTTCATTCATATCTGAGAAGAGAGAAGTCAAAAGCGCTTCATGCCGCTGAATCGTTTCAACCTGAGCCTTCACCTTAGCCTCAAGCGAGGAATTCAACTCCTTAAGACGTGTCTGAGCTGTCAGTAGTCTTTCCTGCATCCGTCCGTACGTGCGCTGCAGCTGAACAAGCTCTCTCGGCGACTTAATTTTTTCGCTTTTATCCGGAAGGATTCTTGCGGCCGTCATTTGACGCGTCAGTTTTTCAACAGCCCGAACTACTGAAATCGAAGCTAAAAAGCCGATCACAATCGCAGCTAGGAAAGTCGCGAGCCAAACAAATACATTGCGTATGAAAAGCTGGACCAAAACCGTCTTTCGATCAACGGTTCGTGAGAATACACCCACAGACCAATCCGTAACCGCTAAGGGACGCACATAACCGTAATATTCGGCATTCGAGAAAGTGAAGCTGCGGTGCGTTCTTTCTTCAATCGAGAGATTGTGAAGCGGAACCGACTTGCCGGAAGAAAAGATAACCTCTCCGTTTCTGCCGAAAATGCCGATTTGATAAGCATCCGTGGCCAAGCCTTTTAAAACCTGAGCGGCAATCTGCTCAAGATCAAGGGCGGCAACGGCCAAACCCACGAAACGTCCGTTGGAATAAACAGGCTTGGTAATATTCACAATCTTACGGTCGGAAGCTCCGACCGCTTGAACGAGTCCAGAAACCGATATGCCGTCCTTAACATAAGGATTCTTCCAGTGAGAGCGATCTTTATGTGAAACGCCGATATTAGATTCACCGCGCTTGTTTTTTCGAGGAGAAAAAGCCACGCTCACAGCGGAGGGATCGTCGAAATGCATATTCAGGATATCCGGCGAAGCCTTGCAAAGCTCTTCTAATATCAAATTCAGTTTCTCAGCGGGCTCTCCTTCTTCGGATTTCAAGATTTCCGCAGCAGCGGTTACCAAGGAAACGGCATTGTCGACCTTGGCTTCCAGACGCTCAGACACTAATAAAGAGATCTCCGCTCTCGTGCGATCGTCCTCAGTGAATTCTCTTTCAACCGCAACGTATTGAAGCCATCCCATGACCAAACAGGGAATGGTTACGGCCGCAGCCGAGATAAAAAATAATAGAGTCCGGAAACGCATGGGAACTTGGAAGAAATCGCTTTTTTAGATTATCTCCCGAGACCCTCAAGGACTCCCTGAGGATTTTTACCTAAGAAAGTTTTAGGTTTTGATAATCCCGGACGAGCATAATTTCTTCATTACAAAAACACTGCCTCGATCCGAATCATGGACATCACGCTTACCGTCATACTCGTCTGCTTTGTTGTTTTCTTTATTGCAGGCTTTGTCGATGCTATTGCGGGCGGAGGCGGTCTCATCACGATGCCGGTCCTTTTGCTGTTGGGCATACCCGCTCACTACACGCTCGGAACTGGAAAGCTCGCTTCCAGCCTCGGTTCAATTACGGCATTGATTACCTTCTGGAAAAGAGGCGCCGTCATCAAAGAAGTCGTCCTATTGGGCGTTATTTCTTCTTACTTCGGCGCAGTAATTGCCTCTGCGACGACACTTCTCATTTCCAATGAGAAGATGACGATCATCATGATTTTTCTTCTGCCAGTTGCGATTCTCCTTTCGCTTTTCTGCGGAACGCTCAAACTGACGGAAGAAGACCTTCCAAAGAAAGGGTTATGGTGGAGAGTCTCGGCAATCGGTTTGTCCCTCGGTTTCTATGAAGGCTTTTTCGGTCCCGGCGCCGGAAGTTTCTTTTTGATCGGCATTCACCTCTTGCTCAAGGCCGGTTTGGTTAAAGCTTCCGGTACGGCAAAAGCATTCAATATCGCCGCCAACTTAGGCGCGGTCACAACGTTTGCTTCCGCAGGAACGCTTTATTACTCGCTGGCTCTCCCTTGCGCGGTTGCCAGCATCTTGGGCAACCGCTTAGGCGCAATCTATGCCGTCAAAATCGGTCCGACGCTCGTACGCAGCATGCTCTACTTCGTGTTAGTCATGCTGCTGATTTCTCTGATAACGCGATTCGTTATTTAATTAGAACGCGGGGTACACGCTGGTTCACGTCGCAAAGAAGTTCATAGCCGATCGTGCCGAATCCCTTTGCGACTTCATTGACCGGCAGGTTCTTACCCCAGATTTCCACTTTGGAACCCAACCGGACATTGGGCAGATCGGTGACGTCAATCGTCAGCATGTCCATGGAAACGTTTCCGATAACAGGTACTCTTTTGCCCTCAACGACCACCTCTCTGTGCGGATTGTCTTTACGCGGATAACCGTCGGCATACCCGCAGGCTACCACGGCGAGTTTCGTCGGTCGATGGGCAATAAACTTAGAGCCGTAGCCGCAGGCTTCGCCCGGCTGAAGATCCTGGAAGGCAATGATTTCGCTCTCCAGTGTCATGACGGGATCAATACCCAGAGACTGTGAAGAAACATTACCGTCGGGGCTGACGCCGTACATGGCAATACCTGCTCGCACAGCCTCGTCTCCGGCTTCATGCCACAAAATGCCGCCCGTGTTGGATAAGCACATCGGCAGAAGTCCGCGCAGTTGTATCAATGCAGCAAGCTGATTCTGGACGGTAACCGGTTTGTCCTGTCCGTAAGTAACTTCGGCATTGGCAAAGTGCGCCAACAGATCGACAACTTCTACCTTAGGAATATTATTCAGGCGGAACAAAACTTGAGGAATCGCCTCCGGTCTGAAGCCCAAACGGTTCATACCGGTATTGCACTTCAAGTGCACGCGAAGCGTGTTTTTGAGTTCGGCTTTTTCCAGCCATCCAATCTGTCTTTCGTTGTGAATGACGGTTTCAAATCCGTACTCATCAGCCATCTCGATGTCAGAGTCCGCAAAGATGCCTTCAATTAACAATACCGCTTTGGCCCAGCCGGCTTTGCGGATATCCACACCTTCTTTCGGATCAAGAAGCGCTAACCCGTCAACCCAGTTGTCGAAGGTCGGAAGCAGACCGATCAGACCGTGACCATATGCGTTGGCCTTAACAACGCCCCATAAAAAACGATTGCCGCTTTTTGCGCGAAGCAAAGACAAATTCTTTTCCAGTGCGTATGTATCGATGAGGGCTCTAATCGGTCTTGTCATTCTTTTTCCTATCTCGCTGAAAGCTATTGCGATATTTTAGAGTGAACTGCAAACCGACAGAGACCGAAGCAAAGATTTTTCTAGCTGAATATTTTTTCCAAAATCATCATCAGGCCGAAGCCGCACATCAAACCGATCGTGGCCGTACTGTGATGGCCTCTGCGGTGTGTTTCAGGAATCACTTCGTGGAAAACGACAAACATCATGGCGCCGGCAGATAACGCCAGTCCCAGCGGATAGACATAGCCCAACCCGCCGGCAAGGCTCACGCCGAAAAGTGCGCCGACCGGTTCCATCAGACCCGAGAACACTCCGATCCCCACTGCCTTCGCGCGTGAAATGTGAGTCGAGCAAAGAGCGAGTACGACCGCCAGACCTTCCGGAAAGTCCTGCAGAGCAATGGCAATCGTGAGCGGCACACCGATCTGCATGTCTTCTGCTGAAAAAGATATGCCCATCGCCAGGCCTTCCGGGATGTTGTGAATGATGATGGCAAGAACAAAGAGCCAGATGCCGCTTTTGACTTCGATCTCCGGACCTTCATAATTCTGACCTCCGTGCTCATGAGGAGTCAGCGCATTAATGATCAGGAGGAAGACAACACCAAGAAAAACTCCGAAGAGTACCCAAAGCGTTGCTGCTAATTCAGAAGTGAACAGCTTTTCACTGGTTTCAATACTTGGAAGCAAAAGCGAGAAGATCGCTGCTGCAAGCATCATGCCGGCCGAACTGCCAAGCATCCAGTCTTCGGCTTTATCGGAAAGTTTATGAAGATAAAAACCCGGCAGGGAGCCTAAGGCCGTCGCACCGAAACCGACCATACCGGCGATAAAGGCGTAAAGCGGGGCCTTAGCACCGTAAACCGTCATATCGTAAATCGCTTTCAGGCAAAAGAAAGCGACAAGTGCAAACAGAAGCAGACATCCGTAAAACCATCCGCGATGCTCCCTTGCGTAGCGTGCCACCGTCATCGGTTTACTCATGTTCACTCCTAACAAAAAGATCCGACTTCGTCATTCTTATGACTCTCAACTCTCAATTTTGAAATCGAGACTACTCTCGTTTGCGGCTAGGAAGGATCTTTTCTGCCTGACACGGACATAAAAAAGGCCGGAGTTTTTAGTTCCGGCACTTCTCTAATTAATAAGTAATTGATTACGGCATAATTCGAATCAGGTATTCGTTCTCGCGAATCATATTGAGTTTTTCACGAGCCCTACTTTCTAAGGCTTCACTGCCATGGCGAAGACTATCGGCCTCGCCTTCGAGCCTTGTAATTTCAAGCTCGAGCGCGGCATTCTTCTCCTTCTGAGTTTTGAGCTGGTCCTGCAAATCGAGAAGCGTAGCATTGCTGCCCTTCCCGACCCATAACGGATATTGAATGCCGACCACGGCAATGGCGAGTACCAGGACTAAAAATCGAGGTACTCCCAGCTTTACCTTTTTCGTCAGGCGCGCCATAAATTACTTGCAGATGTTGTAGAAGGCATCCAGGCCCGGGTAGACAGCGATGTCGCCGAGTTCTTCTTCAATACGAAGAAGCTGGTTGTACTTGGCCATACGGTCGCTGCGGCTCAGAGAACCTGTCTTAATCTGACCGGCGTTTGTACCGACGGCGATATCCGCAATCGTGGAATCCTCAGTTTCGCCGGAGCGGTGAGAAATCACAGCGGTATAACGGGCCTTCTTAGCCATTTCGATAGCTTCGAAAGTTTCTGTCAGCGTACCGATCTGGTTGATCTTGATCAGGATGGAATTGGCGATGCCCTTTTCAATACCTTCCTTAAGAATGGAAGTGTTAGTGACATAAAGGTCGTCGCCGACAAGCTGAACACGGTCGCCCAAAGCTTCGGTGAGTTTGGCCCAGCCTTCCCAGTCGCCTTCGGCCATACCGTCTTCGATGGAGATGATCGGATAACGGTCAACCCACTCGGTCATCTTAGCGATCCATTCGTCAGCGGTGAGTTTCAGGCCCTGGCCCTTCTGGTTGTAAACGCCGTCTGCATAGAATTCGCTGGCAGCGCAGTCCAAACCGATGAAAACCTGTTCTCCCGGTGTGTAGCCGGCAGCTTTGATGGCGTCGATAATGAATTCAATGGCAGCTTCATGGCTGTCGATGTTTGGAGCGAAACCGCCTTCGTCACCGACAGCAGTAGACATACCGTGAGCATTCATGATCTTCTTCAGGGCATGGAAGATCTCGGCGCCGCAGCGAAGAGCTTCGCTGAAGGTCGGAAGACCGGCCGGGATAATCATGAATTCCTGAATGTCGAGATTATTGTTGGCATGAGCGCCGCCGTTCACAACGTTCATCATCGGAACGGGCAGAGTGAAGCCGTTGATACCGCCGAAATAGCGATACAGCGGGAGTGCGCATTCTTCTGCAGCTGCGCGGGCAACGGCCAAAGAAACAGCGAGGATGGCGTTTGCGCCGAGACGGGACTTATTTGGGGTGCCGTCGAGTTCGATCATGGCGCGGTCGATTTCAGTCTGCTGGCTGGCGTCGTAACCGACAACCTCATCGCGGATTTCGTCGTTGACGTTGGCAACGGCTTGCAGAACGCCCTTGCCGTTGTAGCGGGAAGCATCTCCGTCGCGCAGCTCGATGGCTTCGCGGCTGCCTGTAGAAGCACCGCTCGGGACAGCTGCACGGCCGATCACGCCGGAGGCAAGAATGACTTCGGCTTCAACCGTCGGGTTGCCGCGGGAATCCAATACTTCACGGCCAAAGACTTCAACAATTTCGCTCATGTTTATCTCTTTAAAAGTTAATGTAACTGGTTTTCTAAAAATTCACCGGACTTCACGAGTCGGTCAATGCCCTGCAAATTGGTCAGCAGTGCTTCCATCTTATCCAGCGGAACCATGTTCGGTCCGTCGCTCTTAGCGCAGCAGGGATTCGGATGTGTTTCCATGAAGAGTCCGGAAACACCGACAGCAACCGCCGCACGGGCCAGAGGCGGAACGAACTCTCTGCGGCCGCCGGAGCTTGTGCCCTGACCGCCGGGGAGCTGGACGGAGTGCGTTGCGTCAAAAATCACCGGAGCATCGCAGTCGCGCATGATCACAAGGCTGCGCATATCGGATACAAGGTTGTTGTAGCCGAAACAGGCGCCGCGCTCACAAACCATGAAGCGGTCCTCAGAGAGTCCGGCAGCTGCTGCAGCATGGCGAGCTTTGAGCACAACCTGCTTCATATCCTGAGGAGCCAAAAACTGACCTTTCTTGATATTGACCGGCTTACCGCTCTTTGCGCAGGCGGCAATAAAGTCTGTCTGACGGCAAAGGAAAGCCGGCGTCTGAAGAAGATCCACCACAGCGGCAACTTCCGGAACTTCATCGGCCGTATGAACATCGGTGACAACCGGAACGCCGATCTGACGGCAGATCGGAAGAGCGTCGTGTAGGGAAAGAGTG
>OODF01001318.1_pt1 | contig 11067 bp, 8 predicted proteins | sample 1671431 | NCBI WGS metagenome assembly OODF01 (sample SAMN06348156, study PRJEB24527) | human gut metagenome | biome: human gut; feature: ankylosing spondylitis patient; material: feces | host: Homo sapiens | place: China | collected 2015-10 | reverse complement strand
GTTTTGTTTTTTGGTGAAGCGCAGAAGAAAACACGAAAAATAAAACCTCAGCTAGGAGAGCAACCATGGCCCCGAATACCGCAACTGCAGGAAAAAGCTACGCACAAAAAGCCGCAGACTTGTTCATGACAGCCGTCGGCATGAAATCGGCGACTAAACCGGAGCCCAAGGAGGATGCCTTCGCAGAGGAAAAACTCAACCCTGTCGCGTCTGCCAATCTGCTTGCCGAACGTTGCCGTCAATACCTCTCTAATAGCGACGTTCAGAAAATTCGTGAAGCATTCCGATATGCTGACCAAGCGCATTTAGGTCAATTCCGTAATTCCGGTGCTCCCTACATTACTCATCCGATCGCAGTTGCAGAAATCCTTGCCTCCTGGCACATGGATGCCGAAACCATTGAGGCCGGTCTCATGCACGATGTCTTAGAAGACACGGGCATTACCAAGATCGAAATGAGCGAAAAATTCGGAGTGAAAGTTGCTGAGCTTGTCGACGGCGTCTCAAAGCTGGACAAGCTCAAATTTTCTTCGAATGAAGAGGCTCAGGCGGAAAGCTTTCACAAGATGCTGCTCGCGATGTCCCGCGATGTTCGTGTCATCCTAATTAAGCTTGCCGACCGTCTTCATAACATGCGCACATTGGGCGCGGTTAAGCAGCATAAAAAATTCCGTATTGCTAAAGAGACCATGGATATCTACGCTCCGATTGCGAGCCGCCTTGGTCTCTTTTCTGTTTATAGAGAGCTCTCCGACATGAGCTTCTCTTACATGTACCCGATTCGCTATCGTGTTCTTGAAAAGAAAGTAGCTGAATCCCGTATGCGCAAAAAGAACGCTCTGGATCAGATTTATCACGAAACGTCGGATCGTCTGGCTGCTCGTAAAATCCGCGGCGACGTACAAGGTAAAAACAAATCCCTTTGGCGCATCTACTCCAAAATGAAGGAACGCAAGATCCGCTTTAGCGAAGTGCTGGACGTGCACAGCTTCCGCGTTTTAGTTCCGACAAGGGACGACTGCTACCGCGCCTTAGGCGTGATTCATGAACTCTATAAACCAGTTCCGGGACGTTTCAAAGATTTCGTTGCGATCCCGAAGGCTAACGGTTACCAGAGCCTGCATACCACCGTCATCGGACCTGGCGGTCTCATGGTCGAATTCCAGATTCGCACGGAAGAAATGCATCACATCTGTGAAGACGGTATTACAGCGCACTGGCTTTACCGCGACCGCAACACGTCCGACCAGCTGCAGCGCAATACGATGGACTGGCTCAACGGGTTGCTGGAAATTCAAAAGCAGAGCGGAACATCCTTGGAATTCATGGAAAATATCAAAGTCGATATTTTCCCCGATCGAGTTTACGTCTTCTCTCCGCGAGGCAGAATTATCCAGCTGCCTAAAGGGTCAACAGCAGTTGATTTCGCTTATCAAATTCATACTGACCTCGGCAATTGCACAATCGGCTGTGAAATTAATGGCGAAACGGCGCCCCTTACTCGTGAACTCAAGAACGGCGAAATGATTAACATCATCAAGGGCGACAAACCCACGCCTAATCCTTCTTGGCTCTCCAGTGTTCGAACCGGTAAGGCAAGAGCTGAAATCCGCCAATATATGCGCTCCCTTTCTGAAGAAGGCAAAATCGAACTGGGATCCAAACTCTTGGAGAGATCTTCCAAGTCTCATCACTTACCCTATTCAAAAGTCACCAATGAGGATTGGACCCGCGTCTGCAAGGCGAACGGTTTTACAGATAAGAATGCTTTGCTTGATGCAATCGGCTCGGGACAGAAGGACTCCCTCCTGCTTCTTCATCAATTGACCGCCCCCTACACATTGAAGGGGAACGAAACAGCGACTACTGTCCAACAGAGCCAAGAACCTGTCTTAGCACTCAAAGGCCAAATCTGCAAGCTTGCGCCCTGCTGCACACCGGCAATGGATGATGTCATCATCGGACATTACATCGCCGGTACCAATACCCTTCATGTTCATCGCAAGGACTGCAGTCACGTTCAGCGTGGAATGAGGACCGACCCTGAAAATTGGCGCGATCTGCAATGGAACAGCCAATATAAAGGCGGCTATCCGGTTAAGTTAGACATTGAATTGACCAATACCCATGCCACGCTTGAAAGATTGACCAGCATGATTGCTCAGCAGCATTCGAGCGTCACGGGCTTTGCCATGAGCCAGCAAAACAGCGTGGATAAGGTCGAGCTCACAATCTTAGTAGGCGACACGAAACATCTGCAGAAGATCATCAACGCCATTCGTACGATTGATACCGTTCGACTCGTCAGCCGTCATTTAGAAAGTACGCCGGCGATGAAGCCCGTTGACGTCGAAATCGACGAATAGTTTCTTTACGGTTTCAACGACAAAACCCGAGCAATTGCCCGGGTTTTGCCGTCTCTGAAAAGGCTATCGCCTTCTTAACCTATCGGTTTAGTACTGATCGAAGATCTTCTGGATTTCTTTCGGATCCTTAGTCTGAGTCAGGGCCAGCATCAAAAGAACGCGAGCTTTCTGAGGATTCAGAGAACCGGACGAAACAAAACCGTACTTAGCGTCATCGACTTCCGCGTCTTTGGTTGTAGAACCGGTCGGCACACGAGAGGAGCGAACGATCGCAATGCCGTCTTTAGCTGCCCTCTCGATGATCGGGAATGTTGACTTATGAAGGTTGCCGTTGCCAACGCCGGCGGTAACGATACCGTCGTATTTGGCATCAACTAAGGCTTGAGCCTGAATTCCTTCAACACCTGCGTGCTGATAGACCACACCGACCTTCGGCAGCTTGTCTAAACCGTCGACCTTGAACTGAGTCTGAGTCGTGTGTTTGGTCACTGGTGTTGCATCCCACAGAACCTTGCCGTTATGGATCGTTGCCAGCTGACCAGCGTTCGGGCTCTGGAAAGTTTCAACGCCTGTTGTGTTTGTCTTCGTGACGTCACGTGCACCGAGAACACGGTCATTCATCACAACCATAACACCTTTGCCGGCAGCGGAAGGATCACCGGCGACAGCAACGGCGTTGTAGAGGTTAGCAGGACCGTCAGCAGAAAGTGCATTCGACGGGCGCATAGCACCTACCAGAACGATCGGTTTGTTGCACTTAGCTGTGAGGTTCAGGAAGTAAGCGGTTTCTTCCATCGTGTCGGTCCCGTGTGTAATCACAAAACCGTCTTTCTTGCCGCACTCAGCATTGATCTTCTTAGCAAGCGTCAGCCAAACAGCATCGCTCATATCCTGAGAGCCAATCTGTGCAACTTGATCGCTAGTGACATTGGCGATGTTTGCAAGTTCAGGAACTGCCTGCACTAATTTGTCGACACCGACCTTGGCAGCAGAGTAATTGGTTTTATCAGACGCCGCGGATTGTCCGGCAATCGTACCGCCAGTCGCGTAAACAGCAACGTTCGGCAGAGCGGCAAAAGCGGCACCGCATACTGCGGCAAGAACAGTTCCTAAAACAGCCTTACGAATCATTCTTCTCCTCCTCGAATTAAGAAAGCAAACATCACAAAGTGGTCTTGATGCTTGCTTTTGAATGATTCGGAGATTCTATTAACCACGTTTCTAACTAAAAATCGCTTGTTTGTGGTCATTGACTTTTCAGAAACTCAATTTATTTGCACCTAAATTTCTAACTATCCTTATAAATCAATCAACTATCTAATTTATTAAAACTTTATCTTCACCCAAACATTGAAAACTCATTTATTAATTGTCGTGGTTTCCACTAATGAATACGGATGATGGGTAACGTGAATTTTCTATGCCGTAAATTTCGACTCGCAAGAGATTGTTGCTCATGAAGAACAGACTCAAGAAAATTGTTTCAAATCTTTTCTTTCCGGCGACAGCTACAAAAATGGGCGCCGAAGCACCCAATAGTCAGAAATTTTGGTTTTAAAGCTTTTCGCTCCTGCCGCCCTTCGGCTGCCACTTCATGAAATGGTGTTCAGCCAGAGACACCATCCAGTCCAGGACCAGTGCAAACGCAGTCAGAACCAAAATACCGGCCATAACCGTGTTGATATCAAACGTACTTTCAGCCTGCAGAATCAGGTAACCGACACCGCTTGCGGAACCTAAGTATTCGCCGACGACCGCACCGACGAAGGCCATACCGACGGAAGAATGCAGCGAAGAAAACACCCAGCTCATCGCGCTCGGAAGATAAACAAATCGGAGCAGCTGAGTTTTATTGGCGCCGAGCATGCGAGCACTCGCCAGCACATTCGGGCTAACCTCTCGAACGCCTTGATAGACGTTGAAGAACACGATGAAAAAGACCAGCGTGATACCGAGGGCAACTTTAGAGCCGATGCCAAGACCGAACCAAACACCGAAAATCGGAGCCAGGATCACGCGAGGCATGGAGTTCAAACCCTTGATATAAGGATCTGCGATCGCCGCAGCCGTCGGAGCAAGTGCGAGCCAAAGGCCGACGAGAAGACCGGCAGCAGTACCAAAAATAAACGCAAGAACAGTTTCCGTCAGCGTAACGGCAAGGTTGGGATAGATTTCTAAGTTAACAGCAAACCAGTCCCAAATAACCTTTCCGATCTGAACCGGTTCACCGAAAAAGAAGGCGGCCTGGTTCTCATCCTGAAACATGAACGGAGGAATGAGGCCGGGCTTCGTCATCAGCCACCAGAATAAGAAAATTGCAACGAGCAGAAGGAGCTGGCAGGTGACTAACTTGGTTTTTGACTGAAGAATAGGTGTGCTTCCTTTTTTCATTTTATTTCACCCGATTTCTCTGGTTCTCATAGCCCTTGAGCACCTCTTCGCGAAGGTCGGCCCAAATGGCGTTGTGCAGTTCAATGAAGCGCGGTGTGACACGGACTTCGGCCACGTCACGCGGACGAGCGATGTCGATATAGAACTCACCGATCGGATGAGAACCCGGGCCGGCGGAGAAAACCACCACGCGGTCGGAAATCGAAATAGCTTCGTCTAAGTCGTGCGTAATAAAGAGCACGGCCTTTTTCTTCTGCGACCACAGAGCCAGCACTTCGTTTTCCATCAGCTGGCGGGTCTGAATATCCAAAGCGGAGAACGGCTCGTCCATCAGAATGATGTCCGGATCCATGATCAGCGTCTGAGCCAGAGCAACACGCTTTCTCATACCGCCGGAGAGTTCATGCGGATAACGGTCTTCAAAACCGCTCAAACCCACGCGCGAGAGCCAATGACGGGCTTGTTCATGGCGTTCTTTCTCAGGAACGCCCTTAAACTGCAGACCTGCAGAAACGTTATCAATAGCCGTTCTCCAGGGCATCAATGCCTCGGCCTGGAACATGTAGCCGGCTCGCTTATTTAAACCGACAAGCTCCTCTCCGAAAACCTTGACGGTTCCTTTTGACGGCGTTAAAAGTCCCGCTGCCATATTAAGTACGGTCGATTTACCGCATCCTGTCGGACCGACGACGCTGACAAACTCACCGTCTCCGATTGTTAAATTCACATCTCTAACGGCCGTGTAGTGTTTATTGTCATCGCTGACAAAACTGCACGTCACATCGTCAAATTCCACTGCTGGCTGATTCATCTTGAATGCTGTGTATTCGTTGTTATTCGGTTTCTCTTGGGCGGAGCGCCTAGGCTCCGCCTCTTATTTTATTTATTTAGCCGGATATTTCTTTAAGGCTTCATCAACAAATTTATTGGTATAAACCTTGGTTAAATCAATCTTGGCAGGGTCGATCTTATCGTTCACGGTCTGAAGGGCGCCTAGAGAAATCTTGGCGCAGCCGTCCGGGAAGCGTCCGTCCGGAGACAGAGCGTCACGGTTGCCTTCGAAACCGGCAAGATAAATGTCACGGTTGCCCATTAAGTAGGAAGCCGGAACAACCTTGGCAACTTCTTCCGGAGTGGCCTTGGAGAGCCATTCGTCAGCACGGACGATGGCGTTGGTCAGAGCCTGAACAGTCTGGGGATTCTTTTCGATGAAAGAAACCGGTGCGTAGAGGCAGCCGGCAGGCATCGTGCCGCCGAAGAAGCTTTCGGATTCTTTAACTTTACGGGTGTCGGCAACGAGCTTGGCGTCACCGTTCTTCAGAAGAATCGTGATAACCGGATCAAGGTTAATTAAGGCATCAATCTGGCCGCTTCTGATGGCAGAAACTGCGCCGGAAGAAGAACCGACACCGATGAAAGCAACGTCCTTAGGTCCGAGGCCGCCCTTCTTGAGGATGAAGTTGGCAACCATCTGAGAAGAAGAGCCCGGAGCGGTTACACCGACTTTCTTGCCCTTCAGATCGCTCAGCTGTTTGTAGTCTTTCATTGTCTTGTTGGAGACAACGAGAGCCAGCTGAGGCGCACGGCCCTGCAGAACAAAGGCGGTCATGGGCTGCTTTTTAGCCTGCATGGAGATGGTATGTTCAAAGGCTCCGGAGACAACGTCTGCACTGCCGCCCACAACTGCTTGAAGCGAACGGGAGCCGCCCTGGAAGTCAACAATCTTGACATTCAGACCTTCGTCTTTGAAGTAGCCGAGCTGTTCAGCGATAGAAAGAGGCAGATAGTAGTAAAGACTCTTACCGCCCACGGCAATCGTCACGTCTTTCTTTTCCGGTGCTTGCTGAGCAAAGGACATCGGCCCGAAAGTCATAGCTGCAGCAGCACAGGCAGCTGCGATGACGGTACGGCGTGTGAATTTATTCATTTTTATTCCCCAATAATAAAAAAGGCCCGCTTGGCGGACCGTCTTTGAACTACGAATTTAGTTGATAAGAAACGATATATACAAAAACAGTCCTAGCCGACATTAAGGCGCAATCGCAGCAAGCCCAAAGCCAAGCTAAGACCGTTAAGAGAAAGGACGCAAACAGCCGCAAACCCCGGGATTGCCGGAGTGTTGTTTCGGTTGCCTGTTGTATTCGTCACTTTTCTTCCGTTTGTAAAATTGAGTTACAGATAAAGAATACCGCCTAAATCTCGTTTGTGCGGAAATCTAACTAAGTAATAACACTTAGAAGAAAAATTTTTGCTCGAATCGAAAAGAAAGCGTTTTAGTCGCTTTCACGAACACGTCTATTGAGCATTGCCTGCGCCACGGTGTTGACATCCGTGTATTCAATTTCGGCTCCGGCAGGAACGCCTCTTGCAATGCGCGTGAGTTTTAATTGGGGATAGTGTTTGGAGAGAAGTTCCGAGACGGCAAAGGCAGTGGCCTCTCCTTCTGCGGTGAAAGAAGTTGCAATGATAACTTCTTTGACTTCGGGTTCACCGGCTCGTTCCAACAGCTTGTCCAAGCCGATTTCGTGGGGTCCGACGCCGTTTAACGGGGACAGGCGTCCCATCAGAATAAAGTAGCGGCCGTGATAAGAAAGGCTCTGCTCAATCACCATCAAATCAGCAACGCTCTCAACAATACAAAGCAGAGAGTCATCGCGGTTATGAGAAGAGCAGTAGCTGCACAGCTCGCCGTCGGTCAGATTGTTGCAGCGGGCACAGCGATGCACCGTCTTAGTGGCCTTTAAGAGGGCCTCTCCGAGACGGTTCGCATCACTTCTGTCGCCGTTTAGCAGCTGATAAGCAATGCGCTGAGCAGCTCTCGGACCGACTCCGGGAAGCTTCTTCAGCGCATCTATCAGTTCGGCAATTGCTCCGATTTGTTCCATTGAATTAGAACGGGAGTTTCATACCACCGGTTGCCTTGCTGATCTTGGCATTGGTTTCGGCTTCGACCTTCTTGGAAGCATCGTTGATTGCCGTCAGAAGGAGGTCTTCGAGCATTTCGCGGTCAGCATCGGCACCGACAAGGCTGTCGTCGATCATGACGCGGCGGCAGACGTTCTTGCAGGTCATCGTAACTTTAACCATACCGTTGCCGGCTTCACCGGTGACTTCAATAGTTTCGAGCTCTTTCTGGGCTTTCTGAATGTTCATCTGCATCATCTGAGCCTGTTTCATCATCTGGCCCATCTGACCCATTCCGCCAAATCCTTTCATTTTGATTCCTCTTAAATTTAAATTGTTCTAACTTTGCCTTCTTTATCTAAAAGGTCCAAGTCTTCTGCCTTCGGCTCGACGTTAAAGACCTTCATGAAAGAAAGAATTCTTTTGTCTTTCTTCAGCTCGGAGAGCTTTTTCTGCTTTTCTGCTAAAAATCTCTGAGCGTAAAGCGTACGAAGATTCTGGTATTTCGAGGGTGCCGTCGTCACTGTGACGAGGACATCGCTCCCAAGAACCTTCTTTAGTTCGGCCGCAAGTTTAGCAACCATATCGTGCGCTGTCAGTTTTTCCAAATCCACGGTGAGCTTCATATTCTGACCGTCGAAACTCTCCAGCTCGGCGCTGGTCACTAACGGCTGAGACGCCGGATCCAAATGAATCTTTTCTGCGGCTTCAAGCCACGCGTTCATCTGAACGGGTTCAGCGGGAATATATTCCTTCTGCTTTTCCTGAGGAGCGGACGGGAGCATGGAGACCCCGGCTTCTTCTGAATATTCTTCGGGCCAAGCCGGAGGCGCCATCCAATCGAGGTCATCGGGGGGGACGCTGTCAGTCTCCGGAACCCACGGCGCATCGTCATCCGGCATGTCGATCGAAGGGATAGCAGGAGCGGCTGCTATTTCCGGAGGAAAAGGCTCAGCTTCCGGCGCCTTCGGCTGAGGGTTGACTTCTTTTGCCGCCGGAGCCGCTGCTGCCGGTTTTGACTTTTCGGCCGCTTTCTTCTTTAAGTTGGGAACTGCGGACTCCGAACCTTGAGGAACGAAGACGGGTTTGCCTGTCGCAATACTGTGATCCCAGGGAATGCCTTCCAGCTCCTGTGTGGATAAAACCGGTTTTGCAGAAGCCGCCGGAGCTTCAGGAGCTTTCGGCTGAGTATCTACTGACTGAGCTTTTTGCTGCGCCGGCAGCTCAGTCTTAGCCGGCTCAGTTTTTGGGAGGGCTGGTGCCTCTTCTTTATGCGTTACAGCAGCAGGCAGGCTTTTCGGCATCTTTCCTTCTAAAGGAGCAAACGCCAGCATGCGCAGAAGCGCCATTGTGAAACCTGCATACTCATCGGGTGCCAGCGCCATATCGTTGCGTCCATGAATCGCAATCTGATAAAAGAGCTGGACTTCGTCCGGAGAAAACACGCTCGCCAATTGACGGAGTTCGGGCGCGTCAGGTTCTTCATCGGTCAGAATTTCCGGCAGCTGCTGCGCCATCGCAATGCGGTGCAGCAGAACGGCCAAATCCTTCATCGCCTGCGTATAAGACAAGCTGCGGGCACCGATTTCGTCGGCCACCTTCATGATCTCTTTCGGCTCATGGTTGGCCAAGGCGCCGAGCAAACGAATCAGTGTCGTCGAGTCAATCGTACCGAGCATCTCGCGCACTGACTCCAATGTAACATTACCTGCACTGTAGGCGATTGCCTGGTCCAGGAGGGAAAGTCCGTCGCGCATGGAGCCTCTCGCTCCCGAAGCAAGCATTCTAAGAGCCGGCTTCTCAAAAGAAATTTGTTCTTTCTCTAGAAGCTCTGCCATATGGGAGGAAATAAGCTGAGGAGACAAACTCTTCAGATTGAACTGCAAACAACGAGAAAGAACCGTAACCGGCACCTTTTGAGGATCCGTTGTGGCCAAAATAAATTTGACGTATTCGGGCGGTTCCTCCAAAGTCTTAAGCATGGCGTTAAATGCCGCGGAAGTCAGCTGGTGAACTTCGTCGATCATGTAGACCTTAAAGCGGGCATTCGTCGGAACATATTTGGCTCTTTCCAAAAGCGAAACCATGTCGTCAATACCGCGGGTCGAAGCCGCGTCCATTTCGATGTAATCTACGAAACGATCTTCATCAATCGCGCGACAAGCCTCGCACACTCCGCAAGGCTCTGCTGTGATGCCGCCTTTCCCGTCCGGCCCGACACAGTTTAGGCATTTAGCAAGAATTCTGGAGATTGTGGTTTTTCCAACTCCTCGCGTGCCGGTAAAAAGATAGGCGTGGTGCAGCCGATTTTCCGTCAGAGCATGCGTCAGAGCTCGAACAACGTGATCCTGTCCGAGCAAAGAAGAAAAATCATGAGGCCGCCACTTGCGTGCCAAAACTTGGTATGACATTAGGCTATTCCGAAATATGTTGTTCAGCCGATTATGCGGAGAGCTGTTCTCCCGTTATCGAGCTTTTAAGCATGAGGATAATCCTATCTCAATTCTGCTCGGATTGTCCTATTCGTCATCGAGTTAGGAAATACTTCTTTACGTCAAAGAAGTCGGCCAAACACTCTCCGATTCATCCGGACCTTTGAGCTAAGCCGTAAGAGGCTGTAGATATAATACAGGGCGCCGCTATGGGCGCCCTTCTACTTTTTAAACTCTTTATTTTGCAAGTGCTTTTTGAGCAAATTGCTCAAGTTTTTCACCGGTCAGACGGCAAATACGCCATTCCTGCATAACAGTAGCGCCGATGCTTTCATAGAAATCAATTGCCGGCTGATTCCAATCCAGAACAGACCACTCAAATCGGCCGCATCCGTCAGCCACAGCTTTGGCCGCCAAATAATTCATCATCTTCTTGCCGATGCCGCGGTGTCTGTATTCAGGAAGTACAAAAATATCTTCTAAGTAGAGACCCTTGCGCGCAAGGAAGGTAGAGAAGTTATAGAAATAAAGCGCAAAGCTTACTGGTTTTTCTGTTCCGTTTTTTCCCGTCAGCCAGCCAACTACGGCATAACATTCGGGTTTGTCTCCGAAAAGGCATTTTTCAAGGAGTTCGGGAGTGACCTGACACTGGTCGTCAAGTTTTTCGTAATGGGCCAATCCGCGGATAAGTTCGGCAATAACCGGGCAATCTTGAGGACGAGCATTGCGAATATTGAAGTTATCCATTTGAGCACCTTATTGAAAAGGAAAGGCGAACCACACCTCGGCACTGCTAGTTTCGCTATGGCTGCTTCGTTCCCGACCTGACCAGATTCACGACATTCACATGCGAGGGGGCTCGCCGGCTACGAATTATATATGAATTTGAATTCTGCGCCAGCAAAGAAAATGAAACTGACAGGTTCGACGCACGATATTAATAAAAAATCTGAATAATATCTGCGAAAATTTCT
>OODF01001317.1_pt1 | contig 11075 bp, 12 predicted proteins | sample 1671431 | NCBI WGS metagenome assembly OODF01 (sample SAMN06348156, study PRJEB24527) | human gut metagenome | biome: human gut; feature: ankylosing spondylitis patient; material: feces | host: Homo sapiens | place: China | collected 2015-10 | reverse complement strand
TATATAAAAATAGCCGGATTAACCTTGATTGCTGTATATCCTTTAATCAAAAAATAAGGAAATACAGGAATGGAAGGTATATCCTCTTTGTACATGAATAAAAACGGTATAATTCATTGAAAACAATAACACTTGACGGCAACCATTGGTTTGCGCTAAAAGTATTTTATAACAAAGTTTTTGAGATCGAGGAATCCCTCAAGAAGGATGATATCGATTGCTATTTCCCTTGTGAGTATGCGGTGGTCATGCGGAATGGAGTAAGAAAGATCATACGTAAACCAATTATCAGTTCAATCCTGTTCTTTCATTCTACGACATTGCGTGCGATGGAGATACAGAGGCAATTCACGGACAAGGTGATCCTGTATACAAGAGATAAGGAATTGAAAAAGGTGCCACTTATCATTCCGGACCGGGAGATGAATATTTTCATGTTGGTCACGTCATCCGGCGAGAAAGGAATGGAATATTTGGGGGCTGACAGTACCAAGTTTTGTCGGGGAGAACGTGTGAGAGTGATTGACGGGAAATTCAAGGGGGCGGAAGGATATATCTGCAGGATCAAGAAAAACAGCCGTTTGGTTGTCGCCATTCAGGGGGTCTGTGCCGTAGCGACCTCCTATATCCCACAAAGCTTTATTCAAAAAATATGAGAACGATAATAGAGACCGGTCTTTTTTTATCAGGTGGTTTTTTGATATCCATTTTACAGGGATTGATACTTATCCCCAATATCTTGTTGATCTCCTATAAGAAACGATTGTTTGATCAGCCCGACGAGCGTAAGGTGCATTCCATACCTGTTCCCCGCTTGGGAGGTATCTCTTTCTTCCCGGCGATACTCGTGTCGCTCTGTTTGATAATCGGTCTGTTCCATTGCGTTGGGATTCCGATAGCTCGTTTGCTAACCGATCGAAGTTTGTTGGAGTTACTGTTTTGGGTCAGTGGTTGTATGCTACTTTATCTCATTGGTGTGGCAGATGATCTGGTGGGTGTCGGTTATCGTTACAAATTTGTTGTTCAGGTTTTTACGGCGATCCTATTGGTGTTGCCGGGGGCATGGATTAACTCGTTAGGCGGTTTGTTCGGAATTTATATGCTTCCTTCGTGGGTGGGTATTCCTTTGACGGTTTTGATAGTCGTTTATATAACCAACGCTATTAACCTGATTGACGGTATAGACGGCTTGGCTTCCGGCTTGAGTTGTATCGCGCTTACCGTATTGGCGGCTATCTGTATATCTAACGGATCTTATTTTTATGCATTGTTGGCGTTAGCTACGTTAGGTATATTGATACCTTTCTGGTTCTATAACGTTTTTGGCAACGCTCAGCGTGGGCACAAACTTTTCATGGGGGATACAGGAAGCTTGACGATCGGTTATATCCTCAGCTTCTTGGTAATACAACTAAGTGTCGTACATTCAGATGGGGAGGTCCGGACAAACCCTTATATGGTTATAGCATTCTCGACGCTCTTGGTTCCTCTTCTTGATGTCTTCCGTGTGGTGTTGCATCGATTACGTAAAGGCAGGAATCCCTTCTTACCGGATAAGAATCACATCCATCATAAGTTGTTGCGGACTGGTATGCGTGTCCGTACGGTATTGGTGACGGTCCTGTTAATCTCCTTCTTTTTCATAGGGATGAATATCCTGCTGTCCCCGGTTTTAAATCTTACTTGGTTATTGGTACTAAATATGTTGTTGTGGGCTTTGATACATCTTATCATCAACCGGTGCATCATCCTTTATCAGGAAAAAGAGTGGCATCAATGAAATCAAATCAATTAATTTTATATCATGAATAAGAGTTCTCGTTATTCACATGTGTTTTTCATACAATTGGTAGGGTTGTTATTTCTTTTAAGCGCCTGTTCCACTACGCACCAAACGAATTATTTTCAAGATCTTCACCCCGGAGAGAGTGAGCAGAAGGTCGTGTCTCCATTGACGGTCAAGATACGACCGGGCGATCAGATCTCTATTCTGGTGAATAGCCGAGATCCCCAACTGACCAACCTATTTAATTTGCCGATCCTGTCGCAGCAGGTCGGACAGGTATCGCAAGGTGGTGGATCAAGTCGTGGCTTGTCCGGCTATACGGTAGACGATCGGGGTGAGATTGATTTTCCTGTATTGGGAAAGATCCATGTGGCGGGGAAAAGCCGGTCTGAGATAGCGGCCTTTATCAAGGATGCGTTGATTACCGGGAATTACGTAAAAGATCCGGTGGTGACCGTTGAATTTATGAACCTTACAATATCGGTTCTGGGTGAGGTGAACAACCCGGGGCGTTTCAATATCGACCGGGATCAAATGACCTTGTTAGACGCTATCAGTATGGCGGGCGATTTGACGATTTATGGCAAGCGGGATAAGGTAATGGTACTACGTGAGGAAGACGGAGCGCAACGAGTTTACGGCATAGACCTTTGCTCCGCCAGCCAGATGTATGCGTCTCCCGCCTATAACCTCCAGCAGAATGACGTGATTTATGTGGAGCCGAATACCGTGCGGGCACGTCAGTCCACTGTCAACGGAAACAATGTTCGTTCCACCTCCTTTTGGATATCGCTGGCTTCCTTGTTGACAACGATTAGCGTACTTGTATTCAAATAATAATTGATCATTCAATTCATTCATTAAAAAATTATGGCTCAAAATAACGTTAGAACGGGTCAACCGGAGGACTTCATGCGGATTCAGGACTTGTTTTACCTCTGTCTCTCCAAGTGGTATTGGTTTGTCATCTCTTTGGGGATAACGCTAAGTGTCGCTATTCTTTATGTATTGGTTACTCCTCCGGTTTATATGCGGTCGGCGGCTTTGTTGATCAAGGACGAGTCGAAGGGGCAATCTCTTTCCGGCGAGGTGGGAGGCTCTTTTTCTGATCTGGGGCTTTTTCAGGCGAACACCAATGTGAACAATGAGTTGATATCCTTGCAATCTCCTGCGATTATGCTGGATGTCGTGAATCGATTGCGTTTGGATGTTGCCTATCATACGGATGGGGCTTTTTATCGCAAAGTCCTTTATGGACAGGATCTTCCGGTCTCTGTTTCATTTGCGGATTTGCAAGATAATGAATCCGTGTCTTTTACCTTACGTTTGCTGGATGAGGAGAACGTGGAACTATCCGATTTCATTCGGGAGGGTGAGGAGCTTGAAGAGACCTCGGTCATGACCTGTAAGTTACGGGAGTTGGTTACGACTCCGGTGGGTAAACTGACGATAGATCCGACCCCTTATTTTCAAGGAGCGTTCGCTCAGCCGATTTATGTCTCGCGATCCGGTCTGTATGGCACGTTATCCGCCTATTCCGGTAATTTGAGCGTAGCGTTAAGCGACGAGAAATCAACGGTGATCAACCTCTCGATTAAGGATGTCAGTGTGCGGCGTGCGGAAGACATATTGAATACCTTGATATCCGTCTATAATGAGAATTGGGTAAAAGACAAGAACCAGATCGCCATCAGCACCTCCATGTTTATCAATGAGCGTCTGGGCGTGATCGAGGGAGAGCTGGGAAACGTGGATGAGAATATCTCTACCTACAAGAGCGAGAATCTCTTGCCGGACGTGCAAGCGGCCTCCAGTTTGTATCTGGCGCAATCCAGCGAGACCAATTCCCGCATCCTAACCTTGAACACCCAATTATCCATGGCCCGTTATATCCGGAACTACCTGACGAACACCTCCAGCAAGAACCAGTTGCTGCCCGCGAACTCCGGTTTGGAAAGCTCCAATATAGAGAATCAAATATCGGAATACAATACGACGCAGTTGCAACGTAACAATTTAGTGGCGAACAGTAGCGAGCGAAATCCGTTGGTGATGGATCTGGATCATTCCTTGCAGGCCATGCGTACGGCTATCATCTCGTCCATTGATAATCTGGTAGTCACGCTTAATACGCAAATTGGTACTTTGCGACAAAGCGAGAAGCAAACCACGGCCCGTATCGCCGCTAATCCCTCGCAAGCGAAATACCTGTTATCAGTGGAACGTCAGCAAAAGGTAAAAGAGTCATTGTATTTATTCCTGTTGCAGAAACGTGAGGAGAATGAGTTGTCCCAAGCTTTTACGGCATATAATACACGGTTGATCACCCCGCCGACGGGAAATATGCTTCCTATAGCCCCGGTTAAGAAGAATATCTTATTGGTAGCTTTTGCGCTCGGCTTGTTAATACCGGTCGTGATCCTGTTTATGTTGGAGAATATGAATACGACTATTCGCGGGCGAAAAGATATAGAGCGATTGACCATTCCATTCGTTGGAGAGATACCTTTGTCATATCGGGCGAAAAAAGGCTTTTTCCGGCGTAAGAAAGAGGAAAAGGCCATAATCGTAGTCAAGGAAAAAAGCCGCAACGTAATCAATGAGGCATTCCGGGTAGTACGTACCAATTTAGAGTTCATGATGGGAAAAGACGCTCACTCAAAGGTTATCATGGTATCTTCCTTGAATCCCGGTAGCGGTAAGACCTTTATAACGATGAATCTCTCCACGAGTCTCGCCGTAAAAGGTAAAAAGGTTCTGGCGATAGATATGGACCTTCGTCGAGCATCCCTTAGCGATTATATCCATTCTCCAAAGTGTGGCATATCCGATTACCTAAGCGGACAGGTTCCGGATTATAGCTCTATTATCGTAAAGGGAGAAACTATCGCCGGTTTGGATGTGATTCCCGTGGGTACGATCCCCCCAAACCCTACGGAACTTTTATTCTCGGAACGTTTCGCCACATTGCTGGAACAGCTCCGTATGGAGTATGATTATATCTTTATCGATTGTCCGCCGGTCGAGATCGTGGCCGATGCTTCCATTATCAATAAGTACTCAGACTTGACCTTGTTTATCATCCGTGCGGGATTACTTGACCGAAACCTGTTAGCGGATGTCGAGAAGTTCCATACGGAACGTAAATACGGCAACATGTCTTTGATCTTAAATGGAACAGACGGAGGAGGTAACCGTTATGGCTACAAATATGGCTACCATTACGGCTACGCCGGATATACGAAAGAGGAATAAATAGGATGTGGTTTTTTAAAAAGCAGACCAGTCTTGTGGGAAGCGGTATTTTGGAGGGATTTACTGATTACCATTCACATATATTACCCGGGGTGGATGATGGTATACAGACGTTGGATGAATCTTTGGATACGTTGGATTGTTTGGAGAAACTAGGAGTTAAATCTATTTGGCTTACTCCCCATGTCATGGAAGACATTCCCAACACGAGCGAGAAATTGAGAGAACGTTTCCAGCTTCTTCTTCAATATTATTCCGGAGGTATAGCTCTCCATTTAGCCGCGGAATACATGTTGGATAACTTATTTGAGGAGCGACTGGCCTCAGAAGACTTGTTGCCGATTGGCAAGGCTCAAAAACATTTGCTAGTGGAGACTTCCTATTTTAATCCTCCGATGGGATTAAATAATATTCTGCTTCGGATCAAGGCAAAAGGCTATATACCTGTACTGGCGCATCCCGAACGATATACCTATATGAATGAGAAAGATTATTGGCGATTGAAAGGTATGAGCGTGAGGTTCCAATTGAATCTCCTTTCCTTGATCGGTGCATATGGTCCGGAGGTTCGAGGTAAGGCGGAGTGGCTACTGAAAAACGGTTATTATCAACTCTGTGGAACTGATATTCATTGTTTTACGCTTTTGAAAGAAAGTGTAATGAAGAAAAGAATATCGGGAAATGTCTCTCGAATGTTGCAAGGCATCATAGCGACACATTTCCCGGGATAGTTAGTGGAACAAGTAACGATATTCATCGCACGAGAAGCAGGGACAAGCTTTCTTTACGCCGGGCAAGTCACGATGCCCTACGATAAGCGCATGAGGAAAGAGCGTGTGGAGTTTCCACAGGAGTTCCCTCAATCGCTCCTTCTGTTCCGGGGTGCGAGTATCGGCGGTTTTGCCGCTTTCATCCAGTCCTCCCTCATAACAGATACCGATGCTGCAACGATTGAGTCCACGGACATGGGCACCTACTTCCAGCAGTCGGCGATGCTGTGTCACGATTCCACTCCTGCGGATATAGAAATGATAGCCGATGGTACGGAATCCCCGTACCTTATGGTCACGGAGAAGCTGTTCCACCGTATAGTCACGGTCACTTTGGGTAGCGGAACAATGTATGACGATGAAGCGGACAGAGTCCGCTCCATTCATCATCAATCCGCTTTCCACTTGCGTCAGCAGGGTACGCTCGTTGAGCGTCTCTTCTCCGCCGACAATCATGGGAAATGTTTCTTGCGTCATTGTCACTAGAATTTAGAAGTGAGAAACACAGGAAGATACACCTAATGCCGTTAAGGCTGCGATAATAGCCTGTACGATAGCTTGGACTATTTTCTTCCAATCGATTTTACTTGAATTGCTCATGTCTGTTCAAATTTGAGGGTGAATAATGTATAGTTCTTGGAGATCAGATCTCGTCGGGACTTTCGGAGTCCCCTTCCTCGGGAGTTACGATAGGTACCCCACCCTTAAAGTCGATTCTCACCAAATTGGTTTTCTCGGGCAGGAGCGCATAACGGAACGTCCCGTTAAGGATCGTATACTCGGCGTTAAACGCCGGTCGGATACTTTTCACCAGCTTGGCTGTCACCTCCTTGGGTGTGCTTACGCTTTTCTCGGTGAGCAACTCGTTGTAGAAGATGCCCAATCCGTCCAGCTTGATCTTGTAACCAAGCGCCATGTGGGTTTGGCAGAAATAAGCGAGACGTTCGATGACCCCGATCACGTCGGCCGGTGTCAAGGCCGACTCTTGTGCGATCTGGGTAGCCACCTGCTTGGTAGTGATCGTACCATAATAATAAGCTTGAGCACTGTAAACAGTTTCTCCCTTACGAGGGCCAATGTTCAAATCGATTTTTCTAGCATAAAAAGGCTGTGCCATAATGTTAAAATTTTAATAGTGAATACTCTGTTATTTTTATCAATGTCATTGACTGATACAAAAGTAAGGAAGTAGAAAACCTCACTTTCCGATGCTTTCGGTTTCATTCCGGTTGTTTCGTTTAAAGCGTTTCCGAAGTGAATAACTAGCGGCTTGTCAAGTGAATAACTAGCGGCTATACCTAGTGAATAACTAGCGGCTCGGGAAGTGAATAACTAATGGCTTCAGTTCCCGCTTACGGTTCACCGAGATACTGTACGATGATGCCTGTCTGTTTAGGCGTAAACGTTTTGTTGTGAGGCTTATAGTACGCTTTTTTCAACTCGGCGATCAGGTCGAGGTTATGCTTCATTAAGTTGCGGAGGTTCGCAATGGCAGATTCCTCGTTGACCGTATCCGGAAAATAGAGTCTCGCCAACTCCCTTTTGGAGTACGGGCGAATTCGGAATGTCGTTTCGTTCATATATCAAAGTGTTTTTAGATGATGCCCCGAAGATACAAGCGAGGTTATGCTAAAGGCGAATATCCGCAAGAAGTATCCAAACAAATCAACAATCCTCAAAATCGCCCGATGGAGTTGCTAGATGTTTATATAATTAATGTATAAGGATAAATACATAAAATCGTTTCGCGAGCATTATCCGGAGGAACCGGATGAGGTGCTGGAATTGGCTTGGCATTTCCACGGCGTGGAGAAGGCGAGGGAATATGTAGAGGTGCTGAATAGCTGTAACAGCTACGCCGACGTGGCGAACAAGGCGATCCGGCAGATGTACGTGTCGGGTGATATAGACTCCATCACGGCGGTGAGCGAGAAATTCATCGCCCTCCTTTTACCCTTCACCTGTATGGGAAAGCAGGGAAAGCCCCACTCCGTAGCCTATCATGTGCGCAAGATGCTGGAAAACGACACGGTGAAGGTCGAGCGGAAGCGCAAGGTGGAGGTGCGAGACGAAAGCCCGGCGATCTCTTATCAAGAGCCCTCCCTGCCGCGAACAGCGGATGTCACCATAGAGATCCGTATAAGTACGGACAACACGGAGCTGATCCGTGAGATCTTGCGATTGGCCAAGAGCATTAATGGGGCGCAGGTAAAGATGGAGGAGCGGAGGGGAGAGTCGATAGTGCGTAATTTCTCGAAATCTGTTCGTTACTTGGCAAGACCGGCGATCCGGTCGATCCGCAGGGAGCCCAAACTGGCGTTGAAGTGCCCTACGAAAAGCCTGCCTCAGGCGATAGCCACGCTTGGCACTATCTTTGGCGAGAAAGATCCGGAGGTGAGATTCCTGTCCGAATCGGGAAACAAGCTGACCTTACCGTTAAGCAAGGCGCAGCAAATGGCGAGAATGAAGGGAAGGGACAGCTTGATAGGCCAGTTGAGGAAAAAAAAGCTCGGGTTTCGTTGAAGGATGATAATAGGTCGGAAAGGTGCGTATTACATCTTATAGAATATCCAATGGTAAAATGAGTATTATTATGGAATTAAGATAGATTAAATATTAACAGAAAATGTTATGAATATAAAGATAGCCGTAGCCGGAACGGGCTACGTAGGGTTGAGTATAGCCACATTGTTGGCACAACATCATCAGGTAACAGCCGTAGATGTGATTCCCGAAAAAGTGGATCTTATCAATCAGCGGAAATCTCCGATACAAGATGAGTATATCGAGAAATACTTGGCTGAAAAGGATTTGAACCTAACAGCGACTCTTGATGGTGAGATAGCTTATCGAGACGCGGATTTTGTTGTCATTGCCGCCCCTACCAACTATGATCCGGTAAAGAATTACTTTGATACCTCGCACGTGGAAGAGATGATAGAACTCGTGAAGCGTGTGAATCCGAACGCTATTATGGTTATTAAGAGTACGATTCCGGTAGGTTACACCGAAAGCGTTCGTGAAAAATTGAATACGGAGAACGTCATTTTCTCGCCGGAGTTCCTGCGGGAAAGCAAGGCGCTATACGATAATCTATATCCCAGCCGTATCATTGTAGGCAGACCGGAGGGCGACGCACGTTTGGAAGAAGCGGCGCATACATTTGCGGCTTTGCTACAGGAAGGAGCGATCAAGGAGAATATCGATACGCTTTTCATGGGGTTGACCGAAGCGGAGGCGGTAAAACTGTTTGCCAACACGTATCTGGCATTACGAGTGAGCTATTTCAATGAGTTGGATACCTACGCCGAGATGAAAGGTTTAAATGCGCGAGATATTATTAATGGGGTAGGTCTCGATCCTCGTATCGGTACACATTATAATAATCCTAGTTTCGGTTACGGTGGTTATTGCTTGCCGAAAGATACCAAGCAGCTACTTGCCAATTATGCCGATGTGCCGGAAAAATTGATACAAGCGATTGTAGAGAGTAACCGTACGAGAAAGGATTTTGTTGCGGACAGAGTATTGCACAAAGCCGGTTACTACGATTATTATAACCGTGGCGACTTTAATCCGGTTGAGGAAAAGAAATGCGTTATCGGCGTTTACCGTCTGACAATGAAGTCTAACAGCGATAATTTTCGCCAGTCTTCCATCCAAGGCGTGATGAAGCGGATTAAGGCGAAAGGAGCGGAGGTGATTATTTATGAGCCGACATTGGAGGATGGTTGTACGTTTTTCGGGAGCAAGGTGGTGAATGACCTAAATGCCTTCAAAAAGCAATGTCAAGCTATCATTGCCAACCGATATGGCACCTCGCTGGATGACGTGCAAGAAAAGGTGTATACTCGTGACCTCTTTCATCAAGATTAAAAGTAAAATATTTCATATAACAATATTAGATATGGCTGTTTCGTTTAAAGAGCTACTTCGAGTTGATTTATTAAAAACTGTATATATAAATTACAAATATTTACAATTGGGGGGGTGAAAACTTTACCTATATATGTATACAACAACACCCGGTTATCGTCATGTAGGGGTAAAGTAATCATTAATGGTGAAATGCGTCGTGGTATGATTCGGATAGGCAAATCACACCTTCCGATAGTAGACCGCAAAAGTAATCCAAGCATCTGGAAGGTTGATGATGATAGTACTGTTGTTTTTAATGGGCGAGCATACCTAAACCAAGGTGTGAAGATAAGTGTGGGGTTAGGAGGGACATTGGTATTTGGAGACCATGTAACAATTACTGGAAAATCTGAAATTGTATGCAACAAACGCATTGACATAGGTAACAACTGCCTAATTTCATGGGATGTATTATTTCTTGACGATGATGCCCATAAGATTTATGATAAAGACGGTATCTTGATCAACGAAAGTAAAGCAATAACAATCGAAGATAATGTATGGATCGGATGTAGAAATACGATATTGAAAGGCAGCCGAATACCACACGACAGTGTTATCGCTTGCGGCTCTATCATTACAAAACAATTCAATACACCTAACACGATAATTGGCGGCAGCGGAAAGAATCAGCATATCATAGCTTCAGATATTTATTGGAAAAGGAAGTGACTGGAACTATGTGCTGTCCACTACAGGGAAAATTCATTTATTGGAAACTCGTTATTTAACAAGTTATTATTCTGTATGTATTTGAAAAGGAATTATAGCATAGATTTTTTGAAGATCATATTGGCTTTTCTAATTGTCTTACACCACTCACCATCACCATTTCATGATATTATGCAGCCCATAACCACATGCGCTGTACCTGCGTTCTTCATGATTTCTGGGTTTCTCATATTTCGCAAGGAAATTAGTTTTAAACGAATAATTAAGAATGCCATAAGAATAATGAAGATATTTTGTTGGGCTTTGCTGGTCTTTTATATTTGGTTTTGGATAAGACATGGAGAACCGTATGTTCCAAATTTAAAAGATATTTGTTTGACGTTATTGCACCGATGAACATCATGGGAATTGCAGTAAAGAAGAAATTTCTGAAACAATATACAAGTGTCAAATATTTGGGAACATTGTAATAGATATGCCAAATGTCAAATAGGAAATACAAGGCCAATCCAATAATTGTCATGTACTTTAACCACTGAATTTTATCCTTTTGCGCAAGTATAGCTATTATTATAAGAGCGTATGCATAAGCCATTAAGTACCATAGATGTCCGCTTAGTGGTTCATTGTTGGCAAACACCATCAAACAAATATCTTTTAAATTTGGAACATAC
>OODF01001307.1_pt1 | contig 11143 bp, 10 predicted proteins | sample 1671431 | NCBI WGS metagenome assembly OODF01 (sample SAMN06348156, study PRJEB24527) | human gut metagenome | biome: human gut; feature: ankylosing spondylitis patient; material: feces | host: Homo sapiens | place: China | collected 2015-10 | reverse complement strand
AAAAGGGCCGGAGTCTTATTGCTAAAACTCCGGCCCATGCCATACTGCTATTACATTGTCTGCTCCTGTGATGCTCGTTCCAATGCTTCCTCCTGCTGTCGGATTCGCTCATTTAGATCCGGCACGCACGCCCTGATCTGCTGCTGGATTCCGCGGATTGTTTCTTCCTGCGTATCCGTAAGCTCAAAGAAGTCCTCATCCACGGAATCGGCGCAGCAGCGGAATATCTCAGTCAGCTGCTCCGGGCTGAAAAGCTGTTCCTTTTGGATAAGCCCGGAGAGCTGCTCCGGGCTGAAAAGCTGTTCCTTTTGGATAAGTCCGGAGCGTGTGGCGAAATCCCGCTTGGCGGCGTTGTAGTTCTCCATGAAGTAGTGCCCGTGTACCACGCCCGTGCGGTCATAGTCCCAATCCCATGTGACGAATTGAACGCCGTATTTGCTTGGAGTACCTGCCAGCACCGTGCCGCCAAAGTCAGCAAGAATGCGGTAGTCGCCATCCAGCCCGCTGACTTTGAGCTGCGGGGCGGCTTCCATAGCGGTCATATACTCCAGCGTCTTTGCGGCGATGTCCTCGACGCGATACAGGCGCGATACAGGGCATCCTCTGCCTGGGGCGTGTCTGCGTCCTCCCGCCGATAGAACACGCTGCCCTTGCCGGTGATGCGGCAGAGGGGCGTGCCGTTCCAAAGGACGGGCAACTGCTCTCCCTCCACCGGCAGGGTTCCAAATCCTGCACGGTGCAGAGGAATACGGACTTCTTCAAGATAGCGGAGCTGACGGCTTGTGTTTTGGTTGTCCATGTGAGCGATCCTCCTGTTGTAAAAAAATAAGGCCGGAGAGGTCTTCTCCGGCCTGCCGTTTCAGACGCTGCAGCCAGCGCCCTTTTAGAAATTGAAAAAGGGCGCCGCTTTTTTCGGCCTGTCAAAGCCGACAAAACGACGCCCAAATATTTGTGATTCTTTTTCTGCGATGATGCCGCTTTTCTTGAGAGAGAAGTCCTCTCTAAAAGGGCGCTGGAGGTTGGAAACTGTCCAAGACATGAGATCCTCCAGTTCAAATCCGGTCAGTTGCTCCGAAACCTCCATAAAAATCTATGGTTCAAAAGAAGAAATCCGGGCTCAAAAAAGCCCGGAAACGGTTGATGCGCCTGGCTTTGCGCCCGCGCTATCCAGCTGCGCCACGGGCACATATTTATTTTTTCTGCGATAGTCGTCAAATAGTAGTCAACGACCACGCATTCTTTCTCTGCCGTTCCCGCAAACGCAGGTGCGGCAAGGCTTTGCGCCATATCTCAACTGGAGACGCCTGAAATGTCGGAGTTATCAGGCCGTCAAACCGGGAAGCCTTGCGGCGCAAGGGTTTGGTGGGTATTGCACAAATTTCCGGCATTTTGAAGAAAAACCTTGGAAGCCTTACAGCGCATAGCCTTCGAGGTTTTTTGCGGTAGTAGTCAAATAGTCGTCCGGACTGGTCACAAGTCATGCAATTCGGTTCGGCTGAGCGGACTTTCCAATGATTTTCCCGTATTGCATTCAATGGAAAATATGTTACAATAAAAAAGGTGATATCATGAAGACATCTGAATTTATAACCGCATCTGAGCGGCTTCTCCTTCAAAAGCTGCCATTGTTTCCGCTGCTCACAACAGACGAGACGCCTACAGAAGAAATATCCTCCAAATTAACGCTCTTCCACGCAGGACTTTTAACCGGCAGCTCAGCGGTAATACATGCATATCCGGAGGCAGACCCGCGCACGGTGTTTCTTTCTGCTTCTTCTGAAAAGGAAGCTTTGATGAATGCCCACGGTCATTGCCGTTATCTGGCAGAAACGCCGGAGGAGCTTCAAAAATTGGACTCGTTGACGACTCCGTTTCTGCCGGAGGGTTATCTCGAGGACATCGCCATCCGCGTTTATCCGCTGGGCGGCGGTACGTTCACGGCGGCAAATATCCCGGAATTTGGAAGGCTGATCCGCCGAACGGACAATTTGGCTGTCCGGGCGCTGTTTCTGCCGTTCGACCAAAGCGGCGACCTATCCCGACAGGCGAAGGACGCTTTCAGCCTTGTGAAAAAGATCCGTTCCGACCTGCCCTGTATGCTTCACGCTTTTTGCTTTGAAGGACTGCTGGAACCGCTGGCTCAGGGCGACACTGAATTGCTGCAAACGATCAGAATGCTGGCATCGCTGAACGACACTTCCCTGTACGCATCTTTCTTTATTTCCTGAAAAAATGAGCAGAGCCTTGGCTCTGCTCATTTTTGGTGTTATTTCCGATATGGGGTGTCGCTGAGAGGCAGGCTCTGGCGGAACTTGCCATCCAGCCGGTAGTAGGCATGGGCGCAGGCAGGCGCGGTCGGAATCATGCACAGTTCCCCGCAGCCCTTGGCGCCAAGTGAGAACGGCAGCTTGTCCGCTTCCTTCGGCTGGCATAGAATGACCTGCAGCTCCGGGGCCTCTGTGGCACGCATGAAGCCGATGGTGCCGAACCTGCTCTTGGGATAGCCGTCCACGCATTCAAACTTCTCCGTGACGCCGTAGCCGATCCCCATGACCATGCCGCCCTCGATCTGTCCCTCCACGGACTGGATATTCACCGGCGTTCCCACGTCAAAGGCAGAAACGGCCTTTTCAATACGGCCCTGCTCATTGAGAATGATGACCTGTGCGCCGTAAGAATAGGAGACATGACTGATGGGATTCTCCTTGATGGCGCCCAGAGGATCGGTCTTGGCGGAGTATTCGCCCAAGAACTCCTGCCCCTCCAAATCGGCGATCGTCTTGCCGCCGGAAAGAGCCAGCTTCAGCTTTTCTCCCACCCGGCGGGCAGCCTCGCCGGTCATGACCGTCTGGCGGGAGGCCGTTGACGTACCGGCATCCGGTGTCCGAACCGTGTCCGCCGCCTCGAAGACAAACAGCGCCGGGTCGAGTTCCGTCACATGGCAGATCTCGGTGAGCACCATTTGACCAATCCCCTGTCCCATGCAGGAGGCAGAGGTACGGATATGGATCTTGCCCTGCTCCACGCTCAGCAGCACCCGGCCGATATCCTTTTTTCCCATGCCGGTGCCGGAGTTTTTGAAGCCGCAGGCAATACCGGCATAGGGATGCGCATAGTAAATGTCCTTCACGGCATCCAGACAGGCAGCCATATTGGTGTTGGGATCGGCGGTCTGACCGTTAGGCAGCACATCGCCAGGCTTGATGGCATTGCGTCGGCGGAATTCCCACGGATCAATGCCCACCATTTCGGCCAGGAGATTGATATTCATCTCTGTGGCAAAGCAGCTCTGCGTCACGCCGAAGCCGCGGAATGCGCCGGAAACAACGTTGTTGGTATAGACTGACATACCGAAAATGTCGATATTCTGATAGTTATAGGGGCCAGCGGCATGGGTGCAGGCACGGTGTAGAACAGGACCGCCGAGCGAAGCGTAAGCCCCGGTATCAGCGATAATGATCCCCTTCATACCGGTGAGGATGCCGTTTTCGTCGCAGGCGGTGGTGAACTCCATTTCCATGGGATGACGCTTGACGTGATAGTCCAATGACTCCTGACGGCTGTACTTCACCTTGACGGGCTTTTTCGTCGCCCACGCCATCAGCGCGGCATACTGCTGCACGGACATATCCTCCTTGCCGCCGAAGCCACCGCCGACAAGCGGCGCGCGGCAATGCACCTTTTCCTTTGGGATCTGCAGCATTTGGGCGCACTCCCGCTGCACATCGTAAACCGATTGGCTGGTCGTGTAGATCAGCAGACCGTCCGCTCCCTCCGGCATGGCTACGCAGCATTCCGGCTCCATGAAGCCGTGCTCCTGCCAGCCGGTTTTATACTTGCGGGTAACCACATATTTCGAATTTTTGATGGCCTCGTCTGCATTGCCCCGCACCAGATTGGCGCGGCTCATCACATTACCGTCCGGATGGATGAGGGGCGCGTCGCCGCGCAGTGCATCGAAGGGATTTGTCACAGCGGGCAATTCGGTGTAATCCACCTCTACCAGCGCAGCGATCTCGTCGAGCTTTTCTTTCTTATCTGTGGCAATGACGGCCAGCACATTCCCGACATAACGGGTAATATCGCCCTCGCCCATCATCACATCCCAGTCCTGCTTGATATGCCCGATCTTATTGCAGGGAACATCCGCCTTTGTCAGCACCCGCACACAGTCAGGGTGTGCCTCCGCGCGGCTGATGTCGATGCGGTCGATACGGGCGCGGGGATAGCGGGAATAGACGCAGCGGGCATAGAGCATTCCGTCCACCGCAATGTCATCGGCGAATATACCGCTGCCGTTGACCTTTTCTGCCGCGTCAATGCGTTTGGCGTGCTCGTCCATGTGCAGCGTCTTCGGCGCGGGAGGAATTGGCTTTTTCTCGCGGAAGAACTCTGCCGCCATTAAGATCGCATCCTCGATTTTTTTGTAACCGGTGCAGCGGCAGAGATTGCCCTTGATGGCCTGTTTTACATCAGAGCGGGTCGGGTTCAAATTCTTGTCCAGAAGGCTCTTGGCAGAGATGATCATGCCCGGAATGCAGAAGCCGCACTGCACAGCACCCGCTTCGGCAAAGCAATGCTCATAAACGCGCATTTCTTCGGCAGGAATGCCCTCGACGGTCGTGATCCGCTTCCCCTCGAGCTTGCTGAGAGAAAGCACACACGCCTTCATTTTCTGACCGTCCACCAAAACCGTGCAGGTGCCGCACACACCCTCGCTGCATCCGTCCTTCGCTGCGGTCAGGTGCAGGTCGTCGCGCAGAAAAGGCAGCAGCTTTTTATCTTCCTCTGCCGTATATGTTTTTCCGTTGATGAAAAGTTTGTACATAGATCGCTCCTTATCCTTGTTTTGAAGAAGGCGCTCCTTACAGGAGCGCCTTCTTGCTCTTTTCCATTCAGATGCCCTTTTCCGTCAGAAAATCGCCTAGCAGATTCATGCAGACAGCCTTGCGGTATTCCGCACTGACGCGGCCGCGGGTCAGCACCAGCTTTTCGGAATAGGCGTTCAGCACATCTGCTTTTGCGGCTCTGGCCTGCTCCACGGTCTTGCCGATGAGCATAGCCTCCAGATCGCGATAGCGCAGCACCGTGTCGGCCACCGCGCCGAACCCGGCGGAAAAGCGCGTGATGGTGCCGTTCTCCACGCTGAGGATGCCCGCAAAGGACACACGGGAGATGGCCAGCGCGTTGCGTCCGCCCACTTTCTTGTAATAGTAGTCGTCGATACCGGCCTTGGGCAGCAGGATCTCCGCGATGATCTCGTCATTATGAAGATCCAGCTTCTTGCGGCCCAGATAGAATTTCTCCACGTCCACCACGCGCTCGCCTTTGGCGGACAGCAGCCGCAGCTTCGCGCCGGTGACGAACTCGATGAGCACGGAGTCCGCCTTGGCAGAGCCATTGCCCAGATTGCCGCCGAAGGTGCCGGCATTGCGGATGGCGGGGGCGGCGATGCGGGAGATGGCCTCCTTCATCAGCTGCGGCACCATGGGGCTGGAGAGTGCCTCGGTGTAGGTCACTGCCGCGCCAATGCGGACAAACTCCGCGTCCTCGGAGATACCCTTCAACTCCGCCAGCTTACCCAGAAACAGGTAGCTGACGTTCGGGCGATTTCCCACCATCAGGTCGGTGCCGCCTGCGTAGGGAACGAGATCATATTTGCTGCGAAGCTCCAGCGCCTCGGCCAGCGTTTTCGGTGCGTATCCGTTTACCATAGTCCGTTACCCTCCTTTGCCGCATTCATGATGGCGTTTACAATGGCGTTATAGCCGGTGCAGCGGCAGAGATTGCCGGACATCCCCTCCCGGATCTCATCCTCGCTGGGGTGCGGATTGGCGGACAGGATACTCTCCGCCGCCAGCACCATGCCGGGGATGCAGAAGCCGCACTGCACAGCGGAAACCTCGGCGAACGCCTTGTCCAGCGCCGCGAAGCGCTCCGTCTCGCGATAGTCCTCCAGCGTTACCACAGTGCTGCCCTCCACAGCGCCCATAGCCACGCAGCAGGAGTTGATGAGCTTGCCGTCCAGCAGGACGGAGCAGGCGCCGCACTCGCCCTCCTTGCAGCCACACTTGACGGAGGTGCAGCGGAAGGTGTCCCGCAGCACGTCCAGCAGGCGATCCGCCGCGCTGCCGGCGTAGGAAACGGCCTTGCCGTTCAGGGTGAATTGAATATCGTTCATTACGCTTCCTCCTTTGCCAGAGCCTTGATGGTGTCCTCGGCGGTGAACGGCGCGTGGTGCAGACGGATGTCGCCGCCCAGCGCCTGCTCGATGGCCTCCACATACGCAGGAGCCGCACCCACCAGAGGCAGCTCGCCTGCGCCCTTGGCGCCATACGGCCCGAAGGGATACTCCTCCACATGGAGCTGGCAGTTCAGCACCGGCACGTCCACGGCGGTGGGGATCAGGTAATCCGAGAAGGAGTTATTGCGGATGCGGCCCTTGTTGTCATAGTTCATGAACTCCGTGGAGGCGTAGCCGATGCCCTGCAGGAAACCGCCCTCCATCTGACCCATGACGATGTTGTAGTCCATGGGCGTACCAACGTCGAAGGAGGCATAGGCGCCCAAAATCTTGGCAAGACCGGTGTAGGTATCCACCTCCACCTCGATGGCCTGTGCGCCCCACGCGTAGGTGGGGTAGGCGTCGCCCCGGAACTTATCCAGATAGAAGGGGATCATGAAGTCCGGCTCGACGAACTTTTCCTCGACGATCTGATCCTCGCCGTCCTTCCACTCCGTGCGCAGCTTGATGGCGGCGCGGCGCAGCAGCTCGCCCACAGTCATCAGAGAGCGGGACGCAACGGTCGGGCCGGAATCCGGCACGCGGGAGGTATCGGGATGGTCGTAAAAGACCTTCTCAAAAGGTAAATTCAGCTCATGCGCCACGATCTTGGGGAACGTGGTGCGCAGGCCCTGCCCGATCTCGCCGTTGGAGGCCAAAATCTCCACGGTGCCGTCCTTATACTTGTGCAGCCGCGCCACGGCCTTGATGAGGTCACGCTCACCGGAGCCGGTGAAGCCCGCGCCGTGGAAGTGCATGGAAAAGCCGATGCCCCGGCGGTAGCGTCCGGTCTGCGGCTTGGCGTACTCCTTGTGCTTGCGGCGCAGGTCGCAGGCCTTGTCCACCTCGTCCACCATGGCGGGCAGAGGGACCGGGAAGTGATATTTGCCGGAGGTAGAGGTAGCGTCGCCCTGCTTGACAAGGTGCGCTTCTTTGAATTCAAGTGTATCCACACCGAGGTCCTTGGCGATGTGATCCATCATCATCTCCACGGCGAAGAAGGTCTGCGGCGCGCCGAAGCCGCGATAAGCGCCGCAGGGTGTGGTGTTGGTCTTGAGCGCCCGGCCATGAACATGAAGGTTTTCAATGTTGTACACGCCGTCGGCACAGATGATGCCGCGCTGCAAAACGACAGCCGAAAGCGTCGTGTACGCGCCACCGTTGAACTTCACGTCAATGTCCATGGCGGTGACCTTGCCGTCCTTTACCGCAACCTTGTAAGTACACAGCGACGGATGGCGCTTGGAGGTGAACTCCAGATCCTCCCGCCGGTCAAAGACACAGCGGACGGGCTTGCCGCACTTTTTGGCGGCCACGGCCACCTGACAGCCCAAAATGGAGGGAAACGCCTCCTTGCCGCCGAAACCGCCGCCGGTCACATCCTGATGGATGTGGACATCAGCCGGGCCGCAGTTCAGCGCCCGCATCACCGCACCGTGAACGTAGTAGGCACACTGCATGGAGCCGTGGACGAACATCCGCCCGCCTTCCTCCGGCTCGGCCATCATGCCCTGCGTCTCAAGATAGGTCTGATCCTGATAGCCGGTCTCAAATTCCTCTTCGTAGACCTTGTCGGCCTCGGCGAAGGCTTTGTCGATATCACCTTTTTCATACTCATAGTTGAAAAAGACTTCATCGGCCTTGCGGAGATCCAGCATAGGCTCCAGTTCTTCGTATTCCACCTGGATGCGGCGGAGAATGTCCTCACAGACCGCCTCGTCAGGGCCGCAGACCATGCCGATGGGCTCGCCGATGTACTCCACAGTCTCCCGTGCATAGACCGGCGTGTCGTCCATGACGATGTTCACATTGTTGTCGCCGGGTACGTCGTTGCGATCAACGTAGTAGTAGCCATCCGGCAACTCAGGCACCTTGACGGACAGCAGCTTCGCCCGCGCATATTTGGAGCGGAGCATTTTGCCGCAGAGAACACCATGCTTGTCGATGTCGCAGACGTAAACAGAACGTCCCTCCATCTTAGGTGCATGATCCTTCTTCACGACAGAGTTGGAAATGGTATGCAATGCAGATTCCTCCTTTTTGATGTTATCCCTGATACCGCTGCACACAGCGGGAATATTGTGCGAATGTGTCCAGATCCGTCCAGCAGCCCACATCGTCTACCGGCACAGTGACAATGGCGTCCTCGTGGAGCTTCCAGAACCCCCGCAGCCCCTCCTGCCCCTCATAGCGCAGGATCTCCGGGATGAAGCGGCTGTCGATCAGCGGCGGGTGCTTGCGATAGCCCTCCAGCGTAGGAAAAGCGATGGCAGGTACGCTTTCCGGCATGGCGCGGTACACTGCCAGGAAAGTCTCTTTAGCCACCACCGGCATATCTCCCGGCAACAGAAAAAAGGCGTCGCATTCTGGCATGGCAGCAAGGCCGATCTTTACAGACGCCAGCATATCGGTGGCAGCAAAATCATCGTTGCGGGCCAGCGTCAGCGTGTCCCCCAGATACCTGCTTTTCAGAATGGCCTCCATATCCTGCCGCCGGTGTCCCAGTACCACCACGATGGGGTCAACACCGCACAGCAGCAGAGAGTCGATGCTGTTCTCGATCAGCGTCTTGCCCCGTAGGGGCATCAGCGGCTTAAAATCTCCCATCCGACTGGAAAGTCCTGCGGCTAAAATCAGCCCTCCGATGCGGCGGCTCACCGTGCCGCCTCCCAGCAGAGCGTGCAGCCATAGCCGGTACACCATACGGTCAGCGCAGCCAGCACAGCCGGCAGCGGCAAAGCCCGTGCCTGCATGGCAGCCAGAAATGCATCGGTTCCGTCCTCAGCAGGCACACAGAACTGCCGGTTCTCCATCCGGACGATCAGCACGCCGTTCTCCTCGGAGCAGGAGGCATAGGGTGTCAGCATCCCGACGGGCGCAATCAGTTCCGTCAGCTCCCGCAGGGATTCCTCTGCCGCGGATACCACCATGCAGAGCAGCAGCCTGTCATGGGCGGTCTGCTCCATGCCGAACTCCCGGGCGCTGATGATATCCACAAAATCCGGATGATCGTACAACTCCTGCAAAGTCAGATCGTCAATATCCATGGTCACCGGTACAAATACCGGCGCGGCGTAAACGACAGCAGACGGACAGCCATCTACCGCGAAAGTGCTGGCGTAACGGGCAACGCCTCGTTTCTCCTGCATAGCATCGTACTCCTTTATGTAGAATAACGTTGATTTTATTGTAAACGCCCTTTTCCGTGCGTTCAAATACTTCCTGAAAAGTACACGCCGAAAAAGGGCATTTCCGTTTTGTGCAGTTATCCTATCAGACCGGTTTTGCGGAACAGCGCGTCAAACCGCTGCTGGGCAAAACCGCGTACCTCGTTCTCATAGTGCTGAAAAGCGTACATCAGCTGCCGTCCCCTGTCCGTCAGGCAGGTGTTGCCGCCGTTTTTTCCGCCATGCTGCCGGGTGACCACGGCGTAGCCCAGCTCCCGCTCCAACTGGTTGATCATGTCCCACGCCTTCTGGTAGGAAAGGCCCATATGCAGGCACGCCTGCCGCACGGAGCAAAGGTCGGCGATGAGAAACAGCAGCAGCTTCAGACGGGAGTTGAGAAACATATTCTCTTTGTCGATACTGATCTTCACCGACGGCGTGAGCAGCGAGGCGTTATGCTCCTGCAAATGCTGACGCAGCTGCGGCTTGTTGTGTACGCTCATCAGCACACCGGCATCCGGAACGGCAATGCGCTGCCTGCGGCCATCGCACTGCCGCACCGCGCCCCGCAGGCCGTCCGAGCCGCTGTACGCAAGAATCTGCGGCAATATTTTGCTGCTCAGCACAATGGGATGTCCGCCCCGCCCGTCATAGGTTGGTGTGATGATATCAGCATCGCAAGAAAGTAGCGTTTGCAACGTCTGGGCAAAGAACATGGGTGCGTTCACAGGCGTGAACACCACGCGATCGCACTTACCCTGCAAGTACGAAAGGCCCAGCTTGACGGAAGAGAAAAGCTCCGGCTTTTCACACTCCGTATTCTTGATAAACACCACACCCAGCGGTGCCACCTGCCGCGTAACCTCCAGTTCCTCCGTTCCGGTCACCACCACGATGGGAAACGCACCTGCCTGCTGCAGGGTCAGCACGATCCTCCGCACGATGGGAATACTGCCGACCTTCAGCAGCGGCACAGCATCTTTTTTGCTTGCCGCTGCGATCACCGCACCCACTGAGCCGAATTTCATGACGGACACCTCCTCTTCGTTATCTTCTTGATAATATCACGATGCCTATAGGCGGGCAAGTTCTTCCGGAAAATATATCGCCTTGCTTCAAAGAGCGTATGCCGCATCGCTGAAGATCTCATGAATGCGGGCAAGTCTCGTCATCTCGCACAAGAAGCGCTCGGATCATTTCTGCTCCTCCCACCACGTTCTCTGCGGCGTTGCGTCACGCCCCGCATCTTGCTCCACCTCTGCTTTGGCTGCACGGATAGCTTTCTGTGCGGAGAGCCACCGACCATAGGCTCCGACGTACAAATCTTTTTTTAATTTTCGCAGCGCGGCCTTATACGCTTTCTCCGCACCGCTGGGGCCGTTGTAGTTGAGCCGGATCGCCAGCTCCTGAAAGGTCATTCCATCATCATCCCGCTGGCCGATGCCGAGATAGCTGCACACCAGATTCAGTTCTCTGGGCGTCAACACTTGCTCCATCCGCTGCATCAGCAGCGTCCGGCGCATCAGGCGGTCATAGGCCACGGCAGGATCGCCGCCGCAGCTGATGGAGAACACATCGTCACCTAACTGCCGGACGCAAAACAGCGTCCGGTATTCTTTTATCAATGCCCCAGCTACCTTGGCAGATACATTCAGTTCTCCGCACACCACCTTGACCAACTCAGCATCAGATG
>OODF01001306.1_pt1 | contig 11151 bp, 10 predicted proteins | sample 1671431 | NCBI WGS metagenome assembly OODF01 (sample SAMN06348156, study PRJEB24527) | human gut metagenome | biome: human gut; feature: ankylosing spondylitis patient; material: feces | host: Homo sapiens | place: China | collected 2015-10 | reverse complement strand
GCGGGGCTCTGCGCCCTGCTGCCTGCGGGCTGGCTGATGCCCGCCCTCAAAGAGGACGACCCGCCCGGCGACGAGCGGCCGCGCCTCTCTGCCGCCGCGACCCGGCTGGAAGCAGTGGCCGAAAGCCTCTCCTCGCTGGCGGAGACGGTGAACGAGGTGTACGACGCTTTTCCGCGCCGGTGCGAGGGTTTCCGCTGGGTCATCGACAACATCCACGACGGCCTTTGCGCCAACTGCGGGCGGCGGGAAGTCTGCTGGAAGCAGGAGCACGCCTCCACGCTGGAAGGAATGGAGGCCCTGCGCCCCATTCTGGAAGAAAAAGGCCATCTGGAAGCGGCACTTCTGCCCGGTCAGCTGGCGCGGTGCATCCACCCGGCGGCGCTCTGCGCGGCGGGGGACAAGGCGTTTGCACTCTACCGCAGCCGCCGGGAGGCCCGCGTCCACTCCGAGGCCATGCGGACGGCCCTCACGGAACAGTACAGCGCCGTGGCCGATGCACTGGGCGTCCTCAGCGAACAGCTGGGCCGTCCCGGAAACCCGGAACCCTACAAGTCTGGCCGGGTGTCGGCGCTGTTCGCTCAGCTGGGGACGCCGCCGCTGGAATGTGCTGTGACGCTGGACGATCTGGGCCGCACCCGGGCGGCGGTGACACTGCCCCGCACCCGCTTCAATGAAAAAGAGCTGGCCGCTCTGGCCGGGGAGGTGGGGCGTATCTGCCGCCGCAGCCTTGAGCCACCGCAGGTGCTCTCCTGCAAGGGGATGACCACCCTGCTCTTTGCCGAAAAGCCCCTGCTCCGGGCCGTATTCGGGACGGCAGGCGCAGCGGCGCGGGGCGAGATCTCTGGCGACGCAGTCCAGCAGTTCTGCAGCGCGGCAGCGGCCCAGATGATCCTCTGCGACGGCATGGGGACCGGACGTCCGGCGGCAGTAGACGGCAACCTCGCCGCAGAGCTGACGGCACGCCTGCTCAAAGCGGGCTTTACCGCAGAGCTTGCGGCCCGGCTCGTGAACGTGGCGCTGGCCCTCAAGAGCGACGAGGAGAGCGGCGCGACCCTCGACCTCGTGAGCGTAGACCTCTATACCGGCACAGCCCGGCTCTTCAAGGCCGGTGCGGCCCCGGGCTTCCTCGTGCATGGGGGCAAGGCCCGGGCTGTGGGCGAAGCCAGCCTGCCGATGGGGATTCTCGGCGGCGTCAGCGGGCAGAGCCGGGTGGTGCATCTGGCGGCGGGGGACTATGTGGTGCTGGTGTCGGACGGCCTCTTAGTGGACGGCCCCGGCTGGGTGATGCAGCAGCTGGAACTCTCCGCTGCCAAGGCAGAACAGCCCGACGTTCTGGCGAAAAAGCTGGTGGAAGCCGCCCGCGCCCGCGCCGTCCAGCGGGGCCGTCCCGACGACATTACCGCCGCTGTTCTCCGGCTCGAAAACAGCTGAGTTGCTTTTTGGGCGGCGAGAGGGTATACTTGTCAGTATCTGGATCGATCATAGGAGAAACATATATGCTGACAGTTACAGTTGCACAGGACGGCAGCGGCGACTTCGCGTCCATCGCGGAGGCGGTGCTGGCTGTACCCTATAAGGAAGAAGCGCTGGTGCAGGTCGGCCCCGGCATTTACCGGGAAAAGCTGGTCTGCGAAAAGCGCTGCATCACCCTGCGGGGGGCGGGTGCAGATAAGACAAAACTCGTGTGGGGCGACGGCGGCAAGCTGCCCCACAAGGACGGGCGGCCCACCCATACCTTCCGCAGCTACACCGCCTTTTTCAGCGGCGAAACGCTCTGCGTGGAGGACATGACGATCGAAAACGACGCCGGTCCTGGCGCGAAAGCCGGGCAGGCCGTTGCGGCCTATGTGGACAGCACCCGGGCGGTGTTCCGCCGGGTCAAGCTGCTGGGCAGTCAGGACACGCTCTTCTGCGCCCCGCTGCCCGAAAAGGAGCGGGAGAAGGACGGCTTTCTCGGCCCGCGCGGTCTTGCGCCCCGCAAACCGACCGCCCAGTACTACACCGACTGTGAGATCGCAGGCGACATTGATTTCATCTTCGGCGGCGGCGACGCCCTCTTCGAAAACTGCGTCATCCGCACGGTGGACAACCACATCCCTCACAGCTATGTCACAGCTCCTTCGGGCAAAGCCGATGGACTGGGCTTTGTGTTCTGGAACTGCGATCTCGTGTCGGACTGCCCGCCGGGCAGCGTCTATCTGGGGCGTCCATGGCGTCCCGAGGGCAAGACGGCGGTGCTGGACTGCCGTCTCGGCGCCCACATCGCGCCGGAAGGGTTTATCGCATGGAATGACCGCACCGATACCGGCCTTGCCAGCTTTGCGGAAGCTGACAGCACCGGCCCGGGCGCAGCAGAGCGCCCGGCGTGGGTGAAACAGCTTTCCGGGCCGGAGGCGGCGGAACTGCTGGCCCACGCCCGCACCCTCTGCCGACCGAAAACCAACTGAGGATGTAACAAATGAAAAAACTGCCGAATTTTGTAAAGTGGCTCATCATTGCCGTGGTGCTGGCCGCAATGGCCGCGATGATGGTGGCCGTGAACGACCGCGCCTCCCGGGTGGAGATGCCAATGCCGGACAACAGCCTGGGCATCTATCGCCAGACGCCTGCCACTGAAAAGTGAATCAGAAAAACGAAACGGGACTGCTTTCCAGCAGTCCCGTTTTTGCATGATACCGCCGCCTCCCGCATATGCTGTACGGACAAATCTGAATGGGTGGGAGGCAAGGGTATGTTTGTGGTCACACTGAGTAAGGCAAGCGTCAAGAAGCTGGGCGTGGGGGCGATGTGCTGTGCGCTGGTGGTGTTCAGCGCCATGCTGGGGCGGTACATCAGCACCCGCTCGGTGGCTGTCGCGGCGGCAGGTAATAAGATCGAGAGTGCGCAGGACATCCAGACCTGGTTCACAGGCTACGGACTGGACGTGGACGGCGCGTCCATCACCGCCGATAAGGTGAAGATCCCCCGCAAGTGGGACGACAGCTTTTCGGCTTTTAACGGGGTGGTGCAGCAGAGCGGCATGGACCTGACCCGCTACAAGGGCAAGACGGTGGAGAAGTGGACGGCGCTCATCCCGGCGGCCAGCCGGGGCGATGTGAGCAGCTACGGCGTGCTGCTGGTCTACAAGAAAAAGGCCGTGGGTGCGTATCTGTTGGAAAAGCCCTCCGGCACCGTCACCGGACTGAAAGACGCCCAGACCGCGATGGCCCTGCAGGAGGCCGAACAGGTGTCCGGCGAGGACTTCAGCGGGGACTGGGGCGAACGGCACGAGGATGAACTGACCGACGGGCAGGCCCAGCAGACCTCGGGCGAAGATTTCAGCGGGGACTGGGGAGAGCGCCACGACGGCGAGCTGGGCGCAGAGGGTCAGGCCCAGCAGACTTCCGGCGAGCCGGACGCTGCACAGGAGCAGCCCGTGCTGTATACCGACCTGCCGCTGGACGCCGAGGGCTACCCCGTCGAATAACCGTCATTCTGCACGAAAAAGTGCGGTGAAACAGAATAATTGTGCAGTAGTGGTATTTTTACAGAAAGATTCTGTTAAATGTTACTAAAATTTTTGATAAAAAATCGGCAATATGAAAGGGTGAAAAAAGAACGACTAAGGTTTATAATAAAAGCAGACATCCAGCAGCCGGAAAGTTCGAGTGCTGCGTCCCGAGGGGTGGGGTGAGCTGCCCAGGAGGACCGGATGAAGTAAGGAGAAAATGATCATGAAGGAATTCCAGTACACCGTTAAGGATGCCTGCGGCATCCACGCCCGTCCCGCCGGTCTGCTCGTCAAGGTGGCCAAGGGCTTTGCCAGCACCGCCACCCTCGAGAAGGGCGGCAAGACCTGCGACCTGCGCAAGCTGATGGCCCTGATGGGCATGGGCGTCAAGCAGGGCGACACGGTCACCATCAAGGTGGAGGGCGACGACGAAGCCGCCTGCGCCGAAGCTATCCAGAAATTCCTGAGCGAGAACGTCTGATCGCCCAGTGTGATGAGAAGCCCTTGCGGGGAATGTCCTGCGGGGGCTTTTTGTTGCAGAACACAAAACAGCAAGAATAAGGAGAAATTGCAATGCAGGTAGGTACCGGTAAAAGCATCCTGAATGGCATTGCCATCGGAAAGCTGAAGATCTATAAGAAAAAAGACACCGTCATCTCTGCCGCCGAAGTGGCCGACACCGCCGCTGAAGAGGCCCGTTTTGAGGACGCCCGCGCCAAGGCCATCGACCAGCAGACCGCTCTGTACGAGAAGGCCCTGGCCGAGGCCGGCGAAGACATCGCCGAGGTGTTCAACATCCACGCCATGATGCTGGATGACGACGACTTCGTGGACGCCATCAAGGAGATCATCAACGGCCAGCACAAGTGCGCTGAGTACGCCGTCAAGACCGCCGGCGACAATCAGGCCGCCGTTTTTGCCGCCATGGATGACCCCTATTTGCAGGCCCGCAGCGCCGACGTCATCGACATTGCACAGGCCATCCTCGACATCCTGCAGGGCGTGGACAATGCTACTTTGCAGGGTACTGAGCCCAGCATCCTCGTGGCTGAGGACTTGGCCCCGTCCGAGACGGTCCGCATGGACAAGAGCCTGCTGCTGGGCTTCATCACCCGGGAGGGCAGCTCCAACAGCCACACCGCCATCCTCGCCCGCAGCATGAACATCCCCGCCCTCATCCAGTGCAAGGACATTCAGGACGACTGGGACGGCAAGATGGCGGTCGTGGACGGCTACAACGCCTGTGTCTACGTTGACCCCACCCCTGACCTGCTCAAGAGCCTGAAAAAGCGCCAGCAGGAAGACCAGAAAAAGCAGGCCCTGCTGCAGGAGCTGAAGGGCAAGCCCAACACCACCCTCGACGGCAAGACCATCAACGTCTTTGCCAACATCGGCGGCATGGGCGACGTGGGCGCTGTGCAGCAGAACGACGCCGGCGGCGTCGGCCTCTTCCGCACCGAGTTCGTCTACCTCAACTGCAAGGACTTCCCGACGGAGGACTACCAGTTCGAGGCATACAAGCAGGTGCTCGAGAGCCTTGCACCCCGCAAGGTGGTCGTCCGCACCTGCGACATCGGCGCAGACAAGACCGTGGACTACATGAAGCTCGACCACGAGGAAAACCCCGCGCTGGGCTACCGCGCCATCCGCATCTGCCTGACCCGGAAGGACTTCTTCAAGACCCAGCTGCGCGCTCTGCTCCGCGCTTCCGCTTACGGCAACATGAGCATCATGTTCCCCATGATCACCAGCCTGCGGGAGCTGCAGGACGCCAAGGCCGTGCTGGACGAGTGCCGCGCGGAACTGCGGGCTGAGGGCAAGAAGTTTGACGAGAAGCTGGAGGTCGGCACCATGATCGAGACGCCCGCCGCTGTCCTCATCGCCGACGAGCTGGCCGAGGAGTGCGACTTCTTCTCCATCGGTACCAACGATCTGACCCAGTACACCTGCGCTCTGGACCGCCAGAACGCAAAGCTGGAGCCTTTCTTCAACCCGCACCACCCCGCTGTGCTCCGGGCCATCAAGATGACCATCGACGCGGGCCACCGCCACGGCATCTGGGTGGGCATCTGCGGCGAGCTGGGCGCAGACACCGCCCTCACCGAGACCTTCCTGCGGATGGGCGTGGACGAGCTGTCCATGAACGCCAAGAGCGTGCTGCCCGTGCGCAAGATCATCCGCAGCATCGACCTGAGCAAGCCTTCCGATAAGTAAGGAGCGCCTGGCCCCAAAAACGCCGCCCCCGGCAGGGAACTTCCCCGCCGGGGGCTTTGCATACCCGAAAAATTTTACCGAAATACTTCAAAACCATAAAGTGCAGTGCTATACTGGTAGCATCGAAATACCTGCTGAAGAGGGAATTTTATGACACAACTGCTCATCCGCCTGTTCGTCCGGCACCCGGACGATACCAAGAACGCCGCCGTCCGCACGGCCTACGGCAATCTGGCCAGCCTCGTGGGCATGGCCTGCAATCTCCTGCTCTGTCTGGGCAAGCTGGCGGCGGGGACGCTGTTCGGCTCCATCGCCATCATGGCCGACGCCCTGAACAACCTCTCGGACGCCTCGTCCAACGTGGTGAGCCTCGTGGGCTTCCGTCTGGCGGCCAAAGGCCCGGACGAAAAGCATCCCTACGGCCACGCCCGGTACGAATATCTGGCGGGCCTCGTGGTCTGCGTCACCATCCTCGCCATCGGTCTGTCCCTGCTGAAAGAATCCGCGCTCAAAGTGCTCCATCCGACGGCAGTGGTGTTCAGCTGGCTCAGTGTGGGGGTGCTGGCGGCGTCCATCGGCGTCAAGCTCTGGATGAGCCGCTTCAACAAGACCATCGGCCAGCGCATCAACTCCGAGACTCTGATGGCCACCGCCGCCGACAGCCGGAACGACGTGCTGACCACCAGCGCCGTGCTCCTGTCCACCGTCCTCTCCCACCTGACGGGCTGGGACGTGCTGGACGGCCTCATGGGCGTGGCCGTGGCGGCGTTCATCCTCTGGTCGGGCTGGGGGCTTATGATGGACACCCTCAGCCCTCTGCTGGGCGAGAGCCCCTCGCCGGAGCTGGTGGAGCACATCGAGCACACCGTCATGAGCTACCCGGGGGTGCTGGGCGTCCACGATCTGATGGTCCACGACTACGGCCCGGGGCATCAGTTCGCCTCGCTCCACATCGAGTTCCCCGCCGAGGCCGACCCGCTGGAAGCCCACGACATCATCGACAACATCGAGCGGGATTTTCTGAAAAAAGACCACTTACAGGTCACCATCCACTACGACCCCATCGTGACGTCGGACGCCGCCGTAGGCGTCCTGCGGAGCCGCTTGATGGAAAAAGCCCGCCAGATGGACCCCCGTCTGTCCATCCATGACCTGCGCATCGTGCCGGGGGACAGCCACACCAACGTGCTGTTCGACCTCGTGTTCCCGGCGGGCTACACCGGCGACAAGGACGCGCGGCTGGCCGAGATGTGCAATTTCGTCAAGGAGCAGGACCCGGGATACTGCTGTATGGTGAAGGTGGAGCAGAGCTATGCTTCTGCCCTGCCGGAAGAGGATCAATAAAAAAGAGGGAAAGTATTATGCTGAACGAGACTTACCGCGCCATGCTGGGCCACAAGAGCGTCATCCGCGAGACTTTCATGTACGGCAAACAGCGCGCCGCCGAGATCGGCTATGAGAACGTGTTCGACTACTCGCTGGGCAACCCCAGCGTCCCCTGCCCGGACAAGTTCACCAAAGCCATGCAGACCCTGCTGGCCCAGGAAGAGCCTGTCGCCCTCCACGGCTACTGCCCCAGTCAGGGCGACCCGGGCTTCCGCACCGCCGTGGCGGCCCATCTGGCAAAGACCTTCGGCCTGCCCTATGAGCAGAAGGATATTTTCCCCACCACCGGTGCGGCGGGCGCTATCGCCCACGCCATCCGCGCTGTGACAAAGCCCGGCGACGAGGTGCTGACCTTCGCCCCCTACTTCCCCGAGTACGGCCCTTATGTGGAGGGGACCGGCGCTGTGCTCAAGGTCGTGCCGCCTCAGGCACCGGCTTTCCAGCCGAATCTCGACGCCTTTGAAGAGATGCTGACCGAGAACGTCACCTGCGTCCTCATCAACACCCCGAACAACCCCACCGGCGTCGTCTACTCCGCCGAGACCCTGAGCCGTCTGGCCGACATCCTGACCGAGAAGAGTAAGGCTTTTGGCCACAACATCTTCCTCGTCAGCGACGAGCCCTACCGTGACATCGCCTTCGACGGCAAAAAGGTGCCGTATCCGGCAGCGTTCTACCCCCACACCCTGACCTGCTTCTCCTTCTCCAAGAGCCTGAGCCTGCCCGGCGAACGTCTGGGCTATGTGGCCGTCCGGCCCGGCTGCGAGGGCGAAGACGTGCTGGTGGACATGATGGCCCAGATCTCCCGCTTCACCGGCCACAACTGCCCGCCCAGCATCATCCAGAAAGCCACTGCCGAGTGCCTCGACGTCACCAGCGATCTGTCCGTCTACGAGACGAACATGAACCTGCTGTACGATAAGCTCACCGAGCTGGGTTTTGAGGTGGAGCGCCCCGGCGGCACATTTTATATCTTCCCGAAGGCGCTGGAAGAGGACGCCAACGCCTTCTGCCTCAAGGCCCGGGAGTTCGATCTGCTGCTGGTCCCCAGCGACACCTTCGGCGTCAAGGGCTATGTCCGCTTTGCCTACTGCATCGACACCGAGAAGGTGAAGCGCAGCCTGCCCGCACTGGAAAAGCTGGCCGCAGCCTATAAAAAGTGAATGTGAGGTAGTTCCATGCATCCGCTCCCCGAATATCCCCGCCCGAGTATGCGCCGGGACAGCTATGTCAACCTGAACGGCCCGTGGGACTATGCCATCACCCAGAGCTCAGAGTTCCCGGCAAAGTGGGACGGCGCTATCCTCGTACCCTATTCGCCCGAGGCAAAAGCCTCCGGTGTGGGCCGGACGCTGCAGCCCGGCCAGTGGCTCCACTACCACCGCACCTTCACGCCCCCGGCGGGCGAGGGCGGGCGCGTCCTGCTCCACTTCGGGGCGGTGGACTACGCCTGCGCGGTGGAGGTCAATGGCCGTCTGGCCGGGGGACACCGGGGCGGCTACTGGCCCTTCACGCTGGACATCACCGACCTGCTCCGCCCGCAGGGCCGCAACACCCTCTGGGTGGCCGTGCAGGACCCCACCGGCACCGGAACGCAGGCGAGGGGCAAGCAGACCCTCAGGCCCGGCGGGATGTTCTACCCGGCCCAGAGCGGCATCTGGCAGACGGTGTGGCTGGAGCGGGTGCCGGAAAATTACATTGATACGCTGACCGTCACCCCGGACTACGACGCCCGGACCGTGACCGTGAAAGTCCATACCTCGAAGCCCGGCGGCGCTGTGAACCTCTGGGCCGTGGTGCGGGCCGGCGGCGTGACCATCGCCGAGGACTGGGGCAGCGACGAGGCCGACCGGGACGGCGAAGTGACCCTGAACATCGCCGAAGAGCATTTCTTCCCGTGGAGCCCCGACAGCCCCTTCCTCTATGATTTGACGGTCGGCACGACCCAGGGCGAAGAAGAGGGCTTCGACACCGTCCACAGCTATTTCGCCCTCCGCAAGTGGGAGTGCAAAGAGGATGCAAAGGGCATCCGGCGGTTTTTCCTGAACGGCAGGCCCATCCTGCTCAACGGCCTGCTGGACCAGGGCTATTGGCCCGACGGCCTTTACACCCCGCCCTCCGACGACGCCGTGGAGCACGAACTGCACACCGTGCGGGAGCTGGGCTTCAACCTGTTGCGCAAGCACGCCAAAATCGAGCCGGAGCGCTGGTACTACCACTGCGATAAACTGGGCATCATCGTCTGGCAGGATATGGTCAACGGCGGCGGGGCCTACCCGATGTGGTACGTCACCTACCTGACCAACGCCTTACAGCCCCTGATGCGCCGCGCCCCGGACGGGAAGCTGCTGTGGGGCTTTCTGGGCCGGGGCAGCGCCCACAGCCGGGAGGAATACGCCCGGGAGCTGGCCGACACGGTAGCCGCGCTGGGGCGGCACCCCTGCATCGGGTGCTGGGTGCCGTTCAACGAGGGGTGGGGGCAGTTCGACGCGCGGAAAGCCACCGAGACCCTCCGCGCCCTCGACCCGTCCCGTCCGGTGGACGAGGCCAGCGGCTGGTTTGACCGGGGCGGGGGAGATGTGCATTCCATCCACAACTACTTCTATCCGCTTCGCATCCGCCCGAAGGTGCGCACGGTGGCCCTCAGCGAGTACGGCGGCATTGCATGGCCCATGCCCGGCCATGAGCCGCCCCGGAAGACCTACGGCTACGGCACGGCCAGAAGCCGGGCAGAGCTGACCGAGCGCTACTGCGATTTGCAGCGCAAGACGATTCTCCCGCAGCTGAAAAAGGGCCTGTCGGCGCTGGTGTACACCCAGTTGACCGACGTGGAGGACGAGGTGAACGGCCTGTTCACCTATGACCGCACGGCCATCAAACCCGATGCCGCCGCCGTCCGCGCCGTCAACGAGGCGCTGGAAGCGGAGTTTGAAAAGGCAGTAAAAGCATGAACGGGCTTACGGCCATTTGTCCCTGTGCAGGCAGAGCATTTTGCTGTTTTTCACGGCTCCTGATTGGCTAAAATGTCGAAAATAATACCATATATTGACAATCCTGTAAAAATGCACTATACTGGACCCATCGAGGCAGACTACGAAGTCCTTGTATATGAAAATGTTCAGGATAACAGCATGTTTGCGATATGCAATTCAACGCTGCTGCTGTTGCATTAAAAAGTTGAATTGCCATAAAACAGGTATTACAGGCACACGGCCTGTAATGATAAACATTATATGTTCGCGCATGTAGTGATTTATCTCACATAGTCTGAGGGCGAGGTTCCGCAAGGGACCTCGCCCTTGGGCTTTTTACAGGTGCTGGGCTATTGACATTGGAGAGCGATTCATCTATAATCAAGGTGCAGACTGGTCGAAGATGTATGGACTGGAAAATTATGGGAATTCAAAAACGCAAAAACTGCCCATTCCGAAATGCTCGAAAAGGCGAAAATGACGCCGAAATATAAGAAAAATGATGCAGCTGCATTGTTTTCGAGAGAATGGATAAAAACGTCGGATCGCATCAGAATGCGTCAGAAAATGTCGGGCCGCCCGCCACAGCCTGAGAAGGCCGAAGCGGGTGGCCCGTTTTTATCTTTTGTATCCTTGTGCTTGACAATCCACGCACGGCTGTCTATAATAAAGTTAAGGAAAGGCGCTATCCGTGCAAACGGCTAGCTCCTCACCAGTCAAGCATTACAAAAGTAATGACCGCCACCGGATTGGGAGTCTTGGGCGGTCATTTCTTTTTGTGCTTTTTCCTTTTGCTGCCATAAGAATCATCCTTTTTCCGGTCGTCCATTAGATGTACAACACTTACGAGAAGCGCCAACAGTGCGATGATCGTCTGGAAAAGCAATAGAATTTCCGATGTAGTCATAAGGCATCCCTCCCTTCGCCGTGAGCGTCGGGAGCGGAACTCCAAAAAGTTGCCCTCCCGCGCTTGCTTTGCTCCGAAGAGCAAGACAGCGAGACCGGTGAGGAGCAATAGCCGCCTGCGTTTGGTTGGACAGCGCCTTTCTGCTAAGAGGATACCATAAAAACCGACAAAAAGCAACGCCG
>OODF01001296.1_pt1 | contig 11237 bp, 5 predicted proteins | sample 1671431 | NCBI WGS metagenome assembly OODF01 (sample SAMN06348156, study PRJEB24527) | human gut metagenome | biome: human gut; feature: ankylosing spondylitis patient; material: feces | host: Homo sapiens | place: China | collected 2015-10 | reverse complement strand
GAGATTGGAATTCACCTTGCTGTGAAGAACAATGTGACATCTGCCGGATGGTTGAAATTATTTGAAGTGACAGCTCGGTAAGTCATAATCAATTGAAAAATAGAAATGATAACTAACCGACGAAAAAACAGATGAGAAAAAAAGTTTTGATTTTGGGATTGTGCCTATTGGGAGTCACACATTCTCTTTCGTCAAAAGATAAAAAGAGTATTCCTTTGTATAAGGATGCCAAAGCTCCAATTGAAAAACGTATTGATGATTTAATATCGCGTATGACATTGGAGGAAAAGATTTTGCAGCTAAACCAATATACATTGGGACGAAATAACAATGTGAATAATGTTGGCGAAGAAGTGAAAAAAGTACCGTCAGAGATTGGTTCTTTGATATACTTTGATATAAATCCAGAATTGCGTAATAGTATGCAGAAAAAAGCGATGGAAGAATCTCGTTTGGGCATTCCCATCATTTTTGGCTACGATGCTATTCATGGATTTCGCACCATATATCCTATTTCGTTGGGGCAGGCCTGTTCATGGAATCCGGGATTGGTAGAACAGGCATGTGCGGTATCTGCACAAGAAGCCCGCATGTCTGGGGTTGATTGGACTTTTTCTCCCATGATCGACGTGGCACGTGATCCTCGATGGGGACGTGTAGCCGAAGGATATGGTGAAGATCCTTATACAAATGGAGTGTTTGCCGCTGCTTCGGTGCGTGGGTATCAGGGAGATGATATGTCAGCAGAGAACCGTATGGCTGCTTGTCTGAAACACTATGTAGGATATGGTGCTTCGGAGGCTGGGCGAGATTATGTTTATACAGAAATTTCAGCTCAAACTCTTTGGGATACTTATCTACTGCCCTATGAGATGGGAGTGAAAGCTGGTGCGGCCACTTTGATGAGTTCTTTCAATGACATCAGTGGAGTACCTGGGTCAGCTAATCCTTATATCATGACCGAGATATTAAAGAAACGCTGGAAACATGACGGGTTCATTGTGTCTGACTGGGGGGCTGTGGAACAGTTAAAGAATCAGGGATTAGCCGCTACAAAGAAAGATGCTGCTCGGTATGCTTTTAATGCGGGGCTTGAAATGGATATGATGTCTCATGCCTACGATCGTCATCTGAAAGAGCTTGTAGAGGAAGGTAAGGTAACAATGGCACAAGTTGATGAATCAGTTCGTCGGGTATTGCGTGTAAAATTTCGTCTGGGTTTGTTCGAACGTCCTTATACTCCGGTTACTAATGAGAAGGATCGTTTTTTCCGTCCGCAAAGTATGGCTGTGGCCGCTCAACTGGCAGCAGAATCAATGGTGTTGTTGAAAAATAACAATCAGATATTACCACTTACAAACAAAAAAAAGATTGCCGTAGTAGGTCCAATGGCAAAAAATGGTTGGGACTTATTGGGTTCCTGGTGCGGACATGGAAAAGATACGGATGTGGAAATGCTCTATGATGGGTTGACTGCCGAGTTTGGAGGAGACGCCGAATTACGTTATGCAATGGGATGCAAACCGCAGGGCAATGACCGTTCAGGTTTTGCTGGCGCATTGGACGTTGCTCGTTGGTCTGATGTAGTCATTGTTTGTTTGGGTGAGATGCTTACCTGGAGTGGTGAGAATGCTTCCCGTTCTACGATTGCTTTGCCACAGATTCAGGAAGAATTGGTGAAAGAACTAAAGGAGGCTGGTAAACCTGTTATATTGGTGCTTTCTAATGGACGTCCCTTGGAGTTAAATCGCATGGAACCTCTTTGTGATGCTATATTGGAGATATGGCAACCGGGAATAAATGGTGCGCGTTCAATGGCAGGTATTTTATCCGGACGTATCAACCCTTCCGGTAAACTAGCCATGACGTTCCCTTACTCCACAGGACAAATTCCTATTTATTATAATCGCCGCAAGAGCGGACGCGGACATCAGGGATTTTATAAAGATATAACAAGCGATCCGTTATATCCGTTCGGGCATGGATTAAGTTATACCGAATTTAAGTATGGCACTGTTACCCCTTCTGTCACTAAGGTGAAGCGTGGCGATAAACTGTCAGCAGAAGTGACCGTCACCAACACCGGTTCTCGCGACGGAGCAGAGACTGTTCATTGGTTTATCTCCGATCCTTATTGCTCTATCACCCGTCCGGTGAAAGAACTGAAACACTTTGAGAAACAACTTATCAAAGCCGGCGAAACGAAGACTTTCCGTTTCGACATCGACCTGGAACGTGATTTCGGTTTTGTCAATGAGGATGGTAAACGCTTCCTTGAAGCCGGCGAATATCATATTCTGGTACAAGGACAGACCGTTAAAATAGAACTGATAGACTAAAAATGTAAAGAACAAAAGTGTGTGAAGAGCTGATAGCTAAGTTGGTTTTTTACACATGCTATATTAACACAGAATCACCATGAAAAAGAAAATAGGAGGCATAGGTTTATGTATGCTTGCATGGAGCATATTAACCTGTGCACAGACAATCACTCCCCATGCCGAACAACGTGCGAAGGACATTGTATCAAAAATGACTTTGCAAGAGAAAATAGAGTATATTTCCGGATATACCAGTTTTTCTCTGCGTGCCATTCCCCGTTTGGGAATACCTGAAATCAAGTTGGCTGACGGGCCGCAGGGAATTCGTAATCATGCTCCCAAGAGCACTTTATATCCTTCCGGAATACTTTCCGCTTCTACTTGGAACCGGGAATTACTTTATAAGTTAGGGCAAGGCTTGGGACAGGATGCCAAGGCAAGAGGAGTTAATATTCTGCTTGGTCCGGGCGTGAATATCTATCGTGCTCCATTGTGCGGCCGTAACTTTGAATACTTCGGTGAAGACCCTTACTTGACAGGTGAAACGGCGAAACAATATATCCTGGGAGTACAATCGGAAGGAGTCATTGCTACAATCAAACACTTTGCTGCCAACAACCAGGAATGGAGCCGCCACCATGCCAGCTCTGACATAGACGAGCGTACTTTGCAGGAAATCTATTTCCCGGCTTTCCGGAAAGCAGTACAGGAAGCTAATGTCGGCGCCGTAATGAACAGCTACAATCTCTTGAACGGTGTTCATGCCACCGAACATAAATGGTTGAATATTGATGTCTTGCGCAATCTTTGGGGCTTCAAAGGTATTCTGATGTCGGACTGGACTTCTGTATATTCCGCCGTAGGCGCTGCTAACGCCGGACTTGACCTCGAAATGCCGAAAGGACGTTTTATGAATTTGGAGAATCTGTTGCCTGCTATCAAAGCCGGCACAGTGACAGAAGAAACCATCAACCTGAAAGTACAACACATCCTGCAAACTTTGATTGCTTATGGTATGCTGGATAAGGAACAGAAAGACAGCAACATCGCAGAGGATAATCCTTTCTCCCGCCAGACAGCTTTAGAACTGGCGCGCGAGGGTGTAGTCCTGTTGAAGAATGAAGGAAACTTGCTCCCGCTGAAAGGAAAGACAGCCGTGATGGGGCCTAATGCAAATTTGATTCCTACCGGTGGCGGCAGTGGTTTTGTCACTCCTTTTTCTACCGTCTCAGTGGCTCAAGGCTTGAAAGAATTGAAGAAAAAGAATCTGTTACTATTGACGGATGATGTGATTTATGAAGATATTGTCCATGAGTTTTATACTGATGCTAATCGTCAGATGAAAGGCTTCAAAGCTGAATACTTTAAAAACAAGACCCTTTCGGGCCAGCCTGAAGTAATACGCACGGAATCCTCTGTTGATTATGACTGGGGATATGGAGCACCTTTGGACGGCTTTCCGACAGATGGATTCTCTGTCCGTTGGACAGCCTGCTACATGCCACAAACTGACGGTCAGTTGAAACTTCATATCGGTGGTGATGACGGTTATCGTCTGTTTGTGAATGACAAGCATATTACAGGAGATTGGGGAAATCATTCCTACTCTAGCCGTGAAGTTGAACTGCCGGTTGAGGGGGGTAAGGAGTACCGTTTCCGGATTGAATTCTTTGATAATATTTCTTCGGCCATCATTCGTTTTAATGCTTATAGCCTTAATGAGGCGAAACTTCGTCAAGGATTGGCAAAGGTGGATAATGTTGTGTTCTGCACAGGTTTCAATAGTAATACCGAAGGCGAAGGCTTTGACCGTCCGTTTGCCTTGCTTCGCTATCAGGAATTGTTTATCAAGAAGATTGCGTCTATGCATCCCAATGTTGTGGTTGTACTGAACGCCGGTGGCGGTGTGGATTTCACCAACTGGTATGATGCTGCAAAAGCGATTCTTATGGCCTGGTATCCGGGACAGGAAGGCGGTCAGGCAATTGCTGAAATCCTGACCGGTAAGATTTCTCCAAGTGGAAAGCTACCGATTTCTATCGAGCGGAAATGGGAAGATAATCCAGTGCACGGCAGTTATTACGAGAACTTAAAGGCGGAGATTAAGCGTGTAGACTATTCCGAAGGTGTCTTTGTCGGTTATCGTGGATACGACCGTTCGGGAAAAGAACCTTTCTATCCGTTTGGCTACGGTTTGTCCTATACTACTTTCGCTTATAGTAATATGGCTGCGGAGAAAACGGGTGAGCATCAGGTTACCGTTAGCTTTGATATAGAGAATACAGGTAAGATGGATGCTTCGGAGGTGGCACAAGTGTATGTGCATGATGTACAGTCTTCTGTTCCCCGTCCGTTGAAAGAACTGAAAGGATATGAAAAGGTATTCTTGAAGAAAGGGGAGAAGAAGCGGGTTTCTGTTGTGCTGGATGAGGATGCATTCTCTTTTTACGATATGAATCAACACCGCTTTGTAGTGGAAAAAGGAGACTTTGAGATCTTAGTCGGTCCTGCTTCCAGTCAATTGCCTTTAAAGGCTATGGTTGAACTGTAATGACCGAATGATAAACAAATAAATATATAATGAAAAAAACACTTTTATTGGGAGCGTCTCTGTTATGTTCCGTTTTTATAATGGCAACAGAGATTCCTTTTCAAAAAGCAGAAATAAAGTCTATCATGCGAAAGGTGGCGGATTGGCAGATTGCCAATCCACACCCCGCTCTTGAACATGACGACTTGAACTGGCCGCAAGGTGCTCTTTATGTCGGCATGGTGGATTGGGCGGAATTGGCTGAAAAAGAAGACAATGATGATACATATTATAAGTGGCTTACCCGTATAGGCCGACGGAATTGCTGGCAGCCGGATAAACGGTTTTACCATGCTGATGACATCGCTGTGTCACAGTCCTTTTTGGATTTATACCGCAAGTACAAAGACGAAGCAATGATTATCCCTACGCTCGCCCGTACGGAATGGATTGTCAATCATCCGTCCGAAGGCAGTTTCAAGCTGGTGGAGGGAGACTTAAAGACCTTGGAACGTTGGACTTGGTGTGATGCTCTCTTTATGGCTCCCCCTGTATATGCCAAACTGTATATGCTGACCGGAGAGAAAAAATATATCAAATTTATGAATCGTGAGTATAAAGCGACTTATGATTACCTGTTCGATAAAGAAGAAAACTTGTTCTACCGTGACTGGCGTTATTTTGATAAGCGTGAAGCCAATGGCAAGAAAGTCTTTTGGGGACGTGGCAACGGTTGGGTGCTTGGTGGTCTGGTTGAAATATTAAAGGAACTGCCCAAGAAAGATAAGAACCGCAAATTCTATGAGGAATTATTTGTAAAACTGGCTACCCGTGTTGCCGGATTACAGCATCCGGACGGTTTCTGGCATGCCAGTCTTTTGGATCCTGCCTCTTATCCATCACCGGAAACAAGTTGCACTACTTTCATTGTCTATTCCATTGCTTATGGAATAAACGAAGGTTTATTGGATAAGGAAATTTATCTTCCTGTAATGATAAAAGGCTGGAATGCATTAGTCTCGGCTGTGGAACCGAATGGGAAACTGGGTTATGTGCAGCAAATCGGTGCCGATCCGAAGAAAGTGACTCGTGACATGACGGAGGTTTATGGAGTTGGTGCTTTTTTGATGGCAGGCAATGAAATTTACAAAATGGCGAGATAATCTGTTCCCTCTGTGAAGATAGTAGACAATAATCATAAAAACGCTGTACTGTGATGAAAAAATTCTTATTGACATGCATAGCCGTAGCTTGTAGCCTTGTGGCTGTAGCCGAAGAACTGCTCATCGAAGCAGAAAGCTTCAGCCAGCGAGGCGGCTGGGTGCTCGACCAGCAGTTCATGGATCAAATGGGTTCGCCCTATCTCATGGCACATGGTATGGGCATCCCTGTGGCGGATGCTACGGCAGAAATCAACATTCCCCAGGCGGGCACTTACTACGTATATGCCCGTACTTACAACTGGACTTCACCTTGGACCGATGCCGAAGGTCCCGGAAAATTCCGCCTGGCTTTAGGCGGCAAATTGCTGAAAGCTACATTAGGACATACCGGTAATTCCTGGCAATGGCAATTTGCCGGAAAGACAGTATTGAAAGCAGGGACTACCACCCTTGCCCTGAAAGACCTCACCGGTTTCGATGGTCGTTGCGATGCCATTTACCTTACGACCGATGCGAACACGCAGCCTGCTACCTGGGATGCGGCAGAGACAGCCGCACTTCGTACCCGCTTGCGACAACAACAGACGGTACCCGCTCATCAATACGACTTTGTGGTAGTAGGAGGGGGAATAGCCGGAATGTGTGCTGCCGCATCTGCTGCCCGGTTAGGCTGTAAGGTGGCACTAGTGAACGACCGTCCTGTATTGGGCGGCAATAACTCGTCAGAGATTCGTGTACATCTCGGCGGTATTATCGAAATGGGGCCTAATCAGGGATTGGGGCGTATGATACGTGAGTTCGGTCATGAACGTTCCGGTAATGCACAACCGGGTGACTACTACGAAGACCAGAAGAAAGAAGACTTCATAGATGCCGAAAAGAACATTACTCTTTATGCTTCTCAGCGTGCGGTAGCCGTGAAGATGCAAGCAGACCGCATTGCGTCAGTCACTATCCAACACATTGAGACGGGCGAACAAACCGAACTTACCGCTCCTCTCTTTAGCGACTGCACAGGTGATGCTACCATAGGCTATTTAGCCGGTGCCGATTGGGCTATGGGGCGTGAAGGTCGCGATGAATATGGCGAGAGCCTTGCTCCCGAGCAACCCGACTCATTGGTGATGGGAGCTTCTATACAATGGTATAGTAAGGACATGAAGAAGAAAACCTCATTCCCTCATTTTGAATATGGCGTGCGCTTTGACGCTGAAAACTGTGAGCCTGTAACCATGGGCGAGTGGAAATGGGAAACGGGTATGAACCGCAATCAAGTCAGCGAAGCTGAACGTGTACGCGACTATGGGCTTTTGGTGATATATTCCAACTGGAGCTATCTGAAAAATCACTATAAAAACCATAAGAAGTACGCCAACCGTTCCCTCGACTGGGTGGCGTATGTTTCAGGCAAACGTGAATCACGCCGTCTCTTGGGCGACTACGTACTGTCCCAGGACGATATAGACAAGAATGTGGCGCACGAGGATGCTTCGTTTACCACTACCTGGAGCATCGACCTTCACTTCCCCGACAGCGTGAATAGTGTACGTTTTCCCGGCAATGAATTCAAGTCGGCTACGGTGCATCGTTGGATTCATCCTTATGCCGTTCCCTATCGCTGCCTCTATTCTCGCAATGTGGACAACCTCTTTATGGCAGGCCGCAATATGAGCTGCACCCATGTAGCTTTGGGTACGGTACGTGTGATGCGTACTACCGGCATGATGGGTGAAGTAGTAGGTATGGCAGCCGGACTCTGCCACAAGCATCGTGTAGAGCCGCGTGACATCTATCATCATCACCTGCCGGAACTGAAGCAACTTATGCAAGCGGGTCTGGGCAAACGCGATGTGCCCGATAACCAACGATTCAACGAACCCAACAAATTGTTGGAAGTTCCGGGAGCTTACATCAAACCGTAGACAAACTATGAGCAAAAAAAATATTATTACGATATTTCTATCGGCAATATGTACCTTGCCGCTTTGGGGAGGACAACAGTATTACGCTTTTCTGAAAGGTGACACGCTACGTATGGGCAATAACTATATGGAACGCGCCATGCTGTGGAATAACGGTGCGCCTGTTACCATCAGCCTTACTGACAAGCAACACGGAAAAACCATTCCGGCACAGGGCAAACAACCCGATTTCTCGATTGTGAAAGGTATCCCTACGGACGCCACATTCACCGTGAACGAGATACCGACGAACGGCATCCACGCCAGTTATCTGCAGGCTACCGTGGCTTGCACTATCGGTTCGCTGAATATAGAGCGTCGCTATCGCATTTATGCAGACTGTCCCGCCATTGCTTGCGATACCTATCTGAAAGGGCAAGTGGAACTTTATCAGAATAAGGAGGATAACCGCTCTAACGCCGACCGCAAAAATATAGAGCACACGGCCGATATGGCTACGGGGGTGAAAACTCCCACGCTCGACAGGCTGCAACTATCCGGCAATCATTGGAGTGCCCGCACAATAGAGTTTTTCGACTACACCGATTGGAACGACAATCTGGTGACCGGGCGTACCTGGCTTCCTTACCGTCGCAATACGTATCGTGGTAATTTGCTTTTTGCTCATGACGTAATTACGCGTCAAGGCTTCTTTTTTTTGAAAGAGGCTCCTAGCAGCAGTACCCAATTACATTATCCGGGTTCTGACTTTGTGGCGGACTTTAGCGATTTTATGGTAGTGGGGCTGGGCATTGCGTCTCATGATGTAAAGCCGGATAGCTGGACTCGCGTTTATGGATGCGTTACCGGCATCTATACCGGCGGCGAGCAAGAAGCGCTTACTGCCTTGCGCCTCTATCAGAAACAACTGCGCCATCATACTGCCGCACAGGATGAGATGATTATGCTCAATACCTGGGGCGACCGTAGCCAGGATGCCAAAATAGATGAGGCTTTCTGTCTGGCAGAACTAGACCGTGCCGCACGCATGGGCATCACCCTCTTTCAACTGGACGATGGCTGGCAGAGCGGAAAAAGCCCTAACTCGAAGACTGCCGGAGGTAGTTTTAAGGATATTTGGAAGAATACCGATTACTGGACGCCCAACCCCACAAAGTTCCCTCATGGGCTGAAACCTATTGTAGAGAAAGGCAAGAAATTGGGTATTCGCATCGGATTATGGTTCAATCCCAGCATACAGAATGATTTTGCCGATTGGCAAAAAGATGCGCAAGCCATTATCGGACTTTATAAGAAGTACGGCATCTGCTGTTTTAAGATAGACGGCCTGCAGATACCTACCAAGACAGCCGAACAGAATCTACGCCGACTGTTTGATACCGTGTTGGAGCAAACCAACTATGAAGTGATTTTCAACCTCGATGCCACTGCCGGTCGTCGCGGCGGGTATCACTATATGAACGAGTACGGCAACATCTTTCTGGAAAACCGCTATACCGATTGGGGCAACTATTACCCTTATCGCACCTTGCGCAACCTCTGGATGCTGTCTCGCTATGTACCGGCGGAGAAGATGCAGATAGAGTTCCTTAATAAATGGCGCAATGCCGACAAGTATGACGCTGCCGACCCTTTTGCCCCCGCCCGTTACAGTTTCGATTACCTCTTTGCCATCACCTTGGCGGCACAGCCGTTGGCTTGGATGGAGGCTTCGAACTTGCCCGAAGAGGCTTATATTACGGCATCTCTGCTCAAGAAATACCAACCCTTGCAACTCCGGTTTCATCAAGGCGTCATACTGCCTATTGGTGAAGAACCCTCGGGACGCTCGTGGACCGGATTTCAATCGACCGTCTCCGGCACGCAAGGTTATCTTGTTGTTTACCGTGAAGACAACGAGCAAGCCAGGGGGACTATTGACACCTGGCTTCCTGAAGGCAAGAAAGTGGATTTTATCCCTGTGATGGGAAGTGGCAAGAAGTTTGCTGCAAAAGTCGGCGCACAGGGTAGAGTAAGTTTCGAGCTAAATGATAAGAACTCTTTCGCACTCTATCAATACGAAGTAAAACCATAAAAAGGCGGCTATCTGCATTCTACGCTAATCACGAATGATGTGTTAACTTCTGATTTGCAGAGCGTTATGATGCGTGAAGAGGAGCATTAATATCTCTGCTGTTGGATGTTAATAGTTGAGTTGTCAGGTATTAATAGTTGGGCGGATAGGTATTAATAGTTGAGACAATGGGTATTAATAGTTTGAGACAATGAGTATTAATAGCTGATAAATGGGATATTAATATAACAACGACAAATGAAATAAAATAGGGAACTATGGTAAAAAGTGTACGTTTTCTTCTTCTCCTGATAGCATTTGTCTCCATGCAGATAGTTGCATGGGGACAGCCGCAGGAAAGACTGGTTCAAGTGCAGGTCACTCCAGACCACACCAATTGGCTGTATAAACCGGGAGAAAAAGTGAAATTCAAAGTAGTGGTATTGAAATGCAATATCCCACAGGATAATCTGGAAGTACGTTATGAGATTTCGGAAGACATGATGAAACCTCATCAGACAGGCAAACAGCCTTTGAAGAATGAAAAGCTTGAAATTAACGCAGGGACTATGAAAAAAGAAGGGTTCCTGCGTTGCCGTGCTTTTGTCACTTGCCAAGGGCGTGAGTATGAAGGCGTGGCTACCGTCGGCTTTTCTCCTGAAAAATTGCAACCGACCACTCCGTTGCCCGTCGACTTTCTGGAATTTTGGAAAAGTACCAAAGAAGCCGCTGAAAAGTGGGCACTGGAACCGATAATGACTTTACTGCCAGAAAGGTGCACGGATAAGGTGAACGTATATCATGTCTCCTTTGCGAACAATGACTATGCGTCCCGTATGTACGGCATCCTTTGTGTTCCGAAGGCTTCCGGGGAATATCCGGCGATTCTGAAAGTGCCGGGCGCAGGCATCCGTGCCTATAACGGAGAAGCCGAACGTGCCGGAAAAGGTTTTATTATTCTGGAAATCGGTATCCACGGCATTCCGGTCAACCTGACGGGAGATGTGTATCACCGGCTTTATAACGGTGCTTTGAAGAATTACCACTCGTTCAATATGGACAATCGGGACAAGTACTATTACAAACGGGTTTATACAGGCTGTGTGAGAGCCATTGATTTCATTTACACACTTCCCGAATTTAACGGTAATCTGGCGACTTTTGGAGGAAGCCAGGGCGGTGCGCTTTCCATTGTAATTGCCGGACTGGATGCTCGTGTCAAGGGATTGGTTTCTTTCTATCCTGCTT
>OODF01001289.1_pt1 | contig 11271 bp, 7 predicted proteins | sample 1671431 | NCBI WGS metagenome assembly OODF01 (sample SAMN06348156, study PRJEB24527) | human gut metagenome | biome: human gut; feature: ankylosing spondylitis patient; material: feces | host: Homo sapiens | place: China | collected 2015-10 | reverse complement strand
AAGCCACATGGCAGGATATACTGGAAGGATGCACGGCATTGCTTGAGGAACTGCGCTAAATTGGCGTAAATTTTGGCGTATGCCAAATCAGGAGTGTTTGACACTTGCCAACGACAAATTGATTTCACCACAGGAGAAGTTGCCTGTCAGCATAAAATCTCTATACGAAACAAAAAGCGGCAGCTACGTTGTATTTTCACAACATAGCTGCCGCATTTTTGCGTTTGGGGTTCGGTGTACCTACTACACCAATCCGCCTATTCGATTCTTACACCACACCGCTTTGTAAGGCTCCTTTTCGGGAAAACGTCCCAAAATTGGTGTAGTTGTGGTATAGTACCGCAGATGTCGTTTGAAATCTGTTCAAAATTTCATCGTATATTCGACTCATTTTCGCAAATATCTGCTTTTTAGCATCTTCATAGTTAAAGGTTATCAAAACCTTATCATCGTACAGATAAATCGAATTGATGAACGTATCCACCAACGCTTGCCGCTGGTCTTTCAGGCTCATGTCCAACTTGCGGAAGCGCATCAGCCAGAACCGGATGAACTCCTCTGTGACCTTGGGCTTTGCCAGCTTTTCTTCCGCAATGCGGGCTTCAAGCTCACGCTTGGTTTCTTCCAGCTGTTCCAGCCGCTCCTTGGTGGAGCTGGTCAAGATTCCGGCCTGAATCGCATTCAGCATATTCTGGATACCCGATTCCGCATCCCGGAGCTGCTTCTCATAGAGAGGAAGATTAGTGTTCTCCCGGTCTTGCAGCTCCATGACCTTGGCGATGATGGATTCCATGGCGGCATCATCCCGGACAAGTTGCATGGTCTGGTTGACCACAAGATCTTCCAGCCACTGTTTGCGGACGGTTTTCTTTTTGCAGCCCTTGTGCTTTTTGGCAGTGGCACATTTATAATAGCGGTGGACTTCTCCCGTCCGGCTCGTGCCGCTTTCGCCAAACATCAGTGCACCGCAGTAACCACAGTGCAGCTTGGTTGTCAGCAGGTAATCATCCTCTGCCTTTCTCCGGGCAGGGGCTTTCTTGTTTTTCAACATTTTCTTCTGTACATCGTTGAAAAGCTCCGTGGTCACAATGGAGAGAATCGCATCGGGAATCAGGATATCGCGGTATTTCAGTTCTCCAATGTAACGGCGGTTGCTCAGCATATGCTGGATGGTGTTGAAGGTCATCGGGCCACCACGCTGGTTCTTGACGCCCTTTTCGTTCAGCCAATCCCGAATTTCCCGCATGGTCTGACCATCGTTATACCGTTGAAACGTTTCCGCTACGAACGGCGCAGTCAGTGGGTCGATTTCAAAACGGCGGTCGGCATTGATGGTGTAGCCAAAGGGGATAGCACCACCGGTGAACTTACCCTTGAGGGCATTTTCCGTCATGCCACGAATCACTTTCTCTGACAGGTCGGCAGAGTAGTATTCCGCATAGCCCTCCAGCACCGATTCCAGAATGATGCCTTCCGGCCCTTCAGAGATGATTTCCGTTGCCGACATGAGCTTGACACCGTTCTTCTTCAGCTGGTCTTATACCGTGCGCTGTCGTAGCGGTTCCGGGCAAAGCGGTTGAGTTTCCAGACCAGAACGATGTCAAACAGCTTCTTGTCGCTGCCTTTTATCATCTGCTGAAACTCCGGGCGGTTGTCCGTCTTGGCAGAGACAGCACGGTCAATGTAGTGCTTGACGATGGTGATATCGTTTTTCTCGGCATACGCCGTGCATTCACGTATCTGACCCTCGATGGGATTCTTCACGCTGGTTATCACTGGAATAGCGGGCGTAGATTACGGCGGTCATGGCGGGCACCTCACTTTATACATCATGGAACAGCAGAACGTTCATTTAAAGCGTTGTTTCGTATAATGTATATACCGCAATTCTGGAATAATTGCAAGGTTTCGAGAAAAATAGTCTAAAGTTCAAATGCCTTGGATTTCTGGGGATAAGAGACTTGTAATATTCTGGCTATCTTAGTAAAATAGAGATGTCAGTGATCGTTTGTTTTGAAGTAAGGCAGGTGCGGCATCATGACTCCGGAAGCAAAAGCACGGGAACAAATTGACAAAAAGCTGCAGGAAAGCGGTTGGGTCATTCAGGATATAAAAACACTGAACCTGACTGTTGCGCTTGGGGTGGCAGTACGCGAATTTCCGACCAGTACCGGACCTGTGGATTACGCACTGTTCGTTGATGGAATGCCGGTTGGCGTTGCAGAAGCGAAAAAAGATGAAAAAGGCGAGGTGCTGACCGGCGTTGAGGGGCAGTCTGGTCGGTATGCAAACAGCCGCTTCAAATGGGTCAATCAGGAATACCGGATTCGGTTTGTCTATGAAGCGACCGGAAAATTGGTGCGTTTTACCGACTATGCGGATATAAAATGCCGCTCCAGAGAAATCTTCTCGTTTCATCGTCCAGAAACGCTAAAACGGTGGTTGAATGAATCCGATACCGTTCGCAACAACCTGAAACAGCTTCCGCCACTGGATGAGACCGGGTTCCGCAAATGCCAAATCAAAGCGATTCACGGACTGGATGATTCTTTTGCAAATAACCGGCCGCATGCATTGGTGCAGATGGCAACGGGCGCAGGCAAGACCTTTACGGCAATCACGGCGGCATATCGGCTATTGAAATACGGCAGAATGAACCGCATCCTCTTTCTTGTGGATACACGCAGCCTTGGAGAGCAGGCAGAACGTGAATTTCTGGCATACAAGCCCAATGACGACCCACGGAATTTCTCGGAGTTGTATAACGTCCACCGGTTGAAAAGCTCTTACATTTCTTCGGATGCACAAATCTGCATCAGTACGATCCAGCGGATGTACTCCATCCTCAAAGGGGAAGAACTGGACGAAAAGGCAGAAGAAACACCGTTTGCAGAGTATGTCACGGCAGAAAGCAAAGCCCCCAAAGAAGTTGTGTACAATGCCAAAATTCCACCAGAATTTTTTGATTGCATCATCGTAGACGAGTGCCACCGCTCCATTTATAACGTCTGGAGTCAGGTGCTGTCCTATTTTGATGCGTTTATCATCGGTTTGACTGCTACGCCGGATGCCCGGACGATTGGCTACTTCAACCAGAACTTTGTCAGCGAGTACACGCGGGAACAAGCCGTGCTGGATGGCGTTAATGTCGGCGAGGACATCTATCTGATCGAAACCAGTGTCACGAAAAACGGTGCATTCATCATGAAGCAGATGATCGAGCACCGCGACCGCCTGACCCGCGAAAAGCGGTGGGCACAGATGGACGAGGATGTATTTTATACCCAGTCTCAGCTGGATAAAAATATCGTGAATCCAAGTCAGATTCGGGCAGTGATCCGCACGTTCAAAGAGAAGCTTTATACCGAACTGTTCCCGCACCGCAAAGAAGTGCCCAAGACCCTGATTTTTGCCAAGACGGACAGCCATGCAGACGATATCGTGCAGATCGTCCGGGAAGAGTTTGACGAAGGCAACGACTTCTGCCGGAAAATCACATACAGTGTTCAGAATGCAGAGGCTGTCCTCAGCTCGTTCCGTAACGATTATTACCCTCGCATTGCGGTCACGGTGGATATGATCGCCACCGGAACAGATGTGAAGCCCATTGAATGTCTGCTTTTTATGCGGGATGTGCGCAGCCGGAATTACTTTGAGCAGATGAAAGGCCGAGGAACGCGTGTTCTGAGCAAAGACGACCTGCAAAAAGTAACGCCTTCTGCCACGGAAAACAAAGACCATTTTGTAATCGTGGATGCAGTGGGTGTAACAGAATCCAAAAAGACTGAGACCCGCACACTGGAACGGAAGCCCACCGTTTCCATGAAGGAACTGATGATGAACATCGCACTTGGCGCACGGGATGAGGACACGCTGACCTCGCTTGCAAACCGTGTGATTCGTCTCAGCTGCAAAATGGAGCGGAGCGAACACAAGCAGTTCCGGGAGACGGTTGGAAAGTCAGCCGAGCAGGTAGCTGAAGATTTATTGAACGCCTTTGATGAGGATATTATCTATGCCAAAGCCTGCGCCGAAAACGGGACATCTGCTCCCACGCCGGAGCAAAGCACCAAGGCGCAGAAAGCACTCATCAAGCAGGCGGTTGAGCCGTTCCAGAAGCCGGAGGTGCGTGACTTTATTGAGAATGTCCGCCGCAGCCACGACCAGATCATCGACAGCGTCAATCTGGATAAAGTTCTGTTTGCCGGGTACTCTGCGAACCGTGAGGAAAATGCCGACCGGGTGATTTCGACCTTCAAGGATTTTATTGAGGAAAACAAGGATGAAATTCTGGCCCTGCGCATCATCTACAACGAGCAATATAAAAATCGTCCGATGGTTCTGAAAAGCCTGACGGAACTGTACCAGAAGCTCTGTGCCAAAGGGGTTACGGTGGAGCGTCTATGGGATTGCTATGCCATCAAACAGCCGGATAAGGTAAAAAAGGGTACATTGGCGCAAATTACCGACTTGATTTCGCTCATTCGCTTCCAGTTGGGGTATGCGGACACCCTTTCCCCTTTCGCCGACCGGGTAAACTACAACTTCAAACAGTGGACCTTCCGCCGCAACACCGGTGCTGTCCATTTTACCGCAGAACAGATGGAATGGCTGCGCCTCATCAAGGAGCATATCATCACATCCCTGAGCATCCTGCCGGAGGATTTGGAGTACACGCCGTTCGACAGCAAAGGCGGCTTGGGTGGGTTCTATCGGGTGTTCGGGGAAAAGTATCAGGAGATTCTGGACGAAATGAATGAGGAATTGGTAGCGTAAGGATTTTATATGACAAAAAACTATGAACTTAAAACTCTAGGCTCTGCTGCAACCTATATAAACGGTAGAGCATTTAAACCCTCCGAATGGGAATCAACCGGTCTGCCGATTGTTCGGATTCAAAATCTAACAGATAAAAATGCAAAATGTCATTACAGTTCTGCTGCTTATGAAGAAAAATACAAGATTCATAACGGTGACCTTTTATTTGCCTGGTCAGCTTCTTTAGGTGCACATATTTGGAACCAAAATGATGCTTGGCTAAATCAACATATTTTTAAAGTAATTCCTAACGACAATATCGATAAGCTCTATCTTTATTACTATTTACAAAAAGTTATTGCTGAACTCTATTTAAAGACCCATGGGTCTGGGATGGTGCATATTACCAAAGGACCATTTATGAATACGTCCATTCCTGTACCCTCATATACAGAACAGTCCCGCATTGTTGCCCACATTGAAGAACTTTTCTCTGAGCTTGACAAGGCTGTTGGTACACTTAAAACTACAAAAGAGCAGTTAGAGGTATATCGACAGGCAGTCTTAAAGGCAGCATTTGAGGGGAAATATACCAAATGGTGGAGAAAAAATCATAATGTTTCGGCAAATGAAGAATATTGTGAACTGCGAAAAGAAAATCAAGTATTCAAGGATACATCAGGTGATGAAAACGAACTTTCACTAAATATTCCAGATGAGTGGATGAAAGTGAGACTTGGAGAAATTTTTGATGTAGAAGTTGGAGCCACGCCTAGCAGACAACACGCTGAATATTGGAATGGTTCTATTCCTTGGGTCAGCAGCGGTGAGGTGCGCTTTACCACAATCAACAAAACGCGCGAAATGATTACTGATATCGGATTAAAAAATGCTTCCACCAATCTTCAGCCTATCGGAACTGTCCTACTTGCAATGATTGGAGAGGGCAAAACGCGTGGACAGTCTGCCATTCTTAATATTCCTGCGGCGCATAACCAAAACACGGCAGCGATATTGGTTTCAAAGACTTTATGTCAGCCTAAATATATTTATTATTTCTTGCAGTTAAATTATGAAAATACTCGCCGTGTTGGTTCTGGCAACAATCAAAAAGCACTCAATAAAGAACGAGTGAGAGCTATTCGGGTTCCGTTTGCACCCATTGCGGAGCAATCCATTATTGTAAAAGAGATAGAAAAGCGTCTTTCTATCTGTGAAAATATCGAACAAACGGTTAATACCGCGCTTGCACAGGCGGATGCAATGCGGCAGAGTATTTTGAAACAGACGTTTGAAGGAAAAAAAGATGTATATTGAAAAGCTAGCGTATAAAAACGTAGGACCCGTACAGGATGTGAGAATCGATTTTCCATTCAACAACAATGGAACACCAAAACCTGTAATTCTTGTTGGTGAAAACGGCACAGGAAAGTCAACCATCCTGTCAAACATCGTTGACTCATTTTATGAAATGGCACAGCAATATTTTACAAATGCCACAACACCAATGGAAAGTGGCGGACATAATTTTTTTAAGACGATCCTGCCTGACGAAATTCATTCAGGAACGTCATATATGTATTCGTTCCTTTTGTATAACTGTAAGGAATCTCCGGATGAAGAACCTCCTATTTACTTATGTAAGTCTGGCAATGTTACAATTAATGATATTAAAGAACAAAACAATATCAATATTTCATCCATATCCGGAGATGTACAAGGAAACGAGAAAGTTTTGAATGCATCGTCCAAACAAGTCGAAACAATATGGAAAGAAAATGTGATTTGTTATTTTGGGCCAGACAGATATGAGCAACCCGTATGGCTTGGGGATTCCTATTATATAGCTTTGGATTATTTGCACCCAAAAGTTGAGGATCGATTTAATGGACGCCTTGAAAACCCTATTGCAGTTCACAATGTGACAAATTTGAATCTACAATGGTTGCTTGATGTAATTGCTGATTCTCGTGGAGATATTATAGGTGAATGGGATTCATTATCATTGGCTCATGTTTCTACCGCGAACCTTTTGTTAATGCGACAAGCAAGAGAAAATCTCGAAAAAATACTTAGCGTAATAATTGGAAAGGACGTTTACTTCCGTTTGAATTTCCGAAGTTTATATGGTTCAAGATTTCACATTGTACAAAGAGAAAATGACGATATAATATGTCCTACTTTAGACTCTTTATCAACCGGACAGATTGCTCTTTTCAATATGTTTGCAACAATTATTCATTATGCAGATAATAACGATATCACAAAAAGCATTCACTTAGACGAAATCACCGGAATTGTAGTGATTGATGAAATCGAACTTCATTTGCACAGTAAACTGCAAAAAGAAGTGCTTCCAAAATTGATTGCAATGTTTCCTAAAATCCAGTTTATTATAACTTCACATTCGCCTTTGTTCTTACTTGGAATGAGAGAAACATTAGGTGAAGATGCTTTTGACGTTTACGAAATGCCGAAAGGTCAAAAAATCAATGTCGAGTGTTTTTCTGAATTTTTGCGTGCGTATAATTATATTAAGCAGACACAAAAATTCAATAGTGATATTCAAGAACTTGCTCGTACTATTCCCACCGAAGGAAAACCACTTATCATCACCGAAGGCAGCACAGATTGGAAACACATAAAAACTGCATTTGCAGTTCTATCGAAAGATAGCCAGTATAATGACTTATTTACTGACTTAGAATTTGAGTTTTTAGAATATGAACCCAAAAACAGTAATACAGATGGTTTGAAACTAGAAATGGGAGATGTAGCTCTTTGTTCTTTGTGTGAAAACGCTGCAAAACTCCCTCATACCAGAAAATATATCTTTGTCGCAGATTGCGATGTAAAAACAACCAACGACAAGCTCGGAAACAAGGGAAAAGAATATAAATATTGGGGGAACAATACATATTCCTTAACACTTCCAATACCTCAAAATAGGCAGAATACTCCAGGAATTTGCATTGAACATTATTATTCAGATACTGAAATCAAAACAGAAGTGGATTTTGGTGGAGTAAAACGGCGTTTATACATTGGGAATGAATTTAACACCGCTGGCCATAATATGACGCTAGGTGTATACTGTGAAAAAAAGAATTCATGCGGACCTGAAAGTATTGCAATTATTGAAGGCACAAGTAAAGAACGTGTTTTTAGCTTCAATGACAATGAACGTTCAACAAATCTTGCACTGCCTAAAATGAAATTTGCTGAATATGTAAGTCAGCATCCGAATGAATTTTCTTTTAGTAACTTTATAGAATTTTTTAAAATACTTAAACAAATCATCTTAGAGGAATCTGAATGAGTGAACAATCCACTAATATCGTCTCCAAAGTATGGGGACTTTGCAATCCGCTGCGGGATGACGGCGTATCATACGGCGATTATCTCGAACAGCTTACTTACCTGATCTTTTTGAAAATGTCCGATGAATATTCCCGCCCGCCTTATAAGCGGGAAACCGGTATCCCAAAGGGGTATTCGTGGGCAGATATGAACACCCTCAAGGGTGCGGAACTGGAAAACCAGTACCGTGCTACGCTGGAGCGGCTGGGCGAAGAAGGCGGCATCCTCGGACAGATTTTTAAGGGCGCTGTCAATAAAATCAGCAATGTTTCCATCCTGTACCGTGTGGTGCAGATGATCGACAAGGAAAAATGGGTCTCCATGTCCTCTGATGTGAAAGGCGAGATTTACGAAGGATTGCTGCAAAAGAATGCAGAGGACGTAAAAAGCGGCGCAGGACAGTATTTTACCCCTCGCCCGCTCATCAAGGCAATGGTCGCCTGCTTGCGCCCGGAACCCAATAAGACCATTGCTGACCCTTGTTGCGGCAGCGGCGGCTTTTTCCTTGCGGCACAGGCATTCCTTGCAGACCCAAACAACTATGCGCTTGATCGCCCTCAGAAAGAGTTTTTGAAGAACGAAACGTTTTACGGTACGGAGCTTGTGGTTGCGACGTTCAAGCTCTGCCTGATGAATCTGTACCTGCATAACATCGGCGACCTGTATGGAAAAGTTCCGGTTACGCGCGGGGATGCCCTGTTGTCGGACCCCGGATATCGCGTGGATTATGTGCTGACGAACCCGCCGTTTGGTAAGAAGTCTTCGATTACTTTTACCAACGAGGGAGACGAAACCGAGGAGGAAGAAAAAGAAGACCTTGTTTATAACCGACAGGACTTCTGGACAACAAGCTCCAACAAGCAGCTGAATTTTATCCAGCATATCAATACGATTCTCAAACCCACCGGAAAGGCTGCAGTTGTTGTGCCGGACAACGTACTGTTTGAGGGTGGTGCGGGAGAGATCATCCGAAAAAAGCTGCTGGAAACGACCGACTTGCACACGATCCTGCGCCTGCCGACCGGCATCTTCTATAAACCGGGCGTCAAGGCAAACGTGATCTTCTTTGATAAGCGTCCCGCCAGTCCGGAACGCCAGACGAAAGAAGTCTGGATCTACGATTTTCGCACAAATGTTCATTTCACTCTGCGTCAGCATCCGATGACGGACGCTGATTTGCAGGATTTTATCAAGTGCTACCACCCGGAAAACCGCCACGAACGCACAGAAACATGGTCGCCTGAAAACCCGGAGGGCCGTTGGCGCAAATTCTCCTTAGAGGAGATTTTGGAACGGGATAAAACCAGTCTTGATATTTTCTGGCTGAAGGATAAGTCTCTTGCTGATTTGGATAATCTTCCCGAACCGGATGAGCTTGCGGCAGACATTATTGAAAATCTGCAAAGCGCGCTGGAGAGTTTTCAGGAATTGATGAGTCAGCTGAAAAAGAACGATTGATGGGATGTGGGCAAGATCGAAAATTTCAGGAATAAGCCAAAGAAAACAGCGGTAGAACTGGTGCAGATGCTCCGGGACGAAAAGGGAATCCAGTTTAATATCATGTCAGAAGAACAGGCCGTTGAATATTTTTCACGGCGAAACAATTATTTGCGGACAGCTTCCTATCGCAAAAACTATCCGAAGCACATTGCCGGTCCGAATGAGGGTAAGTACATCAATCTCGAATTTGCATATTTAACGGAACTTTCTACGTTGGACTTCTACCTGCGCGAAATCCTGCTGGAAATGTGTATTGATGTAGAGCACGATTTGAAAGTCTCGCTTTTGCGCGAACTGGAGGCTGATTCAGACGAGGACGGCTATGCGCTTGTCCGGGATTTTCTTGCGCAAAATCCAGAAATCTTATCTTCTATCGAACGAAAAACCGATGCATCTTTTACGGGAGAACTGATTGAAAAGTACTTCGGAGTCTGTTCAGTATTCTCCGCTCAGGGAACACAGTCGTATCTTACAACGCGAATCTATTCCGTTGATTGCCCGATATGGGTTCTGGAAGAGCTGATCGGTTTTGGAGAATTTCTGCGATTGTACCACTTTTATGCCGAACGGAATCCGCAGTTCAAGCCGCTGATGAATCAACGTGTTCTGAACCCAGTCAAAAGTCTGCGCAATGCTTGTGCACATAATAACTGCCTTCTGAATGTACTCTCTCGGACAAGCACGACAAAACCATCGCCTGAAGTTTCGGCATTTGTCGCCTCCTTTGACAACATTTCAGCAGGTGAACGCCGCAGCAAGCTGACAAGCCGCCCGATGTTTGAAATCGTCTGTTTACTGTACGCTTATACAAAAATTGTAAGCCCTTCTGTCAAAAAGCGGCGGATGGCGCAACTATCAGAGCTGATTCGTGGCCGTTTGCAAAAGCATATGGACTACTTTGACGGTCCAACAGGAAATAAATTGGTCGCAACATCTTTTGATTTTTTGAAAAAAGTTGTTGACAATCTGATTTGATACGCATATAATGTATCTGATATTAAAAAGATTTATCTTTTGTGCAGGGGCCGTCACTGACGTCGCCTGCATTTTCTTTTGTACAGGATCCTATGTTGCCCGCTCAGAAAAGTTCATGAAGGGTGTGGATATCCTGGAGCAGATGATACCCGGTATGCAGGAGAAAATCCTGTCCGGGCAGTTCAAAGTCCGTGATGCCGATATGCACCGCCTCGCCAGAGCCGATTTTCCGAATCGCAAGCAGATCGTGCACGAGATTCTGCACCCGGAGGACCGCTCTGCTCCGCAGAAACGCATCTACGGAATCAACTATTCTGCACTGGAAGCTGCCGTCCGGCGAATCCAGCAGGATGTTGATTTCCTGATGAAGTATCTCCCCAAGGTGCCTGATGATGCCTATGTGAAAGTGGAGACCACGAAGATTCTCAAACAGCACAAGGCATATATGGCACAGTTTGAAGAAATGCTGAACGATGAAAAAATCGCATAACGACAGGCACTTGTAAGCCATCAACGAGCCACCAGCCGCAAGTGCAGGGCGGAAACCATCTGCGCCCTTGCGCCTGATAAAAATTGGAACTTTGATTTTCTCGCCCGGCTTTGCCACGGTGGGACGATCAAAGGAGCGTGCGTTTGAACAAAAAGAAAAAGTCCACAAACACTTCCCCTTACCCCGAT
>OODF01001285.1_pt1 | contig 11319 bp, 6 predicted proteins | sample 1671431 | NCBI WGS metagenome assembly OODF01 (sample SAMN06348156, study PRJEB24527) | human gut metagenome | biome: human gut; feature: ankylosing spondylitis patient; material: feces | host: Homo sapiens | place: China | collected 2015-10 | reverse complement strand
ATATCGTGCGTCGAACCTGTCTTCATAGATTCGACATAAGCCACCTCCGTTCCCGTACTAGAATAGTCTAATTCTGCGGGTGATTGACCTGGAAGATTTATCGTAGCAGCGTTCGTCTCTAAAGCTGCAAACAAAGACGCAGCTAATAAGGTTAAAGAAAATTTAACCCCGTAGCTAATATGATAGTTATGAAAATTTCTATGGGTATAAGTAGATTGGACTCTCATTCCTCGGGCTCCTTCTCCTCCATCTTTGTTCTCAAAGTAAAGAGGAGTTGTAATTTTTAGTAATAATGGGCTTATATTACAACCAACCTAAAAGAACAGTAAGGTACCGTTTTTATGTAATTTTCTTATAAGTCCTAATACTCTGTTTTTAAATATAAAATTTACACGAGAAAATGGAGAATAGTAGAATCCCTAAGATTATTCCGACTGGCCTTCTCTCTGACGCATTCAAGGAGTCTCTGTATGAAGGCGGGAGATGTAATGCAATTAGCACATAATCGAAAACTGTTGCTAAGAACAGTAAAACACTTTTTTCGCAGAGAGGCCCGCACCTAGGCAGCGCTAGAGGGACAAGGTTCATTGAGACTTTAGATAGCATCATTTTTGGGCAGGAGTTAAATGCCTTTGTCAGACCTTAAGGTAAGAGCGACGTTCACCCTTATATGCTAGGACTATTAACCCGCATTCATTGTCCAGTTAGACTATAACTAATCATATCCTATGTGCGCAGAAACACCTTATGACACCTCCCCATACCCTCGCCTTGTCTGGCTGACGATGTCTGGATGAAACTACGATCACACTTTCCGACACTTTCTAGAGAAAATCGATTTGGACAAATAGTTATTTGAATTGTTCAAGGTGCAACTTAATAATATGACTCTCCTTCTCTGCAAGATACGATTATTGAGGGTTCCTTTATTGAGGTACTGAGTTATACGAAAACGCCGGCAAAAAGCGAGTTACTGAATTGCTCCCTGCCAAGAAAGGAAACAATTGTCGCTTCGGAATAAAGATGCTCATCGCTATGAACAAAGCCACCAGAATAAACCACACGATGATAATTAACTTCGGCTAAGGTTCACGCTGTCCCCGAGATGGACAAGTTACGTCGCCCATTGACTGGGAAGTAATCGGCGATTCCGGATATCTCGGCTGGAAAAGCGCGAAAGTGAAGACACTAAGCACGCAACTTATACGGCCGCAAAACGTTATGGCCAGAGAAAAAACTCTCGGAACAGGGAATTGCCGACAAAAAGTGTTGACTTCGATTAGATGCAAGGTCGAACATGTCTTTCATCGAATTAAGGTTCGGTTTCGATATAAGAAAGCAGATATAGAGGGTTGGACAAAATACAGCATGCTTAACAATACTGGCCTTGATCGTCAATGTGTTCATTGGAAATTGCTTAGACATTCGAACCAAGGTGAGCTTCGTCTAGGATTACTGCGCCTATTAAAGAAGAAATTGACTGATCAGGCTCTAATCAATTCCTCCTGATTGGAAAATCAGACCCGTCTTTCAAAAATTAAGTCTCCAAAGGGTCAACGGGAAGAATCGAGCGTTTTGCAGGGCTTCCATAGGTATTCACGCCTATTTCAAACAGAACAAAACCGCCACAAGGGCGGCTCTAAGAAAATTAATCAGGATGCTAAGAACTACATCAGCGGGAAAACCACCACTAGCATCATCTTAAAATTTTCCTCACCATAAACAGCATGTGGGTGATTGGCCGGCATGACAATGCTCTCGCATTTTTCCAAAAAATAAGGCTTTCCATCAATCATGATCTTGTCTTTGCCGCCTAAACAGGTAACAAAGGCATCGCCGGTGCTTTCGTGTTCACTTATGCCTCACCTCGTGCAAAGGCAAATAACGTGATACCGACACCTTTGTTTTGAACCAAAGTCTTGCTTACTAATGCCCGGGTGCATATTGAACTTGATCAGCTAATTTCAGAACTTCAGAAGAGGCAATATTCTTTAAATAAGCCATTTTTAACTCCTTATGTTAAAAAAAAAGTCTATGGCCCGTTGAGAACAAGTCAATTTAATAAGCGTCTTCTTTTGGGCAGTTGCCTTATCCGCAACTGCCCTTCAATCCCAGTTAACCGTTTTCTAAGCTGTTACAGCCGATACTCCGAAACCTTCCCCTCACACGGATATCCATCGGTTACCCAAAGTTTTCCGGCCGTCACGTCCATCACCATGGCATAAACAGAACAATAACGTTCTCCGCTGATTCGAGGATCTTCGTGGTAACAAATCGACTCCGGATAGTTGTCGTGATTGCTTAGAAGTTTGAAAATCTCCTTCTCTCCGATCCTTCCGCCGTGTTTCTTTAACCATTTTTCCATGGTGTTGTAGCGTGTAAACGTCGAAGGAATAAAACTTTTGGCTTTATCCTGAGGTGCGATAAGAGGAGAAATATAATGATTCGTATGGATTAAAGGTTGCCCTTGACTCATGATGACATCGAATTGATCAGGAGAGAATTCAATCACCATCTCAAATCCGCTGCGAGTCGCGATATTAAAAGCACCGGAACCGGCTCTCGGAAGCATAGAAACCGCTTTAATTGCTTCTGTTGCCAAACTGGAATCCAGAACTTTCCTCATCATTAGGTGAAGCGGAATGCCGATTTTCCCTTTTCCGACAGAAGTCGCATTCAGGCAGATAGAAATACCTTCCGAATTCAGTCCTTTTCCTCCTACCATGCCTGCCTCACAAATCATGAGAATGCTAGGCTCACCTTCTTGATGGACCTTAAGAACCACAGAATTTTGTCTGGCACTTGCCATCCAATCCCAAGTTTGCCCCATAAAAACGTGACCGTTCTTTCCGCGCTCAGAAGGAATGATGATGCAGGAGCAAGCATCGGCTTTCGCAAAAAGCACCTCGCTTCTGCAATTCAAAGTCAGGATGTCTTCAAAGCTTCTTCCCGAGCCCTCAGCAATGCCTTTCATTTCCTCAACATATGGAGGGCAATACTTCTCAATCACAGGAAGAAACTTCATGGCGAGTTTCTGTGCCTGCGGCCAATCAATATTCGCGGATTTTTCGAACGCGGAGGAATAAAAGTCAATATTTCTCTTAATCGCTCCCGAAGCCGATGATCCGTAGAGTTTTCCTCGTTCAAAGGCTGTCCCCTTAATTTCTATCAGTTGATAATAAGGCCTTGCATTTAACTGAAGTTTTCTTTCTTTAGGAACGACCAAATCAGAAACGGTTTTCGCCCGAGCCCCTTGGCTGACAAGTAAACCAGAGGAGATTCCAAGAATTAACTGGCGTCTAAGCATCACTTCACCCTAAAATTTTCTTCGTTTGAATACGAAACATTATGTTCTGAAAACATTCTCCATTCGTTTTAGAAGATACGATTTCTTGTCGCCTAAAAAATGGCAATTTTTTACAAGCCTGCCGCCACTGTTTTTGAGATAGTTAGAAAAAAACAAAAGAACTCTATATGGAAACCATCTCACGAACCATTAGACATGACGAAGTGCTCGGGTTGGAAGCATTCTGCCTTCAGGGCTATGCTCAGCCTTTCCCTAGGCACTTCCACGACTACTACGTCTTGGGTTTCGTGGTTTCCGGTGAGCGGGAGCTCCTTTGCAACGGGCTTAACCTTCAAGTCTTTCCTGGCAATCTCTTAATTTTCAATCCTCGTGACAACCATGAATGTGTCTCGACGTCTCGAGCACCGTTCCTGCATTACCTGGGATTCAATATTCTTAAGAAGCCAATGGAAGAAATTTCAATGGAACTAACCGGTGAGAGTTGTCTTCCGCAATTCAAACCAACTGTTTTTTCTGACAAATCCGCCGGCAATGCTTTCTTGGAACTGCACAGGCTCATCATGCAGCGTTCCGATGAACTCAGGAAAGAAGAGTTGTTCTACGTCCTCTTCTCAAGGTTGTTCAGAAAGTATGCCCACACCTCCTTGCAATCGCGGCCTCTCAGATCCTCTCAAATTAAGGAGGCCTGCGAATACCTTGAGTCACACGCTTCAGAGACAATAACCTTAGATGACATTTGCCAAAGAGTCTCTGTCAGCAAGTCCTCCTTAATCCGCTCTTTCAGCAAGCAGTTAGGTCTTACGCCTCATAGCTATCTCATGAGCATTCGGATCAAAGAAGCTCAAACCTTTCTTAAACAAGGCATACCTCCATCACGCGCGGCATTAAAAAGCGGCTTTGCCGATCAAGCGCATTTCTCAAACGTATTTAACCGGCTAACAGGATTAACGCCAGGTAGTTACCGGAATGTTTTTCTAAAGATGGCGCCCTCTTCCAATGACTCCGAGTAACTCAAATACAACCGCTCATCTTGCGGCTTTTCTAACGATTCTTTGTTGGGGAACAACATTTGTTTCTACGAAGGTGCTTCTGCAAGTATTAACGCCGGTGCAAATCTTGCTCATTCGTTTTTGCATTGGCTTCGCAGCTTTGTATCTTCTGTCCGTTAAAAGTGCTTACCAATTAACACGAAGACAGAATGTTTATTTGGCTTCGGCGGGTTTTCTCGGAATTTGTCTCTATTACCTACTGGAGAACATCGCTCTTACCTACACGCAGGCAAGCAGCGTCGGCGTCATCATGTCAGTGTCCCCGTTTTTTACGGCGATATTTTCGTGCGTCCTGTTAAAAGAAAAATTACCCTCAGCGGCGTTCTTCATTGGTTTTTGCCTGGCGATTGTCGGGATCTATTTGCTAAGTTTTTCCGGAGGGACGATGGCGGTCAATCCAAAAGGAGATTTGTTGGCCATATCTGCCGCTGCCGTTTGGGCTTTGTATTCAATCCTTATGAAAGAAATCGGAAAGTTCGGCTTTCCGACAATATTCGTCACACGAAAGATTTTCGGATACGGAATCCTCTTTATGCTCCCGGCACTATTATTCGAGTCATGTCTGAACTGGCAAAGGATTTTTGAACCTGTCTTCTTCTTTAATCTTTTGTTCTTAGGTCTTGGCGCATCCGCCATGTGTTTTGTGACGTGGAACTTTGCTGTCAAAGTTCTCGGAGCGGTAAAGACAAGTGTGTACATCTACCTTGTTCCCGTCATCACCGTTCTCTGTTCTGTCGTAGTTCTACACGAAACCATTTCTACACGCGCCGCGTTAGGCATCCTATTAACGCTTATCGGTTTGTTGCTTTCGGAAATAAATAGCCGGAAGAAGTGTTAACTTTGACTACGCGCTTCTTGCTGCCATCCTGCTGCTCATTCTGTCTATGGACTGTTTCAGTTGTGATCTTTGGACTACGTTCATTCCAGTAACGAGGACAAAGTCGAATCAGACTGGAAGACTAACTGCGTTAATCTCGACCAAGCAGACAATTTTTTTAGATCACATCTTCAAAATTTTAAGCAAATAAGTATTTCTACTTATAGGAAGAACAATCTTGCCTGGAAGTAGTCGGCAATCACCGGGAAGGCTGATGTGAAAATCTAGACTTACATTAGGAAGGAAAATTTTGGCAGGAAGGTGTTAACACCGACCTGCCAAATTCGTTTGTTTTCCTATCCCTTAAACTTAAAGAGCTGAGTGCGAAGAGCCTTCAATGCCTTAAAACAGTTGAGCTTGTCATTAACCGTCATTATTTGATTCGCAAGCAAATCAATGAAGTTCCTCATGCTGAACCCTGTTCCGATGATATGGAAGGACTTTTAGAGGTCGGAGGAATTCGAAGTTAAAAAGGTGATTGAACTTCGTTGGACGTCTCCTCCCCTAATCGTCGAACTTTCTGATTAAGGTTGAGAGACTCATTTAGCAGGAGCCGAATTTTTACCTGCGTTTTCAGTGTAATGCGAATAGACCTTCTTGGCGATATCGGCCATGATCTTTGCATTTGCAGCATCGGTTTCTTTTGAGTCTTTAACTAAAACTGCCAAATAGCATTTCTCGCCTCCGGGCATATAAATAACGCCCACGTCTGCATCGCACATTCTGATGCCTTCCGGTGTTCTGTATGACATTCCGGTCTTATGGCCAACTTCCACTTCTTTCGGCAAACCGGCTCTGAACTTGTCTTTACCCGAGGCCGAAGCAAGCATGGCCTTTTCTAAGAAAGCGAAATGCTCATCAGAAAGGACCTTTTCTGTGTAGACCTTTCTCAAGAGCTGAGTTACAGACAACGGCGTTGACCAATTGTTGTAGCTTTTTCTGATGTCCTGCTCCATGGACTTTTCGGTTTCGATCAACTGGATTCGATCGATACCCAAGTTCTTAATGAAGTCATTCACATTTTGAATTCCGCCCACAAAATTAATCAGCCAGTTACAAGCATTGTTGTCGCTCTGAGAGACCATATAGTTGATTAAGTCTCCATAGGACAAAGTGATTTTCTTAGACTTGTATTTTTTGTACATCGGACTCCAAGTCTTCGTGTCGATGTCAGATGGTCCTAGCGTAACAACTGCAGTTAAGGGGATGCCTTCCTTTTCCATTTTCTTTAGAACAGCAAGTGCAATATAGAATTTGAAGACGCTCATTAAAGGATATTGATCATCGTTATTCGCGGTGAAGGCATCGTCTTTGTAAAGAACCGCGACGCCGACTTGAGCTTTTTTGCCTTTAATGACTTCTTGAATGTCAGAAGTTAGATCTGATGCCGAGACTGAAAGGACTTGAAAAAGCAAAAGGCTCGATACAACGGCCTTACTAAGCAAGCTTCTTGATTTCATCAAAATACCGACAGTTACGATTGATCAAATTAGAAGAGGATTTTGCCAAAAATGATTTGGACAGACAATTCGGCGATTTCAATTTAGAAGCAGAGAGGCCGCTTTTTCGATTACAGCCAAAAGCGGCCGCCCGATTCTATGAATGGTTAGGATGTTTTCCTTGGTGATTAAACTTCTTTCCAACGGATAAATTTTCGTTCTTCAAGTGAGAAAACTAAAGCAACTTTGATCAGATTTTCTGATGAAGAATCGTCACCATATCCTTTGAGTTTCAGCTGCTCGACAGCTTCTTCGAGTTTTTGATCCGGATTTTCTTGGTCGCGGGAAACCTTAAATTCGAGGATCCAATGCCGGTTGTTAACTTTAACTTCCAAATCACTGCGTCCGTGAGCAGTATGGTGCTCCACTTTAGGCTCTAGTCCGGCTCCTGCAAAATACACCTGAGTAAACGCTCTGACTGAAGCTTCATCTCTTACCGGATATCGCTGATAATCAATTGCTGCAAAAAGACGATTAAGGATGTGGACAAGAGCCTCGGCTGATTCTTCTGACAAAACTTGGACAATTGGACCCGCTCCTACTTGTCCGGCGCTTCTACCCGTCAAGAGGTGCTCAACGTACAGTTGGCCCATAGCCTTCTTTACTTCAAGATTGGGATAATCTAAATAAACAGTATCTCCATACTTCACTGCTTTGATGGTCAAATAACCTGTCTGAGTGAGAAGACCTAAGTCAGACAAAGTGTCGGCGTCCGAACTCCCTGATAGAGTTGATAAAGAAATAGTTTTTTCTCTGCCATATTCCTCAGGACTTCTCATCGCATGGGATTTCAAATATTCCATCAGAACTGAAGGCTTACCGCCGCTTTCAAACCAATAGTCCAAGAGACCGTTTCTCGGGGATGCAAAGAAGTTTAGAAGAGACCAAGGGGCAAATACTCTTTCTGTGGCGCTTCTTTCAAAACAGAAACCATCATAATGTCTCATTAACGCCCTCAAGAGCTCAAAACGTGTTAAATCTAAAGCTCGAGCAGCGCAGGCTAGGTACGGCGAGAAGTATTTCTCGATTTCTTCTTTCGTATAGCCTAAAAGCTCTCCGAACTCCACATCCAAGGAAAGATCTGACAAATTATTAAGGGCAGAAAAAATTCTGGTTTTGTTGAACTTAGTAATCCCTGTAATGAAGACAAATCTCAGTGCCCCGTCGTTGGACTTTAGGATCGCATAAAAATCCGAAAGGAGGCTCCTGACTTTTTCGAACAATTCGAAATTACTTAAACAAGAAGTCAGTGGTGCGTCGTATTCGTCAACAAGAATAACTAGAGAGTTGGGAGCCTGTTTTTTTAACCATGAAGATAATTGGCTAAAAATTGAAGTTCCGGTTTTGTCAAAGTTAAAACCATAAGGGGCGAAATTGTCTATTAAACGGTCTCGCAAATCATCCCTGAATTTCTCCAAACCGAAATCAGGTCTGATTTCCGAAAAATCCAACCTAACAACGTTGTAGGTCTCAGTTTCTTTCCATAGCTTTTCAATGGTCAAGCCTTTGAAGTCTCTAAGTCCAAACTTGAAGAGTGATTCAAACGTTGAGATCAATAGTGATTTACCAAATCTACGGGGCCGCGCGAGAAAAAATTTCCCGGGGCGAATGGCTATTTTGTATATAAGCGCTGACTTGTCGACATAAATCTGATTCCTTAACCTTAACGTTGCGAAATCAGACGTGCCAAGCGGCAGCAGACTTAACTCATCCATCCCCTTCCCCTTAATTCTAAAAATCTGATTTAGTCAATTTTACCAAAGCATGATAAAAGTAACTTTAACATCGAACCCCGAGACAGTTCTCCTGCATTTGCGGCTCTAAAAATATTTCTCCCCAGTATTTGGAGTTATTACGATTGTTCCAAAACCATGTACTAATCGTTCCATTCCTACTTAAAATAGAACGAAAAACATCATGTTTTGGAACGAAAATGTCTGCCCTCCGCGAAAAAGAATCAGAAATCCTAACCTCTCTTTCAAACTCCCCCAAAAGTCTTTCAGAGCTAGCGGAGGAATTAGGCGCCGGCTTTTCCAAAACAACCGTCCATCGAATAGTTACATCTCTTGCGAAGGACGGCAGGATCGTTGCGAGTGGTTCCGGCAGATCCGCAAAATATGAAATAACAAGCGTTGGAAGGCTGTTTAATCCCATAACTCCAGAGGAATACTTCCGGAAAGAACAAGACGACCGTCAAGCACTGACCTCTTTTAACCATGAGTTGTTTGAAACGCTTCTTAATCATGATCTGTTCTCCCAGGAGGAAATGGAAAGACTCACAGAACGACAAAGAGAATTCGAAGAACGCCGGAAAGGACTTTCGCCTATACTCCGACGGAAGGAAAAGGAGAGATTTGCCATTGATTTATCATGGAAATCCTCCCAAATTGAAGGCAACACCTACACACTTCTTCAAACCGAATCACTTTTCAAAGAAGGAAAACACACCAAGGGCAATACAAAAGCAGAAGCCGTCATGCTTCTAAACCATCAAGCTGCTTTGGATTACGTCCTCAACAAACCTGATTACTTTAGAGAATTAACAGTTCAAAAATCCTTGAGATTCACCGCTTTCTTACGAAAGGACTTGGAATACCGAACAAAATCCGGTCCGGGCGAGTCGGAATTACCGGAACAAATTACAAGCCTTTAGCCAAAGCGAATCAAATCCAAAAAGCTCTCCAAGATTTGTGTGATCTCATTAATTCCAAACGAAACGTTCTAGAAAAAGCCTTTATCGCTCTGCTCTTAATTGCCTACATCCAGCCCTTCGAAGACGGAAACAAAAGAACAGCAAGAATTATTTGCAATGCGTTGCTGCTCCCAAACAAATACTGTCCTATCTCGTTCAGGACCGTTGAGCCGGAAGATTATCGTTACGCGACATTGCTTTTTTATGAACAGAACTCGATTCCTTCTTTCAAGAAAATTTTCATGGAGCAGTTAGAGTTCTCTACGGCCAATTACTTCTGAGGTGGTCGCTTCTTTCCGTTTGATCTAACTAAGGATAGCTCGAGTTTAAGCAACGGACCATACTGTAATTCGTCTGTCGGATTCGGAAAACACTAAAACCAACTTCAAAATCTCCATACTTCCGCCCAGCTTTCCAGAAAAGGGTTTATCCAATTGACTTACCGCAACTTGCAGCAACTGTTCAGCTTCCTGATCCGGATGACAATATTCGAGTGTTAACACAATAGTCCTCTCTCCGGCTTGGACTTCTAAAACGCTTTCACCTTTTTGCATCACTTTAATAACGGGCGAAAGCCGGACATTAATCATCGCAACCTGAATGACGGCAAGGACACTCTTTGCATCCTCGATCGAGTACGCTTCGTAATCCACACTTTTCAGCAATCTATTGAATATTCGTACAAGAGTCTCGGGATTATCCTTGACAAGCCTAATGGCGAAGTCCATCACACCGGCCTGTTCAATAGTTTTTCCTAACAGCTGATGCAAGTACATACCAGCCATCGCATGCCGAACTTCTTCGGTGGAATAGTCAACAATGGCGATGTTTCCATCTACAGATTTGAAAGTCAGGTAGCCAGTCTGAGTAAGAAGATCAACTTCTGAGAAATTCTCTCCTATGGCGGGACCGCCAAGCTGCGAAAATGGAATGGTCTTAACGGCAGCGAAATTCTTTGGGTCTTTCAATGCTCCTGATCTAAATAGGTCTTTTAGGACTGACGGCTGGCCGCCGGTTTGAAACCAATGATCCTTGAAACCTCTTTTTGGATAAATAAGGAAGCTCATGATCGACCATGGATTCATAACTTTTACTGTCGCGGACTTTTCGAAACAATATCCATCATAGTATCCAGTCAAACGCTGCAGCAAAGCCTCCGGCTCCGTCTCAAGTCGTTTTGCTGCCTCCTCTATATAACCAGAAAAATAGTCTTTTAGTTCTTGAGTGGTAAAGCCAACAATCGATCCGTGCTCCGGATCCAAAGAAATATCTGCCAAGCCTTTAAGGTCAGATAGCATACCGGTGTTTTTGAAGTTCACAATTCCGGTGATAAACACAAAGCGGAAAGCAGAATCTCGAGATCCAATCACCGAAAAGAACCCGGAGATATCTTTCAAAATTAGGTTGAATAATTTCGGATCTTCCAAAGTCGCCGTCAAAGGCGCCTCGTACTCATCTACAAGAAGTACCAGAGAACCAGGCTTCTGGCCCTCTAACCATTCCGACAACTTTTCCAGCAGATCAGGCAGCAAATAACTATCGCATTGAAAGCCATGCTCGCTGAAGGAGTTCAAGAGGTGCAAAACAAAATTCAATTCAAAACGTTCGAATCTACTCGAGCAAGTCACAGAAAAGTCCAGTCGGACAACCTTATATTGCTTTTGCTCTTGCCAAAGCTTTTCGATCTTCAAACCTTGAAAATCTTGGACCCCGCTGCGGAAGAGCGAGTTGAGCACGGACACAAGAAGAGATTTACCGAAGCGTCGAGGTCTTGTCAGCAACACTCGAGAATATTTATCAACAATGAAAAAAATCTGAGCCGTCTTGTCCACATAAACTCTGTCGGACAGACGTATATTCCCAAAAGAAGAGATTCCGAACGGCAATGCGGGAAG
>OODF01001283.1_pt1 | contig 11342 bp, 8 predicted proteins | sample 1671431 | NCBI WGS metagenome assembly OODF01 (sample SAMN06348156, study PRJEB24527) | human gut metagenome | biome: human gut; feature: ankylosing spondylitis patient; material: feces | host: Homo sapiens | place: China | collected 2015-10 | reverse complement strand
ACGGCCTGGGCGTGGGTGACGTGGGCAATGTGGTCCTGCGGGACCGCAAGCACCTCTCCGAGGACGGCCTCGTCATCATCGTGGCCACTGTGGACAGCAAGACCGGCCAGGTACTGGCTGGCCCCGACCTCGTCAGCCGCGGCTTTGTCTATGTGCGGGAGAACGAGAGCCTGATGGACGGTGCCCAGAGCATTGTGGAATCGGCGCTGGACCGCTGCGTGGAAGAGCATGTGCGGGATTGGAACAGCGTCAAGACCCGTGTGCGCGAGGCGCTGAGCAGCTATATCTATCGCCGTACCAAGCGCAGCCCCATGATCCTCCCCATTCTGATGGAGGTCTGATCGACCGGGCCCTGCTGTGCAGGAGCAGGCCCGCCAGGAGGCATATGATCTGATGAAACAAAAACCAAGATGGACTTTGGAGATGCTCACCGCCTGTCTGGCGATTCTGTGTGTCCTGCTGATGCTGGTATTGCTGGTGCAGCGCCCAGCCATCTGGCCGGTACTGGTGGTGCTGGCAGCGGCCTGGTGCATTGGCATGGGCCTGTTCCGCTACCGCCTCCGCAGCCAGCTGGCACGCTGGGTCTGTGGCGGCGACTTTACAAAATCGAAAACAAAATTCAGCCTGGAACCCCTCTCCCAGCCGGTGGTTCTCCTCTCGGGGGAAACCGTGCTCTGGTACAATGACCAGTTCCGCCAGCGGATGCTGGGCGGGCAGGACCTGCTGGTGAGCCGGGTGCAGAAAGTCATCCCCGGGCTGGATCTACAGCAGGCCCGCACCCAGGAGGGCCAGCAGCTGACCCTGGCCGATGGCGTGTGGTCTGCCCACAGCTCCACCGTGCCCGGCGATGCTGAAACGATGACGCTGGTGGTCTTCAATGAGGAGACCGCCCTGCGCCGGGTGGAGGCGGAGTATAAAGCCAGCCGCCCGGGTTACCTCGTCTTTCTGGTGGATGGCTACGACGATGTGTTCAGCGACATGCTGGACAGCGAGCGCGCCCGCCTGCTGGAGGGCATCAACCGGGTGCTGGAAGAGATGATCGGCCGGGGCACGGGCTTTTTGCGCCGGGTGGCCAGCGGCCGCTACATCGCGGTGGTGGAGGAGCGCCAGCTGGAGCAGTTTGCCAAGCGGGGCTACGACGTGCTGGATAAGATCCGCGCCCTTGACCCCAGTGTGAACCTGTCCCTCTCCATCGGCATTGGCCGCGGGGCCAAGACCCTGCGGGAGGCCCAGGACATGGCTGTGCAGGCACTGGATATGGCCCAGGGCCGCGGCGGCGACCAGGCCGCTGAGATGACGCCGGACGGCTTTACGTTCTACGGCGGCGTCAGCCATGGCGTGGAAAAGCGCAGTAAGGTGCGCAGCCGCATTGTGGCCGACCAGCTGGTCAAGCTCATCAAGGAGGCTGACCATGTGGTCATCATGGGCCACCGGATGAGTGACCTGGACGCCATCGGTTCTGCCGAGGGTGTGCTCCGCATCTGCAAAATTTGTGATGTGCCGGCCGTTATCGCGGTCCGCCGGGATGCCACGCTGGCGTCCAGCCTGATCAATGCTCTCGTTGCCGCCGGGCAGGAGGACGATTTCATCGACCCCAAAGGTGCACTGCCCATCATCTCCAAGCGGACGCTGTGCATCGTGGTGGATACATACCAGGTCAATCTGGTAGAGAGCAAAGAAATTCTCGAAAAATGCGGCAAGGTGGCCGTCATCGACCACCACCGCAAGGGCGTGGGCTTTATTGAGAACCCGGCCCTTGTCTGCCACGAGCCCTACTCCTCCTCTGCCAGTGAGCTGGTCACGGAGCTTTTGCAGTATGTGGGCGAGCGGGATGACAAGCCCAACCGGGTGGAAGCTGAGGGCCTGCTGGCCGGCATCATGCTGGATACGAGAGACTTTACCCTCCACACCGGCGTGCGGACCTTTGAGGCCGCGGCCGCCCTCCGCCGCTACGGCGCGGAGACCGAGCGGGTGCGCCAGCTGTTTGATGTGACCATGGTGGAGTACAACGCCAAGGCCGACCTTGTGGAGGCGGCCCAGATGTACAAAAACTGTGCCGTCTCGGTGAGCGGGGAAGTACCCCCGGAGGCCCGGGTAGCCATTGCGCAGGCCGCCAACGACCTGCTGACCATCCAGAACGTGGAGGCCAGCTTTGTGGCGGTGCAGGTGGGCACGGGCGTGAACATCTCGGCCCGGAGCCTGGGCGCGGTCAACGTGCAGGTCATCATGGAGTCTCTGGGCGGCGGCGGCCACCAGACCATGGCGGCGGCACAGCTCAAGCATATCACCCCGGAGGCGGCCCGGGCACGCATCCAGACCGCCATCGACCAATACCGCGAATCCCAGAAGAAGACTTCTTCCGAGGCGGACGCGGAACCAAAGAAAAAGGATAACAAGCCATGAAGCAGTATGATTATCTCATCGTGGGCGCGGGCCTGTACGGCGCGGTGTTTGCCCATGAGGCCAAAAAGGCAGGCAAGCGCTGCCTCGTCATTGATAAGCGGGACCACATTGCGGGCAACATCTACACCGAGAGCGTGGAGGGCATCCATGTCCACCGCTACGGTGCCCATATTTTCCACACCAATAACAAGGCTGTGTGGCAGTATGTGAACCAGTTTGCAGAGTTCAACCGCTATACCAACAGCCCGGTGGCCAACTACCACGGCGAGATCTACAACCTGCCGTTCAACATGAACACGTTCAATAAGATGTGGGGCGTGGTGACTCCCGCCGAGGCAAAAGCAAAGATCGAGCAGCAGCGGGCCGAGGCAGGCATCACCGAGCCGAAGAACCTCGAGGAACAGGCCATCAGTCTGGTGGGCACCGACATCTACGAGAAGCTCATCAAGGGCTACACTGGTAAACAGTGGGGCCGCCCCTGCACCGAGCTGCCCGCGTTCATCATCAAGCGGCTGCCCGTCCGTTTTACCTACGATGACAACTATTTTAACGCTCTGTATCAGGGAATCCCCAACGGCGGCTACACGGCCATGGTGGAGAAGATGCTGGACGGCGTGGAGATTGAGCTGGGCGTGGATTATCTGGCCCGGAAAGCGGAGCTGGACAAGCTGGCGGAGAAGATCGTCTACACGGGCCCGGTGGACGCCTACTTTGATTACAAGCTGGGTGCTTTGCAGTACCGCAGCGTCCGCTTTGAGACGGAGGTGCTGGACACCGACAACTATCAGGGCAACGCCGTGGTGAACTACACCGACGCCGAGACCCCCTACACCCGCATCATTGAGCACAAGCACTTTGAGTTTGGCACCCAGCCCAAGACCGTTATCAGCCGGGAGTACAGTGCTGAGTGGAAAAAGGGCGACGAGCCGTACTACCCCGTCAATGATGAGAAGAACGGCGCTTTGTATGCTGCCTACAAGCAGCTGGCCGATGCGGAGCCGGGGGTCATCTTCGGCGGCCGCCTGGGCGAGTACAAATACTACGATATGGACAAGGTCATTGAGGTGGCCCTGAGCGTCGCGGAGAAAGAGCTTGCCGAATAATTGCAATTGCGGTATACTAGAGTTACAAAACTGCACCGGTTCTCCGGTGAGAAGTGAGGGATAACATCATGAAAGTGATTCTGAAGCAGGACGTCAAGGGCATTGGCAAAAAGGACGAGATCCATGAGGTCTCCGACGGCTACGCCCGCAACTTTCTGTTCCCGCGCAAGCTGGCCGCTGTGGCCGACGCCAGCGCGGTGAATATCGCACGCGGCAAGGAGGCTGCTGCGGATTTCCACGAGGCCGAGATGGTGGCTGCTGCCCAGGCTCTGGCGGCGAAGATCAACGGCAAGACCGTGACCATCAAGGCCAAGGGCGGCGCATCCGGCCGCCTGCACGGCAAGGTCACCGGCAAGGAAGTTGCCGAGGCTCTGGCCCAGCTGGCCGGTTCTCCCATTGATAAAAAGAAGATCGAGCTGGAGACCAAGGACATCAAGGATGCCGGTGTGTTCAACGCAAAGGTGCGCCTGCATGTCGGTGTCGTGGCTTCCTTCAAGATCATGGTGGAAGTAGAACAGGCCTGAATGAAACGCCATCTGCGCCCCCTGCCTTCAGGGGGCGTTTTTGGCGTTTTGGGAAGCTGGCCCAGTATGGAGGGGGATGAACCATGCCCAACGAACAACGACATTATTCCAATGAACTGAATCTGGAGAGTGTGGGCATCAATCTGCCCTACAATATGCAGGCCGAGCAGAGTGTGCTGGGCGCGGTGCTGCTCAAGCCTGAGACCCTGACCGATCTGGTGGAGATCATCCGGCCGGAAATGTTCTACACCCGGCAGAACGCCCAGATCTATTCTGAGATGCTGCGCCTGTTTACGGCAGACCAGACCATCGACTTTGTCACCCTGCTGGATGCCGTCATCTCCGATGGCGTGTTCCCCAGTGCGGACGAGGCAAAGGTCTACCTGACCGGTCTGGCCGAGACAGTGCCCAGCATCTCCAATGTGAAGGCCTATGCCCAGATCGTGCAGGAAAAGTATCTGGTGCGCCAGCTGATGGGCGTTGCCAAGGACATTCTGCAGGACGCGGGCGATGAGCCGGACGCTGACCTGCTGCTGGAAAACGCCGAGCAGCGCATCTACGAGATCCGCTCCGGGCGGGATTCCAGCGCGTTGACCCCGCTTTCCTCCAGCATGGTGGAGACGCTGACCAACCTGCAGAAGATCAGCGGCCCGGATGCCGACAAGTACAAGGGCATCCCCACCGGCTTCCGTCTGCTGGATACCGTCCTGACCGGCCTTGGCCGCGGAGACCTCATCATTCTGGCCGCCCGCCCCGGTATGGGCAAGACCAGTTTTGCGCTGAACATTGCCACCCGCGTTGCCATGCAGCAAAAGGTGCCGGTGGCCATTTTCAGCCTGGAAATGACCAAAGAGCAGCTGACCAACCGCATCCTTTCGGCGGAAGCTGGCATCGACAGCCAGGCTTTCCGCACCGGTGCCCTCCGCAGTGAGGACTGGGAGTATCTGGCACTGGCAACGGAAAAGCTCCACGATGCGCCCATCTATATGGACGACACCTCGGGCATCACCATTACCGAGATGAAGGCAAAGATCCGCCGGGTCAATCAGGACCCCACCCGCCCCAATGTGGGCCTGATCGTCATCGACTACCTGCAGCTGATGACCACCGGCCAGCGCAGCGAGAACCGTGTGCAGGAGATCAGCTCCATCACCCGAAACCTGAAGATCATGGCAAAGGAAATGAATGTGCCCATCATCGCACTTTCTCAGCTGTCCCGTGCGGTGGAAAAGCAGGGCAACAATTCCAGCCACCGGCCCCAGCTGTCTGACCTGCGTGACTCCGGTTCCATCGAGCAGGACGCCGACTGCGTCCTGTTCCTGTACCGCGATTCCTATTACGCCAGCCAGAACCCGGACGGTGCCGAGGTGGATGCCGATACCGCCGAGTGTATCGTGGCAAAGAACCGTCACGGCGAGACCAGTACCGTGCCGCTGGGCTGGGATGGTGCCCACACCCGCTTTATGGATGTGGACTTCAAACGCTGATGAAACACGACGATTTTTCCGGCATTTTGCAGCGTGTCCGCGCGTTTTGCGAGGCTGAGGCACTGCTGACGCCGTTGGCAGCCGGAAAGCCGCTGCACTTGGCCGCGGCGGTGTCCGGCGGGGCCGACAGCATGGCCCTGCTTCACCTGCTGCTGGCCTTACAGGCAGAGTCCGGCTTTGTGCTGAGTGTCTGCCATGTCAACCACGGCCTGCGGGGGGAGACGGCTGACCGGGACGAAGCTTTTGTGCGGGAGGCCTGTGCGGAGCTGGGCCTGCCGCTGCGGGTCTTCCGCCCGGCGGAGGTTGGCTTTACGGTGCCGCCCCATGCCGGGGAGGATTGGGCCCGCCGCCTCCGCTACGCCTGTTTTGAACAGCTGCGGCAGGAGGGGATAGACTGCATTGCGACGGCCCATACTGCAAGTGACCAGGCAGAGACGCTGCTGTTCCGGCTGGCCCGGGGCACCGGGCTGCACGGGGCAGGGGGCATCCGCCCCAAACGCCCCGGCTACTGCCGCCCTCTGCTGGGCCTGACCCGGGCAGAGACGGAGGCTGTCTGCACGGCCCGCGGGCAGCGCTGGGTGACGGACGAGACGAACACGGGGGACGACTACGCCCGCAACCGCCTGCGCCACGCCGCCCTCCCGGCTCTTGGCTCGGTCAACGAGGCGGCGGAGGAAAATCTGGCCCGCTTTTGCGAGAAAGCCGCCCGGGCAGACGCCTATTTTGCCCGACAGGCGGCGACACTGCTGGAAGAGGCCGGGCAGCGGCTGCCCCCAAAGCTCCCCGCCGGGGCGCGGTACGCGCGGGAGGCCGGGGAGGGCGTCTGGGCGCTGGAGCCATTGCAAAAGGCCGACCCGCTCATCCTGGAAACCGCCCTCCACAGTCTGACGGCCCCGGTGCGGGACGCCGAGGAAAAATACATCCGCCTGCTGGCAGCGCTGGTGCGGCGCGGCAGCGGGGCGGTGCAGCTGACCGGAGAGATCCGGTTCCGCACCGGGGAAGGGGCATTCTGGCGGGAAAAAACGCCGGATGCCTGCCCGAAGAACACCGGATTTTATGAGCCGTTTTTCCCCACGGATGGGGCCGAATATCCCCTGCCCGGAGGCCAAAAGCTGAAAATCCGGGTGGTTCCGGCCCCATTTGAAGAAAAAATACAGGGTGTTCATAAAAAAGACTTAAAAAATCAAGCGGATTATGCTAAAATAACTACGTTGTATCCTGCTCTTGTTCTGCGCTGCCGTCAGCCGGGAGACCGTTTCCACCCGGCAGGCCGGGGCATGGGCAAGGAGCTGCGCAAATGGATGAACGAGGCGGGGATCCCGCCCCGGCAGCGGGCTGGCCTGCCGCTTCTGGCAGCAGGCAGCGAGGTGCTTTGGGTCCACGGCACAGGCTTTGCCGCTGGCCTTGCCCCGGATACGGGCAGCACGCTGGTTTTGCAATTGGAACTGCAAACAATGGAGGAAGTAGAATCATGAGTATGCATGACGATATCAAGAACGTTCTGGTCTCCGAAGAAGAGCTCAAGGCCAAGGTGCGGGAGCTGGGCGCACAGATCAGCAGGGACTATGAGGGCAAAAACCTTGTTCTCGTTTCCATCCTGAAAGGCTCCGTGGTCTTTATGGCCGACCTGATGCGGGCGGTGAGCATCCCCTGCAGCATTGATTTCATGGTCGTGTCCAGCTACGGCGGCAGCAACACCAGCAGCAGCGGCCTGGTCAAGATCATCAAAGACCTGGACGGCGACCTGTCCGGCAAGGACGTGCTGATCGTGGAGGACATTCTGGACACGGGCATCACCCTCTCCAACCTGGTGCCCATGCTCAAGATGCGCCACCCCAATTCCGTGAAGATCTGCACCATCCTGGACAAACCCAGCCGCCGCAAGGCGGACATCAAGCCGGATTACGAGGGTTTCCAGGTGCCGGATGAGTTCGTGGTGGGCTATGGCCTGGATTACGACGAAAAATACCGCAACCTGCCGTATATCGGCATCCTCAAACCCTGCGTTTACGAGAAATAAAAACATTACCAGAACTGGAGTTGATCATTCTTGCAACCAAAAAGACCTCGTATTAACCCGCTGATCTTTGCGCTGGCATTGGCAGCGGTGCTGATGATCTGGTCGGTGTTCACCAGCGGCACGGGTATGTCCGGCGGCTCTACCATGAGCTACTCGACGGTGGTGCACTACTTTGAGCACAATCAGGTCACCAAATTCACCCTGGACCGCAACACCAGCGTCATTACCCTGACGCTGAAAGAGGGCGACCTGGACCTGCCGGATGCCACCAGCGCATCGGCGACCGAGTCCACCGGCGGCCTGCTGTCCGGGATGCTGTCGTCTTCGTCGGCGGATTCCACGGCCGCGGAGAAGAACTCGGACGGTACCGTGACGGTCCGCTACAAGCTGCCCTATGCCTACGTTTTCATTGAGAACGTGCAGAGTTATATTGATTCTTATGACGCGGCCAACCCCACGGCTCCCATGGAGTACGATTACACCTCCCTCAAGGAGACCATCCCCTGGATGGAGATCCTGTTCTATCTGGGGATGCTTGGCTGCACAGGTTTCCTGCTCTTCTCCATGATGCGCGGCGGCGGTGCCGGCGGCGGTATCATGAACGTGGGCAAAGCCAAGGTCAAGGACGAGCGGGAAAACAAAAAGACCGCTACCTTTGCCGATGTGGCGGGCGAAGACGAGGAGAAAGAAGAGCTCAAAGAGGTGGTCGAATTCCTCAAGAGCCCGGATAAATTCAACTCGCTGGGTGCCCGCATCCCCCACGGCGTGCTGCTGGTGGGCCCTCCGGGTACCGGTAAGACCCTGCTGGCCCGCGCCTGTGCCGGTGAGGCCGGCGTGCCGTTCTACTCCATCTCCGGCTCGGATTTCGTGGAGATGTACGTCGGTGTCGGTGCTTCCCGTGTGCGAGACCTGTTTGACAAGGCCAAGAAGACCATGCCCTGCATCATCTTTATTGATGAGATCGATGCGGTGGGCCGTCAGCGTGGTGCCGGCCTCGGCGGCGGCCACGACGAGCGCGAGCAGACCCTGAACCAGCTGCTGGTGGAGATGGATGGCTTTGAGGCCAACGATGGCGTCATCGTCATGGCCGCTACCAACCGCGCTGATATTCTGGATAAGGCTCTGCTCCGTCCCGGCCGCTTTGACCGTCAGGTCTATGTGGGCCTGCCCGATGTCAAGGGCCGTGAGGAGATCCTGAAAGTCCACACCAAGAATAAGCCCCTGGCGCCGGATGTGTCCCTGAAAGTCATCGCGCAGCGCACCGCGGGCTTTGCGGGCGCTGACCTGGAAAACCTCGTCAACGAGGCTGCCCTGCTGGCTGCCCGCCGCAGCCGCAAGGCCATCACGATGGAGGACATCGAGGAAGCATCCATGAAAGTGATGGCCGGCCCGGAGAAGAAGAGCCGCGTCGTGACCCCCGAAGAGAAAAAGCTCACGGCCTACCACGAGGCAGGCCACGCGGTGGCGGGCTTCTACTGCAAGCACCACCCCCGTGTGCATGAGATCACCATTATCCCGCGCGGCCAGGCTGGCGGCTACACCATGTATCTGCCCGAGAAAGACCGCAGCTATGTGACCAAGGGCGAGATGTTTGAGGACATCGTTTCCAGCCTGGGCGGCCGTGTGGCCGAGCAGCTGATCTTGGAGGACATCTCCACGGGTGCTTCCAACGACCTGCAGCAGGCCACCAACATTGCCCGCCAGATGATCACCAAGTACGGCTTCTCCGAGCGGCTGGGCCCGGTGGTGTACGGTACCTCTCAGGAAGAGACGTTCCTGGGCCGCGACTTTGCACAGGGCAAGGGCTACAGTGAGACCACCGCTGCCGAGATCGACAGCGAGATGCGGGATATCATCGACGAGGCCTACGAGACCTGCCGCCGCACCCTGACGGAGCACATCGACCAGCTGCACGCGCTGGCCAAGGCCCTGATGGAGCGCGAAAAGCTCAACGAGCAGGAGTTCAACACCGTGATGGCGGGCGGCACCCTGGCCCCCCGTGACGACGAGGAGCCCAAGGCGGAAGAGCCTGCCCAGCCGGCTCAGACCACGGTAGAACCGGCAGAGCCCGCCGAACCGGCAGAGCCCGCCGAGATGGCGGAACAGGCCCGGCCCGTGGAGACTCCGGCAGAGGAGACCCCGGCCCAGAAACCCGAAGAATAAACCCGGAAAGGGGAGAGTGTTGTGGAGGAAAATTTTGACCCGGTCGCACGGACACGCGCCAATTACTACACCCCGGGCAGCCCGGTGCAGTTTGTCTGCGTGGAGCTGCTCAAGGGCGAGAGCAGCGGCGAGCACGCGGTCTGCCTGACCTTTAAGAATATTTCCAAGGTGACGCTGACAGCCCTGGAGATCCATTTCAAGTGCAAGGGCGTGGACGGCATCATCCTCTGCGAGGACGAGTTTGAGTATCGTGACATTGCCGTGAAGCCCGGCGAGAGCTTTGGCATGGACGATGCCGTGTTTGTGACCCAGAAAGCCATCACCAGTGTGGATGTTTCCCTCAAGAACGTCTACAACGGCAAGCGGGTGGTCCATCTGGACGCCATCAAGCGGGTGCGCCTGCCGGCTCCCCGCCGCCTGAGCCCCGAGCTGCAGAAAGCACTGGAGGCCCGGATGAACCGTCAGGGCCTGAAGTATATGCCCCAGGTATTTGAAAACGGCTGGTACTGCGCCTGTGGCGCGTTCCACCCGAAAGAAGAGGATACCGTATACTGCACCGAGTGCGGCTGTGACCGCATCCTGCTGCAGAACGCCCTGAACATCCTGCTCCAGCCGGAGCAGCCGGACCCCGTGCCCGCTGCCCAGCCGGAAGCACCGGTGCGGCCCGTTCAGCCTGCCGCGCAGGAAGAGCCTACCCGCATCATGAGCAGCGCGGCCCAGGAAGAGGCGACCCGGGTCATGCCTGCCCGCCCCCATGTGGAGCAGGCGGCCTCCTTTGCGCCGCCGCTGGAACCGGTGGAAGCCGGAGAGCAGACCCGAATCCTGGATGCACGGAACTACCAGCCTGCTGCCCGCGCGGCCCGGCCGGACGACGAGGGCACCCGTGTGATGCCTGCCGCCGTGCGGGACGCTGCCCCGGCACCGCAGCGCGCTCCGGAGCCGCAGCCCGTGGATGAGGACGACTACGAGGAGGAGGCGGACTCCCGTGACAGCATCGCTGAGACCCTTATCCGCTGGGTTCCGCCCATCACGGCTATCATCTGCGCAGGCATTGCGCTGTGGGGCTTTGTGTATTATCAGTTTATCCTGTAAAACAGCAGCGGAGGAGGCGGTGAGCGTTTCCTCCGCTTTTTTGTTGCAACTGCTATTTGGCTCCCCTGCCAGGACAGACTCCCTCCGGCCGGAGGGAGATGTCGCGCCAGCGACAGAGAGAGGATAGCTGGACGCGCCAAAGCGCGGCCTGAGAGGTTTTATTTCAAATCGAGGAAGTGGCAATATGGTAGACGAGACGTTACAAGCGGCGTTTGAGATCAAGACGGCCTGCGATGAGATCAGCCGCAAGCTGCTGCGCTGGCACTGGGAGCAGAAGCCCGGGGCCCACAGCCTGGATGCCCTGCTCAAGCACCTGGCCCAGCGCCAGAAAGAAAGCCCGGATTACTACGACCGAATGCCGGACCTGAGCGGAAAGACCAGCTGGCAGCAGCTGGATACCACCCTGTGTATGCGGGTGCTGCTGGACCCGGAAAAAGACGCGGCCAAGCCTCTGGACCTGCTGGGCAATACGCCGCACCCCTCGGCGGCCCGCCGGGCCTGCAACGCGGTGCGCACGGCCCGCAACGAGGCCGCACACGCATCGGACCGC
>OODF01001281.1_pt1 | contig 11346 bp, 6 predicted proteins | sample 1671431 | NCBI WGS metagenome assembly OODF01 (sample SAMN06348156, study PRJEB24527) | human gut metagenome | biome: human gut; feature: ankylosing spondylitis patient; material: feces | host: Homo sapiens | place: China | collected 2015-10 | reverse complement strand
AAACGATTAGAGATTTTTTTATTCCGGTCTTTATGGTGCTGTCTGAATTTGGGTTATGAGATTAAGGATAGTTTGTTGATTGATAATAGTTGTCAAGGGTTGGTTTGTATCTTTCTTATCCCTAAAAGTCAAAGAGATTATAGTTTGGATGATTGGTTCTGTGATTAGATTACTTTTCTTTCCTTACCTCAAAGGGGGAAATGGAGGGGAAATGGGGGAAAAGGGGGTGGAAAAGCCTATTTTACTATAACTTTCTCAATTTCATCCATTCAAAAATCAGTAAAAAATAGGTTTTAGAGGTTCTGCTTTCCCCTTTCCCCCCTTCTCTCTCTTGAGGACGGGAAGAAGATAAGAAAATGGCAACTATATATTACCTTACAGTGTGAATCCTTGTTTAGCAGTAGTGCATATTAGAATATAAACCTTCTATAAATCGTAAATAGTTTATAGGGAGTTTTGCTGTAAGATAGTATAGTCACCAAAAAAATATTCAAAGAGCGATGAAAGTCAGAGCTACATCTGGACTTCTGTACATACGATGGGAAAAATTGCCATCGCATTCATTTATCTAATTTTTTAAAACAAGAATCAGAGTTCAACTACTGATTCGCATAAAGTATTAAATATTACATCCATTTTGGTTTCTTCCCGTCTTTCAGATAATAATCATAGAACTCCATAACTCTGTGTGAATAATCCAAACGGTATTCCCACTTTAACAACTTATGTCCTTGTCCTTTATAATTAAACATCCAGGCAGGTTTCCCTAATCGACGTAAGGCCATGAATAATTCAATACCTTGTTCCCATACTACAGACCCATCCTGATCATTGTGCATAATTAGCATAGGCGTATGTACCTGAGGCACAAAAAATAATGGAGAATTTTCAATGTATTCCATCGGTTTTTCCCATAAGTTTCCTCCTATACGGCTCTGGCCATATTCATATTGAAACATACGTGATTTACCACTACTCCAACGGACAGCCCCATAAGCACTGGTCATATTTGCTACCGGCGCACCTACCACAGCAGCCTTAAACATATCAGTTTGCGTAACAAGATAAGCAGATTGGTAACCTCCCCAACTATGTCCGTTAAGACCGATATGATTTTCGTCAACAAAGGGGTAGCAATCTATCAAGGTCTTCACACCGCTCACTATTGCATCATAAGAGCTTTGCCCAGGAGTGCCACTACGGAATGTCACATCCGGAACAAATACCAAATAACCATTGCTGACACAATAAGTCCAGTTAATTACCGTACCAATAGGACTGGGTATATTATATTTATTCAAATCATTACTTTTCTGCTCATAAAAATAAACAATCATAGGATATTTTTTCTTGGGGTCAAAGTTTTCGGGTTTACATAAAATACCTTGGAGAGTATCTCCCTGGAAAGTCCTCCACTTCACCAATTCAGAGGTTCCCCAAAGATATTCTTTCTGAATCTCATCAGAAATGGAAACCCGACGTATCTTTTTAAAATCCGTGTCTGAAATGTAGAGTTCGGGATATTCTGTGAAACTTTCCCGCCGCCAAAGGCACGTTTTTCCATCTTTTGAGAATTTCAACTGCGAATAACGGTGGTTACTGAACACCAGCTCCTGGAATTTTCCCTGCTCAAGCCGATAATAACCGGACTTTTTTGTATATGTCTGAAAAGCGCTGAAATAATAAGTTGAATCAGAAGGGTAATAGCGCTGTGATTCCAAAGCTTTAATAGGACGAAATACAGTCCCCATCTTACGTCCTACTCCTTGAGTCAGACACTTCGGTTCTTTTTTACCCGAGGCATCTATCAGCCAGCAGTCATATTTGCTGTTGATAAAAACAGAATGTCCTTCTCTTGTCCATCCCATACTTCCAAAATGAATGTCATGCATCGGCCTATCCAATTCATCATTGTGAAACTGGTCTTTGATGGAGGCAGTCAAATTACACTTTTTCAAGGTTCTGGTATTCATGCTGTACCATGCTTTCTCCTCCGGTTCAAACCAGGCTATATACTGCTTGTCCGTAGAGATAGACGGATTATAATACTTCCGTTCCAATACCTTAGTAAGTTTACCCGTATTCATTTCTAGCAAATAGGAATCAAATAACGGACCAGACTCGATGCCAGTCAGATGACGATATTTTTCATCACTAAAAGCTATGGTTAATGTCTCATCTTCTCCCTCAGGAAATTGAAGATAAGGGACTTCTGCTGAATTCAGTAAAGTCAATTTGCCCGTTCTTCCAAGACTTAAAGCACAAAAATAAGATTCCCGTTCCTTTATAGGTGCCATGGAAAGGAAGTTGGTTGTCTTATCCCATGCCCATATTTGTGGAGCCACTGTTGGTGTTTTCTTTTTCACTTCGGGTTCTTCCACTTTTTGACTTATCCGAAAATAAAGAGAACGCCCATTTGTGGAAAAAGAGAGACGCCCAGTGGTTATTTCAAAGCCTTTTGGCAATAAAGCCGACGTAGAAGTAATAGTATCAATCAAACTTTCCTTACGCATATCGAAAAGTAAAACATTCTGCTCTTTTTTGCCTTTCTCATTATAGAGACATGCCATTTTTGCCCCTTCTTTCGTAAAACTAACCATGTTGATTTTTGCTTCAGCAGCAAGAGGTAATCGAAGTTCAGAACGCGTGGTCACATCGTAAAACTTCCAACCATCTGCTGAACGAAGCAGCAATCCTTTTCCGTTCAAACATTCCAGATGCATTGTCTGATGGCGAAAACAAACTGTATCTTGAGTTTGCGGATGATATAGCATTACATCAAAATCTTCTTTCTTAGTCGCCTTTCCCAAACTATCAGGTAATATACTTGGGTAAACAATTTTTATCCACTCACTGTGGTTATTCAAGAAGGTGAGCAAAGTAGCTTTGGGAAATTCTTGTGTTTTACCGGTATTCAAGTCCCTTAACTCATAAATTTTTGTTTGTTCCTTCTTTTTATCCGATTGTTTCACCCTACGATAATAAATGACATATCGGGAACTTTCACTGAATTTCGCGTCGCTACAATCAATTAAAGTATCTATTTTATCCTCACTCCACAAGTACATAACCTTTAAAGAGTCTTTGTTACGATGTTCAAAAGCAACCCACTTTCCATTATCAGAAATCCGGTTTTTTTCTATATATCTCCACTTTAGATAAGCCGATTCGTCCAATTGCCGTTTCTGCGCATCTGCTGTTCCTCCTCCTAATATACATATTATCAGTAACAATAAAATTTTCATAATTCTTTCAATAGTTTTTTCATTTCACAATAAAATCTTTCTGTCTATCGTTCCAATTGTGGTATGGAAGGATTCTCACTTAATACTTTAGGAGGCAATGGCAAAATATAGCGGGGGTCATTGGCAGGTAAAGTCCATGTTCCTTCATCGGACACAGAATGTATAATATCCTTTTTGAATGCAATTTCACGATTCAAACGTTTCAAGTCAACAAGGCGGATGCTGCCACGGGTTGTAAATTCTCTACGACGTTCGTCAAGAGCTATACGCAAGGCATCTTGTGCACTAACACGTGGTAACGGCTTGTTATTTAAAATACGGTAGTTGCGAAACTGGTCAAGCAGTTTATAAGCAGCCTCACCATCACCGAGTCTCGCATGGCATTCGGCTAATGTCAGCATGGTTTCAGAATAGTTCAAACCAGCATTAAAACTGCAATAGGCCACCCACATAGTCTTTCCCGGGAATTCATATACCTGATTATAAAGCTTAAATGTATCAGTAGAAAGAAAAAATGCACGGCGTTGGTCTATGCCCCCTTCTGGCAAGTCACTGTCCATCATGGCTAAATAATCGTCACTCACATAACTGGCACGGGAGAAATTAATCATATTTCCGTTCTTGGTAAGTAAGCTTTCGGGATTTTCCTCATCAATATTAGGATAGCTTTCACCTGTAATGACATTTACAAGCCGATCAGTGGGACCCTTTGAGTAATCTATCTTGAAATCAGTAAGATTCAACAACTGCGGTTCATCCGATATAACCTTAGAAGCATAAGTTTTGGAGTTTTCGTAATCGCCCATATACAAATAGATTCTTGCCATCAATGCATTCCAGCTCTTCTTACAAGGATAGAAAGATGAGACTGTTTTTTCCGGCAAACCACTTTCCGATTCTTCCATATCCTTCAATATCTGTCTGTAAACTTCAGCTACACTGTTTCGCTTATAACCCTTACTGATATCTTCAGACAAAACAACAGGTACACCAAGATCTGTATTTGCAGTAGAAGCATCATAATGATTGGCATAAGCATTTACTAGGGTTAAATATTCATAAGCACGAGTAAATTTGGCAGTCGCTACCAGCTCCTCTTTCTGTTCCGATGTTCCATCAGGGCAATTTCCTACATTGTTGATGATTGTATTTAAAGTATACATACGTTTGTAAGCATTTTCCCAGAAAGAATCTGTCTCCCCTTTACTCAAAATAGGACCAGAAACGAAACTGTAAAGATTACGTTGAATAGGTGTTGCCTGAATATACCGGCCGAATTGTACAGATTGATCGGCTAACATGATGTCATCCGTTATATAATTGGTGTAAGAATCATCAATGGTCATCATATTCCGGTTAGCCATCAAGCGCCTGTAATCTTCAAAAAGTTCAGGTAATAATACTCCTTTAGGCTTAATGTCTAAAAAATCATCGCATGCACTGAATAGAATGCAAACGATACACAATGCTATGTTTATATTTCTTTTCATATTTTATTTTTGTTTTATCAAGTTCAGAAATTGCAAGACACTCCCAAGGTATAAGTTGTCGGAGTTTTCTGACCTCTGTCAGATGACAATCCGGTTCCAGTCCAAGTTTCCGGGTCTAACCCTTGGTTATTAGCCACCCATTTCCAAACATCATCAATTTGTAACATCACTCTCACTCCTTTAAGAAAAGTTCTTCTTAAAAGGGAGTTTGGCAAACTATATCCCAGCGTAATATTGTTTAGCTTGATGTAATCAGCTTTCTGAATGTGCTTATCTGCAGCTTTCCAAAGATTCTGTTGGTTAGCTTGTACTCCCATTTTTAAAGCTGGAGCCTTGGATGGGTCATTTTCATCACCGGGCTTTTCCCAAAAGTTTCCAGTAAGACGGTCCTGATTAGTAGAAAAACCGGTATTATTCAGATAGGTAGCAAATGCCCCTCGCATTACATGTCCTCCATAATAGGTGAAAAGTAATGAAAGGCTAAAGTTCTTATAACGGAAATCATTGGAAAAAGAAGCGGAATAAGGTGGTGTTATAACACCGGATTTTACTAAATCATCCGTTGTAAGGTCAGCAAACGACTTCACAATTTCACCATTCTTTTTATAGGCCTGCGGATTACCCTTATCATCAAGTCCTGCCCACTGTACACTATAAATTGTATTCATCGCTTCTCCTATACGTAATTGTGGCTTCTGAATATAATTAATGGCATCAGGTTTATCTTCTTCCAACTCAGTCAATTTGTTTTTGTTATAGCTGAAATTTAAAACACTATGCCAAGAAAAATCTTTAGTGGCAAAGTTCAAACTTCGGAGAGAGAATTCAATACCTCGATTATACATACTGCCATAATTTATTTTAATGGATGTCCACCCTAATGTAGGGTCCATGGTCTTATCATGTAACAAGTCAGAAGTGCTCTTGTTATAAAACTCTATAGAACCACTTAAACGATTTTTCAGCAGGTTAAAATCAACCCCCATATTGAATACAGCCGTTTTCTCCCAACGAAGGCCCTGATTATCAGGGCTGGCAACCTTAGAGCTGTATTCACCGGTCCAAATATTCACACCACTGTCTGTTACGGTAAGATATGGACCATTAGTTCTTGCAATATTACCATTTATACCATAAGTCATACGTACAGCAAGACGATTTATCCAATCTTGATTCTTTAAAACAACATACGTCCCGCCCAACGACCACAATGGACGGTATTGGTATTTCGGATCAGTACCGAAAAGATTGGACTGATCAATACGAATACTTCCTGTCAACGTAGCACGTTCATCAAATGTATAAGAAGCATTTCCATAGAAAGAGACATAGCGATTTTCACCAGCACTGAAAGCTCCACCACCAGAATAAGTGTATCTTCCATTCAATGCTTCCGTACCTCTTAACTCTTTCGAAAGGGTTAGCTCATCAATCAATTTGTAAGTAAGCATTTGGTCATCATAACCTACCCTCTTTACCGAAGTGGATTTACTCTTTGTAGCACGTCGTTCAGTACCGGCAATCACGTTTAACAGATGTTTTTGACTAAACTCTTTACGGTAGTTTGCCTGTGCCCTCACTGTGTATGCCTCTTTATCCATACGAGTTTCATTGATCTGTCCACCTTCAGGAATATTATAAATTATTTCACCGTCCTTAATTTGGGCAGCATTGTTTATATCATTTTTTACATAATGGGAATCTTTACTGTAAAGTTTCCTCGTATAAGTATTCCCAAAGTCCTTAGATAAAATAAGATCGAACGTAAAATCCTTAGTCAGTAGGAAGTGAAGACTGGCATTTAAGTTCAAATAATAATCTCTTGATTTACTCCGGCTACGCTTTACTTCCTGCATAGGATAATAGGACTCATCCAATAAGCCTATACTTACCAGTCGATCCAATTCTTTTTGTGATTTGTAAGCTGGATACCAAGGTAACTCATTACCTTCCTCATCCCTATAAAGTATGTAAGAAGCCAAACTTTTACCGGTTAAGTAGCTTAACCCGGAATGGCCAGTATTGGCATCCTGACGATAAATGCTACCCAATACACGAATATCGGCACGCACCCACTTGGCTAAACTCATAGAATTCTTCAGGTTAAACCCCATACGGTCATTCTCAGAATATTTGTCATAAGGCAAATCTTTCATATAATTTAATGAAAGGGCATAATTATTTTTTTTACCTCCACCGGAGATGGATAGGTTGTGTTGATGAGTAATGGCAGGCAAACGCAAAAACTCCTCCTTTACCTGTTCTTCCCTATCACGGTGGCGATATACGTCAAGTTTGGATTCCAATTCACCATCAGAGAGTTCTCCTTTCTTATGGCTGAATAACAGAGCACGTACCTCGTTCATATACCAGCGTTCATCATTAACCGAGCCCTGATTAATATTAAATAGTTTCTGTTGAAAATCCACAAATTCCGAACTGCTCATCAGATTAAAATAGTCAGTATCGTAAAGTGGCTTGAACTTGACACTTCCATTATAATGTACTTTGGTAGGTCCCTCAGAACCTCCGCGAGTAGTAATGACTATGACACCATTGGAAGAACGTGCACCATAAATAGAAGCAGCAGCAGCATCTTTCAGTACTGTGACATTCGTCACTTCCGCAGGATTGATAGCAGCAATAGTTCCCTCATAAGGAACCCCATCCACAACATAAAGGGGTGTGTCATTACCACTGAGGGTAGATACTCCACGAATAGTAAGATTATTCTTATATCTGGTCATACCAACCACCGAACCCTCCAAACGGCTCACTAAGTCCGTTTGAAGTTTCGATTCCAAATCTTTGGACGACACAGTAGCAAATGAGCCTGAAGCACGCTCTTTTGACAAGGTTTGATAACCGGTTACAATTATGTCTTGTAAAGCAGTAGTACTTGTCTCAAGCATTACTTTCAGCTTTTTCATGCCAGAAGTAATTTTGATTGACTTTTTATCCATTCCTATAAAGGTAAAATCAATCACATCTCCGATCCTTACAGTCAGTGAGAATTCTCCGTTTACATCAGACACTGTCCCATTTTGAGTTGTACGTACCAAAAGATTCACCCCAGGCAAAGGTTCTCCATTCTCGTCAGAAACAACTCCTGCCAAAGTTTGTGTTTCTTGGGAAACAATCTTTTTTTCCTGTTCCTTTTTGGACAGCAAAATCAAATTTCTCTTCACCTCGTAACGTAAGGAGCCTTGGCGACAAAACTCATCAAGAACTACTGCGAATTCTTTTTGGGAAAAATTAAGGCTTATCTTCCTATTGTCAGACAACGATTTTTCCTCATAAACGAAGTGGAAACCAGAAATCTTCTGCAAACGACTGATGACATCTCTGATTTCCATATCTTGTACATGGATAGTTACTTTCATATTTACTCCTTGAGCCATCAGTTGTCCACTAAAAGCTGTAAGCAATACAAATATTGCCAACAGGTGAAAAATCGTGCAATTCCTGCATCGAAAAATCTCATACAAATTCCTTTTCTCCATTTTATATCCTATTAGATTATTGATATTGGGTTATATAAATTTCATTACCTTCCCGTATAAATTTCACATTGGAAACTTTTTCTATTATCTCTGTTGCAAAACCCAGTTCATCATTACGGAAAATAACCCCTGCAAAACGGCGGTGTTGCAAGCTTTCATCCTGAAAGCGGATATTCACATCATACCAACGAGAAAGTTGTTCTGCAATGTCTTTCAATTCCGTTTGCCTGAATTCATAACATCCTTGGGTCCAAGACGTAAAGAGAGAAGCATCTACTGTCTGAATGCCTATTTGCCCCGAAGGGACAATTACAGCTTGCTCATCAGGAAGTAAGGTCGTGGAGAAAATGCCACTGCTTACTTCAACACTACCTTCCACTAAGGTGGCATATAAATTATTTTGGGGATAAGCAGAGACATTAAACTTCGTGCCCAATACCTTAATACTATTTTTACCAGAATGTACAACAAAAGGGAAATCACTGTTTTTAGTAACCTCAAAATAGGCTTCACCTACCAATGTCACTTCCCTTCCTCGAGAGAAATCTGTAGGATAATGAAGACTGCTTTCCGCGTTCAACCATACTTTAGTGCCATCTTCAAGAACCAGCTGATATTCGCCCCCGCGAGGCACTTGCAGCATATTATAGCGTATTTCTTTCCCGGCCGTCTGTCCGTCTTTAGCGGAATTTCCTTTCTTTTCATAAGAAAGAGATTCTCCTGCTTCACTTACAGCCACCGTATTGTCAGAAGTATGAATAACCCCCTCCTTGACAGTAAGATCTATTTCTTGCCCGTTATCCAGTTTTAATACAGCTTTTTTTCTGCCAGTTTCAGGAAACAGATATTCTGTATAAATATCTGTTGCCAATTTCTTCTTTTCCTCTTTCTCACCGAAAAGCACAATCCAATAAGCCACTGAAATAAATAAAATCAGCACAGAAGCAGCTTTTAGGGAAACAGACACAATCTTCCTAAAACTACGCTGTTTTTTTTCATGTTGTATTTTTTTCCAAGCCGCCACTGAATCTACTTGTTCCAAGAACTCAATACTACGTTTGAATCGATAGTATTTTAAATAGATATCTGTTGTCTTCTTGTATTTTTTTAACTTGGCTTGATAATCATCAAGGGGTTCTTTCCGCTCCATATAAATGCTATTTATATTAAAAGAGTATTTAATCTTTTATATGGGTGACAATAAATGTTTTTTTAGAAGTATTATTCAAAAAAATAAGTCATAACGGTCCAATATAGCCATAATAAGCCATTGAGAACATGGAAAGATTAAAATCTTATAAAATGGAGGAGTAAGCTAAAATGAAATTTCACTATATTGCCCATAGCACCCAAAGAGCATTGCGCTCACGAAGCCGTTTGAGTGCACGAGAAAGATGGGTTTTTACCGTATTAACAGAAATATTTAGCTCCAAAGCCACCTCTTTGTACTTTCTGCTTTCTAAAACAATTTTTTCCACGACAGAACGCTCTTGTTGTGGAAGTAGTTCCAATTCCCGCAAAGCTTTCTGTACAGCTTCTTTCAAATCATCTTCTTCTGTCATCACGTCAATTTCTGGAATATCCATATCGCCCAATTCTTCTAAAGATACTAAATTCTTTTTTCGCAAAACATAATAAGCATTGTTCCGGATGGAATAAAATAAATAGGCTCTCAGATTTAGAATTATTCCACGATACATTCTTTTTTCCCAAAAGGTACAAAAAAAATCTTGTACAATATCTTCCGAAAGGCAAAAGGAATCTGTGATTTGCACGGCATAGGCGCATAACGGTATATAATAGGTGTCAAACATTAATCGGAAAGCTGCTTTAGGACTGGTTTTAAACAGTTCCAATATTAGTTCGTCCTTGGCCTTATAGTCTTTCATATGTATTATCGCTAAATAGAAATTTGAATACCTCTTTTAATTATGAAAATAGAAAAATTGTTGTACTTGTCTAATAAAATGGGACTCAAAGATAGAAACAGATCGTGACTTTTACAAATCATAGTAGATTTTTCATAGTATTAGATTTAAGGTTAACAAAGGTTGGAGTACAGCGGTACTCCTTTTTTTATGTCCGTACCCTTCGTCTCTTCCCTTCTTGAGGGGTCAAAAAAATCTACTATCTCCGCATCAAGCATCGGTAACGGATTCATCCCAGCTAAACAATCTGATTACTTACTTAAGTTTTGGTATTTCTGCAAAGCTTCGAGATAATAATAGTCTGCATAGTTCAGTGGTACGTCTATCTCCGAACCGTGGGGCAGTGAGCCGGTGGAGTGCATCAGTACAAATCCCTGGTTACTTCCTTTTGCTGCCAGATAACTGTTGCTTGAAAGATTTTTCAGAATGGTTTCGGCATAGTCGAAATATTTCTTTCCATCCGGTATGAACGTGCTGAGTTCAAGTAAGGTCGACCCTGATTTGGCTAAAAAATTGAAAAGTGAATTGTCTGGTATTCTCATCTGGGCTATCGAAGGTCTGGGAAGATTTATCAGGAATGGGAAAAAACTCAGTAAGTCCTCCACCCTTGAAAACTTGGAGCAGGCATACAAGGAGGATACGGATACAGTGGTCATGTTCCTGAGTGCCAAGATGTGTGTTCCTGATAATGACAACAAGATAGGTCTGACTCCTCTATTCAACAATTATCGGGAATATTGCAGGGATAATAACCAGAAAACCGAGACCAGGGAAAACTTCAAGATGAAACTGAAAAGCGAGGGTTATGTGGTGGAAGAGGATAACAAGAAAGGTGTGAAGATAGGTATAAACAGTTCTATGATTAGACTTTCCTTACCTTTTGATTAGATTACTTTTCTTTCCCTGCCTCAAAGGGGAAAGAGAGGGGAAATGGGGGAAAAGGAGATGGAAAGTACTATTTTTTATAACTTTTTCAATTCTACTAATCCCAAAATCAGTAAAAAATAGGTTTTAGAGGTTCCGCTTTCCCCTTTCCCCCCTTCTCTCTCTTGAGGACGGGAAGAAAGGAATAAGCTACAGAGTGAATGATAACTAATAATGTAAGCGTCTCCATTTTGGTTTATTGTAAGCGCCTAAGTAAGTACATCTTCTACAGTTCATTTTCCCTCCTTACTTTTGC
>OODF01001277.1_pt1 | contig 11388 bp, 10 predicted proteins | sample 1671431 | NCBI WGS metagenome assembly OODF01 (sample SAMN06348156, study PRJEB24527) | human gut metagenome | biome: human gut; feature: ankylosing spondylitis patient; material: feces | host: Homo sapiens | place: China | collected 2015-10 | reverse complement strand
ATGAACCGGCTGGAAAGCCAGCTGAACTGCGTGCTGTTCATCCGCTCCAACCGGGGTGTGACCCTGACACCGGAAGGCGAGATGCTCTACTCCCGCATCGCTTCGGCGGCGGTGCAGATCCAGGATGCCGAGGAGGAACTGAGCGCCAGTGCCACGCTGGAGCACGGAACCATCAGCATCAGCGCCACCGAGACGGCGCTCAACATTTATCTTTCCAAAAAGCTGCGGGATTTCCATACCGAATATCCCGGCATCCGGCTGCGCATCTCGAACCACTCCACGCCGCAGGCGGTGCAGGCCGTGAAGAACGGTGAGGTGGATTTTGCCATTGTGAGCACCCCGGCGGAGATCGAGTCGGGGTTGAAAATGGTGGAGCTGAAGCCGTTTTACGAGGTGCTGGTGGGTGGCAGGACCTTCACCGCGCTGGCAAGTCAGAGCCTGACCCTGAAGGAGCTGCGCAGCTATCCCCTCATCTCCCTCAGCGACGAGAGCGTGACCCGCAGCTTATACCGGCAGTTCTTCCTGGATCATGGCGCGGTCCTCAAGCCGGATACGGAAGCCGCCACCACCGACCAGATGCTCACGCTGGTCAAAAGCGAGCTGGGGCTTGCCTTTGTGCCGGAACCCATGGCGAGGGATAGCCTGGAGCGGGGCGAGCTGGTGCAGCTCCACCTGCAGGAGATCATCCCGACCCGTTCGATCTGCCTTGTTTACGACCGCCACCGCCCGCTGAACACGGCGGCGCGGAAATTCCAGCAGATGCTGACCAAGGCAGACCCGCCCCGCCCGGCCGCATCGAAGCAGACCGAGAGCATCTCTTTTGTGTCCCAATAAAATGCTGTCAAGATGAGGCCGAGCGCTCACGGCACTGCCCTGGCTTCTGCCGGTTCTTCTAAGGCATAAAATGACCCCGGAGCGTTTGCTGTGATGCATCGCTCCGGGGTTTGTGATGTTATGGGTTACTGGCCGCAGGAGTGCCCGCCGCAGTGATGCTCACCGCAATGGTGGCCCTCGCCGTGGTCGTGGTCGTGGTCGTGGTGGTCGCAATGGGCGTTGGGGTCAAAGCGGAGCTTTCCGGCCAGATAGTCCGCAACTGCCGCGTCTGCCGGGCCGCTGATCCCGCCAAACAGCTGGATGCCTGCCTGTGCAAGGGCGTTCTGTGCCCCGGGGCCGATGCCGCCGCAGAACACCGCATTGGCATTGTGCTGGGCCAGAAAGCCCACCAGTGCACCGTGGCCCTGCCCGTTGGTGGAAACGACCTCGCTGGCCGTCACCTGTCCGTTTTCGACCTCATAGAACTTGAACTCTGCCGTGTGGCCGAAATGCTGGAATACCATACCGTTTTCATAAGGAACTGCGATCTTCATGGGAGTGTCTCCTTTTTTCTTTTCTTTTATTATAACATAACACAGGAGACAATAAAACCCCGGAACACGGGGAGATTTTGCGGAGCTTTCCCTTAATTACAGTTCTCCCGTTTTCAGTTTGTCCAGCACCTCGTTCAGGCTGGTGCATTCCATGGTATACAGGCCGCGCATCTCGTCGTCGGCGGGGAGCAGATCGGGCACCATAACGGTGACAAAGCCCCCGGCGGCACCGGCGCGGACACCGTTGTAGCTGTCCTCCAGCACCAGCGTGTGGGCGGGGACGGTGCCCAGCTTTTCCGCCGCCAGCAGGAAGATCTCCGGGTCGGGCTTGGAATGTTTGACCTGCTGGCCGGATACCAGCGCCTTGAAGTAGTGGGTCAACCCCCAGTTGTTCAGGTTGCCCTCGATGACATGGACCCGGCTGGAGGAGGCCACCGCCATGGGGATGTGGTTGGCATCCAGCCAGGCCAGCAGCTCGTCCAGCCCCGGCTTTTTGGGCACCGGTTTCTGGAACTCCTCATCGGCCACCCGGTGCAGGCTGTCGATGATGGCGTTGGCATCGCAGTCCTCTCCGTAGAACTGCCGCACGATGTTACGGGAAGTTTCGCCCGCCGTGCCGCGTTCAGCCTCGGCAAGGCCTTCCTTGTACTCCAGACCCAGCGCCGCCAGCGCCGGTTCCCAGAAAGTAGCCCACATCCGCTCGGTGTCGAACATCAGACCGTCCATATCAAAAATCACGCCGTTGATCATGGTAGAACTCCTTTTATTATAACCCTCTCCGTCATTGCTTCGCAATGCCACCTCTCCCGAAGGGAGAGGCTGTTCTGCCTCTTGGGAAAGGTTTTCGCAAAACCAAAATCTAAATGCCGCAATGGGCTCCCCCTTTGGGGGAGCTGGCAACGCCATCGGCGTTGACTGAGAGGGCTTATGGTTTCATTCTATCACAATTTGCGACAACTTACAGCCCCCAAACATGAAAGATTTTGCGTTTCCTTGCAAATCCGGCTCATACTACTATAATAGAAAACAACATTCGGCATTTCAGGTGCGGGCGCGTGCCGCGCAAAATCTGCTGTGTGAGATCAGAAAAGAGGGAAATATATCATGTTGGATATCAAGATCACTCGTACCACTTCTCCCAAGGAGAAGCCTCAGGACGAGACCAAGCTGGGCTTCGGCAAGAAATTAACCGACCACATGTTTGTGATGGATTATACCGAGGGCGAGGGCTGGCACGATGCCCGCATCGTCCCCTATGCACCCTTCCCGCTGGACCCGGCCACGGTGGTGTTCCACTATGCGCAGGAGATCTTTGAGGGCATGAAGGCTTACCGCACCGCGGATGACACCATTCAGCTGTTCCGCCCTGATTGCAACGCAAAGCGTTTCCAGGATTCCGCCGACCGTCTGTGCATCCCCAAGATCCCGGAGGAGGATTTTGTGCAGGCTGTTGAGGCTCTGGTGGACGTGGAGCGCGACTGGGTGCCCCATACCGATGGTGCTTCCCTGTACATCCGTCCCTTCATTTTTGCAAACGATGTGGGTCTGGGCGTGCACGCTTCCAAGCACTATATCTTCTGCATCATCTGTGCTCCCTCCGGCGCTTACTACGCCGAGGGCATCAATCCCGTCCGCATCTACGTTGAGGATGAATACATCCGTGCCGCTCCCGGCCTGACCGGCTTCACCAAGTGCGGCGGCAACTACGCTGCTTCCATCAAGGCCGGCGAGCTGGCCGAGGAGCAGGGCTACGCACAGGTGCTGTGGCTGGACGGCGTGGAGAAGAAGTACGTCGAGGAAGTCGGCAGCATGAACATCATGTTCAAGATCGACGGCAAGGTCTACACCGCTGCAACCGTCGGCACCGTTCTGCCCGGCGTTACCCGCCGCAGCTGCATCGAGCTGCTGAAGGATTGGGGCTATGATGTCATCGAGGGCAAGCTGGCCATTGCGGACATCATGCAGGCCGCCCGCGAGGGCAAGCTGGAAGAGGTCTTCGGCACTGGTACCGCCGCAGTCGTCTCCCCTGTCAAGGAGCTGGTCTGGAAGGGCGAGCACGCCTACATTGGCGATGGCAAGATCGGCCCTGTGACCCAGAAGCTGTACGACACCATGACCGGGATGCAGTGGGGCAAGATCCCCGATACCAAGGGCTGGATCGTTCCGGTTGAGAAAAAGTACTGATCCTTCCCGCGCTTCTCTTTGTTCAGAATTTTTGCAAACGCCGCTGGGTGGGAATGCCGCCGGGCGGCGTTTGCCGTATCATGGGTTTTGTCTCCCGATTGCTTTTCCGCCTGCACAGTGCTAGACTATGTGCAGAAAAACAGAAACGAGAGGGAACTGGAATATGGTCAAAAAATGGAGCGTCAGCTATCCTGCGGTGAACGGTGTGGAGCAGCGCCGGGTGTATGTCTACCTGCCCACCATGTACGAAGCCGACCCGGAGCGCCGGTATCCGGTGCTGTATATGTTCGACGGCCAGAATGTGTTCTTTGATGCGGATGCCACCTACGGCAAGAGCTGGGGCGTGGCGGATTATCTGGACTACACCGATACCCCGCTCATCGTGGCGGCAGTGGAGTGCAATGCAGGCCCCAACAACGAGCGCCTTGTGGAGTATTCGCCCTACCGCTTCGATGACCCGACCTATGGCCACTTTGACGGCAAGGGGCAGGCGACCATGAGCTGGTTCATCCACCGGTTCAAGCCCTTCATTGACCACAATTTCCGCACCCTGCCGGACCGGGAGCACACGTTCATCGGCGGCAGTTCCATGGGCGGCCTGATGAGCCTGTATGCTCTGCTGCAGTATAACGATACCTTCAGCCGCGCGGCAGCTCTGTCGCCGTCGATCTGGGTGTCTCCTGAAAAGCTCAGCGGTCTGGTGGGCCGCGCAAAGCTGGAGCCCGGCACGGTGCTCTACATGGACTACGGTTCCCAGGAGATGGGCAGCCACGAGGGAATGCGCAGGGAATTTGCCGAGATGTGCAGCAAAATCATGGTCCGGGGCATCCACCTGACCAGCCGCCTGGTGCCCGGCGGCACCCACAGCGAAGCCAGCTGGGAAAAGCAGCTGCCGTTCGTGTTCCATACTTTGATGTACGAGTTGGACTGAACCTCTCCGTCATCCCTTCGGGATGCCTCCTCGCCTGATAGGAGAGCCAAGTGGAGCGCCGGAGAGGTTTTTTATATAGAGGAGGGAAACTACATGGAAACACAATACTTCAAGGATTACAGCCCCGCACTGGGCCGGGAGATGGAGTGCAAGGTCTACGGCCACGCAGGCCGCCCCATGCTCTTTATTCCCTGTCAGGATGGCCGTTTCTTCGACTTTGAGGACTTCCACATGGCCGGTACGCTGGCTCCGTGGATCGAATCCGGGCAGATCATGGTCATCTCCATCGACACCATCGATCAGGAGACCTGGTCCGACACCAACGGCGACCCCTACTGGCGGATCCGCCGCTATGAGCAGTGGATCCGCTACATTGTGGAGGAAGTTGTGCCCAAGATCCAGTATATCGCCAAGGAGCGCAACGGCTGGGACAGCCTCCCCGGCGTGATCGCCTTTGGCTGCAGCCTTGGCGCGACCCATGCCGTCAACCTCTACCTGCGGTTCCCCTATCTTTTCGATGGTTGTCTGGCTCTCAGCGGCATCTACACCGCAAAATACGGCTTTGGCGATTACATGGACGAGGTGGTCTACCAGAACTCCCCCGTGGATTATATGGCCAACTTCCCCACCGATCACCCCTATATGGACCTCTACCGCAGTAGGAAAGCGGTCATCTGCTGCGGTCAGGGCGCTTGGGAACAGCCCGATACCACCCGGCAGCTCAAGCAGATCTTTGAGCAGAAAGGCATCCCTGTCTGGGTGGATCTGTGGGGCTATGATGTCAAGCACGACTGGGATTGGTGGTATCAGCAGGCCGTATATTATATGCCTTATATTTTGGGTTAAACCTCTCAGTCTCGCTGCCGCTCGCCAGCTCCCCTAGTAGGGGAGCCCTTGGCATGTCGGGCAAGTCTGAGCGTCTGTGATGAAATGGCGGGCCCTGTCTTCTTTGGCAGAGAACGTAAGTGTGAAAAAGGAACGAGCAACAATGAGCAACTTTATCTTTATCTCCCCCAATTTCCCTACCAACTACTGGCAGTTCTGCCGGGAGCTGAAAAACGACGGCATGAACGTGCTGGGCATCGGTGACCAGCCCTATGATGAGCTGAAGCCGGAGCTGAAAGACAGCCTGAACGAATACTACAAGGTGGGCAGTCTGGAGAACTACGACGAAGTCTACCGTGCGGTGGCGTTCTTCGCCTTCAAGTATGGCCGCATCGATTGGCTGGAATCCAACAACGAGTACTGGCTGGAGCGGGATGCGGCCCTGCGCACGGACTTCAACATCAAGTCCGGCTTCCGGACCGAGGATATGCCCCGCATCAAGTACAAGAGCAAGATGAAGGAGTATTACCAGAAGGCCGGCATCGCCACCGCCCGTTACCACATGGTGGATGACTTTGAGGGCTGCAAAAAGTTCACCGAAGAGGTGGGTTACCCGGTGGTGGTCAAGCCGGACAACGGCGTGGGTGCCTCCGATACCCATAAGCTGTCCAGCGATGAGGAACTGAAGCGCTTCCTGCTCTACAAGAGCACCTATCACCCCGACCTCGCCTACATCATGGAGGAGTTCGTCCACGCCGAGGTCAACAGCTACGATGCCATCATTGACGGCAGCGGCAACCCCATCTTTGAGGCGGGCAACGTCAGCCCGGTGTCCATCATGGACATCGTCAACGACAACGATAACTCCATTTACTATATCATCAAGGACCTGCCCGAGGATACCCGCGCCGCCGGACGTGCCGCCGTCAAGAGCTTTGGCGTGAAGAGCCGATTCGTCCACTTTGAGTTCTTCCGCATGACCGAGGATCAGGCCAGCATGGGCAAAAAGGGCCAGCTCGTGGCACTGGAGGTCAATATGCGCCCCTGCGGCGGCTTTACCCCGGATATGATCAACTTTGCCCGCTCCACCAACGTGTACAAGATCTGGGCGGATATGATCGCTTTCGGCGGCACGGATATGCCGGTGGGCGAGCACTACTACTGCCCCTTTGCGGGCCGCCGCGATGGCAAGAACTTTGTGTACAGCCATGAGCAGATCATGCAGAAGTACCAGAAGAATATGCGGATGGTGGACCGCATCCCCGAGGCTCTGTCCGGTGCCATGGGCAACCAGATGTACGTTGCAACCTTCTCCACCCGCGAAGAGATGGAGCAGTTCTACTCCGATGTGCTGGCTGTGAACGACCCTGTCAACGCCAAGGTGCAGAAGGAGCTGGCCGAGGTGCTGGCACTGGGCGAGCCCACCACCACGGCCCTCACCGAAAAGCCGAACCTCTCCCCCGCCGTGAAGCCCACCACGGCTGTGACCAAGACCCCCACCCGCGCCGTTACAAAGACAGCACGGAAGAGAAAGTGACCAGAAGCTAGAGAACAGCCCCGAGACGTTTCACATGGGAACGTGCCGGGGCTGTTGTTATATTGCTAAAAAATGGTCGCCTGTTCCGGGCAAAATGTCAAATATCTTCAGATTGGTTGACAAGATGCCCGGAGGGAGGGTAACATGTGGGTGTGAAGCATATTTTTGAGGTGCTTCGGAACAAAAAACAGGAGACTTGTATTATGAGATGGTACAAAAAAGCCGCCGCCGTTCTGCTGGCGGCAGCAATGGCCGTTTCCATGATGACCGCTTGCGGCACAACGGGCGGCGGCAACGGTGGCAATGGCGGGAATAATGGCAGCAAGCCCGGCACGTCTGAGGGCAGCGGCAACGGTGGCAATGGCGGGAATAATGGTAGCAAGCCCGGCACGTCTGAGGGCGGCGATGAAAAAACCGACAAGCCGGGCGCTTCTGTGATCCCTGCTGATCCGGCAAAAGTTACTTGGGACACTTCTCTGACAAAGAAATGTTATAATGCCGTCAGTGCGGACGACTTTAAAGTCAGCGGTCTTCTTGGAGGGGGTGCTTTTGGGTATGCCACTCAGGGAAAAAAGCAGTTTGTGGTTAATCAGGAAGAACAGAATAGGATGATTGCTTTCTATACCCCAGATGGAGAGAGCCTTTATTTGACGAGTTATAAACTCACAGCTGACACCACTGACACCACTGTGAATAATCTTACTTGGACGAGTATTGAAGAGTACGGGAAAAGTGAGGGCGCGAACGACGAAAAAATCGCAAAAGAAAAACAGGGGATTCTGGAGGAACTGAAGGAAATCAAGAATCTGATCTACATTGCTAACAAGGTTGTTCCGCTTACCTTCTCTGCTGAAAACTATACGGAACATTTCGCTCAGGAGTTCTATCGAGAGAGCATCAAGGCTAATGTGGATGGTGTAGTCTATACATATGAGTTCTACTATGCGGCAAAAGATATGGCGGACGGCAATGGAAAGGTCGTTTATAAAAAGGGCGACATGACCCGCATTCGCCGAGTCAATGGCGGTACATCCACACAGCTGTTTGTTTCTACTCAGCTGTCTCGCTGCGACGCAAAAATGTTCCCCAAGGGCAACTAAAAAACGAGTTAAGGTGTACCTTTGCCCCGGCTGTCCCCCGACAGCCGGGGCTTTTCGTTGTTCCTTTTGGCAAAGTGTGATATACTGTTCCCAAAGAAAGAGAACGAGGTATTGCTGTTATGAAAATTCCTGCAAATGGCTTCACCCATGCCGGCAAGTTCCATGCGGACGACGTATTTGCAACGGCGCTGCTGCAGATCATCCGGCCGGACATCAGGATCACCCGCGGCTTTGTGGTGCCGGACGATTTCGACGGCATCGTGTATGATATCGGCTTTGGCATGTTCGATCACCATCAGGAGCCCCGCGAGTACCGCGCCAACGGCATCCCCTATGCGGCCTTCGGCCTGCTGTGGCGGGTGCTGGGCCCGGGGCTGGTGGGGGAGCGTCAGGCCCGGCTCATCGATGAAAACTTTATCCAGCCCCTTGACCTGAACGACAACACCGGCGAGCAGAACAGCCTGTGCGATGCCATCGGCTTCTTCAACCCGGTGTGGGACTCCAAGGAGGATCAGGACACCTGCTTCTTCAAGGCGGTGGCTGTGGCAAAGCAGATCCTGGAAAACCAGATCGAGAGCGCGAACGCCGTGAACCGCGCCGACGAGAAAGTGCAGCAGGCCTATAAGAATTCCCGGGACGGCATCGTGATCCTGCCCTGCTACCTGCCCTGGAAGAATGGCCTGTACAAGACCGATGCCCTCTTCGTCATCTACCCCAGCCAGCGCGGCGGGTGGAGCGCCCAGTGCGTGACCGACCACAAGACCAAAAAGCCGAAGCTGCCTTTCCCCCAGAGCTGGGCGGGCCAGCCGCAGGAGGTCATTGAGCAGAAGAGCGGCATCGAGGGCATCAGCTTCTGCCACGCCAGCCGGTTCCTCATCACCGCAAAGGATAAGGAGACGGCGCTGGCCGCCTGCCGTCAGGTGCTGAAAAACAACGGGAGACTGTGATATGAGCGGGGAAGCGGAGAAGACGGAGCGGGCCTATGTCTATATGGTGCGCTGCGCAGGCGGCCAGCTCTACACGGGCTGGACAAATGACCCGGCCAGCCGCCTGTACGCCCACAAGAGCGGTAAGGGGGCCAAGTGCACCCGTGCGCTGGGGGCACAGCGGTTCGCGTATCTGGAACGGTGCACAGACAAATCTGCCGCCCTGCGCCGGGAAGCAGCCCTGAAAAAGCTGACCAAGGCGCAGAAGGAGGCCCTGTGCGCCGAATGGGCTGAGAAGAACCTGCCCCGGCTCTCGCTGGCCACCCGGGCCGATGCGGCGGAGATCCTGGACATCTACAACTGGTATGTCCTGCACCATACCGCCACCTTTCAGGTGACGCCCTCTTCCCTGCCGGAGTATGAGGACTGGGTGGAAAGCACCCGTGCGCTGATCCCTCTGCTGCTGGCCCGGGATGGGGACGGTAAGCTGCTGGGCTACGCCTGCGCCCACCGCTACCACCCCCGGGAGGCCTACGACTGGGCTGTGGAGAGCACCATCTACTGTGCCCCCGATGCCCGGGGCTTTGGTGTGGGGGATACCCTCTACCGCGCCCTGCTGGATATTCTGGACGGGATGGGTTACTGGAATGTCTACGCCCTTGTGGCAGACCCCAACCCCGCCAGTGAGCGTATCCATGCCCGCCTGGGCTTCACATGCGTGGGCCGTGAGCCTCACACTGCCTATAAGTTCGGCTGGCTGGGCCTGTCCACCTGGTGGCTGCCCCTGCGCAGGGGCAATGAAAAGCCGGAGCCCACCCACCCGCTGACACAGGAACAGGTGGAGGAGATCCTGGGAAGATACCAGGCATAAAGAAAGCGTCCTTCGGGGCGCTTTTTTGCATTTCATATATACACTTTAACTGCATAAAAATTGAATATAAACGTAAAGCATTGCATAAACATACAAAGTGTAACAAATCCTGCCGCAAATGCGCGGCATGTTTGGCAGTTTTCGGCATTGACGGAAAAGCCGCGCTGTGTATAATAAAAGCATCAACCGCGAATCAAAGACAGAGGATGCGAAGGGAAAGTGCGCATCAGGATACAAAAGTGTATTTTTATTAAAAGGAGCGCGTTTATTATGAAAAAGGAAAACATTAAAAAAGTCGTGCTGGCCTACTCCGGTGGTCTGGATACCTCCATCATCATTCCCTGGCTGAAGGAAAACTACAACAACTGCGAAGTCGTCGCCGTTTCCGGTGACGTGGGCCAGGGCACTGAGCTGGACGGCCTTGAGGAAAAGGCCAAGGCTACCGGCGCTTCCAAGCTGTACGTTCTGGATCTGAAGAAGGACTTTGTGGAGAACTACATCTTCCCCACCCTGAAGTTCGGTGCAAAGTACGAGGACTACCTGCTGGGCACCAGCTTTGCACGCCCCTGCATCGCCAAGGCTCTGGCCGATATCGCCATCAAGGAAGGCGCAGATGCCATCTGCCACGGCTGCACCGGCAAGGGCAACGATCAGGTGCGTTTTGAGCTGACCCTCAAGGCCCTGTGCCCCGATATGGCCATCATTGCTCCCTGGCGTGAGTGGGACATCAAGAGCCGTGACGAGGAGATCGACTACGCCGAGGCTCACCACATCCCCCTGAAGATCAACCGCGAGACCAACTACTCCAAGGACAAGAACCTGTGGCATCTGAGCCACGAGGGTCTGGATCTGGAGAGCCCCGCCAACGAGCCCCAGTACAACCACCCCGGTTTCCTGGAGCTGGGTGTCAGCCCTGAGCAGGCTCCCGACACCCCGACCTATGTGACCATTCACTTTGAAAAGGGCGTTCCCACTGCCGTGGACGGCAAGGAGATGGGCGCTGTGGAGCTGGTGGAGTACCTGAACAAGCTGGGCGGCGAGAACGGCATCGGCCTGCTGGATATCGTGGAGAACCGTCTGGTGGGCATGAAGAGCCGCGGCGTGTACGAGACCCCCGGCGGTGCCATCCTGTACAAGGCCATCAATGTTCTGGAGACCATCACCCTGGACAAGGAGAGCGCACACCTCAAGGAGCAGCTGGCTCAGAAGTATGCCGACATCGTCTACAACGGCCAGTGGTTCACCCCGCTGCGTGAGGCTCTGGATGCTTTTGCCAACAGTCTGGCAAAGACCGTGACCGGCGATGTGAAGCTGAAGCTGTACAAGGGCAACATGATCAACGCCGGTGTCACCTCTCCGTTCACCCTGTACGATGAGCAGACCGCTTCCTTTGGTGAGGACGAGGATTACAATCAGGCAGATGCAGCAGGCTTCATCAACCTGTTCGGCCTGTCCATCAAGGAGCGCGCAAAGCTGTCCAAGAGCTGGCCGAAGATCGAGGACTAAGCGGCTGATCCACCGGGATCACACAAAGCCAATTTTCTCTCCGGTGTGTTTTCTACACTTTCACAACGGAGTTCCAAAACCGGCATAGTTGCCGGCGGCACCGCCGCAGGAGCGTTTTCCCCTGCGGCGGCTTTGCCGTTT
>OODF01001265.1_pt1 | contig 11466 bp, 7 predicted proteins | sample 1671431 | NCBI WGS metagenome assembly OODF01 (sample SAMN06348156, study PRJEB24527) | human gut metagenome | biome: human gut; feature: ankylosing spondylitis patient; material: feces | host: Homo sapiens | place: China | collected 2015-10 | reverse complement strand
ACACCCCATTTCCTAAACAGTATACCATACTGTCTAACAAATGGGGTGCAGTTCATTTTGCTCCGGGCGGGCTTTTTGTTTGCAACTTTCCCATAAAAGATGCAAAAAAGGCTGTGATGTGGTACAATAAAAGATAGATTTTGTCGAAAGAAAGGAACCTTTGGATGCAGCTGTTTGAACTGGTCAGCCCGCGGCTGTTCCGCCCGCTGGCGGGGCCCAACCGGGCGTTTTATGCGGAGCTGCTGCTCCTGCTGTGGGAGGAGTGCCGCCACACGGCGGATTACTCCATCTCCCGGGCAGAAGCGGTGAGCCGGGCCGAGGATTACTTTGCGGCGCTGGCAAAGCCGCTGGCACTGGATGCCGATGACGCGGGCGACGAAGCAGAACAGCCCACCCGGGATCCCCATACCCTTGCGCTGGGCTTTCTGCTCCGTCTGCGCCGCACCGGCTGGCTGGAAGAGCAGCCCGGCAGCTATGAGGAGGAGCCTGCCCTTGCCTTTGTGCCTGAGGTGGCCCCTCTGCTGGAAGCGCTGGAAGAGATCCTGAACCCGCGTGTTGTCACCTACACCGGCAAGCTGTACAAGGCATGGCAGCTGCTGCAGAACATCGGGGAGGAAAAGAGCCCCTATGAGAATGTTCTGCGGGAGGTGGCCTCCGATCTGGAAGCGCTGAACAAGTCCCTGCGGGCGCTGAATGCGTCCATCGGGCATTATATCGACCGACTCACCCGCAACCGCACCCCGCAGGAGGTGCTGGAGCTCTTCGACCAGTACGAGGAAAAGGTGGTGGCCGCCGCTTACCACCGCTTCAAGACCAGCGATAACCTGTTCAACTACCGCGCTTATCTGGAGGAGGAGCTGGACGACTGCGAGGCAAACCATCTGCCCCGGCTGGCACTGGATTACGCCCGGGTGGAGCACTGCGCCCCCGGCGAGGCCACCCCTGCCGTGCGTGCCCTCATCCAGAAGCTGCGGGATTCGCTGGAAGAGATGAGCACCCTGATGCGCCAGATCGACCAGAGCCACATCCGCTACCGCAAGCGGGCCGTGCAGCGGGCACAGTTCCTGCTGCTGAGCGACCGCTCCTCACAGGGCAGTGTCACCGCCCTGCTCCGCCGCTATGCCGAGGAGATCAAAACGCCCGATCAGCTGTTTGCGCCGGATGACGGCCCGGTGGCAAAGCACCTGCACCTCTACCCGGCGGCGGTGTTCGGGGCAAAGCCCCTCTACCCGCCTGCCGCGCCCCGCAGTGAAACGCCGCTGGCCCCGGTGCGGCAGGCCGGGCTGGATGCGGAGCAGCTGCGCAAAGAACAGCAGCTGCTGCTGGATTACGCCCGGATGGCCGTGACCGAGGAAAACGTGGGCCTGCTGGCAAAACAGGCCCTTGCCGCCCGCAGTGCGGTGGCTGCCTCTACGCTGGCGGAGGAATACCCCCGCGATTTTGCCCGCATCATCGGCCTGCATACCTACTCGCAGTCGCCGCGCCGGGCTTACGATATCACCCTTACCGGAAACTGGGTCGAACGGGGCGGCTTCCGGTTTGAAGAGTTTATTCTGACACCCCGCAGGGAGGACGCTGACCATGGCCGAACCGAATAAAATGCTGGAAGAGACCGCAAACTATCTGCTCAACCACTGCTTTGTGCTGGGCGGCGTGGAGGATCAGCGGGCAAAATACCTCTATGTGCAGGATCATCTGCCCGAGGTGCGGGCTGTGTTCGCACCGCTGGGCTATGCGGTAACGCTTTACCCGGCTCCGCTGCAGGCGGCGGCGCTGGTCAACGAGCATGAGGGCAGCCAGGCCCGGCTGCTGAAATACGAGAGCATCCTGCTGCTGGTGCTCCGGCTGCTCTACCTGCAAAAACGGGAGAGCCTTGCCGCCAGCGCCGATCAGGTTCTGGTCACGGTGGAAGAGGTGCAGACGGAGCTGCAGAAGATGAACCTGCCCCGGCGGCTGGACCAGCGCACGCTGGAGGAGCTGATGCGCACCCTGCGCAGGTACAATCTGGCCCGCCCGGTGGGGCGGCTGACCGGTCTAGACAGCCGCATTGAGGTGTTCCCCACCGTGCTGCTGGCCCTGCCGGACGCAGACCTTGCCGATGCCGCCGCCGAGAGCAGCCGCACCAGGGAAGAGCTGGCCCTCTACGAGCGGCCTGACGGGGATGCCAGCGGGGAGGAAGAAGAATGATCGAATTAAAGCGCCTGAAGCTCATCAACTGGCACAACTTTGAAAATGTCACCTTTGATTGTGCCCGTCTGACCTATATGATCGGTGTCAACGCGGTGGGCAAGACCACCATTCTGGATGCCATCCGCTACTGCCTGACCACCAACCGCAACTTCAATGCCCTGGGCAATAAAAAGAGCGGCCGCACCCTGCAGGGCTCTGTCCACGCCAAGCAGCGCGGCGAGAACGCCTACCGCCGCCCGGGCCGCACAGTGGCATATATCGGTGCCGAGTTCTGGGATACCGTCAAGCGGACCAGCTTCGTCATCGCAGTCCGGGTGGAATCCGAGGGCCCCATGCAGGAGCTTCACCCCGGCGACCAGACCTGGTACATCTCTGAGGACGGCATCACGCTGGAAAAGCTGCCCTTCCTTGATCCGCGCACCGGTGCCCCCAGCGCCAAGGAGGACTTCAAACCCGCCGTGGGCCGCCTGTCCTACACCCGCAGCCCCAGCGAGGCCCGGGACCGCATCTGCCGCGCGCTGGGCATTGGCCGCGCCTCCAGCCCGCTGGGCAAAAAGTTCAACGAAGTGTTCCAGATGGGCACCAGCATGGACGAGATCCCCAACTTCCGGGAGTTCCTGTACCAGTACATCCTGCCCCAGCCTGAGCTGGATCTGGAAGCGCTGCAGGGCGACCGGGTGGAGCTGGAAAACCTCCACGCCGTTCTGGCCGAGGCCCAGACCCGTGCCGCCGCGCTGGAACAGATCGTGGCGTATGGCCGGGAAGCTGCTGCCAAAGAAACGGATGCCCTTGTCAACCGGGGCGCGGCCCTGCTGGCCCGCGCCGAAGCGGATGCCGGTGAGGATGCCTCCTGGCAGAGCCATCTGGACGCAGGCCGCCGCCAGCTGGCCGACCTGAACGCAAAATACGAGGCCGCCAAGAACGCCGAAGCCGAAGCCCGCCGGGCCTATCTGGCGGCCCACGGTGCGGCCGGTGACAGCGGCGCGGGCCGGGCGCTGGATGCCCTGACCGAGGAGCTGGCCCGGAAAAAGAGTGCACTGGATGCAGCAGCCCGGACAAGGAACGGTCTGGAAGCAACTGCAGATACCATCACCGGCCTGCTGACCCAGCTGAACCGCAGCGGCTTTGCGGTGGAGAAGGAGCTCTGGCCCCAGCGCCTGACAGCGGAACAGCTCCCCGCCCTGACCGAGGCGCTGGCCCGCATCGAAAAGCCGCTGGAAGAGCAGTATTTTGCTGCCCGGCAGGCTTCGGCGGATCTGGCAAAAGAGCAGGAGGCCCTGCGGGCCGAGCTGAACGCCGTGTCCGGCGGCAAGTGGGTCTACCCCCACGGCGATGCCGCCACCAAAGTGCGGGATGCCGTGAACGCCGAGCTGAAAAGCCGCGGCATGACAGCGGATGCAAAGATCTTCTGTGAGCTGCTGACCGTGGCCGATGAGAGCTGGCAGGACTGTGTGGAAGCCTGCCTGGGTGATCGCCGGTTCGATATCCTTGTGCCGCCTGCCCACTACGCCGCCGCCAAGAGCGCCTTTGTGGCGCTGGGCGACCGGGTGGGGCCCATCAGCCTGCTGGATACCCCGGGCATCCGCAAGGCAGACCGCCATGCAGAGACGGCCCCCGCCGACAGCCTTGCCGCCCAGGTCACCAGCGAGAACCCGCTGGCCGCACAGTATGCGGACACCATCCTGCGCCGCATCGTCTGCTGCGACACCCCCGACACGCTGGAGCATTTCCCCGACAGCGCCACCCGGGACCTGCTGCGCCACCATCCCTTCCGGCTGGAACGCCTGCGCAGGCCCCAGCGCTATATCGGTCTGGATGCCCGCAGGGAGCGTGCCGAAGCGCTGGAAGCACAGCTTGCCGCTCAGGCCGACCGCTGCCGCGAAGCCGCCCAGACCGAAAAGACCCTGAAATCTGCCTACGACCAGTACCAGAACGTCCTGCGGGGCCATGCGCTGGAACAGCTGGCCGAACTCTGGGCCAGCCGGGCCGCGCTGGATGCCGCCCGTGCCGACTACGCCGCGCAGGAGCAGAAGCTGGCCGACTGCCGCGAGAACCCCATGCTGCAGCAGCTCTACCGCGAGGAAGAAGCCCGGGAAGCTGCGTGGGAGAGCGCCCGCAAGGCCGTGGAGCAGGTGGGCGGCGATATCCGCGTCTGCGAAAAGCAGATCGCATCCTGTGAGGCGGAGCAAGGCAAGGCGGTGGAGACCGCCGCACAGAGCCGGGAGGCGGCAGAGGCATTCTTTGCACAGCACCCGCTGCTGGAGCCTCTGGCACAGGAACGCAAAAAGGGCCTGATGACGGGCGGGCGCACGGCCCGTGCCGCCGCACAGACTGCCGAAAAGGCACAGACCAGGCTGGACGATACCCTGGGAGCTTATCTCACTTCCACGCTGGAACCCGCCCAGAGGGATTACAACGGGCACTATGTCTGCGATTATCCGCTGGGTCTGGCCGGGGTGGAGCAGTACCGCGCCCAGCATGACAGTCTTGTCCGGATTGATCTGGAACGCTACGCCGCCCGTCTGGAACAGGCACAGCGGGACTGCAAGGACCGCTTCCGCAAGGATATCCTCTTCCGGATGAAGGATGATATCTTCAACGCCCGCCGCCAGTTCCGGGAGCTGAACAAGGTGATGGAGCAGCTGACCTACGGCGAGGAAGTCTACCGCTTTGAGCTGGAACCCAGCCGTGACCCCCAGCTGGCCGCCTTCTATCAGGTCATTGTGGACAAGGGCAACCAGCAGATGACCGATGGCGACTCGCTGGACAACCTTGCCGCCACCGCCGACCCCGTCTACGAGCGGCAGGTGGACGCGCTGATGGAAAAGATCATGGCTGATGTGGACGAGAACACCCGGGCCCGGCAGGAGGGCCGCACCACCTCCGGTGCCACCCTCTCGGATTATGTGGACTACCGCACCTATCTGGACTATGACATCAAGGTGACCAACACGGTCTCGGGCCAGCAGGCCTATCTTTCCCGCGTCAGCCGCGATTCCTCCGGCGGCGAGAACCAGGCTCCCTTCTATGTGGCCATCTGCGCCAGCCTGCTGCAGATCTACCAGAAGAGCGAGAACAGCATCCGCCTTGTCCTGCTGGACGAGGCCTTCAGCAAGATGACCAGTGACCGCATCCGCCCCATGATGGAGCTGTTCCGCCGCCTGCAGCTGCAGGTGCTGCTTATCTCCACCGTGGAAAAGAGCACGGCCATCCAGCCCTACTGCGACATTACCTATTCCATCGTGCGCCACGGCGATGCCAACGCCATTGCGCCGTTCTACCGGGCCGGCACCCTTGCCGATGCCCCGGAAAAGGAGACTGAATATGAATAACACCCTTGCAAATATCTGGCTCTTTGCCACCCATTGGACCAAGCTGGATGCTTTTGATACCGAGGAAGAGCTCAACGATGAACTGGAGCTGCTCCAGCGCCAGAGCCTGCCCACCAAAGTCCGTCAGGTCACGGACAAGGAAGGCAGGGAACAGTTCCTCCTTTACGTCAAACAGGCCGACCGCGATTATGCCCGCTACTGCACCGGCTGGCGGCCCGGCGGGATGATGTGAGCCACCCCTGCAAAAAGGAGAATCCATGTCAAAACAGAAAATCCAACTTTCGGATCACTTTGATTATTCACGGCTGATCCGGTTTGTATTGCCCTGCATCGGCACCATGCTGTTCACCTCCATTTACGGCATCGTGGACGGCCTGTGCGTCTCAAACTTTGTGGGCAAAACGGCCTTTGCGGCAGTCAACCTCATCATGCCGGTGCCCATGCTGGTGGGTACCGTGGGCTTCATGCTGGGCACCGGCGGCAGCGCCATTGTGGGCATCACGCTGGGCGAGGGCGACAATGCAAAAGCTGACCGCTATTTCAGCCTGTTCATGTCAACGGCGCTGATCGCCGGCATCGTGCTGTCCGTGCTGGGGATGCTGCTGCTCCGGCCGGTGGCCCTGATGCTGGGTGCCGAAGGCGAGATGCTGGACTACGCCCTGCGCTATGGCCGGGTCCTGATGCTCAGCCTGCCCACCTTTATCCTGCAGAATATGTTCCAGAGCTTTTTTGTCACCGCCGAAAAGCCGCATCTGGGCTTTTATTTCACGGTGGGTGCGGGCTGCACCAACATGGTGCTGGACGTGCTGCTGGTGGGCATCCTGCACTGGAGCGTGGAGGGTGCCGCCATTGCCACCATGCTCAGCCAGGTGGTGGGCGGCCTGCTGCCGGTGTTCTACTTCCTCAACCGGAAAAACACCAGCCGCATCCACCTGTGCCGTCCCCGCTTTGAGGGCAAAGTTCTGCTGAATGCCTGCATCAACGGCTCCTCCGAGCTGATGACCAACCTTTCCATGTCGCTGGTGAACATCCTGTACAACTATCAGCTGCTCCGCTTTGCGGGCGAGGATGGCGTGGCCGCCTATGGTGTGATCATGTATGCATCCTTCCTGTTCGTGGCAGTGTTTGTGGGCTACGCCGTGGGCAGTGCGCCCATCGTCAGCTACCACTACGGTGCCAATAACCGCAAGGAGGTCAACAACCTCTACCGCAAGAGCCTGAAGCTCATCGGCGTGGTTGCAGTGGGAATGACCATCGGCTCCATGTTCATCATCCCCCATGTGGCCCGCTTCTTTGTGGGCTATGATGAAAACCTGCTCATTCTGACCACCCGGGCCTTCCGGCTCTATGGCCTGAGCTTCCTCATCATGGGGTTCAACGTCTATGCGTCCTCCTTCTTCACGGCCCTGGGCGACGGTGTGACCAGTGCGCTCATCTCGTTCCTGCGCACCCTGCTGTTCCAGGTGGCGGCGGTTCTGCTGCTGCCACTCCTGCTGGGCATCGATGGCATCTGGCTGGCCGTGACAGCTGCCGAGCTGGCCGCTTTGCTGGTCAGCATCGGCCTGTTCATCACCAGAGACCAGCAGTTCCATTACCGCAAGGCAGAATAACCGCAAACAAAGAAAGGACCCTCGGCGGGTCCTTTCTTTGTTCAGAATGTAAACTCCACGAACTCGCAGTTTTTGATGCCTGCCGCCGCGTACTCCTCGTTGGTCATATCGTAAAAATAGGACTGCACCACCCGGGCAATGCCGTTGTGGGCCACCAGCAGGAAAGTCTTGTCGGTGTCGGCCCGGAGCTCGTCCAGCAGGTTGTAGATGCGCTGGGCCAGCTGCATCATGCTCTCGCCGCCGGAGTAGCGGTCGGCAAAGTGGGTCTTGGAGATGCGGAACTCTTCGCCGTCCCGGGGCGTGCCCTCGTAGCGGCCAAAGCACTGCTCCCGGAGCCGGGGCTCACACCGGGCAGGAATGCCGGTGGCCTCCGCAATGGCCCGGGCGGTGTCGGCAGCGCGGGACAGGGGAGAGTACAGGATCTCATCGATCCGGAGGCCGCTGGCCCGGAGCTTTTCGCCCAGCTCCCGGGCCTGGGCGCGGCCTTTTTCGGTCAGGGGGCTGTCGGTCATGCCGCAGATCTTGTTTTCCACGTTCCACACGGTCTCGCCGTGGCGGGTGAAATAGACCTTGTGCACCGCCTTGGCCAGCCTGTGATCCCGCAGGGTGACGGTGCTGCCCTCGTTGATGTCCAGCCGGGTCAGCTCGGCATCCGGGTAGGGGAGAACCCGCTGCGTGCCGTCGGCAGCCTCCAGCAGGACATCACAGAGCACGGGCTGGCCCTCGGGCAGCTCCTCGCAGCCATAAAGCTGCTCCTCAATGCGCAGAACGCGGTAGTTTTTTTCTTCCATCCTCTTCGACCTCTTTCGGGCAGATTGTTTCTTACATTATAAAACGGCAGCGGGGCCCCGTCAACGCTTGACAGCCCCGTGTGCCGCCTGATAAACTAGGCGCAAGGGATAAAAACGCCAAAAGGAGAGAAAAAGTTGAACATTACAGAACTGCGGTATCTCGTCGCCATCATGGAATGCGGATCTGTGAGTGCGGCGGCAAAGCGGCTGTATGCCGCTCAGCCCAACGTGAGCAAGGCGCTGAAAAATCTGGAAGAAGAATATCATCTCCGCATTTTTGAGCGGTCATCCACCGGCATGATCCCCACGGAGCAGGGGCGGCATTTCATCGAGCAGGCCGAGCGGGTGCTGCGGGAGGTGGACCGGCTGGACCAGAGCGTGCAGGAGGCGCAGGAGCGCTGCGCCGAGCTGCGGGTAATGATCCCCCACGCCACCTATGCCTCCTATGCGGCGGTGGATTATCTGGAGCGGGCAGCATCCATTGAGCGGCTCCACATCCACATCCGGGAGGGCGGCTCCATGGAGGCACTGGATCATGTCCTGCGGCAGGGGTATCATCTGGCTCTGCTGCGGTACGCCGTGGAGGATGACGAGCACTATACCCATTACTGCGCCCGGCGGGGCCTGAAAATGGAACCCATTATGGATTTTGAATACAGTCTGCTGACCAACCGGGACGGCCCGCTGGCCCGGAAGGAGATCCGCGACCTGTCTGAGCTGGACAAGTATATGGAGATCCTCCACGATGATTTCCAGCTGCCCGGCGAGGAGGGCGGCGACGGTGTGCGCTGGCATGTCAACCCGGAACGCCGTATCCACGTGTATGAGCGGTGCAGCCAGTTCTCGATCCTGCAGCGGCTGCCCACGGCCTACATGTGGGCATCGCCCATGCCCCGCAGGGCACTGGAGCAGTACCATCTGGTGCTGAAGAAGTGCCCGGCCCAGCGCCAGCAGATGCGGGATGTGCTGGTCTACCCGGACAAGGGCCGCCTGCGCCCCGAGGAGCAGGCCTTTGTGGATCTGCTCCACAAGGAAGCGGCTTCCACCGTGAAATAAAGGGGCTTTCCGGCTAAGGCACGGCAAAGGTTGCTCCCTTCGGAATCGACAAAAAAACCAATAAATGGATGCAAAACCGGGCGAAAATAAGCGCCCGGTTTTATTTTTGCTGATAAATGGTAAAAAAATAAACGGAAAAGCGGCAAAAATTCTTTGCAGCTATATCGGAAACGATATGGCCCCATGCCGGAAAGATATTTCTCCGCTGGAAAAAAGTGTGCTACCATGAGGCCAGAAAAGAGCCCCGGGTATGCGGCAGAATGGGGCCGCGGCCGGCAGGGGCAAAAAGGAGGTTTCTGGTATGATTAGTTTCCTGCTCTGTCTTGCGATCCTGGTGGGCGGATACTTCGTCTATGGCAAGATCGTGGACAATACCTTCGGCCCGGACGACCGTGAAACGCCTGCTGTGCGCATCAATGACGGCGTGGACTATGTCGTGATGCCCCAGTGGAAGCTGTTCCTCGTCCAGCTGCTGAACATTGCGGGCCTTGGCCCCATCTTTGGTGCCATGCAGGGCGCTCTGTGGGGCCCTGTGGTGTTCCTGTGGATCACTTTCGGCACCATCTTTGCCGGTGGTGTGCATGACTACTTCTCCGGCATGATGAGTGAGCGCAACGACGGTGCTTCCATCGCGGAGATCACCGGCAAATACTTAGGCCCTGTGATGCAGAATGTGATGCGTGTGTTCTCTGTTGTGCTGCTGATCATGGTGGGCACCGTGTTCGCCGTCGGCCCCGCTGGTCTGATCGTTGAGCTGTGCAGCCAGAGCGGTGCATCCGGCGTGATGACTTCGCTGCTGTTCTGGCTGGTCATCATTCTGACCTACTACTTCATCGCGACCTTTATCTCCATCGATGCGGTCATCGGCAAGATCTACCCCGTGTTCGGCATCTGCCTCATCATCATGGCCATCGGTGTCATCTTTGGCATCTTCACCAACCCGGCTTATACCATCCCTGAGATCTGGGATCACTTTGGCAGCATGCACCCGTCGGGTACGCCCATCTGGAGCTTCATGTTCATCACGGTTGCCTGCGGCGCGATCTCCGGCTTCCACTCCACCCAGTCGCCTCTGATGGCCCGCTGCATGAAGAGTGAGAAGCAGGGCCACTTTGTGTTCTACGGTGCCATGGTCTGCGAGGGTGTCATTGCCCTGATCTGGGCCGCTGCCGGCTGCTCTCTGTACGAGGTCACCGATGGCCTGAACACCGGTCTGGCACAGGCACTGGCAATGGGTCAGTCCAAGGCCATCTATGATGTCTGCTCCAAGACCATGGGCGGCGTGGGCATCGCGCTGGCCATGATCGGCGTGGTCGTCTGCCCCATCACCTCCGGCGATACCGCCTTTCGTTCTGCCCGCCTGACCCTGGCCGACTGGTTCAAGATCGATCAGGACAGCTACGGCAACCGCCTGAAGCTCTGCATCCCTGTGCTGGGCGTGGGCGCTTTCCTGGGTATCGGCAACGCGCTGGGCTTCATCAACTACACCGTGATCTGGCGCTACTTCAGCTGGACCAACCAGACACTGGCCATGATCGTTCTGTGGGCCGCTTCCATGTACCTGTTCAAGGAAAAGAAGAACTACTGGATCACTGCAGTGCCTGCTGCCTTTATGAGTGCCGTGTCCGCTACTTACTTCGTGCTGGCTCCCGAGTGCCTGGGCGGCCTGCTGAACCGTAAGACTGCCGAGGGTGCTACCGTCTATAACACCGCAGTTGCTTACCCGGTGGGCATCCTCTTTGCGATCGCTATGCTGGCGCTGTTCATCTATGCAACCAAAAAGCAGACAGTGAAAAAGACTGCATAATTGACATTTCCCCCTCTTCAACCATCCCGATACCCATTCACAACCGCAAAAGCCGCCTGCCGGGCCGTCCGGCAGGCGGTTTTTGCTTGTGCAGAGAAACGACGAATTGCGGCAAAAAGAACAGGAATGCAGACAAGGTGCACAAAAATATGCCAAAAAGTTTGGCAGGGTGCACTGAAAACGAAAAACCACCCGCTGAAACGATTTCGGTAAAGAAGTTTTGCCGAGGATACGTTAAAAAATCTTTGCCGGGATTCCCGGGAACGGCTGACTTATATAGTTTTTGATATAAGGGCCATTCTGGAAGGATATTACCAGATTTATGAAGATTGTGTTAACATAGGGCCAAGGAATGGCCGTGACGGGGCAGAATGGGGCTCCGGGCACGGACGATAAAAGGAGGTTTCTGGTATGATTAGTTTCTTACTCTGTCTGGCGCTCCTGATCATCGGCTACTTTGTCTATGGCAAGATCGTTGACAATACGTTCGGACCGGACGACCGCGAAACTCCTGCTGTGCGCATCAACGATGGCGTTGACTACGTTGTGATGCCCCAGTGGAAGCTGTTCCTCGTTCAGCTGCTGAACATTGCAGGTCTGGGACCCATCTTTGGTGCACTGCAGGGTGCTCTGTGGGGCCCCGTGGTGTTCCTGTGGATCACCTTCGGCACCATCTTTGC
>OODF01001264.1_pt1 | contig 11469 bp, 10 predicted proteins | sample 1671431 | NCBI WGS metagenome assembly OODF01 (sample SAMN06348156, study PRJEB24527) | human gut metagenome | biome: human gut; feature: ankylosing spondylitis patient; material: feces | host: Homo sapiens | place: China | collected 2015-10 | reverse complement strand
GAGAAGTTAAGCCTCGTCACGCCGATGGTACTGCGTAACAGTGGGAGAGTAGGTAGCCGCCGTTTTTTAAGAAGCCCCTTGATTCAGCAACGAATCAAGGGGCTTCTGTTTTTTTATCATTTCTGAAAATGATTGCTATAAATCTTTTTTTTAAGATAATAAATGGCTTTCTTTGGAAACGATATCCTTTCTGACTTGTTCTAATAGTATGATTAAGATTTATAGTTTAAATGATGTGAATGATGATAAACTTAATCAATTTAATGACTATATTTGCGACCAAATTAGGTGAGACTAATAAATAACAACTAAGATATAATGAAAAGTTCTCCGAGATTCATATTGGCTTGTATTCTGCTGATGCTATCTTTTAGCATAAGTGGAAATGCTATGGATTTCTCTACTTGCATATCTAGTTGTGAATCGACTTGTCAGTTCTCTGAATCATCTTCAGACAATACGAATCATCGTTCTTCTGTAGGTGGTCATCATGTGGATTATGATAACACACAGTCTTTATCCATTTCTGATGTAGAATTGGGCTTTAAGCCTGTTTCCGAAACGAATTCTAATTATCGTCTGCGTAGAATCATTGAAATTAATGACTCTTTGAAAGACATTATTAATAAGTTTTTCTTGTTGAGAGAAAACTCACTGGTATTAGATCAAAGTAAATCCTATTATTCGGATAAGGATCCTCATTATTCCATTATCTGTAGCGAGTATTATGTGTTCGCTCTGAGACGTATCCTTATTTAGTATTTATTCCCTTCACTTCAATTAGTAATTTACTTTTCATACCCTGTATGAACTGTGTGGCTTTTTTGTATCTAAAAAGTTACCGGGTCTATAGCGTAGTGTGTCTAATTCTGTTGACATTTTTTTTCTAAATAACTAAAATTAATATCTTAACAAAAAACTTATTATGGAAACTACTAAAAAAACTCATGTCGTAGGTATAAAGAATGCCGGTATCGTTATTATCTGCTGTTTTATTCTGGCAGTATGTATTTATCATTTCCTATTGGGAAATCCGTCAAACTTTATGAACAATGATCCGAACAATCACCCGTTGCCAGGAAACTTTTTGGGTACCATTTACAAAGGTGGTATTATCGTGCCTGTCATTCAGACATTGCTGTTGACTGTACTTGCATTGAGTATCGAACGCTATTTTGCTCTCCGCTCTGCTTTCGGAAAAGGTTCTTTAGCTAAATTCGTTGCTAATATCAAAGCTGCATTGGCTGAGGGGGATATTAAGAAAGCGCAGGAAATCTGTGATAATCAGAGAGGTTCGGTAGCTAATGTGGTTACTTCTACTCTTCGTAAATATGACGAAATGGAGAAGAATACTGCTTTGTCTAAGGAGCAGAAGTTGTTGGCAATCCAGAAAGAGCTGGAAGAGGCTACTGCATTGGAAATGCCTATGATGCAACAGAATCTTCCGATTATTGCCACAATCACTACATTGGGTACATTGATGGGATTGCTCGGTACTGTAATCGGTATGATCCGTTCGTTTGCCGCTTTGTCTGCAGGTGGTGGTGCTGACTCTATGGCTCTGTCACAAGGTATTTCCGAAGCCTTGATTAACACTGCTTTCGGTATCTTGACCGGTGCATTGGCTGTTATTTCCTACAACTATTACACTAACAAAATTGATAAACTGACTTACGGTCTCGACGAAGTCGGATTCTCTATTGTGCAAACTTTTGCCGCTACTCACTAATTCTGCGGACCCTTTAAAATCTATAAATCATGGGTAGAGCGCAAATTAAAAAGAAAAGTACGTTCATAGATATGACCGCTATGAGTGACGTTACTGTATTGCTTCTTACCTTCTTTATGTTGACTTCAACATTCGTGAAGAAAGAACCGGTGCAAGTAAACACTCCGGCTTCCGTATCGGAAATCAAGATTCCGGAGACAAACGTGCTCCAGATTCTGGTAGATCCTAGCGGAAAGATATTTATGAGCCTCGACAAACAGCAGGATATGCAGGCTGTTTTGGAGAGCATGGGTGAAGAGTATGGCATTAAGTTCACTCCGGAACAGCAGAAGCGGTTTACGTTAGCTTCCACTTTCGGAGTGCCTATCAGAAGTATGCAGAGATTCCTCGATCTTCCTGAAGAACAACGGGATAAGATTCTTAAAAACGAAGGAATTCCATGTGATAGTACCGACAACCAGTTTAAGGCATGGGTACGCAATGCGCGTGCAGCCAACGCTGATTTGCGAATAGCTATCAAGGCGGATGCATCTACTCCATACTCGGTGATAAAGAACGTTATGAACTCACTTCAGGATTTGAGAGAGAACCGGTACAACCTGATTACTTCTCTCAAAGGGGAATCTGAAGAATAGAAAGGAGGAAAACAGTATGAGTGCTGAAGTACAAGAGAGCGGCGGAAAAAATGGAAAGAGCAAACAGAAAAAGTTTGCCGTGCGGGTGGATTTCACTCCGATGGTGGATATGAATATGTTGCTGATTACTTTCTTTATGCTTTGTACCACCCTGAGCAAGCCTCAGACGATGGAGATAAGCATGCCGAGTAATGATAAGAGTATAACAGAACAACAGAAGAGTATGGTGAAGGCTTCGCAGGCAATCACATTGCTGCTGGGAGCGGACAATAAGCTCTATTACTACGAGGGTGAACCGAACTATAAGGATTACACTTCGCTGAAAGAGACGAGTTACACTCCGGATGGAATACGTTCCATACTGCTTCAGAAGAATGTGGCTGCCGTGAACAAAGTGAGGGCTTTGAAGCTGCAGAAGCTGGACCTTAAGATTTCAGAAGAGGAATACCGGAAACAGGTTTCCGAAATTAAGAGCGGAAAAGATACGCCGACCGTGATTATCAAGGCGACGGATGACGCTTCTTATAAGAATCTGATTGACGCGCTGGACGAGATGCAGATATGTAATATAGGTAAGTATGTGATTACGGACATTGCCGAAGCAGACGAATTCTTGATGAAGAATTTCGATGAGAAGGGTGCCTTGTCACAGAATCTGGCCGATAAATGATGAACACCTAAAACAGAAAAGTAAAATGGCAAAAATAGATTTGACTTCTTCGGAATGGTGTCAATTGATTTTTGAAGGCAAGAATCAGGCGTATGGTGCCTATAAGATGCGTGCTAATTCGACAAAACGGCATAATCTGGCAATGTTTGCCGTATTGGTCATCGCATTGATCGGGTTTACGATTCCTACGTTGCTCAAGTTGGCAACTCCGAAACAAAAGGAAGTGATGACGGAGGTTACTACTCTGTCGAAATTGGAAGAACCGGAAATCAAGCAGGAAGAGATGAAGCGGGTAGAACCCGTAGCTCCTCCCCCCCCTGCATTGAAGAGTTCTATTAAGTTTACGGCTCCCGTCATCAAGAAGGATGAAGAGGTGCACGAGGATAATGAGATCAAGAGTCAGGAAGAGTTGACTTCTACTAAAGTAGCGATCTCCATTGCCGATGTGAAAGGTAATGATGAAGAGAATGGTGCGGATATCGCTGACTTGAAGCAGGTAGTAACACAGGCTGAGCCGGAACCGGAAAAAGTGTTCGATATGGTAGAACAGATGCCTGCCTTCCCGGGCGGAATGCAGGAATTGATGGTTTATCTGGGAAAAAACATCAAATATCCTACCATTGCACAGGAGAACGGAACACAAGGACGTGTTATCATTCAGTTTGTCGTAGAGCGCGACGGTACTATTTCGGATGTGCGTGTGGCACGTGGTGTAGATCCTTATCTGGATAAGGAAGCCGTACGTGTGGTAAAGAGTATGCCGAAGTGGATTCCGGGCAAGCAGAACGGTAAGGCGGTGCGTGTGAAGTTTACAGTTCCGGTAATGTTCAGATTACAATAAAAAGATGATGAAAAGACAATTTTGGCTGATAGGAATCGTTTTGTTGGCGGCATTAAGTGCTTGCCGTTCTAAATCGAAAGACGGACCGACGGATACGTATTCGTCCGGGGTGATAGCTATTGCGGCGGATGAAAGTTTCGAACCCATTGTGCAGGAAGAAATCGATGTGTTTGAGAGTTTGTATCCTTTGGCCGGAATTGTTCCTCGCTACACTACTGAAGTAGAGGCGATTAATTTACTTCTGAAAGACAGTGTCCGGTTGGCAATCGCAACCCGGACACTGACTGAGGAAGAAATGAATTCGTTTCACAGCCGTAAGTTTTATCCTCGTGAGATTAAGCTGGCTACGGATGGACTGGCACTGATTGTGAACCGGGAGAATCCGGATTCATTGTTGAGTGTGCGCGATTTCCGCCGTATCTTGACGGGAGAAGTGAAAGATTGGAAACAGGTAAATCCGGGTTCCCGTCTGAAAGGTATTCGGGTGGTGTTCGACAATAAGAACTCCAGTACAGTACGCTTTGCGATGGATTCGATCTGCAACGGAAAACCGTTGGCAGAAGGAAATGTGAGTGCTTTGAGGACAAATCAGCAGGTGATAAATTATGTAGCGCAGAATCCTGATGCGATAGGTGTGATAGGTGTGAACTGGCTGGGAAACCGCAGTGATACTACCAATCTCTCTTTCAGGGAGGAAATCAGGGTGATGGCGGTGAGTGCCGAAGATGTGGCGACTCCCGGAAACAGCTATAAACCTTATCAGGCTTATTTGTATTATGGCAATTATCCATTGGCACGGCCGATTTATGCAATTCTGAATGATCCTCGCAACGGGCTGCCTTGGGGATTCACTTCTTTTATGACCTCCGACAAGGGGCAGCGCATCATATTAAAATCCGGACTTGTTCCGGCTACTCAGCCGATACGTGTAGTCCATGTGAATGGCGAATAATAACTAAAATTAGAGACTATCATGAAACGAATACAAATGTTTTTAGCTGGAGCGTTTATAGCAGTTGGGTCGCTCTATGCACAAACTCCTGCCTCAGAATGGAAAGCGGGTGTTGCAAAATTGAAAGAAACTATTCAGGCGAATCCGGCACAAGCGGCCGAAGAGGCTGGACAAATGATAAAAGGCAAGAATAAAAAGAATATAGAGCTGTTGGTGGCTATCGGTGAGGCTTATCTGGAAGCTGGTAAAATACCGGAAGCTCAGCAATATGCGGCTCTTGCCAAAAAAGCAAACGGCAAATCGGCTGATGCGGCCGTATTGGAGGGAGATATTGCCCTCAAACAGAAGAATGCCGGTCTTGCTTCTCAAAAATATGAGGAAGCCATTTACTTTAATCCGCGCTGTGCGGCGGCTTATCTGAAATTTGCAGATATCTATAAGATGGCAAATTCGAGTCTTGCTATCGAAAAGCTGAATCAACTGAAAGCTTTGCAACCGTCTAACACCAGTGTAGACAAGAAGCTGGCCGAGATTTATTATTTGAAGAATGATTTCAGCAAAGCTGCGGATGCTTATTCGCGTTTTGCTATGGGACCGGTAGCTACTGAGGAGGATTTAGTGAAGTATGCGTTTGCTTTATTCTTGAACCATGATTTCGAGAAGTCGCTTGAAGTAGCCAATATGGGACTGCAAAAGAATCCCCGCCATGCTGCGTTCAACCGCCTGGCAATGTATAATTATACTGACTTGAAGCGTTTTGACGAAGCGATGAAAGCTGCGGATATTTTCTTTAATGAAACCGATAAAGCCGATTATTCTTATTTGGATTATATGTATTACGGACATCTGCTGGAAGATTTGAAAAAGTATGATGAAGCTGTGATACAATATGAAAAGGCGGTTCAATTGGATCCCTCCAATACGAACTTATACAAAAACATCTCTGCTGCTTACGAGCGGAAGAATGATTATAAAAAGGCGATCAGTGCTTACCGGAAATATTATGCATCTCTTGATAAGGAAAAACAGACTCCGGACTTACAGTTCCAGTTTGGCAGACTTTATTATGGAGCAGGTACGCAATCTGATTCATTGACAATCACTGTCGAAGAGCGTAAACAGGCTTTGGCGTCTGCCGATTCTGTTTTCCAAGCTATCGCAGTGGCAGCACCGGATAGCTATCTGGGTAATTTCTGGAGGGCGCGTGCCAATTCCGCACTTGACCCCGAGACTACTTTAGGATTGGCTAAACCTTTCTATGAGGAAGTGGCTACTTTATTGGAAAGTAAAAATGATCCTCGTTACAATGCTGCCTTGGTTGAGTGCTACAGCTATCTGGGCTATTATTATTTGTTGGCTATCGAGAATCCGGCATTGAAGGCCGAAGCGAAAGCGAACAAGGAGACGTCTAGGGACTACTGGAGTAAAATTCTGGCTATAGACCCCGCTAATGCTACTGCTAAAAGAGCATTGGATGGCATCAAATAGTGAATAATTTTAGTTGTTTGTCGTGACGGGAGGAGTGGAGAGTGATCTTAGCTCCTCCTTTTTTGCACTTTTTCTATTTATTGCTATTGCAATTTATAATGTCTTTGTCAATGTGAAGCAGTCTATGTCTGGTGCCCAATCGTAGCTGTTGCCGATCCGAATGGTATTGTAACCAGCTTTCAGTTCTACCGGAATTGAGATTTGGCTGTGATTATCGTCCTCTCCCAAAGAGCTGATTTTTGTGATGATACCGTTGACATCTACCTCTATCTGCCGTCCTTTTCCGTGTGAATAGTGGATGGTCATATTATAACGTCCGCCGTCTTCACTATATATTTCGCGCCATTCGGCATAGTTCTCCGGTTTTCCACCAAGAAATCCAACTTTCATTTTGCCGGAGGCTTCTTTGTCATAAGCATACTGGATACCTTTGGTGTTTTTGCCTAAGTCATTGAAAAGAGGCAGGTAGGCCCATTCCGCTTCATACAAGGTCGGTTCCAGGCGTGCCTCACCTTCCATGCGGAGGAACATGGCACTGTGGGCAGGGAGCGTTTGCTCAAAAATACCGGAAAAACTGCCTAAATCACTGTGTCTTACTAAATCACGCACTTTCACATTTCCACCGAATTCCAAAGAAGAGAATGGAACGGAGAACCTACATACGGTGTCGGATGGGTTGTACAATGCTACGGCACGCACATTGCCACGTTTCTGCTCGATATCTTTCACCAATACGTATCCTTCGTTCTCATGTTGTGCTACGTATGCCTGTAATCCCAAAGGATCTTGGTTGAGTGCGATTAATTCCTTATTTTTCAGTAATTCGAGCGAAGAATCCGGCATTTTTTCCAAGTCGCATCCGATGAGTAACGGAGAGCTCATGATACACCATAGGCCGAAATGGGCTTCCTCTTCGGTCGGAGTAAGACCGTTTCCGCCTACTCTGCTATTGTTGCGGAATCCGACCACCATCATATCCATGTCGTTATAATGTCCGTTTCCGGCATAGGCAGACAGGTAGAGGTTCTTCCCGACTACATATTTTAATGAATTCCAATGTGCATTGATATCGCCGCTGATACGCCAGGAAGTTGCTGCGCCTTTGGCCCAAGTGCCGGGGTAAGCCCATCGGCAGATGTTTATGGAAACATTTTTATTCACTTTATCTATGCTGTTGCGGATAGAGGTATATCGTTCTTTCTCATCCAGTCCTAGCACTTCTCCACCGCAATAATCTATTTTGATGAAATCGAAGCCCCAGTCGCCGAAGTATAATTGGGCGTCTTGCGGTTCGTGGCCGTAGATACCAGCTCCTATTCCTATAGAGTCCTTGTTCCAGAGAGAGCCGCACGTTCTAGTCCCTGCATCCGTATAGAGTCCCGCCTTCATTCCCAAACTGTGTATATGGTCTGCCACAGGTTTCATGCCATTAGGGAAACGTTTCTCGTTTGCTTGCATGACTCCGTTTTCATCCCTTTTGCCGAAGTATCCGTCATCTACATTGATGTACTGATAGCCTGCATCTTTCAATCCTTTCTCCACCATGAGGTCGGCCTGATGTTTAATAATGTCTTCGCTGATGTCTACCAGAAAGGCGTTCCACGAACTCCATCCCATAATAGGTGGATTGAACGGTCGTTCGTTCTCTGAAAGAGTGGTTTGGGGCTTTGTACAACTGACGTACAAAAGAGAAGCTACTACTGCTGTAAAGATAAAAGATCTGTTTTTCATGATATAATAGGTTGGTATTTAAAAAACAAAGGGGATAACTTACTGAAAAACAGAAAGTTATCCCTTTGATTGTCGGAATGAGGCGACTCGAACGCCCGACCCCTACGTCCCGAACGTAGTGCGCTACCAACTGCGCTACATTCCGATTGTTTGTGTGGTGCCACCAGGAATCGAACCGGGGACACAAGGATTTTCAGTCCTTTGCTCTACCAACTGAGCTATGACACCTTTCTTGTTTGCGGGTGCAAAGATAAGTATATTTTTTAATACCGCAATAACTTTGGAAGAAATTTTCGCCAATTTCTGATATGGAGAATAATAGTTGTATTTTTTAGATAATATATATCCCGTATCAACTACCTGAATAGCCGATACGGGATTACTTTTTATATACAGAGATATACCTTTACCTTTTACTTAGGTATCTCCTTTTTGGTATTTCCGGTTTCCGGAGATGTATTATTAGGGGTTGCACTTCCGCTTGAAACCTTAGAACTTCCTGACGGAGTAGCATCAGAAGTTGTCGCATTGGAAGTTGCTGTACTGACACTACCGGCAGCTACATTCGCAGTTTGAGGCTGTACTTCCCAATGGAACGGTTCGAAATTGGAATTCGGGTCTACCCAAGACGGTTTCTTTGCTGCATAGATGATGAATGGAGCAACAACGACAATGATAGCACCGATAATCAGTACGGAGAACCATACAGTGTTGCTACCTGTAGAAATCTGGCTGGGCGGGATAAAGCTAAGGATAAAGGCAAGCAATGATCCGCAGAAACCGAGTCCGCCGACGAACCACATCAAACCGTTGCCACTCTTACCGATACGGAACGGGCGGTTCAGTTTTTTCATCTTATAACGAAGTGCGATTGCTCCGGAGAACATCAGCAGATACATGATAAGATAAAGAATCACTGTCAGCTGAGACAGGATCTGGTAGAAACTCTGTACAGAAGGCATTACCACAAACAACAGACTTAATACAGTTACTGCTATACCCTGCACGAACAGAATGTTTTTCTGTACACCCAGTTTGTTTGTTTTCTGGAAGAACGGAGGCATATAACCGGCTTTACCTACGGCAAAGATACCTTTTGACGGACCGGCAACCCATGTCAATACACCTGCCAATACACCGAAGGCAAGGGCGATGGCAATGATCGGTGATAACCAGGAAGCATGGATATACTTGAAGTAGTTGTCAAAACCGACAAGTAAACTCTGAGTCAGGTTAATATCATTTGCGGGGATGATAACACCAAGTGCGAAAGTACCTAGCACAAAGATAAGAACGGTGATAAGCGCACCGATAAATACTGCTTTCGGGTAGTTCTTGGATGGATTATCTACATCTTTCACGTGGATACCGCCCATTTCCATACCGGCATAGAACAAGAAGATACTGGCGGCTAGAACGACATTGTCGAAATTGGTAAAGTCGGGGAAGAAGCTGCTGTCGAAATTCATGTTAGAGTGTCCGCCTGTTGCGAGATAAATGATACCTAGGATAATCAACAATCCGGCCGGAATAATCGTACCGACCAAACCGCCGATTTTAGCCACTTTACCAACCCAGCTCATACCTTTCAGGGAAATGAATGTTGCCAGCCAATAGATGATAAGTACGACGACGAGCGTGTAATACTTGTTGTTTGCCAGTGACATATCATGTACGTCATTCATTCCGATGAAGGCGATGGATACGGCACCGAATGTTAGTACTGTGGGATACCAGATTGTACTTTCAATCCATTGTACCCAAATGGCGAGGAATCCCAGTTTCTTGCCGTAGGCTTCGCCTACCCACCGGAACACACCGCCTTGTTTATCCTGGAACATGGCCGCCAATTCTGCTGCGACGAGCGATGTAGGAATAAGAAAGACAATAGCTGCAAAAAGATAGTAAAAGGCCGAACTCATTCCGTATACGGCCTCGGCCGGTAGTCCACGTAATGATACTACTGCCGTAACGTTCATGATAGCGAGGGTAAACACCCCCAGCTTCACTGCATTTTTAATATTTGCCATAAGTTAAGGTTTTAAGTGAAAAATATTTTAAAGTCAGTGTTATAACAACATTTTGTACGAGATGTTCCCGCAATCTCTTTCAAAGTTCGTTAATTAACATCGTAAGATAAATAGATTGTAATAGAAAAAGGTTACTATCGCGCAATAGTAACCCTTCACTTTTTATCGGGAAAGTCTTTTAATCGACGATCGTGATATGATTCTGACCGAATACATTCAGTCCTAGTTTGTTCATAATGTACTGGATAGCCAACTGTGCTTTTACAGAGTTACCCGATCCATCCAAAGGAGGAGCGAATGCTGCGATACCGAACTGTCCGGGCAACACACCCATCACACCACCTCCTACACCTGTCTTGGCAGGAATACCGGAAGTATACATCCAGTCGCCGGTATGTTCGTAGAAACCTACCGCGGCAATCATGGCTGTGATTTTGGGAGACAAGCTGGCGTCGAACACTTCTTTCTTGGTCACCGGATTCACACCGCCGTTGGCGATTGTTCCGGCAGCGATGGAAAGCTGCAATGCGGTCACTCCCAATGAACATTGACGCGTATAAAGGTCTAGAGACATATCCGGATCATCATAGATACGGTTGTAGTTCTTCAGTAGCCAAGCAATGGAACGGTTGTTGAAGTTAGTATCCGATTCGGACTTATACAATTCGTCTATCAGTTGAGGAGCACTGCCGCACAAGTCGGTTATGTTTCCTACGATGGCGTCCCATTTCTTGACAGAGTCGCCTATTGGTTTCACCATACTGCAAGCGGAGATGGCGCCGGCGTTTACCAATGGAGTAGACGGGTGGTCGTTTTCCAGCAAGATGGCGATGATAGAGTTGAAAGGCAAGCCTGTCGCGTCAGCTCCGATCTTGTCCAATATTTCCTTAGCGCCATATTGACGCAGAGCCAGGATAGCCGTATGTACTTTGGATACGGATTCTATTCCGAAGCGGTAGTCGGTATCCCCCACATGGATGGTCTGTCCGTTGAGCAGGCAGACACTGATTCCAAAGAGATCTTTGTTGACATTGGCCAAGTAAGGGATATAGTCGGCATTCTTGCCTCCCGTATTCGTCTTTACCTGATCGTATGCCTCCTGTACCACTTCTTGCAATTGAGCGAGTGTTACTTTTTTATTCATAGATCTTTTATTTTTTAGCTGTTTTACGACGGCCGCCGTGGTTGAATATTTTAGCTTCTACCGGAAGATTCTTTTCTTGTGCTATGCGGGTAGGAGTAGGATAATCCAATTTTTCCAGTTCTGTGATGGCGTTCTTGATGTCGCCCAGCAACATATCTGCCATATCGCGGCTGAATCCCTGACGGACAACGACGCGCATCACTACATAATCTTCCAGTTTGGAAGGCAATGTATAAGCCGGAACCATCC
>OODF01001246.1_pt1 | contig 11661 bp, 10 predicted proteins | sample 1671431 | NCBI WGS metagenome assembly OODF01 (sample SAMN06348156, study PRJEB24527) | human gut metagenome | biome: human gut; feature: ankylosing spondylitis patient; material: feces | host: Homo sapiens | place: China | collected 2015-10 | reverse complement strand
TAGTCCTGCCCGTCCAATTCCGGATAATTTGGGCAGCTCTCTTGTCTCAATGTCAAAAAGGAGAGGTAGTCCATAAATCCCTCGAACACATAACAGGTATTCCTCGCTTTTCCCGACTGCCTGATGTGGGAGATTTCCTTTGGGGCGATGCAGCCCTTGAAATAGCGGTTGCGGATTTCATATCCACACGAACCATTGGGAAAGGCGATGGCAAAGTACCGCTTGCCGTTGTGAGTGAAACGTGCTTCACTACATTCTCTTTTCGCCAGTTTTATGTTAATTCCTCTACCTTGTAAGTAGGCAAGCAGGGCAGTAGATGACAGCGGAACAATCTCCAACTGTTGGAAGCTCGGCTCGGAAGAGTTTTGCTTTCCAAAAGAGAAAGATACCGGGCGCACGTGCGGTGTCTGCTCTGCTATCCGTTTCAAGATGTAAGGTACATGGTCGGTAGCGTACAGGTGTGCAGCCAGTTCTATGATACCACCACCTTTACCCAAACCGAAGTCATACCATTGTTCACGTTCGGTATTTACCTTGAACGAGGCTTCGGCTTCTTCCCTTAACGGTGATTTATACCACAGATTGACACCTTGTTGCTTGACGGGAGAATATCCTAAACTATGCAGATAATCCGCTATTCTGATTTGCTTGGCTGTCTGTATATCCATAAAATGATTGTTTTAGTAGTTGGTGAATTGGTTTATTTTTCTTTTTGCCCGTACCTTTTTAGGAAGTACGGTCTATAATCACTTCACTAAATTCTCGTATATATAGGATACGGTAATAAAGTGAAGTGATTTAGTCCCATTCCCCAAGCACTTCACTATATTCCTAATATATACACCCCGAGAATAAAGTGAAGTGATTGCAGGGAAATGGGCTAATAGTGGAAGTCAGGCATGAATGTGTATTTTCTGCCTGTCTCCTGCACTATCATCCGTTTGTTGCGGAGCATGGTGATGAGCGATACCGCCTTTTTATGGTTCAACTTTACACCCACTGACATATAGGTCTTGATTAAGGCATCTTCCAGTTCCTTGTAGCCGTATTCCTCTTTCAGCCCGAAAACGGCTTCCAATGCGATACGGTGCTGCTGCTCGGTGATATGCCTGTAAGGGTCGAACTTCTCTTCTTCGGGTCTTCCCGGCTTCTTTGTTTCAGGTTTGTATCCCTCAATGAGTTCGGGAAGGGCTTTGTCGTTGATACGGAATGCGAAAGGCTCAAAGTCCATTGCCCGGATGTGAATGGCTGAAACATGGCTGATGTCACCGTTGCCCTTGTCCTTTTCTACCTGCAATACGGTTTCCGCCTTGTTGTTCAACTCCGTACCAATGTGCCCTCTTGCGTTCTCATCCCCTTTGTTCTGATGCAGTATCGTATGGATATGTATCTGCCTGTCGTCCGTCCACTGCATCAGCTTGGATATGATGCGTGTTGATTCACTGGGGCTGTTGATGTCATACACCATATCCCGTATGCCGTCTATAATTACAAGACCGATTTCGGGTGTATTGTAAATAGCCTGTTCCACAATCCTGATACGCTGCTCAGGCGTGTATTTTCTTAAGGCAAGAAATTCAAGATTCTCATTGTCCCTATCATCTGGCAAACCAGCCATTCGCAAAATGCGCGTCATGACTTTCAGACAATGGTAAGGGCTTTGCTCTGTATCAACATAAAGCACTTTCCGCTTATCTTCAGGCAGTTCAGCCACATACCGCAGCACTGTGCCGTTCTTCAATGCAGCGGCTACGATAGCCGATACATTGAACGTTTTTTTACTTTTGGCTTTGCCGATGGATGCGCTGAAATTACCCAATGTCCCAATGACAGAATCATGTACTTTAAGGATTTCAGGTGCTTTCTCATAACTTTTCGACAGGCTCAAACGTGAGGCTTGCCAAAGGATTATGGCTTCTTCAGCCGATATTTCCTTAGTCTCTTTCATATAGTCCATAGCCATGCCTCCCGTTATTTCCGTCCTCCTGTTTTCTTTCCAGCCAGTTCAAGGGCAAGCTCAACATCCACGATAATCTTACGTCCTATCTGAGTGATTGCCTTGTCAATCTTTCCGCTTTTCTTGATACGGTTGGCGGTGGGTAGGCTGCACCCGAACAGTTTGGCTATGCCCAGTATTCCGTACACATATTTTCTTTCTGTGTCTGTAATGGGCTGTGGCTGCGTTTCCGTTTGACGGGAAGCGTGCTTACTTAGGAATATGAACTCTTCACCTGTCATCTGCCAGACGGGTTTTGATAATAATTCTTGAAGATTTTTCATCGTTCAATCTATTTAGTCGTTTAACAATCAGCCCTGCGCACTGGCTGTTATCTCTGTTCTCGAACGATGCAAAATTAGGTAGGGTTGTAAGTGGTAAGGATGTGGTTGATATAAATGGAATATCTTGTTATTTATCTGAATATCAGATAATAAAAATACCACTCAAAAATTTAATTTGAGTGGTAAAAGTGGTTGTTTCGTAAAATGTCAGGGCATATCACAGATTATCGGAATATACCATCCATTTCTTTGGCAAATTTCCGGTTGCTGTCACTGGGGAAATCGGAAACAGGCTCTTTGTACTTTGACTTGTAGTAGCTTTCCTCAATATCCAATATTTTCAGGATATTCCTCTTCCAATTCTCCCTGTCCTGTTTGGGCAGTTTTTCGCTCATCAGGAATATCAGATAGCAGGTACGTATTTTTTCTCTCGGTCTGATTTGGGGTTTGGTGTCGCTTGGTAGCAGGTTCATGCAGGTATAGAAATCATGTTCGGAAATATTCTCGAACTGTTCTCCCACGCAGGTTACATGAATGAGCGAAAGCAGTTCCATATTGAAATACTCAGTCTGTTTCGTTCCCAGCACTTCTTCCTGTATGTTGGGGGCATTTGGTTCTTGTTCGGCTGGCTCTTCCGGCTCGTTTGTTTCATCAAATACATATTTCGCCAATGTCTCTTTGAGGTGGCAGCCCAGCCGATAGATTTCATTGAAACGGCTTTTTGCATATTGCAGGGCTTTCTCTCTGGTCTGTTTTTGCAGATCGTAGAGTTCGGTCAGCTTGTTTTTTTTCTCCTCGTATTCATCTTTGCACCGTTCATATTCCATTTCCGCACGCTTTTCATCCTCTGCAGTGTGTTCCCGATAACCTATGGAATCGTATCGGTGGTATGCTTCGTTTAGCGGAGCATGGAGCTTGGTCGTCTTGTATTGCTGTTCTTCTATGGCTTCTTTATAGATTTCTGAAACTCGGAAGCAGATATTGTAAACGGTCTGTTCATCCGGCATACATCCTTTCTTGTAATAACTTATGTTTTCGCATACTTCCTTTTTCAGGCTATTCAGAATCAGTGTGTATTGCTCCTGTGGAAGATGAAACACCAGTTCAAGAATGGCTGTTTCAAGAACCGTTACATCATTGTAGTCCAGATAGAACTTGGTAATGAATTTCTGCTTTTCAAAAGAGAAACCTTTATTATCAAACCAGTCTTTATATATTCTGTTCAATTCTCCGTATCGGGGAATCAGCGTTGTAATTACATCTTTCATGGACGCAACTATTTTTGAGTGTTATTGTCTTTGTCAAGGAAAGAGGCCAGTTCTTCTTCCACTTCTTCCACGCTGGGCAACGCTGATTTCAGTTTCTCGGGAATCGCTTTGCTCAATTGGTAATCGCTGATGCCGATGGGCTGGTCATAGCCTGTCAATGCGTATTGTGCCACAACTTCGTCTTTTCCCTTGCATAGCAACAACCCGATAGTCTTGTTGTCATTCTCTCCCCTCAGTTTATCATCCACCACATTGATGTAGAAGTTCAGTTGTCCTGCATACTCCGGTTTGAATGGGGTAGCCTTTAATTCTACCACGATATATGCGTGCAACGGAATGGAATATAGAATCAGGTCGGCAAAGAAATCGCTGTTTCCGACTTGGAAGTGCTTCTGCCGGGCAACGAAGGCAAAACCGTTGCCCATTTCCAACAGGTAGCGGGTAACGTGTTTCACCAGCTGTTCTTCAATATCCCTTTCGTCTGCTTTTTCTTTGGCTCCTGCCAAATCAAAGATGTACGGGTCTTTGAGTAGGTAATTGGCAAGGTCGCTTTGTGGAGCCGGAAGTGTGGTCGTGAAATTGTTTACCTTGTTGTTGCTGATTTGTCGGCTATACAAATCACTGTCAATTTGCATTTTCAATACATTGCTGCTCCATCCTATTTCCACAGACTGCTTCATGTACCAGTAGCTTAGACCTAAAGGTAGCGAACTGTCAAGTATAGTCATTTGGCTTGTCCAGTTTATTTTGGCTATAGGAGAGGTCAAGAAAACTTCTTCTATTTCCCTGATTCCCATCCTGTAAATGGCAGACACGGTTTTTCCCACATCTTCAAATTGCGCAGGAACTTCCTGCGTAATTGCTAATGATTGACAATCAATCGATTGTATTTGCGCAGTAAGTTCCTGCGTAAATTGCTTGTCATTCAGTTTTAATACTTCATTGGTCACACTCTGTATGGTTGGGACAGACAGGCTTGCATCTGTTTCTATGAAACTTTGCAACGCTCTTAAAGGATATGCTTTTGCAAACTGGCACATATAGGTAAGGTTACGTTCCGAATAGCCTTTCTTTTCAGGGTAATGCAGTCGGATAGCCTTTGCCAACTGCTTGATGATTTTGCTTCCCCATCCGTGCAGCTGCTGGTGATAAAGGATGTAATTGCCTATCTTCCAGTAATGGAACAGCATTTGTGCATTGGCTGCAACAATCAGCCTTACTTGTGCCTGTTCTATTTCCGAACCGACCGCTTGTATGAATGTATCAAAATTCGTTTTCTCTATGTTGGATTCCTTGTTGCTCATATTGTGATGATAATTTCTACAAATATAGTCATTGGTAACTATCTATGAAACTGTTTGATACTTTTATAGTTGATTAAACTTGTTCATGGCATTTGCCTTAATATCATCCGCTATGTCAATGTAGGGTTTCATAGCTTTGTAGTCGCTGTGTCCCGTCCATTTCATGACCACCTGTGCCGGGATTCCGAGAGCCAGCGCATTGCAGATGAATGTCCTTCTTCCTGCATGGGTACTGAGCAAAGCGTATTTGGGTGTGACTTCATCAATACGTTCATTTCCCTTGTAGTAGGTTTCCCGTACAGGCTCGTTGATTTCTGCCAGTTCGCCCAGCTCTTTCAGGTAATCGTTCATCTTCTGGTTGCTGATGACGGGCAGAGCCATGTAATTCTCGAAATGGATGTCCTTGTATTTGTCCAGTATGGCTTTGCTGTATTTGTTCAGTTCAATCGTCAGGCTGTCGGCAGTCTTGACTGTGGTTATTTCGATGTGGTCGGACTTCACATCGCTTCTTTTCAGATTGCGAACATCCGAATACCGCAAACTCGTAAAGCAGCAGAACAGGAAAACATCACGCACACGTTCCAGGTATTGCTTATCCTTGGGTATCTGGTAGTCTTTCAGCTTGTTCAGTTCATCCCAAGTCAGGAAGATTACTTTTTTCGAGGTGGTTTTCAGTTTCGGTTTGAACGTATCGTATGCAATGTTCTGATGATGTCCTTTCTTGAAGCTCCAGCGCAGGAACCATTTGAGGAATCCCATTTGCTTGCCGATGGTGCTGTTTCTCATATCCTTGGTGTCACGCAGGAAGTTGACGTATTCGTTCAATCCAAACTCGTTGAAATAGTTGAACGTTGCATCCTCCTTGAACTCTTTGAGGTGGTTCCTCACTGCTGCAAATTTTTCATAGGTGGATGCCGTCCAGTTATTCTGGTTACCGCACTCTTTTACAAACTCATCGAACACCTCCCAAAAGCTGACAGGGGCTTCTTCCGGCTGTTCTTCGCTGGTGTCTTTCATTCTCATGTTGAAAGCTTCCTTCAACTGTTGGGTCGTTGGCATGACCTCCTGCACCTCAAATTCCTTGAAAATATTCTGGATTTCGGCATAGTATTTCAGCAAGTCCGTATTGATTTCGGCTGCACTTTGCTTTAGCTTGTTGGTACATCCGTTCTTTACCCGCTGCTTATCTGCATCCCATTTGGCTACGTCAATCCGGTAGCCCGTTGTAAACTCGATGCGTTGGCTGGCAAAGATGACACGCATACGGATGGGTACGTTCTCTACGATTGGCACACCGTTCTTTTTCCGGCTCTCCAATGCAAAAATGATGTTGCGCTTGATATTCATAATTGGGTGCGTTTGAAATTCTACACCCAAATATACACCCAATTATTGAGATAGCAAAAGACATTTAGAAACATTTACTTTTACTCTATATTGTAATTTACACTTGATTATCAGTCGTTTGCAGTTTTATGATATTCTGTGAAAGTATAAGTTCGAGAGCCTGTCTCTCCGCTGGAAAGAATTGCAAAACAAAGAAAATCCCTGTAAATTAATGCTTTACAGGGATTTTTTTGTTTTTGGTGCATAGCAAAAATAAGCATATCAAAGCATTCTTTCGGTGTACCTGATCGCTTTTAATACTATGTACACCTATTTGGTAATGTAATCATACAGAACAAAATGTAGATATCTAACGTAAGATATACTATCTCTCTTTCTCGATAAAAGTAGTGACAATAAAGTTGTCATAACTATAATAGTTATCGTACATATACTCATATATCTCCATCATTATGGGTTAAGATAGGGATACTGTCAAATGTTATCATGCTTTGCTAATGTCTTTTTTCTCTGTAATAGATGTGAAATGCCTATTGCTAAAAGCAAATAAAAAACAAGAACTTGGTTCGCCAACCATACAAAAATGAAATTATCAATGTTGGGGGGAAGATATGCATCATTAGGCGAATATCTAACCCCATCCCAATATTCTTTTAATTCTTCTATTTTAAAATAGTAGGTGTAAGACCATATGTTAAAACATAATAAAATGATGGTTGAAATTACTCTCAAGGTTATTTTATGCAAAACAATATCCCAAATTACAAATAATAACAGTGCAATTATCAACAAGAATGCTTGTAAAAAAGGAGTGAAATTCATGCCTCCATTTGTATCTACTATACATATAGTCCATCTTAAAATACCTATTATTATTCCAAATAGGAGAAAATAGACCGTATGGTGTATCTTGTTTTTTATGCTCATTTTCCAGAATTGTTGTCAGCTTGGACGTTTGCATACTCTATCCGTATGCAATTCTCACTATTCTTTTCTTCTTTGTATGATGCTCCCTCTCTGTTTCTGAACGTTGTTCATGCAGCCGAAAGTAATATCATATAGCCACAAAGATAAAGAAAGAAATAGAAAAACCGACAGAGTAGTTGGTTCTATTTTATTAAAGTACTTTTAACGGGGATTTATTACTGTCTTATGTTGCCTGCAACCAGCATTTTCAAGCTTTCGGCAGTGAATTGAGGCAGTGCAGGCTTCGTGGCGTGACAGTTTCTTTAGCGGCAATTCATTTTTATTCAACATAGTAAAATGATATTTGTTATATATCTGTTTTAGCTTTGAATACGGGGAATGTTCTCTGTATTTCTGTTTCAAATCCAAACCAATAACCGCATTTTGTATTTTCATCGAGCGGAAGAAAACAAAGTCGCAGATTGCTTTTATATTCTCCATATATCACTTCCCATTTCTCAGGTGGAATCTGATGTTTGGTTTTTACTTTTTCTGCCGGAGTCTTTTTTAAGGACATGCCAGCTTCTATCCAAGCAATGCTTGCTTGGATTTTATATTCAGGATAGGCCAGCTTGCAATATTCATAAAGTATAAGCCCGCGTTTCTCCAAACTCATAGGCTGGTCTATCAGATTTACCTGTATCAGATATTTAAGGAAGTTATGTAGAAAATCTTTGTCATTTAATATTAACTCTCTGGTTAGTGTATGCCAGGCGGGAGTATTGTAGAAAGCATCTAACAGGCGAGACAGCCGGCGAGCGGTTTGCAGTTCTCCAACGCTGATTTCGTTGGTTTCCAAAACTTCGTAAGGAGGAAAGGGGGAATAGCGTATTCCAAGTTCTTCTGCCCGTCGACGCATTTCCGTACCTGGAAGCAATTTGAGTGATTCCAGCTGTATCTCTCCTGCATTGTATCCGGCAAGGGTATATACATCTTCAAATATTTCATAGAGGTGATAGAGGGGAAGTCCGGCAATGAGGTCGGCATGCGTTTCCTTATTCGGGAGCGAGCATAGAAATTTCAGCCCTTTTAAGGCATCGGATAATTTTCCCATACGGTGGCTTTGCTCAAGAACAGGTTCGCGCAAACTTTGAATTCCCGCTTCGAGGTGAAGCAGACCTTGTGGCAATTGTTTCAATTCTTCTTTCAGTTCTTCGGAAAGAAGAGCTGGATGTATCTCTAAATGAAAATGTATATCGGGATATTCTAAAAACAGCTGGAGCAGTTCTTTTGCGCGATGCGTATTGTAGTTGAATGTACGGTCGAGTACACGTATGTTTTTGATACCGTGTTCGTGAATGGTTTGAAGCCGTTGGCGGATGTTTTCAATGGAGAGTGTACGTATAGGTTTTTCGCCGCCGCTGACGCAAAAGGCGCATGTGTTGAAACATCCGCGTGTGGTTTCAAGTTGCACAAACGGTTTGTCCCAATTGAAGAAACAGCTTTTTTCGGGTGGAATGAGTCTGGAAAAGTTTAAGACACGGGCTGTTCCATTGTCTCTGTATTGCTTGTCAGTGTCCAAATAGCATAGTCCGGCAATATCATTCCACAGTTCTGGTTGGTTCCAGCAAGTCAGCCATTGGGGAAAGACTTCCTCGCCTTCTCCTCTGAATACGCAGTCCACAAAAGGGTACTTGCGCAGAAATAACTCATTATTTCCGAGGAACTCCGGACCGCCTAATATGAGACATGCTTTGGGAAGTAATACTTTCAGCCTTGAAGTAATATGTAGCAACTGTTCGTGATTGAAAAGCCAGGTTGTTGCAGCTATGATGTCGGGCTTATGGCGGTAAGCTTCGTCTACAACGGTTCCTACATTCTCATTTATCGTGGCAGATACTATTGCCCATTCAATAGATGGGTCGTTTGCTATCTGTGCATGTAGCGCAGGAAGTGCCAATGAAGAATGAGCGTAGGAACTATTTAGGTCTATCCAAAGAATTTTCATATCTGATTAAGTTTCGTCTTTGCAAAGATAGATGATTTTACTGTTAGGATAAATAAAAAAGTATATATTTGCGAACAGTTAGTAAATCCGAATAGGTTCAAATGCTATGAAAAAATTCCTTTATATCTGTTTCTTATTTTGGGTGAACAGCGTTTTTTTGATGGCTCAGGAAACAAAAGAGAGCGGACAATCTTCACTTTATACGGATCAATATATTACAGATATATATATGAGTGAACCCGACCGTGCCTTGCAGTTACTGGATGAAGCTGAAAAGAAGAAGGTAATGATGCCTGCGCGCATAAACGATTTGCGGAGTATGGTCTATCGTAATAGATATCAGTGCAAATTGGCTTTTCGTTATGCACGGAGAGCTTATGTTCAGGATTCCATTGCTGGTAATAGTCCTGAACATTTGCTTAAGATGACGATTGCATTGGCGGAGTTATCAAGTTTGTTGAGTGAATATGAGGTGAGTAACCGGTATGTTGTTGAAGGCATCAGGCAAGCGAGGGATATGGAGAATAAGCGGGCAGAGGCTAAACTGTTGTTCTGTATGGGAGAAAATAAGCGTTGGCTGTCTTTTAAAAAGGATGCTTACGAAACATTTGATGAAGCTATTCAACTTTTGAGGGATGCTGACGATGCATATGGTTTGCGTATGCTTTCTTATTTCAACGGGGTTAAAATGAGTTTTTTGATAGATGATGGATTAATAGATGATGCGTTGTCCGTTGGGCTATATCGACAGAAACTGTTGGATAAAATGGAAGGCAAGGAAGGAATACAAGCTGCTTATTTGGACTTACAGAAGTCTTATCTGTATTCCAAACTGGCTTATTTGTATTATTGTTCGGGTGATAAGGAGAAAGCAGAGGAATGTTTTATAAAATATAAGTCTACTTTGGCAGCTTCAACTCCTGCCGGGAAATACGATGCTACTCCCTATTTGTTTGTGACAGGCCGGTATAGGGAGGTTTTAGATAATTGTCGCGAGCTGAAAGAAGTTTTTAGGAGAGAGGATACAATTAATTATCAGTATCGTGGCATTTTGTCTAAAGAGATAAAAGCTTATACCGGTTTGAAGGAATATGAAAAGGCAGTGAAGCTAAGTACTGTTTTCATTGCTTTGACTGACAGCATATATCAACGTGAAAAAACAAATGCAGCATTGGAATTAGAAACCTTGTACGATGTTGATGAGAGAGAAGCCCACATTGCAGAACAAGCTTTAAAATTGAAGATACGGACAATTTCTCTGGCTTTTATTTTTTTTATAGTACTGCTGGTCTTGTTTTTTCTTTGGAAGGTTTGGCTGCAGAATCGTAATATCAAAGAAAAGAACAGGGCATTGGTGAAGTATGTAAATGAGGCGCTGTCAGAGCAAAAGAAGAAACAGCAATCGCCAGGTGAAGATGATAAGTCTATTCTGTATAATGATTTGGATACAGAATCTTCCGACATTGATAAAGAGTATGAAATCAATAAACAGGTCTTTCAGAAATTGGATTCTTTGATAAGGAGAGATGAATTGTATCTTTCTGCTGATTTGTCAAGAGAAGATTTAGTCAGAATGGCGCATATGAATAATACCCGTTTTGCTAAGATGATAAAAGAAAATACGGGTACTAATCTGAGTGGTTATATCAATGAGTTACGTTTGAATCATGCTATACATTTGTTGAAGGAACATCCTGAATATACTTTACGTGCTATAGCTGAGGCTTCCGGCATTAATAGTATGCCTACTTTTCATAGTCTGTTCAAGAATAAAACGGGAATGACACCTTCTGAATTTAAAAAGACCCAAATGGATATGAAACAATAAATTATTGTTATACAATATTATAAGACTTTTCTTTATAAACTTTAGGACATTTCTTTATAGCAAGAGCTTTTAAATTAAGATGCTTCATGCAGAAAAGCTTTTCTTTGCAGTATAAAAACATTGCTATGTATATATTCTGTTGGCTGATGCCATATAATATACGCCGAAGTAATGTATGGATATATTTTATGCAATAATAAACAGGAGTTGAATTTGAGTGCTACTGGCGCAGTATGTGAAATGCACGAGAACTATTTTCTACGTTCTTTGACTGATTTGAAGAGCCCGGCTCTTTTGCACAGGGGACTGGTTTGGGGTTATCAATATGCAAGTCTATTGTAAAGAGTGCGGGAATGGAATCATAAGCGTTGGTTCCTAATCGGTGTGGAAAGTCTGTTTTGAGTGATTCTATTCTGCTGTTTGCAACTTATTGAAGGGATACTAAAGAGTATCCTAAGTTCTGTTTATTCTGGGGTCCCGTAGGTCGTTGAGATTTGCGGGACTCTTTTTATGTTGAGCTCAAAAATTAAAGCGGGACATTCAGTAAATGTAGCCATACTCTTTTTGCTAAAACATTGCTAAAACAATTTTCGGACTGACCCTGGCGGTTTTTTCGGGTCAATGTAAAAACCTGAGGGGTAAATTTATAAATTGTTATCTTTGTCTCCAAATTCATAGCTTATGGAGTTAAACGGTTATCGCCTTCTTCTTCCTGAAGGC
>OODF01001241.1_pt1 | contig 11704 bp, 10 predicted proteins | sample 1671431 | NCBI WGS metagenome assembly OODF01 (sample SAMN06348156, study PRJEB24527) | human gut metagenome | biome: human gut; feature: ankylosing spondylitis patient; material: feces | host: Homo sapiens | place: China | collected 2015-10 | reverse complement strand
AGGGCAACGAGAACGTCATCCTCTGCGAGCGCGGCATCCGCACCTTTGAGACCAGCATGCGCAACACCCTCGACCTTGCCGGTGTGGTGATGCTGCACAAGATGACCCACCTGCCCGTTATTGTGGACCCCAGCCATGCCTGCGGCCACGCATGGATGGTGCCGGATCTGGCAAAGGCCGCTGTTGCTGCCGGTGCCGACGGCCTGATGATCGAGGTGCACAACAACCCCGCCAAGGCAAAGTGCGATGGTGCCCAGAGCCTGACCCCCGACCAGTTCGATGAGCTGATGCAGTTCATTGGCAAAGAGGTGGAGTTCTTTGGCAAAAAGCTGAACTGATGATTTGAAAGATCCTCCGCTTCGCTCTGGATATATTCAGCGGAAAGAATATTTTTGATATTGCAAACAAGCCAGACCTGCGGGTCTGGCTTGTTTGCTTTTTCACGGGAGGGTTCGTGGATATAAACTGCATCTTCCGGTTCTGCCCCTTTTCCTGTGAAAAAAACAACCCCGGGGCGCTTGCGGTCACCCCGGGGTTGTTACAAGAATGATCTACTTTTTCAGGAGATCAGGCTCTTTTCCTTGGCCTTATCCCAGACAAGGCAGGTTTGGAGCTTGGTCACATAGCGATAGGGGCGGAACTCGTTTTCCTTCACATCGTCCATCAGACCCTGCTCTTCCATCCAGCTGGCAGCCTGCCGCAGATGAAGGTCGGTGTCATCGATGTCGCTGAAGCTCTTCACCGTCTGCGGTTCCGGGCAGCCGGCCTTTTCCCAGATCAGGGTCGCCAGACCGGCGCGGTTGGAGGGCATGGGGACGCCGGGCATATTCAGCACGCGATAGATGCCGGTTCCGGTTTCGTAAATGCTCCACACGGCTGCACCGGTCAGCGCAACAGCCGCAATGCCGGCCACCACATCGCTGCTGCCGCCGCCGCTCGGGTTGTCGATGTCACCATTTCCACCCTGATACAGCGCTTCGACGGTCACGTTGCAGCCGGGCATCTTAAAGTGTGCGGTCGGATCATCGCCCAGATCCAGCTCTTTGCCATCGTCACGTACGGCGCTCCAGCCGAGGAACTCTGCGCCCTCTGCGCCCTCCGGGAGGTTTGCCGTCACGGTCACGAGGGTGTTTTCCGGCACAACGGTGGCAGTATCCAGCTCCTGCTCCCCGGCACCGAGGTTAGCGGTTGCCTTCGCATTTACAGCGTTGACGGTTTTGCCGTTGGCCGGGGCAAGATAGCGGAACTCCGCGCCGTCGGTCACCTTCTTGTAGCCGATCACATAGCCTTCATTCCGACTGATCAGGTTCAGCTCTTTCTGGTAAGGAGAGTCCTCGTTGTCCGTTGTGATCTGACGGCCCCGCGCAGGGTCATCCACCCGGATCTTTGCCGTACCGACAAAGCTTTTTTTGATGTTGATCTGCTGGTCATTTCCCAGACTAATATCATCAGTATTATTCTCAAAGGTCACAGCCTTCAGGTCGATCTCCGAATCGCCTGCATCGGCCACACGGACACCGGTGACGCTGTTGCGGATGGTGCCGCCGTTCAGCTGCACATCGCCGCTTTCGCCCGAAATGTCAATGGCGGTGCCGATCGGCGCTTCGACCGTGCCGCCATTAAGGCGCAGACCTCCGCGGTTTTTGACAGCAATCCCGGCGTCCGTAGTAAAGCTGCCGCCGTTGATCCGTACCTGACCCCAGTTGTTGTCAATGCAGCTGGCACTCTTAGACTCAAAGGTTCCGTCTGTTGTGATGCCCTTGTCAATGGTCAGGTTTGCAGAGTTGTTGACAAAGCAGCTTTTTGTGCCGGTGGTTTGGAACTTGCCGCCGTTGACGTTCACCGTGCCGTCACTGTTAATGATAACGGCCTCTTCGGAGGTTGCGGTAACATCGTTCAACGTCATGTGGCCACCATTAAAAATCCAGAAATTTGCTCTGTTCTGATTTGTATTGCTGTGGGTATGTGTACCACGGTTAACAACAACCTTTGCACTGCCGCTACTGGTCACAGCATAGCCACTGGTCTCCGTTGTCATATCATTCAGCGTGGTCGTTCCAGCGTACGCCATGACCACATTACGTGTCGCAGTTACATATGTGCCGCCGTTGACTGTTACATTGCCGGAGGATACATCCAAGAAATGAGCATCCGATGGTTTACAGTTTACTTCATGCCCATCGTTTGTAATTGTCACCTCGTCAGCATTCTTCACATTGATAAACATAACCTGCTGTGTGCCGTTATAGGTTATACCGCCTTTAATAGCAATGTTCACAGGCTCTGATGTATCGGTCAGATTAACGGTAATATTACCAGCGTACTTTCCCTCAGGGATCTCGTAATTGCCGCCTTTGGTGATGGTCGTGCCTTCAAACGGGATCGTTGTGGCTGCGGTATCTTCCTGCGCAGTTACGCCATTTTCAGGCGTACCCCCCCAGAGCAAGTGCATTGACCGGAAGGACAGATGTCATCATGCATGCCGCAAGCACTGCACTGATGAACCGCATCTTCTGTTTTTTTATCCTCAAAACCTCTGCTTTCTGTTAAATTTCTGAGACTTATGTCTCGCATTTTTAGTATAGCACCTCTATTTTCTGCATACAATCTTCACCTGCACTGAAATTTGCCTTGTAATTTCTTCTAATTTTTGTTGCCTTTGCTCGAAATTCTCCGAAACTTTTCCCGGTAGTACCGGCCCCCCCCCCGGCATTCCATTTTTTGCGTATTTGTGTTATACTATAGTGTATTTGCAATCCACCCTGAAATGAGGTTTTTTTATGAAAGCACATATCGCACGCAACCAGAACGCCGGTGTCCCGCTGGTTCTGGGCTGGAATCTTTCCTCCGCCGACCGCGGCAAGCTGGAAGGCATGGCTCCTGCTTTTGGCATGAAGCTGCTGCTCGTCTCCCCTGCCGATGCGGGCAAGACCGTGGCCCAGCTGCTGGGCGAGGTGGAGACCAAGGCCGCACGCACGCTGGTGCTGGAACCGGGTGCCTACCCGCCGGCAGTGGTTCTGGCAAACTTCAAGGAGAAGGATGTGGACACCCTGCTGGATCTGATGAAGCAGGCACAGATCACCATTCCGCTCAAGGCCGTTGTGACTCCCTCCAACCGCAATTGGGTGTTCGGCGATCTGCTGGCCCACCTGCAGGAGGAGCACGCCGCCTTTACCGCCGCAAAGGAGAACCACACCGTATGAAGACCCGCGCAAAACGTTTCGTCAGCGCCCTGCTGGCCGGGGTACTCTGCCTGAGCCTGCTGGCAGGCTGTGCCTCCAAAAAGAAAGAGCTTACCCGCTATTCCACCGTTTTTTATGATGTGTTCGATACCGTAACGCAGGTGATCGCCTACTGCGAGAGCGAGGAAGAATTCAACACCCAGATGGATGCCCTGCACGCAGACCTTATTACCTATAACCAGCTGTATGATATCTACAACGATTACCCCGGCGTGACCAACGTCAAGACCATCAACGACAATGCCGGCAGCGCTCCGGTGGAGGTGGACGACCGCATCCTCTCCATGCTGGAGCTGGCCGACCAGATGTACCAGACCACCAACGGCAAGCTGAACATTGCCATGGGCAGCGTGCTGAATATCTGGCACAATTACCGCGAAGCTGCCGAAGCCGCCGAGACGGATGCCGACAACAAGCTGCCCACCATGGAAGAGCTGGAAGCAGCCGCCCAGCACTGTGATATCAACAACGTGATCATCGACGCGGATGCCAAGACCGTTTATCTGGCCGACCCGGAAATGTCGCTGGATGTGGGCAGCGTGGGCAAGGGCTACGCCGTGGAAATGGTGTGTCAGGCTGCCGAGGCCCGCGGCCTGACCAGCGCTCTGGTGAGCGTGGGCGGCAACCTGCGCGCCATTGGTGTAAAACCGGACGGCAGCCAGTGGACCGGCGGCGTGGAAAACCCGTGGAGCTCTTCGGATGTATACACCTCGGATTCCATGCTGGACGGTGCCATCAACATGAGCGATATGGCCCTTGTGACCAGCGGCGACTACCAGCGCTACTACGTGGTGGACGGCAAGCGCTACCACCACCTGATCGACCCGGACACCCTGTTCCCCGCCGCTTACTTTAACGGCGTGACCGTGCTGTGCAGCGACTCCGGCCTTGCCGACTGCCTGACCACCGGCCTGTTCTGCCAGCCGCTGGAGGACGGGATGAAGATCGTGGAAAGTCTGGACGGCGTGGAAGCCATGTGGTGCACACCGGATCAGCAGGTCATCACCTCTTCCGGCTGGGATTCCCATTTGAAAAAATAACCCTTAAAACGGCAAAAGGCCGACGCAGTGCTGCGTCGGCCTTTTGCTGTTTTATCAGATGGTGAACTGCACCACACAGAATGCCGCGTAGATGCACAGCAGCGCAATGCCCTGCGGGCGGCTCAGCCTGCCCTTGAAGAGAGCGGGCAGGGTGAGCAGCAGCATCACGGCAAACATGACCGGGAACTCCAGCACCAGCGATGCATTGTGGCCGAAGAGCAGGGAGTTCTGCGGGATGGTGAAGGGTGCCACCGTGGCGGAAACACCGCTCACCAGCACCAGATTGAACACGTTTGCACCAATGACATTGCCCAGCGAAAGTGCACCGTGGCCCTTTGCCAGCGAGGTGATGGCCGTTACCAGCTCCGGCAGCGAGGTGCCCAGTGCCACGAAGGTGAGCGCGATCACCGACTCCGGCACGCCCAGTGCCTGTGCGATCAGGGTGCCGTTGTCCACCAGCAGGTTGGCACCCACGGCAATGAGCACCGCGCCCACGGCCAGCAGACCCAGCTCCTTGGCAAAGGATGCATTTTCTTCCGGTTCTTCCTCTTCTTCCGGGGCGGGGGCGTTCTTCATGGCCATCACGTTGCAGATGATATACGCTACGAACATGGCCAGAAGGATCAGGCCCACCGGGCGGGAGAAGTAGCCTGTGGTGTAGGCCACACCGGCATAGAAGGCCGCTGCCACAAAGAAGAACAGCACCGGCGTGCGCAGGCTCTTGGGGTCTACCTTCCCCGGCTTTACCGCAATGGTGATGGCCGCAATGAGGGATGCATTGCAGATGATCGAACCGATGGCGTTGCCGTAGGCGATCTCGCCGTGGCCGGTAAAGGCCGAGGTGGTGGAAACCATCACCTCCGGCAGGGTGGTTCCGATGGACACCACGGTGGCACCGATGAGCAGCTCCGGCACATGGAAGCGGCGGGCAATGCCCGTGGCACCATCCACGAACCAGTCACCGCCCTTGATGAGGCACAGCAGGCCCACGATGAACAGCAAAACAGGAATGAGCATAGTTTTCTCCTTTTGTTTTTGGCAGAGCAGCAATAAAAAAGAGACCTTTATTACATCCTGCCCAAAAACGGGAAAGTGTAATAAAAGTCTCAAGCTTCCGGTGACACAGCGGGCATTTCTGCCGGGATGTCGCTGCGCCACAGCGCACCGTTTTTGCAAAACGAGCGCCCTTTACTCCCTTTTATCCGGAAAATATTATACCGGTTTTTGCACCAAAGTGCAAGAGGAGCGTTGAAATTTCATCCGGCCTTGGCTACTTTCTTCGCGTTGGGATAAATACGCTCCATGCGGGCATCGTCAAAATGCGCATCCAGCAGCATATCGATGCTGCTTTTGGGCGCTTCACCGCTGGTGCGGGCATCGTAGCGGGCCAGCGCCAGCGCACTGGTGAGCATGTTCACCGCCATGAACACTGCCAGCAGGACGGTCATCCATGGGCGGACGCGGCTGCGCACCTTCTTCATGCCTCTGAGCACCAGCGGATAGCCGTAGCGCATCCATACCACCGCCGCAATGCCCCAGAAAAAGCAGTACAGCAGGTTGATGCGCCCGCCCAGATTGAACTTGAACTTGCTGTAGTCCCAGAACACGGTGCCGAACAGCAGCTCGGTGACGGCGCTGCATACGTATTCGTACACACCGCCCATGACGGTGCCAAAGGCGAACAGGTAGCGGTCGCTTTTGTCCTTTTCTTGCCGCAGCAGCACTGTAGCCATCACCAGTGCCAGCCCCCACACCACGCTGAACGGCCCCCAGACCAGACTGGAGCGGCTCATCCACACGCCTGCCGTCACGCGGCAGAACACCGTCTCCACCATGTCGCCCAGAAACGCGCCGATCACGAACAGCCACAGCAGATCGGACACGCTGAGGAAGTTCTTTTCCCCCTTCCGGAGCGCAGTCTGCTCCTGCCGGGCCGCAGCCGGGTAAGCATACTGGATGCGTTTTTCAATGTAAAGCGCGATCCTGCGGCGCAGCGTGTCCGACCGCTCCCCCAGTCTCTGGTTGAGCTGCTCCAGCATCGGGTGCCGGGCCGCATACTGCTGCACCAGCACCGCCGAACCGATCTGGTCCAGCACCGCCACCGTCAGCGAGACCCATACTGCCGGGCGCAGCAGCCAGACAGGGATATGCGCGCACAGCTGCAGCAACACATTATTGCCCCACAGCACACTTGCCGTGCCCAGCGCACCCCACAGCAGCGAATACTGCAGGCACACATAGCCGTTCAGATTGAATTTTTTTCCGGAATAGTCCCACCACTTGCGGCGGTGCAGGCGTTCCAGCAGCTTGGCGGTGATCCATTCCATCACCGTTGCCGCCATCATACAGGCAAAGAACAGGTAGACCGGCTCGGTGCGCAGGTCGCCGAAACTCACGGCCAGCAGCACGCCGGTAGTACCGTAGATAAAGCAGAACGGGCCTGCCGCCGCACCGCGGTTGGCAAACCTTCCGCCCCGGATGGTCGCGACTACCGTCTCAGCCACCCAGCCCAAAAAGGAATATACTAGATAAATAACACCCAGAGTATAGAAGTTCAGCGTCATAAGGTTCCTTTCGCTTCCAGTTTTTCTTACTGCATTGATTGTACCCGTTTTGGGCGCTGTGTACAAGAGCCGTGCAGAAATTTTGTCACTCTGCGACGCGGCAGGCTCTCCGGGCATCTCTGAAAAGACGAAGATCCAGCCTGTTGCTTTGTTTTCAGATACATCTTAGAAAAAGGCCCTGCCATCCCGAAGGACAGCAGGGTCCAAAATTACAGCTTGAATTTACAGAGCGGAATCACAGCTGGCTCTTATACAGCTCCACGATCTCTTCCACGCTGGTGTCGCGGGGATTGCCGGGACGGCAGGCATCCGCAAATGCGGACTCGGCGAGGAACTGGATATCCTCTTCCTTCAGGATGCCGTGCAGATTTGTGGGGATGCCCACGTCTGCGCTCAGCTGCTTGACGGCGGCGATGGTGGCGTCAGCGGCTTCCACATCGTTCATCTCATCGATGCCCACAACGCCCATGGCCTTGCCCACGGCGCGGTAGCGCTCACCGGCGACGGACTTGTTGTACTCCAGACCCACCGGCAGCAGGATGGCGCAGGCCACACCGTGCGGGGTGTCGTACAGAGCGGACAGGCCGTGTGCCATGGAGTGGACGATGCCCAGACCCACGTTGGAGAAGCCCATGCCGGCGATGTACTGGCCCAGAGCCATGCCCTCGCGGCCTTCCGGGGTGTTCTGCACTGCGCCGCGCAGGCTCTGGCTGATGAGCTTGATGGCTTCCAGATGGAACATATCGGAGATGACGCAGTGACCCTTGGTAATGTAGCCCTCGATGGCGTGGGTCAGAGCGTCCATGCCGGTGGCGGCGGTCAGGCCCTTGGGCATGGAGGACATCATATCGGGATCGACCACAGCGATCTCGGGGATATCGTTGGTGTCCACGCAGACGAACTTGCGCTTCTTCTCCACATCGGTGATGACGTAGTTGATGGTGACCTCGGCAGCAGTACCGGCGGTGGTGGGCACTGCGATGGTGAACACCGCGTGCTTCTTGGTGGGGGCAACGCCTTCCAGAGAGCAGACGTCCGCAAACTCGGGGTTATTGATGATGATGCCGATGGCCTTTGCGGTATCCATGGAGGAGCCGCCGCCGATGGTCACAATGCAGTCAGCCTCAGCAGCCTTGAAAGCGGCCACGCCGTCCTGCACGTTGGCGATGGTGGGGTTGGGCTTGATCTCACTGTAAACAGCATAGGCAAAGTTTGCAGCATCCAGCAGATCGGTGACCTTCTTGGTGACGCCGAACTTGATCAGGTCGGGATCGGAGCAGACGAATGCCTTCTTGTAGCCGCGGGCGGTCAGTTCGGGAACGATGTTCTCAATGGCACCGTGGCCATGGTAGGAGATGGTATTCAGAACGATGCGGTCAGCCATAGTTATTTTTCCTCCAAATCTCTTTTCCGCCGCTTTCCGGGCGGAGCTCTCTGTTTTTCAGCATAGCACATTGTCAAAAGCTTTGCAATGTGAAATTGTTTGAATTTATTGTAATTTTTTATCAATGTGCAGTGTTTTATGGGCATTTTTCCAATTTCCCACAGTTTTATGGTGTTTTTTCTTTTTCCCCTTGACAAACAGAGCAAATCGTGTATTATTGTATCAAGCGCTTAATACAGCAAGACAAGGAGATGATACCATGGGCGAACAGTTTGATGCCAGCCGCCCGATCTATGCCCAGCTTGTGGAACGGCTCAAGGCCCGGATCCTGGCCGGCACCTACCCGCCGGGCGGGCATCTGGATTCGGTACGGGATCTGGCCGCAGCCGCCGGGGTGAACCCAAACACGATGCAGCGGGCCCTTGCCCAGCTGGAGACGGAAGGGCTGGTGCGCACCGAACGCACCGCAGGCCGCTATGTTACGGAGGATACTGCATTGATCGAACAGCTTCGCGCCGACACCGCCCGGACGCTGGCGTCGGATTTTCTGGAAAAGATGCGCGGCATCGGCTACAGTCCCGCACAGGCAGCCGCGCTTTTGGAGCACTGGGACGCAAAGGAGGATCGCAATGAATGAGCTTTTGAGCTGTGAAGCACTGACCAAGTGCTACCAGAAGGATAAGACCGCACTGGAAAATGTAGACCTGCACATCGGCTTTGGCCGCATCGTGGGGCTGCTTGGCCCCAACGGCAGCGGCAAGACCACCCTCATCAAGCTGGCGAACGGTCTGCTGCAGCCCAGTGCAGGCAGCATCCGGATCGCCGGCATGACCCCCGGGCCGGACACCAAAGCCATCGTGTCCTATCTGCCGGACGCCGACTGGCTACCGGACTGGATGCGTGTGGAGCAGCTGGTGGAAATGTTCCGCGAATTCTATGCCGATTTTGACCCCGCCAAGGCGAACGAAATGCTGGCCCGGCTGGAACTGGAACCGAAGGCACGGCTCAAGACCCTCTCCAAGGGCAGCAAGGAAAAGGTGCAGCTGATCCTGGCCATGAGCCGCGCCGCAAAGCTCTACCTGCTGGATGAGCCCATTGGCGGCGTGGACCCTGCCGCCCGGGACTATATCCTGAGCACCATCCTGAACAACTACAGCCGGGATGCGACCGTCATTCTATCCACCCACCTCATCGGCGATATCGAGCCCATTCTGGACGAAGCCGTCTTTTTGAAGGATGGCCGGGTGTTCGCCCACCGCAATGCCGAAGAGCTGCGCGAGACCGAGGGCATGAGCGTGGATGCATATTTCCGGGAGGTATTCAAATGCTGAAACAACTGTTAAAATATGAATTCAAGGCCACCGGCCGCACCTACGGCGGGCTGTATCTGGCCCTTGTTGCGCTGGCAGTGCTGAGCGGCTTTTCCCTGCGCAGCTCTTCCAAGGACGACTTTGCATCTCTGCTGCTGTTCGCCTACATGGTCGTAGCCGTTGCGGTGGCAGTGGTGTCCGTGATGACCATTGTGACCCGCTTCACCCGCAATCTGCTGGGCCGCGAAGGCTACCTGATGCACACCCTGCCGGTGACGGAAAGCCAGCTCATCCTTTCCAAGCTGATCTCCAGCGTGGTTTGGATGCTTTGCAGCAGCATCGTGGGTATTTTTTCCTTTGCGGTGATGCTGCTGGCTCTGTCTCTGAACAGCGCGGCCCTGCAGCAGCTGCCGGAGCTGTGGCAGAAAGTGGTAGAGATCTTCCGAGAGATCTTCCGCATGACCGGCAGCTCCGGGTGGCTCTGGCTGGCCTTTGAAACGCTGAACGGGCTGGTGGCACTGGTGTCCAGCATCCTGTGCATCTATGCCGCATGCATGATCGGCCACCAGTTCAAAAAGCACATGGTCCCGGCCGGTATTCTGGCATTTTTCCTGCTGTCCTTCCTGCAGAACTGGCTGAGCTCCGGTGTCAGCAGTGCCGACATGCTGCAGGCTGTTTCCGATCCCACCCTTGGCGGTGTAGATGTTTCCATTGCTGCGCCCAGTGCGTTCACCACCCTGTTCGGGCTGGCGGTCAGCATTGCCTTTGCCGCAGGATACTTTCTGCTGACCCGCTGGCTGATGGAGCATAAGCTGGATCTGGAATGATCTTAATGTCCTCCGCTTTCGCTCTGGGCATTTTCAGCGAAACTACTTCTTAATTGCAATTTGTAAAAGGCCGAACCATAAACTTCATCTGATACAAAAAACATCTGCAAGCTGCCCCATTCCGGGCAAAGTTTGCAGATGTTTTTCTTGTTATAAAGTGTTCAGCACTCGTCGTACTGCTTTTTCAGGTAGTTCAGGCATTCCACCGCGTTTTCCGGGGTGGTATTCTCCAGCGTTGCAAAGATATAGGGCTTTTCCTGCTTTGCAAAGCGCAGGATGGTGCGGTAGTCCTCCATGCCTCCCTGCCCTGCACCCGTAGCAGCCAGCTGGCCGCCTGCATCCTTGCGCAGGAAATCCTTGAAGTGGATCATGGCGATGTCCTTGCCCAGAAGCTCGATGGCCTCGGCGAACACTTCCTCGCGGCGGTCCACATTTTCCATGTTCAGCAGGTTGACGGGGTCGAACAGGATCTGCAGGTTCGGGCTGCCGATCTCGTCCAGCACGGTGCGGGCGCGTCTGGCATCGTACACGATGTGCTTGACCACCGGCTCAATGGCAATGGTCACGCCGTACTGCTCGGCGCAGCGCACCACCGGCTTGAAGTTCCGGATAAAAGTAGCAAGGGCTTCGTCGCTGCGGCACTCCGGACAGAATTTGTACTCCGCGTTGGGCGCACCGGTCTCGGTGCCCACCATGCCGCAGCCCAGCAGGCTTGCAAAGCGGATGTGCGCATAGTATTTTTCCTGAATGGCGTGCAGGGTATCCGCATCCGGGTGGGCAAGGTTCAGGTAGTTGCCCAGCACGGCAATGTCGATGCCGTTTTTCTCAAACAGATGCCGCAGATACAGCGCATAGCCGGGGGTCAGGGCGCTGGGGGTGCAGGGCAGCTCCTTGAAGGATTTGCTCAGAGCCACATGGGCGCAGGTAAAGCCTTTCTGGCGCACCAGCGGCAGCACCTGTTCAACGGGCAGCTTTTCCGCGTCATGCAGACGCAAGCCGAATTGGATCATGGAAAACCTCCTCCTTTCCCGCACAACACGCGGGGTTGCATTGACCTTATTATACACGAAAGCTGCGTTCCATGGAACAGCCTGAAACAAAAAAGAGCATCACTTTGCACCCTCAATGGATACAAATGATGCTCTTTTTTCAGATCTGGTCCTGGCAGATGCGGCTCATTCTCAGCGCCGGTACTTTGCAGCGGCCTGCAGGCGCTGCATCGCACGGTCGAGCGCGATCTTGCTCTGATAATATTCATGCATGCTCTGCTGATGCTGCAAACGCTCCTCGGCACGGATGCGGGCAGCCTCGGCACGGTTCTTGTCGATATCCTCCGG
>OODF01001228.1_pt1 | contig 11787 bp, 10 predicted proteins | sample 1671431 | NCBI WGS metagenome assembly OODF01 (sample SAMN06348156, study PRJEB24527) | human gut metagenome | biome: human gut; feature: ankylosing spondylitis patient; material: feces | host: Homo sapiens | place: China | collected 2015-10 | reverse complement strand
AGATGCTGGTGTTTTTCTGGAAACTGATTCCCGGATGGCTATGGGTGAGGCTGCCTGTGCGGAACCAATAAAGCACTTAGCTCCCAAGCTGAGGCATTGCCTGACTAACCTTATTCGAACTAAATTCATATTTTTACCTGAACGTCTTTTCATTATCTCAAACTTATCACTACTTTTGTAATTGGATTTTAGGATTATTTTTCATAATAAAATGTCGAATTGTTCTTAAGAAGAACCAGCAACTAAGACATCATTAAAAGAACAAACATTAAACATCAAACAAATATAAGATTCTATCTGACACCAAGCATTCAATTATCAAATCGCTAAAATCCGAACAGAGAAAAGATAAAAATTATGATACGAGATATTATAAATCAAAATGAAGAAGCGCAACCTACTGACAGAACGTTAGGATTGCTACACCGGGACTTTCCGCAATGTTTCAATGCAGAAGGCAAATTTGATATAGCTGCTTTTCGTGAGCTACTAACTGACAAAGTAGACCTTATAAAGGAAGGTAGCGGCTTTAACTTTCTTGGCAAGAACTATGCCAGTCTGTTGGCCTCGATGGATACGACTACCGTATTAGTGCCCGATCTGGAACATAACAGCAAGCCGGAGAATATAAATAGTCAGAATGTGTATATCAGCGGCGACAATCTTGACGCGCTGAAGCATCTGGTAAAGTCGTATGCCGGTAGAGTGAAATGCATTTATATAGATCCACCCTATAATACAGGTACTGACGGATTTGTATATAATGACAAATTCAACTTTACAGTGGAAGAATTGCAAGAGAAATTGAGCATCGGTGAGGAACAAGCAAACCGTATTCTTGCAATGACAACCCGTGGTGCTGCTTCGCACTCAGCATGGCTTACCTTCATGATGCCCCGTCTGCAATACGCTAAAGACTTGCTCTCTGACGATGGAGTGATTTTTATCTCTATCGACGATAATGAGCAGGCTAACTTGAAGTTGCTGTGCGACCATGTGTTTGGAGAGGAAAATTTTGTGGCTCTATTCCCATGGCGGAAAAGAACGGCAAAGTCAGATGTTCCATTCGGAGTATCAAAAGATTACGAATGGATAGTATCATACGCCAGAACAGATTCTTTTTTGGCTGGTATCGATGGAAAGGGAAGAAAATATTACGAAACAGAAGATTTTCCCGGACAACCTTGGAGAGTGCATGATTTGACAAAGCAGACTACTGCATCGGAACGCCCCAACAGTTTTTTCACAATAAGGAACCCTCAAAACGGTAAAGAATATCCAGCAAACCCGAAACGTACTTGGTGCATTACACAGGACACATTTGATTCTTATTATGCACAAAAAAGAATCGTATTCCCCGGTGATTACGATTTCCTAAAAATAGATAAGCCCGTGCTCCGCTATTGGAAAGACAATGATATGCAAAAGGCTGGTGACCGCTTCGGACAATATGCCGTCAGCACTCATCTTCCATCCCATATCGGCATGAGCCAAGACGGAACAAAGGATTTAGACGAGCTTTTCAATGCCAAGATTTTCAGTTTTCCAAAACCTGTAAGTCTCATAAAACACCTTATAGATGGAGCTGTAGAAAAGGACAAAGATGAACCGATCATCATACTCGACTTTTTCTCCGGCTCGGGCACCACCGCACAAGCCGTAATGGAACTAAACAGTGTGGAAGATGGTTATAACTTACAGTACATCCTTGTACAATTGCCCGAAAAAATAAAACCAAACACAGAGGCATACAAAGAGAAGTATAAGACTATCGACCAAATCGGCCAAGAGCGTATCCGCCGTGCAGCAGCCAAGATAAAGTCGGAAAACCATGCCGATATAGATTATGGCTTCAAGCACTACACACTCCAGGAGCCGGACGAAAACACGCTTGACCGCATGGAAAAGTTTGTTCCGACTGATGCTTTTGGCAATGATTTAGTGAAAGCTTTCGGTAAAGAAACGGTTCTTGCCACATACGCCGTGCGCGACGGTTACGGACTGACACCGAAAATAGAACCGGTAAAGTTTGGCAACTATACAGCTTGGCTCTGCGGCAAACATCTCTATATGATAGACCAAGGGTTTGATATACTGGGAGATGATTTGACAGAGCTGGTTGATAAATACAACAAAGACCATTCGTTCACAGCCGATACCGTCGTTATCTTCGGTTATAGTTTTAACTTCGGCCAGACGGACGCCATAAAGAAAAATTTGGGTGCCATCACCGACCGCAGCCGCATAAATATAGATATTCGCTACTAAAACCACCTGCAAATTATGGAACTGAAATTAGAAAGCGGATTGCCGCACCAGGAGTATGCGGTAGAAGCCATCAGCGAGGTGTTCAAGCAGGTGGAGATAAATCAACAGGTGGCACATTACTCAAACCCTGTTATAGACCTTCGTTCAAACCGTTTTATTGGAAATATATACCGCATACAGCAAAGGGAGCGGCAGAATGTGGCGGAAAAATACAGAAACGAGCAGCCGGTGGGCAACACCTTGTGTCTGGACATCAAGATGGAAACAGGCACAGGCAAGACATACGTATATACACACACCATCTTTGAACTGCACAAACGTTATGGCATAAACAAGTTCATCATTGCCGTTCCAAGCATTGCCATCAAAGCCGGCACAAGCACTTTTCTGAACGAAACGTATGTCAAAGCACATTTTAAAAACACGTTGGGCTATGATGCGGAGATAAACGTGGGTGTGCTGGAAGCTGTGAAAAAACAGAAGAAAGGCAGGAAATATTTTCCTACCGCAGTGCGTGCCTTCGTGGAAGGATCAAGACTGAACAGAAACAAGATATATGTGCTGATAGTGAACAGTGCTTTGCTCACTACCGGCAAGATGCTCACACGCAATGACTATGATGTGACTATCGAAGGATACGACCGGCCGTTTGACGCACTGCGTTCCACACGTCCATTCGTAATCATTGACGAGCCTCACACTTTCTCGCGTGACCAGAAGGCATATAAAGCCATCATCAGCGAACTGACTCCGCAATGCATCATCCGCTTTGGTGCAACCTTCCCGATGACTACCATAGGCAAAGGGAAAAAGAAAACAACAGTACGCGATTATGAGCATCTGCTCTATGACCTTAATGCACAACGTTCATTCTCTTCGGGACTCATCAAAGGGGTAATGAAAGAGCACTTTGAACCCACTTCAACCATCAACGAGAAGGTAAAGATATTGGATATCAATGACAAAAAAGCGACTTTCCAACATATCACTCAAACCTCCAAGGCCAGTCATGTATTGAGTGTCGGAGATTCGTTGTCAATCCTAAGTCCCGAACTCACGGGGCTCACCATTACAGGTATCACAAAAGATTTGGTTATACTCAGCAACGGCATGGAGAAGCACAAAAAAGACGAGTTTGATGTGGACATATACACATCGTCCTATCAGGAAAGCATGCTCCGCCTTGCCATACAACGTCATTTTGAAACAGAACGTGACAATTTCCATAGAGAAAAAGGCAGAATTAAGACACTGGCTTTATTCTTTATAGACGACATACTCTCTTTCCGCGGAGATGATGAGGGCAACAATGCCTGGCTGAGAGATTTGTTCGACAGGCTGCTTGAAGCACAATTGAAAACAGAACTTCAAAAAGAAAATTCGCCCGGATATGCAACATACTTGCGTGCAAGCCTCAATGATCTTGCCGCTTGCAGGGCCGGCTACTTCGCACAAGACAACAGTGACCCGGACGATGCAGTGAAGAAGGAAGTGGATGACATATTGTACAACAAAACTGAACTGTTGTCGTTCGTAAACAAGAAAGGACAACCCAATACACGCCGTTTCCTCTTCTCGAAGTGGACATTAAAAGAAGGCTGGGATAACCCGAATGTATTTACAATAGCCAAATTGCGCAGCAGTGGCAGCGAAAACAGCAAACTACAGGAAGTGGGACGAGGATTGCGCCTGCCTGTGGATGAATATGGCAACCGGGTAAAAGACGAATCGTTCTACCTGAACTACATCGTAGACTTTACTGAACGCGACTTTGCAGACCGTTTGGTGATGGAGATAAATGAGGATATACAGACGGGTAGTATCACACACATATCCCTTGAAGATATGCGAAGAGTTGCAGCACTGCGTGGAACGGGAGAAATGGATCTGTTCATGGAATTGTATCAGAAAAAATATGTTCTTGACTTGGATCGCACACTTGACCCAACAAAGGTGATGGACTTGTTTACCGAATATCCTGAGTTTAACAATGTTACAGGTAAGGTAAAAGACCGCAACAAAGGTACAAAGGATGTGGTGAAAATACGCAAAGCCCGCTATGAAGAACTAAAAGAACTGTGGGCGCAACTCAACCGTAAATACATTGTATTTTACCAAAACGACATTGACCAGCAGATTAGAGCAGCATTACCCGGTATTTTAATAAATGATGTTTTTATACACCAATCCATACAAAGCCTGCGCCAGCAAGTGACAACGGCCGATGGTCAAGTTGTGACGATGCAGCAGGCTGGCCAGCAATACATTCTGGCAGGTAAAGAGATGCACTATAACGAGTTCCTGAAGCGTGCATGCCGACAGACAAGCATACCGATGACTATGCTGCATTCCGCCATTTGTGAATATGCCAGAACGCACCCGATGGATGGATATATCAATGAATCATCACTGAGCGCATTTATCGCCAAGTTCAACGGATGGAAGATAAAGAACTTGCAAAACCTGGTGAAATATCGTCAGGCAAACTATTCGTCAAAATCAACAGCCTTTACCTATGCCGACGGTTCGCTGAAGGAAGAGGTGTTGCAGTGGACGATAGGCAAAAATGTACTAAACGCAGAACCTTCAAAAAAGTATCTGTATGACAAAGTGGTATACGACTCACCACTGGAAAAGGAGAATATCATGAATGAAGTCGACCATGTAATAGTGTATGGCAAAATTCCACAAAAGAGTATCTGTATTCCCAACATTACCAACGACCTTTACAGCCCCGACTTCATCTATGTGGTGCAACGTGCCGATGGCAAAAAAGAGCTGAACATTGTTATTGAAACTAAAGATATACCAAATGATGAAGCCAAGAGAACAGTCGAAGACGCGAAGATAAATAATGCAGAGCGGTTCTTCCAACAGTTAAAGATTGATGGATATGAAGTAAAATTCTGCCGCCAATTGCAGAACAAGAAAATGGCAAACATTATCAGCGAGTTATTAGAAGAAGACGCTTCGAACCCTGTATAAACGAACAGAGATACGGTATATGCCCTGACACCTGCCAACAAGGGTCAGGGCATTTGATTTATTATTGTGACAGACAGCCCCATACCATGAGGAGAAAAATACCTCCTCCCCGCATTAATAACATAAAAAAAACGGTTCCTCTTTGTAACAACTTTCCCGCTTCCCCCGTCTATCTGATTGAAAGCGCTTTCAAAAACAAATTCAGTTATGAACAAAAACAAAATAAAACCATGAAAAAGTTTGTATTTACTCTATTGCTAGTCTTCGTCTGCCATCTGGGCTACGCCCAAAGCATCAACGGTCTTTTCAATGAATTCGGCAGCGAAAAAAATGCCGATTGTGTCAAAGTATCTTCTTTCATGATGTCTCTTGGAAAAATGTTCGCCGGACACGATGAAGACGCTGAGATAATAAGAAAAATAAAGTCAATAAAAGTACTGGACCTGGAATCTTGTACGGCAAGCGTAAAAGAACGGTTCAGTAAAAAAGTGAACAGGCTGAGCCTGAAGGGATACGATGAGCTGATGCGTGTAAACGATGAAGGCGAGAAAGTCCGCGTGCTGATGAAAACCAAAAAGGAAACTATCCGCGAACTGCTATTCGTATGCACGGGAAAAGAGGATTGTACACTGGTACAGATAAACGGAAAATTCACAAAGGAAGATATAGACAAATTAGTAAATCAGGAAACAAAGAAGAAGCATGGACGCCGCTGAGTTTAAACAACAATTCCTGCCTTACCACCGCAAACTCTACCGGACAGCCTTCCGGCTGACAGAAAACCCTCAGGAGGCGGAAGATATGGTGCAGGAGGCGTATCTGAAATTGTGGAACAAGCGCGATGAGCTGGCGGGCGTGCTGAACACCGAAGCCTACTGCGTCACCCTTGTCAAGAACCTGTGCTACGACGCCCTCCGCAGGAGCCGGCCCGATGAAGACGGACATGCACCCGAAGAGCTGAACCTCCCTACGGACACCAACATAGCGCGGGAAGTGGAACAACGGGATGAGGTGAACCAGGTACGCCGGCTCATCGGCAGACTGCCAGAGCAACAAAAGCGGGTGATTCTGCTCCGTGATGTCAATGACTGCTCCTTTGAGGAGATAGAGCAAGCCACAGGACTGAATGCCATCAACATACGTGTGTTGCTGAGCCGCGCCCGCAAAAAGATACGTGAACAATATAATGCAATAATGAACTATGAAAGTAAATGAAATAGAAAGACTATTGACCCGGTATTACGATGGAGAAACCAGCGAAACCGAAGAAAAGGAACTGAAACGCTTTTTTACCGAAGAGGACGTTCCGGCTCATTTACTTGCCGAGAAGGAAATCTTCATGCAACTGGCAGCACAGCCCGCTCCCGAAATACCGGAAGGACTGGAAAGCAGGCTGAGCCGCAAGATAGACCAATGGGACACAGGCGAAAGACGCACGCTGAAAATAAAAAAACATACACGGGTCCTCCGCTTGCAATGGATAGGGAGCATAGCCGCCAGCCTGCTCATCCTGCTCTCCGTAGGACTGTACCTATACAAGCCCTATCCGGCACCGCAAGATACCTGCGCCACCCCCGAAGAAGCATACGTACAGGCCCAGAAGGCACTTATCATGCTTTCCAGCAGCCTGAATAAAGGAATAGAAAAAGTGGAATCGGTGCAGGAAGCCACCGGAAAAATTCAAGAGAACGTAAACGAACAATTAAACCGATTAAATAACATAAAACAATGAAACGTACATATATCATTACCTTATTGCTCTCTCTGTGCTCACTGTTCACCTACGCACAGGACAGTTTTTTCGACAAGTTCGCTGATATGGACGGGGTAACCTCTGTCTATATCTCAAAAGCCATGCTCAGCCTGATGCCCGACATGAAAACGGAAGGGGTAAATATAGGCGAAGTAGCCTCCAAACTGGATAACATCCAGATTCTAAGTTGTGAAAAACCCGACATTATCGCCAAGCTGAAAAAAGAGACAGCTTTCATCAGTCCCAAGAACGGCTACGAGGAACTGATGCGCATAAACGATGAAGGCGAAAAGACCATCATTTATCTGAAACGGAACAAAAACAAAGAAAAGGAATTTGTATTGATGAGTCAGGAAAAAAATGAATTTACCATCATCGCCATCACAGGAAATCTGACCCTGCAAGAGATACAAGGCATCATCAACAAGGAGTAACTCCACACATCCCCCACCATAAGGCCTTTTCTCCCGCCTGCTAAGGTCTGAAGAAAGGATATATACTATCTCCATAGCACTATGGAGTTATCTCCAAAGCTTGCGGAGTTAACTCCAAAGGCTATGGAGATAACTCCGCAGGCTTTGGAGATAGTAACCGGACGGTCGGAAAGGCTTAACAATAGGGCTGCGAATGCTTACGTTATCTCCGGAAAAGGGTTATCCGCCCGTAGAAGCCCCGCCAATGAAGGAACTTATTTCTTTATCCGTTTTTGGGTAGGCAAAGTAAACTCATGCGCTTCGGTCACCGCCCCGTTGCTCTCTGTTGCAAAAACACGGAATTGCGCCTGGCCTGTTTTCAACTTCCTGCCTCCACGAATGGTGGCCGTGTACCTTATCTGATTCCCGACAGGCATATAGGCAATCTGAGCCGAAGGTGAAATCAAAATATGTTTCATGCCGCTCATTTCCTCTATTACCGGAGTAACATTGTAAGCGGGCACATCACCATCATTCACCACATCGAACACCAGTTTGCTGTCTTCTTCCGCATCAATAACATGGTTACGGTTATCATCGATAAAACGCAGGTTGATAATCCTCAATCCCGATGAAGGCTCATAAGAGGAAGTGTGCTCATACTGCGAAGAAGAAGGATAAGTCTTTACGTAATACTCCTCCACCTGATAAGTTTCCTCCCGAGGTGTAGTTATGGCATTTCCCACAGCAGCCCCCGTTACAGTTCCCAGCAGGGCGCCGAATTGCGAACCGTTGTATCCGCCGGCCCTGTCACCCACAATAGCGCCTAATACTCCGCCGATGGCCGCACCGGCTTGTACTGCCGCCGGATTGCCTTGCATTCCGGATGGTGAGCAAGCCGAAAGCAAAGCGGTCGGAATGCATAAAATGAATATCATTTTTCTCATACCCCAAGTAGTTTATAATCTTTATCAGACAGACAAATATACTTTTTCCTATTGACAATGGGTTCATCGGCTATGTTAAAATTTCATTTCCTGTCATGCATCCTCATCGGTCTAACCGCCATCATTCTGGATGGAAGGCTCTTCTTCCTAAAATGAAAAGATAAGTCTAAATAACACAAGAAACAGAAGGAGACGTTTTTTTTTTCTATATATTTGCCGGAAAACAAATGAAAAGTTCTTCGCCATACCCTTGCATCGCCGCAGAAGGCTTCCCCTCTCCGCTGCAAAACCGCGCCCGGTATGGCAAGGAAATATTTATAACCTATCATTATGGAATTGAAAGCAAAATACGAACAGCGCATTGAACAGGCTGAGGCAGAACTCCGCCAGGTAAAAAATAAGATTCTCCGCATCAGCACGCTGAGGGTCTTGTTATTTGCAGCAGGGATTATAGGAACAATCTACTTCTATCAGGCAGGGACACCCACTATATGTCTAACCATAGCGGTCACTTTCGTTCCTTTTCTGGCATTGGTGAAGTATCACAACCGGTTGTTTTTCCGCAAAGACTGGCTGGAAACCTGCATACGGGTGAATAGTGACGAGCTTTCCGCACTGGCGGACAACTATGAGCCATTTGAGGACGGAAAGGAATTCACAAACCCGGCCCACAGGTATTCTTTTGACCTGGACTTGTTCGGAAGGCACTCCTTGTTCCAGGCCTTGAACCGTACCTGCACTTCATTCGGAAAGGAAAAACTGGCAGAATGGTTGCAAAATCATCTGGAGATAAAGGAAGAGATAATCCAACGGCAGGAGGCGACAAAGGAACTGGCTGCTTATTCCGATTTCCGGGAAACATTCCGGATCACCGGCCTGCTCTACAAAGGGGCGACAAGCGACCGCGAAGAAATTAAAGAGTGGACGGAAGCACCTGCCTATTTCAGCAAGAAATGGTGGAGCCGCCCGTTATTGGGAATCGTTCCCGGAGTCAACATCGTACTGGCTATGCTGGGAGTGGCGGGGGTCATTCCGATGACATGGTTCGGACTGGCCTTCGGACTGTTCGTGATAGGTAGTTTCGGACTGATAAAGCCTGTCAGCAACCTGCAAAGAGTGTATGACAAGAAATTACGTATCCTGTCTATCTACGCCGAACTGATCAGCCTGATAGAAAACCGGGAAATGAACGCTCCGCTACTCAGACACCTGAAAGCTGAATTCGGCATGAACGGGAAATCCACCACCCATATCTTGAAAGAGCTTTCACGGGAACTGGACAAACTGGACTTGCGCAACAACCAACTGCTATATGTCTTGCTGGAAGGTTCCATGTTCTGGCAACTCCGGCAGGTAATGCGCATTGAGCAATGGAGGCACAAATATGGAAAATATCTGCTCCACTGGCTGGACGTATTGGGTGACATTGATGCTCTTTGTTCTCTGGCGACATTTGCCGGCAACCATCCCGCATACACCTATCCGACCATTGCCGGCAAGCCTTTTGTATTCCTTGCAAAGGATATGGGACATCCCCTGATGCCTGCACGGCAATGTGTGACCAATGATGCCGATATCCCCTCAAGACCGTTCTTTGTCATCATCACAGGAGCCAACATGGCAGGAAAAAGTACTTATCTGCGTACAATCGGAGTGAATTATGTATTGGCATGTACCGGCTGCCCCGTATGCTGTTCCTCCCTTGAAATATATCCTGCCAAACTAGTGACAAGCTTGCGGACTTCCGATTCGTTGACAGACAACGAATCTTACTTCTTTGCCGAACTAAAACGATTGAAACAAATTATAGACCGCCTGAATAAGGGAGAGGAGTTGTTCATCATTCTGGATGAGATTTTAAAAGGAACCAACTCGATGGACAAGCAGAAAGGCTCATTCGCCCTGGTACGCCAACTGATGGAACTGAAGACGAATGGCATCATTGCCACACACGACCTGCTATTAGGGAAACTAATAGAATATTTCCCCAAAGAGATACGGAATTATTGCTTTGAAGCTGATATTACCAACGATGAACTGACTTTTTCATACAAACTCCGTGAAGGTATCGCACAAAATATGAATGCCTGCTTCCTGATGAAAAAGATGGGGCTAATCATCAACGACTAACCCCACCCGACAATTTATCACATTAACGTCTTAAGCAAATAAAGCAGACCTTCACAGGCACACCTTATTTCATAACATAAAGAGTCATAGAAAATCAAAATTCACTTGTTTCCAAGCAATGTACAAACGCACTTGCATCATCTCCCGTGAAATAAAACACAGAAGATGCAGGTTCGTATGTATAGGGGATGAAACGGAACAGCTGGGCCGCAACGAATTTCTTGTCCTGAGAAATCATATAGTCCATACGTACGTTTCCGTTTGTCTTTACTTTCACGTCATTCCTGGTTTCAAAACCTTTTTTCTCCAACGCATCCGTCAAAGCCTGTAAATCGCATACATCAAAGAAGCAGGTCCCTTCTTTAGCTACGCTGCCGGTAGGTGCATATACCCATTCCTTGCCTCGCCAGAAAAAGCGGAATACGGCCCACAGAAACAAAATGGTTCCACCGGCCATAAGCACCATGCTCATGGTGGATGAGGAATCCCCCATCTTTAAAGAGGTTGCAAATGCACCCGCACCTATCACACAAAGGATAGCGGATATGATAATAGAAGAAACACTAGTACGTTTTACGACATCAGGGTGTGTTGTTGAAAACAAGGTTGCTTCAGTAGAAACTGTATTACTCATAATAATTTAAATTTTATTCTTTACTAATTAAAAATACAATAATTCATACCAAGGTCACATCTCGCCAATCACCCAGCAAGACAGAACCATGAAAAACAAATTGGTAAAAGAATAAAAGCTAAATAAGAATGCGCCTCATACCAAAGATATAGTGCTCGCAAGCACTATCCCAGGGAAGGGAATGGGAAGAGGCATACACATGGGTATGACAGCTTGCAAGACTGGCCATCCGGGCGGCCATCTTACGCAACAAAATTTTGATAAATTGGGTAGTCTCCATGGAGGAAAAACGGTACATGCGCTCTGCAGAGGCACTGACACGATGTGCTAAAGTATGAGCGTCCCCAAACTCCATATCTGCTATTCCCTTATTGCTATCCAAGGGAATGACACGATCTTCATTGATGGAGTGCTGCGGAGTAGTATCCGTATGCTGTACAGTACATACCGTCATTGATGCAGCTGGAACTGCATCTACATATTCTGTTCCGGCAAAAGCCAAGGCAAACAGAAAAAATAATATGACTGTAACAAATCCTTTCATTGCTTACTGTTTGGTTTACAAAGATAACATAAATAGCGTTTTAGGTTTCATTTCATACAATAATTAACACATATCAAAGGTATTTTGTTTTAAGGGAGCTATGAAGGATTATC
>OODF01001225.1_pt1 | contig 11809 bp, 6 predicted proteins | sample 1671431 | NCBI WGS metagenome assembly OODF01 (sample SAMN06348156, study PRJEB24527) | human gut metagenome | biome: human gut; feature: ankylosing spondylitis patient; material: feces | host: Homo sapiens | place: China | collected 2015-10 | reverse complement strand
CGGAGACGAAGTAACCGTTTCGATGATGAGCGATTATCTGAAAGAACAGGAAAAATTGGTTTGGATGTTGGTTGCTTATAGTAGCAAGTAATTGAAATAAAAGGTTTAGGTTTTAGGTGAGAAAGAGAGGATATTTCCGCAAAAAGAATATTCTCTCTTTTTTATTAAGAGAAAACGAAACAGGAAATCTCTTAATATAGATATTAATAAAAATTACTCCACTAAAATAACATTCTGCAACCTAATATCATTAGAAGCGGCACCAATCATAAGATGGAAATTTCCAGACTCTACTACTTTCTTCAAAGTATAGTTAACCAAGAAAAAGTCCTCCTCTGTCAAAACAAAAGTAACTTTTTTCTCTTCTCCTTTTTTCAAATGGAAACGTTCAAAATGTTTCAACTGTTTCATCGGCTGAACAACTGATGCATATTCATCTCTCATATAAAGTTGTGATACTTCCTCACCATCATACTTCCCTGTATTCTTTACTTTAAATGAGACTTCAAAACAACGAGCAGATTTCTGCACTACCTGCAAATCAGAATATTCAAAAGTGGTATAACTCATCCCATAACCAAAGCTATATAACGGAGAAGATGACACTTCCACATAATCATGATTCCGAGGAGCTTTCTGATTATAATAAACCGGAATCTGACCTACAGAACGCGGAACGGAGATTGGCAAACGTCCAGAAGGATTATAATCTCCAAAAAGAACATCCGCTATAGCATTTCCACCCTCCTGCCCCGGATAGTAAGCAGTCAGTAGCGCATCAGCATATTCCGAAGCCCAATTCTTTTCTAAAGGACGACCTTCAATATAAACGACAATCAAAGGCTTACCTGTCTTTTGCAAAGATTCCAATAGTTCTTGTTGTCTACCAAGTAAGGATAAACTGGCACGGTCAAATCCTTCTCCACACTCCATATCACTTACACTACCCTCTTCAGCTACAGCCGCACCTGTTTCTTTATAGCTCGTTTTAAAATCACGGGCACTGGAACCACCCACAACCACAATTACAACTTCGGAGCGACGGGCAGCTTCAATTGCTTGTTCTATCTCATTCACTGTAGTATCACGAATAGCACAGCCTCGTACATATTCCACACGAGAAGGAGATAATTTTGTTATAATTCCATCAAGAACAGTTTTCACGTTACTATCTTCCTGCGGAGCTGTATAGTCCCCTAACATATTATATCGATTGTCAGCATTAGGGCCAATTACCGCCACCTTATTTATCATCTTGCTTAAAGGAAGAATTGAATTCTCATTTTTGAGAAGTGTTATGGAAGACTGTGCGATTTTACGTGCCAGTTCGATATGTTCTTTACGGCGTACTGTTTTAGCAGCAATTTTCGGATCCACATAAGGATGCTCAAACAAGCCCATCTCAAACTTCATCCGTAACACCCGGCAGACAGCCGTATCAATCACAGCCTTATCCATTTGTCCGGATTGAACTGCATGACAAAGGTTGGTATAAGCATCCCCACCCAAGTCAACATCAACACCAGCCGTTACAGATTGTATGGCTGCATTCTCTTTGGTTGGAGCAACAAAGTGGCTTTCGTGAATCCCTTCAATACTATATAAATCGGAAACTACAAAGCCACGAAACTTCCATTCATTACGCAAGAGTTGAGTCAGCAAATAATAGTTCGACGTACAAGGTATCCCATCTATCGAATTGTATGAAGTCATTACAGACAATGCCCCTGCATCTATTGCCTTACGAAAAGGAGGAAGAAAATTCTGATGCAAATCACGAATACCCACTGAAGCATAATTACCATTCTGTCCACCCTCCGGCACAGCGTATGCCAGAAAATGTTTCAAGGTAGCTATGGTAGCGTATTTTTGTGATAGATTACCTCCACCTAAACCGTCAACCATAGACGCCCCTAAAGTCCCGCTTAATACCGGATCTTCCCCAAATGTTTCTTCCACGCGGGACCAACGGGGATCACGGGTCAGATCAAGTACGGGACCGTAACTAATATGCCCACCTTGGGAACGAATTTCTTTAGCGATAACTTGACCAACTTCTTTTACTAATTCCGGTGACCAAGTAGCCGCCATTCCGATACCCGTAGGAAAAACTGTAGCACCAATTGCCATGTGCCCATGAGGGGCTTCTTCTGCTAAAAACATCGGAATTCCCAAACGAGTATTCTCCATCACATATTTTTGCAATGCATTCCCTGCTTTTGCTGCCATCTCGGGATTAAGTCCATTTGCCAGAGTTTTTTTTGTCCACGGGTCTGCACGATAAGTCGCCCAAAGCATTCCAACATTCCTTTCTTTAATCAATTGCTTGAATTTTCCGGAAGGACAGACCTCATTACCATGTATTTCATACATTTCCCAACCTAAAGGACAAAGTAACTGACCGACCTTTTCTTCTAAAGTCATGCGGGAAAGTAAGTCTGAAAGTCTTACATCTATTGAAAAACTGGGATCTTTGTAAGCAGGTAACGAGGGAGGAGATTGAGTAAACCCCAAAGTACATACCATCTGTACTATCACCAAAATATACAATCGTTTTATCATAATGTTATATACAGTAAAATGACTCAATTAATTTATAGTGTATTTCTTCTAATCTTTCAAATAGAGATATTCAACCCTACTTACCCATTTCTCCTTCAAATATAACTGTATGTACAGGCTGATGAGCATCATTTGTTATCAACTTGACCTTTGCATCCAATAGATGGTTTGAAGATGATACATTTAATTCAAACAGAACCTCCAGACACTCATTTTGCTTCAAAACCTTTTCACCCCGGATATTAGTAGAAACAAATTCTGGACATTCTATTTTGCGGATAATAAGAGGATTCGCCCCTTCATTAGTAACTTTAACTTTTCTCTGAATATGCTTTTTTAATGAGATATTCCCAAAATTAAAATAAGATTGTGAACACTTCATCCGGGGAGCAGTTGCCGTGCTTACTTTTCTCATATCATCAATCACTGTACCAAAGATTTGTATAGGAGAACTGTGTACGGAATTGGCACTAATAATAATCTTATCTTTAAATGTACCGTAAAAGCCTTTTAAAGGAGAAGCTGTTATTTTTATAGTCGCACAAGATCGACCTTGAAGAGATGATGGCATAGATATCGACAAACATCCACTCTTATCCAACAGCGAGTATGACAACCTGACCATTTTATCCGATCGGTTATAGATTCTAATTTCCAATTGTTTTGGCCTCCCATTATGCTGTAACAAATCATAAGATAGAGTCATTCGGTCTGCCAGAATATCTGATGATAAAGAATAAGGATATTCATCCTCTATACGATTCATTGTATTTATCGTACCTTTTACCCAAAGAGTATTGACACTTTGCCCTGAATTAGAAACAACCCTTATACTCTTAGAGAAAAAGTTTGTTCGCCCTTTAGGATCGAAAGTTACGGTAATAGTGCCTGTATGCCCTGGTTTTACAGGTTGTTTACTATAAACAGGAATGGCACACCCACAAGTTGAAATCACTTCTTCAATCACAACAGGAGAAGTATGTATATTAGTAAAATGAAAAGTATGACTCACTTTGCCTTCTACTTCCTGAATATTACCAAAATTCCAAGTAGTAGTATCAAAACGTAATACAGTTTTTCCCTGTTGTTGAGCACATACGCCAACAATAGAGCACAGTAAAACGATCAAAGCTGACATAAAACGTTTCATCATCATTTCTTTAAGTTAATATTGGGAGTTACGTAAAAACACAATAACTCCCAATATAAAATCACATTTTAATTATCTTGAGGCAAATCATTGAATTCTGCATTCCAAATGATATTTGCCGAAGCAGGGAAAGTTAAATCACGCCCATTGCCCGAACTGTCCTTCAATGTATTTCCTTCTCCTTCATCCAATTTCCAATAGCCATATAAGTCCGACGAAGATGGAGAAGCTATTGTACGCAAGTTAGCTTTTACTTCTTCCGCCGTCAGACACTTCTTCCACATACGAATATCAGAAATCAGACCATCAAAATACATACTTGAACTTGTATTACCAAACTGAATACCAGTCAACGTATATCCCACCTTGAATCTTTGAGAAGAGGATGGTCCCCAACGTTTAGTAGGTTTTGCAGAAGCAACTTCCTCACCGTTAATATATAAACGATAAGCAACCTCAATATTCTGGCCCGTTTTTGTTCCGTCACAAGTAATAGTCAACCTTACCCATTGATTAGCCGGCAACATTATATTTTGATTAGCCAATGTCAAGTCACATTGACGATTACCAATATTAGACGCTCCCGTTGCACCGGTCACACGTAGTTCACAACCACTAAAAACCTCATTATTATTGTTGGTATCTTTACCACGCCATGTACCTATATAATTAGTTCCACTGTGCCAACTATATGGATATACAAGCATTTCAAACGTATGTGTATTATCTTCAATCGTAACTACTTCATCATTTGCGAAACTTAACGTACGATACATATCCGTTGAATAAGAACTCATATTCAATCCCGGTATATAATCCAATTCCCCATCAATGCTAATCGTAAAATAAGAAACAGAACGAGTGTCCGTTACAAATTGTCCTACACACGTTTCATCTATTGTTGCAACAATAGGAAGCAAATATTCTTCACCTTCCACCAAACCGAACAATGATGAAAACTTAACTGATAAGGAATTGGATTCTTGCTGTCCTGCCTTCACTATCGCATTTTTAGCTTGCAACTCATAGACAAAAGCGGGCATCATCTTATAAGACGTGTTATTTGCAGCATTATAAGCCTCTACCATACTTTCGTCCACGGCAATGTCACACAATAAAGTAGTAGCAGCAGGTTTATCCAGTTTGATAGTATAATCATAAACATAGCTTCCTGCATCCAGTATCTCCCTATAATCAATAGAAACAGGTCCTGCCTCCGACTGTGGCATCTCTATTGTCGGCAATTCAATAAAATCATTGTCATCATCCGAACAAGATGTGAATCCTACTCCTCCCAATAAAACAAGCAAAAGGAGAGTTAATCTATTTATATTGTTTTTCATTATCATACAGTCTATTCATTTATTATTACCTTATTCAAGACATTTATTCGTATCATCATAAGTCCAGTCAATCGTGATTCCATTCTTATAACTGATATCACGCTTTGACGGAGATAAATCATAGAAAGTAGTTCCTTCTCCTTCATTCATTCTCCAATAAGACACAAGCCCATTGGTAGAAGGGTCTACCCCACATACATTTGCTTTAATTTCACGAGCAGACAAAGGACGAGTCCAAAGGCGCATCTCACTCAAACGACCATAAAACAATTGTGAAGATTGATAACCTTTTGAAGGCATACCGATCTGTACTCCATAAAGCGCATATTCATACGGAGCAACTGTCATTGAGTTATCTTTCTCTCCATTGATATACAATGTCAACGTACTGCCGTCATTTACCAAGGCAACAGCATACCAGGTATTTAAAGCAAAGCGAGTATTCGATGACATTTTACCCTGTTTAGTTGTTACATGCAACTGGTTCGGCTCATCCGTTCCTTCACCAAAACGAAGCAGGTTCTGGTCACATTTAAAGCCTCCATCATCAATCGCTCCCCCTTCTACAGACGCTTCACTACCTCCAAATGAGCAAACACGGGTAGTACCGGAAGCTCCGGAAGAACGGAATTTAGTGGCGTAAATCTTCACTTCCCATGTATAAGTAGGCAAAGAAGGAATAGGATCCGGAAGCAAAAATTGATAAGCCATAGAAGCCTGTCCTACATACGGAGCATGGAAGCGCAATGTTCGGGATACTTTCAGAAAAATAGTACGCCCTGCTTCTATAATATCCAAATCTCCCGTCGCACTTTTTATGGTAACCGGTATCAAATAAACACGTCCCGGAACAAATTCCGAATCATCGGCAATTGAAAGAGAGGCAGCAGAAGAAATTGCCTGTCCTGCTGAAATCGTAACCTCCGGATTTTCAAATGTATATGATTTATCCGGAATGGGATAATAATTGGTTCCCATTTCCTCATTATAAGTATCAACCAGACTTGCATCAACAGCCAGATTCACCTGAATATCCGATTCAACGCGAGAAGTTGAAGTCACAGAAACAGCATACGCAGATGGAAATCCATCAATGGCAAACTTTACCAATCTATCCGAAGATGTTCCGGTCATTAACAACCCGTCACCTTTTTGAGCGGCTTCCTGGCATCCCTGCAGCATAAAAGAAGCTATTCCTATCAAAGCAGCTCCCCATATCTTTTTTATATTATTCAATGTTTTCATACCTTGCATACAAATTTAAAATTCATCCATTTTCTTCTTCCGTTTCTTGTTTAGTAGACTGTTGTACAGGCTTTCCGGCAGGATTTTGTTCCTGAATACCACGTCGAAGGCTATAATAAGGAATAGCGGCTTTCTCTTTATCACCTATAGCCTGATTAGCAGGACGAGTGGTATTGTATTCATATTCAAAATAATATCCGCCGAATCCGCCTTTTCGTCCTTGTGTAGGATTCCAGCGTGCCATACCTATTACAGAATAGATTGGATTGCCCCATGAATCTACTTTATTTCCATCGGCTTCCGTAAATTCGACTCCACCATTCTGCCAGTACCATCCCATTTGTTCCGTAGCAACGAATTTTTCAGGAGGACACCAGCTGCTAAGCTGGTCAAATTTAGATTGCAAACTTTGAGCACTACCGGTGGTGTAACATTGTCGTACAAAATAATCGACATAAGGTTCTGTTTCCTTAGGAGGCAGCTGATTATAGAAGTCAACAATTAATAATTTGCCTGTACCCGATTGAGGACCGAAATAATTTCCCAATACCTTTATAAACTTTGTAAAGTTATCATTTTGCAACCAGTCGCCTTCCGGTTCGTAGTCCAAGTCCAAACCATCCAGATCATTACGCAACACACATCTCGCAAGATGCAAAGCATAAGCCTCGATACCTGCGTCGGTTTTAGGAAACTCCGTACTTCCAATACGGCAAATCGTACACATCACAACGCGAGTCCCCTTTACTGCACGGATATAATTCATTTCCTCATAAGCAGTCGGCAAATAACGCTCGTTATAATAACTCGTTTCTACATAAGCCGGATTGTTGGAAGGAATACCTGACCACAGACTGACAATGTCCAGACTATCCGGCAGACCAGTGAAATGAAGCCCCTGCGAAGGAGATGCTTCTGAAGTATAACCGGCATACCAGCCGAAACAAATAGCATGATCTGTTTTCTTATATTCACGCAGGTTCTGATAATATTCTTCATTATAAGTATTAGCTGCCTGTATAACTTCAGGTTCAATATCCGTATCACAACCACTCACAACAAATGTCAAGAGACAGGTGAACAAAAAATATACATAATTTCTTTTCATATTCTGCATTATTTAAGTAACCAATTATTTATTAGGCACATCCCACCACAATCTGACACCCGGGTTATCTACGCCACCTAAAAGTGTGATGCCTTTATCCAACTCTGTTCTATTCGTATTATATTCCGATTCCGGATAAGGTAATCTGCGGATTTGTATATTTGTGTCTACAGAACCTCCGGAACTTTCGTTCACAACAACCGGAAATACTTTCGGGTAACCGGTACGGCGGAACTCTGTCCATGCCTCTTGTCCCACCGGATAAAGAGCAATGTACTTTTGAGTAATGATTTGTTCCAGATTTGTTTTAAAATCTCCCGATTCATCCCAAGCGATAGAAACAGTCCCCAAAGCATCCATGGAATGAGATGATGTCACCGGATCCTCATAATTGGCAGGCACATATCCACCCGCCGCAGTTCTTGTCAGATACGCGTCAGCTCCTGATACACCATGTTCATCAAAAGACATTCTTATTCCATCTTCATAATACTTTTTAGCATCGGCATTCGTTCCCCAACGCAAAGCATATTCCGCCAACAAGAAATATGATTCAGATGAACGCATCCACACTACATTGGAAGTAGCGGTTGCCTGTGGTTCGGCAAAGATTCCTGTTATATATTTATCCTTACTTACGTCCTTTGACATTCCGGCTCTTATACCCCGATATTTTCCACCCGTACCTGCCTCGAAGTAAGCAGAAAGTCGTGGATCCTGATAACCATTCATGTATGAATCCAGCGTCGCTCCCATACAAATATCATCCCATCCTTTCAGAATATACAGAGGACTTTCATAAGTCGCTATCGGAGTAATATGCTGAAGTTCTGCTAAATCAGACTTCACATTCATCAATCCATAACTATTGCCAATAGCCAGTTGGGCTTCACTTTTTGCCTTTGTTTCATCCACATAGGCAAGATGCAATGCAAGACGCAAACGAAGTGAATTGGCAAACTTTATCCAAGATGTAACATCACCGTTGAACACACAATCCCATGATGACAAAACTTTACTTCCGGATGCAGCATAACTATCCAAGTTATTGATAGCTCCATCCAATTCTTCAAAGAATCTGTAATAAACATCCTTTTGCGAATCATAAGGCACTTCTTTTGAAACTCCAAAATTCAAATAAGGAATAGGCCCATAGGTATCTGTCACACGGTGCATTGCCGCTACTTTCAGAATCTGCGCCATAGAAAACCGGGGATCTTCGTCATTGTTAATCGCTTTTCTTATTTCACGCCAGGCATTCATAGTCGTCAGGTAATTGGTAGTGAACATATCACCATACCAACTTCTTTTATCCCAATTGTAACGACCGGCAGAATTGATACTGGGAGCAGGAAAACCAAAATAGCCGACATAACCATCTCCACCCATCACTTCCACAGTCTGATATCTGTCCGAACCGATATTAAGTCCCGGTTGTGCTACCACCAGTACGTTCTGCTCCATCTGTAAAAGAAGAGAACCAGTTCTCACATTATCCCAATCCGTCATCTCATCGGTTGCTTCATTAGGATTGGTATTGTACTCCAGAAAATTCTTCGTACAACCTACATTTATCATGATTACTCCAAGGAGTAAGTAGTAGTTCCTTACTTTAAAAAACTTACGTATGTTCATCATTATTTTTTTTAAAGGTTATCCAATTAGAAAGAAATCTTTGCAGAAAATCCCATCGATCTCAAACTCGGTTGCATGAAATAGTCCATACCCTGGTTATAAGTACCTGTACTTGCAGTAGATTCCGGGTCAAATGGAGCCTTACAATACAGCATCCATAAATTACGTCCTACAAAGGACACATTCAATCCAGAAATCCATTTACACCATTTATTGATCGGAATATCATATCCCAATGTCAATTCTCCCAAACGAACATTCGTCATACTATATACATACATAGAACCTACATAACCTGTACCATTAGCCCCGATAGTCTGATACCATGTCTGGGCATCAATCATCTGACCGTTTACTTTCACGCCACCATTATCCCGCGCTTCTGCCGATGTTTTAGACACTCCATAATAGTCCATTACAGCTTGAGTGGCAGAAACTCCGATACCACCTACACGGGCATTCAACATAAATCCGAGACTGATTCCTTTCCAATTAAATTCATTTCTCCAGCTAAGAGTATATTTCGGATTGGTATTACCAGCATAGACATAATTATTCTTATCTGTTTCCAATGTACCCGTCATTGAATTCATCCAGATATGTCCATGCTCATCAGTTCTCATTGTATTCACATATACATCTCCCATAGAGCCCCCTACTGTTAGCCGTTGTTTGGCACCGCCTAATGAATAAACATCCATTTCGTCCAGATGTACTGTCACTCCCAACTCTTCATTTGTATATTCAGGGAGTAATTGGTCAATGCGGTTTCTGTTGAGCGACCATAGTAAAGTGGTTTTCCAATCTACAGGCCCTATATTCTGTTTAAAGCCAAGAGCTAACTCAATACCTTTATTCGTTACTTTACCTGCATTTACATATAATTTAGAATATCCGGTTGTTGTAGAAATTTCCGGACTGAAGAGCTGATTCTCCGTATATGTCTTATAAGCTGTCACGTCCAGTGTCAGTTTATTATCAAACAGACCTAAATTAAATCCTCCTTCCCATGAATGAGTTCTCTCCGGTTTAAGGTCTTTTATCGGGAAATAAGAAGTGGTATTCAATCCTCCCAACACTGCGTAAGTAGTGATAGCCCTGAATCTTTCCGGTGCATTACCCACCTCACTATATGAAAGGCGAACCTTTGCATAAGAAAGAATGTTAGATTTCATTGTAAACATATTAGTCAGAATTGCTGAAGCACCGATAGAAGGATATAATATGGAAGAATGGTTTGTTCCTGCCAAAGCAGATATCCAGTCATTACGTAACGAACCATCTACATAAACCATGCCCTTATATCCTAATGAGAATGTTCCGAATAAAGAATTGGTACGGTCGTGATAGTTCGTATTTTTATAGGTTAATTTACCGGAAACGTTCGCATTGTTAGAAGTAAACAGATTAGGAATGGTCAGTAATCCTCCTCCAAAATTAAGCTCCTTATAATCCAAATCCAATAAACTGGCACCTAAAGATGCTGTCAGATTCCATGTGTCGTGATAGAAATATTTATTGATATTCAACATGGCATCCGCATATATCTGACTGGTATTCTTGTTCGATTGCACGTATGCTCCTTTATCCGAGTTTTCAGCAATCACATTCAAAGTGGAAGCATACATTTTCTTTTCCGAGTTGATAGTTTCCTTATCCAGTTTCACGCGTCCGGAAACATTCAACCAATCTGTTATCGTATATTTTAGTGAACCGCTTGCCAGAAAACGGTCTTTCTTGTTGGTATACATATTCCGGTTCGTAATCCAGTAAGGATTCTGCATGGATAATCCATTTTCTTTCAATGGCCAGAACTGTGTTTTTATGTTACGGTCTACATCATATCGTTCATAATACTGATATTTCGAGAAATCATCACCGCGCGGAAATAAATAAACGGGAACCAATGGATTGGCATACTCTCCTTGCGACAACATATTCTGTTCCTTTACATTAGAATACATAAAACTTAAATCCATCGTCAGTTTATCATTCAGCATAGAGGTCGTGTTACGAACAGAGAAATTATATCTGTCCAAGTCATTATTCTGAATGATACCCCGGGCATTCACAGCACCTACGGATACATAGGTTTGATTTTTTTGTGTCCCTGTAGTCAGACTTACAGTGTTTGCTACATTGTAACCTGTCTGAAAAAAATCTTTAACTTCATAATCGGTAGGAGATGACAATTTAGATGCCCAACTATACCACTCTCCAGTTTCCGAACCATACGTATTCTGGAATTCCGGCAATCGGAATGGTGAATAGAAGGTTGAATTATTACTGTAAGTCAATCTGGTTTTATCTACAGCCCCTTTCTTCGTTGTGATAAGTACCACACCATTGGCAGCAGCCGAACCGTATAGTGCAGCGGCGGCCGATCCGCTAAGTACTGAAATTGATTCTATATCATCAGCGTTGAAGTTAGCCAATCCGTCACCGGATTGTCCGGCACCCGTATACTGATCGTCGGGTTGTTCACCTGATATATTAGCCAAAGGAACTCCATCTACTACATATAGAGCGTTGTTATTACCTGATATAGACTTCGTACCACGCATTACCACACGGGCACCGCCTCCAATACCGGATGAACTTGCATTGATATTCACACCCGCTACCTTACCGGCAAGACTGCTCATCACATTCATATCTTTCGCCTTTGCCACTTCGTCTCCGCCAATCTGCTGCACATTGTATGTCAAAGACTTAGTTTCTCGTTTAATGCCCAAAGCCGTTACAACAACCTCATTCAAGACTTTG
>OODF01001223.1_pt1 | contig 11822 bp, 8 predicted proteins | sample 1671431 | NCBI WGS metagenome assembly OODF01 (sample SAMN06348156, study PRJEB24527) | human gut metagenome | biome: human gut; feature: ankylosing spondylitis patient; material: feces | host: Homo sapiens | place: China | collected 2015-10 | reverse complement strand
TTTTTGTAATTACGAAAATTGTTGTATCTTTGTGCCCGCACACGAAAGATATGTGATGTTGACCTTATAATAGATTAACAGACAAATAATCAGTGTGTTACCCCTAGAAATAGGCGTAAAATGACAAATTGAAAGTTCATAATATTAATAACTTAGAATTTAAAACATAAGATTATGGGAAAGAAAGTCGTTACATTAGGCGAAATCATGCTTAGATTATCAACTCCGGGCAATACTCGTTTTGTTCAATCTGACTCTTTTGATGTAGTATATGGTGGTGGAGAAGCTAACGTTGCAGTAAGCTGTGCCAACTACGGACATGATGCCTATTTCGTAACTAAATTACCGAAACACGAAATTGGACAGTCTGCTGTTAACGCATTGCGTAAATATGGCGTAAAGACAGACTTTATTGCCCGTGGTGGCGACCGTGTAGGTATCTACTACTTGGAAACAGGTGCTTCTATGCGTCCTAGCAAAGTTATTTATGACCGTGCTCACTCTGCTATTGCTGAAGCCGACGCTGCTGACTTCGACTTTGATGCAATCATGGAAGGTGCTGACTGGTTCCACTGGTCTGGTATCACTCCGGCTATTTCTGACAAGGCTGCCGAGTTGACTCGTCTGGCTTGTGAAGCTGCCAAACGTCACGGTGTAACTGTTTCTGTTGACTTGAACTTCCGTAAGAAACTGTGGACGAAAGAAAAAGCACAGTCTATCATGAAACCGTTGATGAAGTATGTAGACGTATGTATCGGTAACGAAGAAGATGCAGAACTTTGCTTGGGCTTCAAACCCGATGCTGACGTTGAGGCTGGCCACACAGATGCTGAAGGCTACAAGGGTATCTTCCAGCAAATGATGAAAGAATTCGGATTCAAATATGTAGTTTCTACTTTGCGCGAATCTTTCTCTGCTACTCACAACGGTTGGAAAGCTATGATCTACAACGGAGAAGAATTCTATACTTCAAAACGTTATGATATCGATCCGATTATCGACCGTGTAGGTGGTGGTGACTCTTTCTCCGGCGGTATTATCCATGGTTTGATGACTAAACCTAATCAGGGTGCTGCTCTTGAATTCGCTGTTGCTGCATCTGCATTGAAACATACTATCAATGGTGACTTCAACCTTGTTTCTGTAGAAGAAGTAGAAGCATTGGCTGGTGGTGACGCAAGCGGTCGCGTACAGAGATAATTTGGAGAGTTGAAAAGTAAAGAAAATCAATTCATTTAAATAGTAAATAATAAGATGGCAAAATTCGATAAAATAGCCGTATTGAATAAGATCGGCTCTACAGGAATGGTTCCTGTATTCTATCACAAAGATGCAGAAGTTGCAAAGAAAGTAGTAAAGGCTTGTTATGACGGTGGTGTTCGTGCTTTCGAATTCACAAACCGTGGTGACTTTGCACAGGAAGTATTTGCTGAGATCGTTAAGTTCGCAGCAAAAGAATGTCCTGAAATGGCAATTGGTATCGGTTCTATCGTTGATCCAGCTACTGCTGCTATGTACTTGCAACTGGGTGCTAACTTCGTGGTAGGTCCGTTGTTCAACCCTGAAATTGCTAAGGTATGTAACCGTCGCTCGGTAGCTTATACTCCGGGATGTGGTTCTGTGTCAGAAGTTGGTTTTGCACAGGAAGTAGGTTGCGATCTTTGCAAAGTATTCCCGGGTGATGTTTATGGAACTAACTTTGTAAAAGGCTTGATGGCTCCGATGCCATGGTCTAAGCTGATGGTAACAGGTGGGGTAGAACCTACTAAGGAAAACCTGACTGCATGGATTAAAGCCGGTGTATTCTGCGTAGGTATGGGCTCTAAACTGTTCCCGAAAGATAAGGTAGCAGCAGAAGATTGGGCTTATGTCACTGCAAAATGTGAAGAAGCTCTCGGCTATATTGCCGAAGCTCGTAAATAAGATTAGAGAGCGAAAGCTTATCTATGATAAAAAGAGGTTGATACGACAGTCTCTTTAAAATATGCCTCGAGGGTTAGTTAGTTTAGTTAGTATATGAGGCATATTTTCATTTTGTTTAAAGGTGTTTAAAGGGGATAGGCCATCGGAATGAGTGACTCATTTCGATGGCTTGTTTTTTATTCCGGAACATAAATAATCTCACCGTTATCCAGTTCGTAGGCTATCCCCACTTTTTTTCCTCTTTTTCCTGAATCCTCCTCTTTCTGACCGGAAGGCTTGTAGGTATTGATTTTCTTTCCTTCCTTGGAGATGATTTCCATATTTTCCTTACCAGGATTCTTCACGATGGTGAAATTTTCCTGTCCGAAAACTTCCGTCATATTCATGTGCATCACCATTGCTACCATCAATGCCACGGCAAATACCATCGCTACGTCGAACAAGTTTACTACTACACTTAGCGGGTCTGTATCCTCTTCTTTGAGGAATTTGCTGACTCTTCTATTTCTTTTCATTATTGGACTCTCCGGTTGTTTCGTTTAATACTCTTGATACATAATCGAGGTTGTTGACATCTTTGGCATACCAACGTTGTTTGAACTGCATGGATATCAGTCCCACAGCACTAATAACCAAACCTACAACAGTCGTTGCAAATACTACCTGCATATTATATGCCATTCCGGAGATATCTCCTGTAGAAAGTCCCACAAGTGCCGGACTCATGGAAATCAATGTTCCTATCAATCCGAGAACCGGACCTATCTTAGCCAGCATTTTAGAAAGAGACACATCTTTCTCTGCTTCATTCTCGAATTTTGTTATCAGGAAGTCAGAGTAATCTGCACTGGCCGGATGGTAGAGCAGATCGCGGAGATAACCCATATATAGTGAATTGTCTTTGTCGGGTAAAGCTGCTTTCAGATCGTCTATCCGTGCATCTTTAATGAGTTGGTCCAGTGCTTTGTCATTTTTACGTTTGGTCATGTACATGTTGTAGGTGCCTCCGATCAAAATAAGTGAACGAACGAACAGGCACAGCAAAATAATGATATCGGGTATAAGTAAACTGTTCGCTACCCAGAATAAAAGTTTAGAGATGAGTTCCATATAATATTTTATTGATTGATTTTACTTCTTTTTTTTAATTCTTTACGTTGTAATAAAGGCCATTTCAGCTTGTTCCAGGCAAATCCAATGAGAAACAGGACAACGAACAGACCGATGGACAAGATAATCGCTTTCCAGTTGAGCGCCTCTTCGGTGGCGGCATAGGTCGTTTTCCCATTGACAGTGGTCAGTAGTCCGAGGATACAGATGAATAAGCTGACAAGGAAATGAACTTCCAACCGGAGATCGTCTTCGGGTACAAGATACTTCATCAGCCGGCTTAATAATGGGATGGCGATAACCACTATCCCTGCAAGTGACCAGGCTGTCACTGAAAAGTCTACGCCAGGTAACCGGAAGATAGCTTCTGTGAGATAGTAGAATAATACGGGGAAGAGCAACAAGCTGGGATACCAGCGAAGTAATTCCGCCCACCATAAATTCTTCTTACCATAAAGTCCGCGCAGGAAAGCCACGCAATAGCCGAAGCAGAGTGCTGACTCAAGCGTTATGATAATAGCCATGTTTTGCAATGCTTCCGTGTTCTGCAGATAATCAGCAATCTGTGCCTTTGACTGGAGAATAGCATACTGCCAGGTGCCGGCTACAAAAAGACCGGCTATCAGGCTGTATATTACGGTTTGCCAAAGTTTCCAGAAACAGAGTTTGAAACTGCAGTTAATCACGATAAACAGCATTAATATGTGAATAATTAACTCCATATTACATTACTTTTTCCGTTTCTTTTTAAGTATTAGCAACATGACAACAAATGCTACCAGAACAATACCTGCGATAAGGCCTCCATTCAAAGAATTTTGCTCTTCCTGTGCCCCTTGTACGGCATCGCTCGATTGTTTCTTCAATACCATGCCTCCTTTGGTCGCTTCTCCGTCCAGGGTGGCTTGTTTCATTTGTTTCAGTTCCTTGTTGTAGTTGGCTGCGGTTTGCGCATCTACTTGAGAGGCGATGAACTGCTGTAATTTGGCATTGTCTCCGGTAAATCCGCTGCCCGAAGGACCGAATTGTCTGACAAGGTCTGTATGCAGTTTGGCAATATTGGAGAGTTGTTCCGGAGAAGCTTTCCAATATCCTTTGCGGGCAGTTTCCATCATAACGGCAGTCACTTCCTGTAAAGCTGCGGGATTCTGTTTTTCAAAGAAGTCTTTTACATTCAGTTTGTATTCGTCTTTGACATATACATCATATATATTATCCCAAAGTTCCTTGTCGATAGCGGCAGGTTTCATCACGTTCCAGCCATACGTATTGGTTACAGTCTGGGCAACTTCGCTTGCTGCAGAAGCACCGCCTTTCATTTTCTCTTTGATATAGGTAGGATTCAGAATCGTTGTACGGCTTTCTACACCGACTGCTTCTTTAAGTTCCTGCATTTTCATGTTGTTGCGGTTCCGGTAGTCGCTAAGATAAGCGTCCGGGTCTTTACCGGTAACATTGCGTACGGCAAGATTCATACCTCCCATGAATTCATATACGTGGTCGAGGCTCAATGCTCCCCAAGTGTTACTTTGGCGGGGCTGAACGACAACATCAGTACTGTTCAATGCTGCTTCAAAGGCAAATTTCTGAAAGACTTCCCAGTGTTTTTCGTCACCGTAGAAGGCTCCCATATTGTTGAGGTAAGTATCTGCGATTTCCGATTCACTTTCCCAACGGTCGCCGGATTCCACCATTCCCTGAATTCCTGTACCATACATGCCATTAGCACCTCCGAATACTCGGAAAGAAGCCATTTCGCGGGCATTTTTCGGACTGACACCTTTTTCGGTCAACACTCTTTCAGCTTCTACCACACTGGCGGCTACCTGATTTTCAAACTTGTCGTCTTTCGCTGCCGCAGCCATTTCTACTGCACGGTTAATCAGAAAGAGGCGGGAAGCGGCGATATCACGGAGTTGTCCGGAAGTCTGGACCACTACGTCGATACGTGGACGTCCCAATTCGGCTGAAGGAATCAGTTTCAAATCGCTGACACGACCGAATGCGTCACGAACAGGTTCTACTCCCAGCATATACAGTACTTGAGCAATAGTAGCCCCACCGGTTTCTATAAATTCGGAAGACCAGAGAGTATAACTCACTTTACGTGGGATTGAATCATTGTGACGTTGCTTGTAAGTATCAATCGTTTGTTTGGCTAAAGCGATACCTTTTTCCCAAGCGGATTCTGTAGGAGTTGCTTCGGCATTGATAGCATACATATTACGTCCGGTTGGTAAAGCATTCGGATTAGCAATCGGATCACCTCCGGGAGTAGGAGCGGTGTATCCACCTTTCAATGCATTCATCAGACTGCTTAACTCTTCTTCGGGACTTGTCAGAAGTGCGTTCTTGTAGTTGCCTACATTCTTGATTGTACGCTCTACTTCAGCGATGGCAAGTGTCAGTTCGATTTCTTCTTTACTGTATTCTTTCGGAGCTTTTCCCATAGCCATCATCATTGCCATCATACCTTTCGGAGCATTGCGGTCTGCCTCTATTTGACGAGCCTTGGCTAGTTCCTGTGCGGTGATACCGGCTGTACGACAAATCAGTTCATCTGTGGCCAGTGCAGGATTAGCGAGCAACTTTTCTACCAGATGGCGAGCAGGAGTCAAGTACTGTTGTGTAAAGAGGCTGCGGTGCTTGCTAACGGCATCTGTCGCTTTACCACGTTGCTTGTCAAGAGCCAGCAGACTGTATGCGATAGGTTCTGTAGCCATTGCATAGACGGAAGAAGTGATCCGTTCCGCTTCATAAGGAACTCCCATTGTGTAGAGTTGTCCGGTGATTTTCTCGGTAGCCAGTTCTTCTGCGAAGTTTTCTACACGGGCGATTTCATCTTCCGTATATGGTTTGTTGGCAATGCTGTCCAAACCTAAATCACGGTGAATTCCCATTTTCACAGTCAGCGTTTTGACAGCTAATGATTCCTGATCTTTATTCTCTTTGTGAGAGCTATTGTAAATCTTGATTTTTTCCATCAGCTCCCGATAAATACCACGCACACTGCTTTCAAGGAAAGGAGGAGTGAGGTACGACTGTATGGTGGCATACGAACGGCGTTTAGCCATCATTCCTTCACCAACATTACCAATAGAGTAGATATAGAAGTGCGGAACTGCTCCAACCAGGCGATCCGGCCAGTCGTTGCTGCACAATGCCACTTGTTTTCTGGGAGTAAATTCAAGACTTCCATGTGTACCGAAATGGATCAGTGCGTCAGCCTTGAAACCATGTTGCATCCATAGATAGGAAGCAATATAGGTATGAGGAGGTGCCATATTAGTGCCATGAATCACTTGGAAGGAGTTGTCCCCGCTTCCGGCTGCATTTTGTGGCATTAAGACTACATTCCCGAATTGCAGACGGGCAATACCCAATTTACCGTCGTTAGTCGCCATATAGTTGCCGGGGAATTCGCCGAAAGCATCCACCACTTCCTGATATTTTTCAGGGCGGAGTGACTCTTTCACCCAACTTTCATATTGATCTTTGGTGATAAGTTCGGGATGTCCTTTTTGCATAAAGTCATTAAAGGCTCCCTCTGCGTAAGAGTTGAACACAGCGCCTTGAGCCTGTATCATTTTACCCAGTTCTTCAGCATTTGCAGGCAGACCGGATATGTTGTATCCTTCCTGTTTCATGCGGACCAGAAGATTGTATAGGGAAGGAACCACCTCCATACCGGCAGCGGTCAATGCATTTTGCCCCGGACCTTTATAATAGTAGATAGCTACCTTCTTCTCGCTGTTCGGCTTAGTATTCAGATTCAAATAATTATTGATTGTGGATACGAAAGTCTTCAAGCGTTCGGGTACTGCATACGAATGGCGCAATCCTTCTTCATCCTCATATTGTGCAAAGAGAGCGAAAGGACGGATGGCACCGTCGATTTCCGGAGTCACGATACTTTGTGACATAAATCCTCCTGCCATTCCCATCGGATCTTTCTCCCATTCATCTACCAGGCTGTTGATGGTGAGTGGAGCAAACAAGAGGATATTCTTAGCTTTCAGATAATCCACCATTTTGTCTCCCATGCGTCCGTGTGCCATGTTGATGATTGCGTCGGGCTGCACTTCGTCAATAAATGACATGAATTTCGTCATTGACTGAACCGGATAAACATTGTAACCTTCTTTTTCAAGAGCCTCAATAAGTCCGGTGGCATCAGCCATTTGTCCGGTTATCATGATTTTACGTGCTCCTTCTTTATAAAGACGGTTGTCCTTCATGAATTTCTCATAATCTGCCACGGTGAGGAACTCCAGTTCATCATCCGGGTTGGTGAGTCCGGCGTGATAGAGCATGTCGCTGGGTCTTTCTGCCGGGTCTTCCACTTCCGGTATGGAAGAGATTTTACCGTCAATAGCTTTACGGATATAATTCAGCATATTCCGGTAGTTGGTCTTTCCTCCATTAGTCAGATAACCTCGTATCAGATTCTGTTGTACACTGTCCAGATTACAAATGTTGTTGGCCGGGTTGGTAGCCATGGAAGTATATACAGGAATACCTTTGTCGGCAGCCTGTTGTATCTGTTGACGTTGTTCCTCGACGATACGCAGACCCATTCCGTTGATGAATACCATGTCGTAACCGGTCAGACGGTCGAGGTTGTCGAGCGATACTTCACTGAGTTTGATGGATGAATTGTCGTTGGCTTTCGATATACTTCCCTGCTGTATGGTCTGGAAGTTGATGAAAGCAATCTTTGTAGGACTGAACCAGGTATTCCATACGGACATCCCTATCAGAGCTGCAGCAACGATGCATACACCTAAGATGATTTTACTTTTCTTTTTCATTTCTCTTATTTTTAGCTTTGTATGTAGTTTAACTCTCGTTATAGTCTGAACAAATCGGCAAGATTAATTGAAACAGTTCCGATAAAGCCGATACCTTGCTGTGGTAACTGGATTCCATAATCGGCAGATTTATCTTTGTAATTGAATAAATTGTCTATACCCAGTCCCACAGAGATACCGCGAGGAAAACTTGCACTAGTGTTCAAGGTGCAAATAGTACGTGGAGAGTAATTATATTCAGTTATAGTATTGTCAACGGAATAATAGGAGTATGTGTGTAATTTGGAACTCCACTGCCCGTTCAGTGAAACGGAAGTATTGACTTTACCGAATTTACGGTTAAAGGATGCATTGAATGTTAAACTATGAGGCCGTGTCATGGATAAATTGTATCCTTTATATTCTTCTTTTTCATGGACGTATGCGTAAGAACCTTGTAACATCAGTCCGCAATCCATTTTTACCCGTGCAATAGCTTCCATACTTATACTTTCAGCATTGTCGGAATTCATGTATTTCATGTCCGGCATACTTTTCCCGTCTTCAATATTATCAAGATAAGCTAGTGTAATTTTATTCTTGAATTTATTGTAATAGCCGGATATGGAGGCATAAAAGATGTCTTTGTTAATTTCGGCAGACAGGGAAAACTGCTGGCTGTTCTCTGCTTTCAGATTTTCATCACCATGAATGGTAAACATCCCCAGACCTCCCATGTCATATTCTTCATACAGTTCTTTTAAAGTCGGTGTCCGATAGCCTTGTGCATAGCCGACACGCAGGGTTAACAGTTCTACCGGCCGATACATTACCGATAGTTTAGGAGTCATACGGAAGTGGTATTTGGAATGGTAATCAGTCCGTATGCCCGCTATCAGATTGAACTTCTCGGAGATTTTCCAGTCTTCCTGCATATAGAACACGTATGATTGCTGGTTATAATTGGTACTGTCTTTAAACATATAATGTTTTAAATATTCAAGATTGGCTTCCAGTCCTGCTGTAAATGTATGTTGGCCGTTGAAATTTCCGGTATAGTTCAAACGTGCTGTTTGCACGAAGTTATCGTAGTTCTTTTTGGTATATCCTGCTACAAAATAGTCTATATCCTTTCTATAACTATCGAAGATGTAGGAAAGATCCAACCTGTGATTGACATTAAACAAATACTTTAATTTACCATTTACCGAGTAGTTTGAAAATATATCATTGGTTTTTGCATTAGCCGTAGCATTATCGCGTTTATTCCGATAATATGTTCCTTTTATTTCCGCACTAAACTGGTCGGTAAAAGCATAACCGAACTTCTGCGAGGCATCCCAGATCTGATATCCCCGAATGGTACTGCTGTTAGCACTTTTATCGATGGTGATTGAGCCGTCCGGATTGATGACTGTTCTTTCTGTTTCTTTGTCATCAGAAATTGTGTATGTATCTCTTCTTCTGCGGGATATGGTAGTGAAAGAAGAAAAACGGTTTTGTTTGGTTCCACCTGAAACAGTGTATTTTTGTCCACTGTTATTGCCATAACGTGCGTTTACATTTCCTGTAAAAGGTCTGTTGGCGCTTTTCGTGATGATATTGATCACAGCACCCAAAGCATTTGAAGCATAGAGAGTGGATTGAGCTCCTTTGACGACTTCAATGCGTTCAATATCATCTATATTGAAACGGCTGAAATCGGGGTTATGATCCGAACCTTCACCACTTATACGTTCACCGTCAACCAAGAATAATAAGTATTCGCCACTCATTCCTTGATAAGTGATTTCCGGCAATTTACTCATGGAATTGTAATTGAATTGTATACCGGGTAGCTCATACTGTAAAAGGGTCTCTATATCCATAGGATTTAAAGCCTGGATTTCCTTTTGCCCGATCACTCTGGTTAGTATCGGGGCATCTTTGAGCGGTTTTTCTGTCCGTGTACCTGTAACGACGACCTCTTCCAATGAGCTTTGGGTCGGTTTCAGGCGTATGACAATGTTATTGTGTTCATTGTCTTGAATCTTGTATTCCACAGGAGTATACCCGATGAAACTGGCCCGCAAGATAGGAAACCCTTTATCTCTTAAACTTAATGTAAACTCTCCTTGTGTATTAGTGCCGGCACCGATTGTCGTACCTATTACAACGATGGACGCTCCGGGCAGGGGAGTGCCGTTTTCATCTAATACAACTCCTTTGAAACACCGCGTAGTAGCGTTATCGTTCTCATTGTTTTCGTAGAGGCACCCCGTCTCCGCTGTCGTATACAACGTGGATAGGACACCCAATAACATCATAAAGATTCTTTTCATGATTGGTTATTTAACGGGATACTCGTAATTAAACGTGACGTGCCCTTTTACATTATCCGCATTTGCAAAATCGGTGAACTGGAGTTTTGCATATGTCCCGTCTTTACATTTTAGAACGAACACATTGTTGGTTGTTGCCAATGTTCCAGCCATAGCCGAACCTTCGGTCCATACCATTGCAGTATTACAGTGGCTTTTCACGTAGCAATCATCTGTTGGCGGCATAGCGAATCTGACGAGTATGTTCTGTTCACTTTCATCTGCGACATATCCGCCTGTCGGAATTGTAGTCACCTTGCTCATATCCGTCATATCTGTTTTTACAACAGAGCCTCCATTGGTTTTTACTTCCGTATAGCGATGTATGGCAATCTGCCAGTCAATGGTAACTGCAGATTCGTCATCACTTCCTTCCATAGTTACGGTTTGGGTTTTGCCATCTTTAAGATTTACATATACCCATTGATTATAAGCAGTAGCGTCAACGGTCAATGTTTTCATCTCTGTTTCTTCTTTCTTTTCGTCGTCATCGCTGCAAGACGTCAATGTTGTTGAGAGTGACAGTGCCATAAAGGCAACCATCCAAAAGTTCAAGATTTTCATACTCTGTTAATTTTGATAGATAATGATTGTTTAATTTTCGGTTGCAAAGTTATAGGGAACTATAAGGATGGAAAATACCTAAAAGAAATGAAAAATAACCAAGCTTTAGTTATATGTAGGTATTAAAAGTGAGGAAGTCGCTTCTTGTGAGAAGGAATATTGTACGGCTTAAATAAAATCCGTACCTTCGCGCCCTTAACTAACTAACCTTTATTTTTATGTTTACTGACTTATTGCATTCCTCTTATTTCTCCCTTTTCCTGATAGTCGCGTTGGGGTTTATGCTGGGAAGAATAAAGATCAGAGGATTATCTCTTGATGTGTCGGCGGTTATTTTCATTGCCCTTCTTTTCGGGCATTATGGTGTTATTATTCCTAAAGAATTAGGAAACTTCGGTTTGGTGCTCTTCATATTCACCATCGGTATTCAAGCGGGGCCCGGATTCTTCGATTCTTTCCGTAGTAAAGGAAAGACGCTCATTCTTATTACTATGCTTATTATTTGTTCTGCCTGCTTGACTGCAGTCGGGTTGAAGTACGCATTTGATATTGATACACCGAGCGTTGTCGGTCTGATTGCCGGTGCGCTGACCAGTACTCCGGGTCTGGCGGTTGCTATCGACAGTACCCATTCTCCTTTGGCGTCCATCGCTTACGGTATCGCATATCCGTTTGGAGTGATCGGCGTGATTCTGTTTGTCAAACTGCTGCCTAAGATTATGCGGGTAGATTTGGATAAAGAAGCCCGCCGCTTGGAGATAGAACGTCGTGGACAATTTCCGGAGCTGATTACTTGCATTTATCGGGTTACCAATTCTCATGTGTTCAATCGTACTCTGATGCAGATAAATGCGCGCGCCATGACGGGCGCTGTCATTTCACGTCTGAAACATAATGATGAAATATCCATCCCTACGGCCCATACGGTGCTGCGTGAAGGAGATTATATACAAGCCGTAGGTAGCGAAGAGTCGTTGAATCAGCTTGCCGTGTTGATTGGCAAGCGTGAAGAAGGTGAGTTGCCTTTGGATAAAACGCAGGAAATAGAATCTTTACTATTGACCAAAAAGGACAT
>OODF01001198.1_pt1 | contig 12047 bp, 9 predicted proteins | sample 1671431 | NCBI WGS metagenome assembly OODF01 (sample SAMN06348156, study PRJEB24527) | human gut metagenome | biome: human gut; feature: ankylosing spondylitis patient; material: feces | host: Homo sapiens | place: China | collected 2015-10 | reverse complement strand
GTGTGGGCGTTGGCGATCTGCCGGGAAATGACTTCCAGCTCCGGGCCTTTGGGGGAGATAAGCTCCACCAGCCGGACGAACCAGGGCAGCAGCACCGCCGCCAGCAGGCTCCCGCTGAGGTTGAAGCAGCTGTGGGCCAGCGCGGCGCGGGCGGCGTTCTTTCCCTGCCCGATGCAGGCCAGCAGGGCCGTGACCGTCGTGCCGATGTTGTCCCCTAACAGGACAGGCACCGCCCCGGCAAGGCCCAGCACGCTGTGGATGCCGTCCGGCCCGGCCTGCCGGGCCACGTTCTGCAGCAGCGCGATGGTGGCCGAACTGCTCTGCACCACCATGGTCATGGAGAGGCCCAGCAGGATGCCCAGAAGCGGCGACTCCTTCACCCGGGTCATCCACTCGAGAAAGACCGTCTGCCCGGCCAGCGGCTGCAAAGCCCGGCCCAAAATGTCGATGCCCTCGAAGAGCAGCCCGAAGGAGAACACCGCCTCGCCCACGGCCTGCCAGCGGGGCCTGCGGGCCGCGAAGTCGAGGAGGAAGCCCAGAAACAGCACCGGGTACACCAGCGTCTGGACATCGAAGGCGATGAGCTGTGCCGTCATGGTGGTGCCGATGTTGATGCCGTAGATGACGGCCACCGCCCGGGGCAGTTCCAGCAACCCGGCGCTGACGAAGCCGATGACCATTACTGTGGCTGCCGAATGCCGTAGATGACGGCCACCGCCCGGGGCAGTTCCAGCAGCCCGGCACTGACGAAGCCGATGACCATCACCGTCGCCGCCGAGCTGCTTTGGAGCACTGCCGTCACGGCCAGCCCGGTGAGGACGCCCAGCAGCGGCGTGGCCGTCAGCCGGGCCAGCAGCCGCTTCATGGCGTCGCCCGCCGCCCGCTGCAAGGCGCGGCTCATCCTGTCCATCCCGTAGAGGAACATCGCCAGCCCGCCGAACAGCGCAAAGAGCATCTCCATCCCCTGCTCCATCCGCACACCCCCTTGTCCGTCAGTGTATGAGGGGTGGACGGGCGGTATGACGGGAAGGCTTCTTCTCTGTTCGACCTCTCAGTCTCGCTTTCGCTCGACAGCTCCCCTACCGAGGGGAGCCTCTGGCGAAGAGGCGAGGCTTTCCGTCATGCCAAAGCCTCCCCTCGCTAGGGGAGGTGGCAGCGCGTTAGCGCTGACGGAGAGGTTTCTTACGGCAGCCTGTATTTTTATAAGGGCAACGCGCTCCGACTCAGCTTACAGCTGGCTCTTGTACAGCTCCACGATCTCCTCCACGCTGGTGTCGCGGGGGTTGCCGGGACGGCAGGCGTCCGCATAAGCGGACTCGGCGAGGAACTGGATGTCCTCTTCCTTCAGGATGCCGTTCAGGTTTGCGGGGATGCCCACGTCAGCGCTCAGCTGCTTGACAGCGGCGATGGTGGCATCTGCGGCCTGTGCGTCGTTCATCTCGTCGATGCCCTTCACGCCCATGGCCTTGCCGACGGCACGATAGCGCTCACCGGCGACGGTCTTGTTGTACTCCAGACCGACGGGCAGCAGGATAGCGCAGGCCACGCCGTGGGGGGTGTCATACAGAGCGGACAGGCCGTGTGCCATGGAGTGGACGATGCCCAGACCCACGTTGGAGAAGCCCATGCCGGCGATGTACTGGCCCAGAGCCATGCCCTCGCGGCCTTCCGGAGTGTTCTGGACAGCGCCGCGCAGATTCTCGCTGATGAGCTTGATGGCTTCCAGATGGAACATATCGGAGATGGTGCAGTGGCCCTTGGTGATGTAGCCCTCGATGGCGTGGGTCAGAGCGTCCATGCCGGTGGCGGCAGTCAGGCCCTTGGGCATGGAGGCCATCATATCGGGGTCAACCACAGCGATCTCGGGGATGTCGTTGGTATCGACGCAGACGAACTTGCGCTTCTTCTCCACGTCGGTGATGACGTAGTTGATGGTGACTTCAGCGGCAGTACCGGCGGTGGTGGGAACAGCGATGGTAAAGACGGCGTGCTTCTTGGTGGGAGCGACGCCTTCCAGAGAGCGCACATCGGCGAACTCGGGATTGTTGATGATGATGCCGATGGCCTTTGCGGTGTCCATGGAAGAACCGCCGCCGATGGTCACGATGCAGTCAGCCTCTGCGGCCTTGAAGGCGGCCACGCCGTCCTGCACATTGGCGATGGTGGGGTTTGGCTTGATCTCGCTGTAGACGGTGTAGGCGAAGCCTGCAGCGTCCAGCAGGTCGGTGACCTTCTTGGTGACGCCGAACTTGAGAAGGTCGGGGTCAGAGCAGACGAAAGCCTTCTTGTAGCCGCGGGCGGTCAGCTCGGGAACGATGTTCTCGATGGCGCCGTGGCCATGATAAGAAATAGTATTCAGAACGATACGATCAGCCATTGGTAAAACCTCCTGATTTTGCGCCCCGCCGGGCGGCAGGCACGACTCTCTTTGCTTTTACTTTACCACTTTGTTAAAACATTTTCAATGTCATTTCTTATGATTTTCATGAAATTTTTATACTTTTTTGAGCTTTTGCAGAGAAAGTAGACAAAATCAAAGGTTTATTGACAGCAAAGCGCCCTCCGGCGCGGGCCGGAGGGCGCTTTGGATCATTCTTTACTTTCCTGCGCCCTCGCCCGCGAAGAACTCCTTCGTGAGCTTTGCCACCGTGCCGGACAGCAGGAGCAGGGCCATGAGGTTCGGAATGCTCATCAGTCCGTTGAAGGTGTCGGCGATGCTCCACAGCAGGCCCAGATCGACCGTCGCGCCCAGAATGGACACGAAGGAGTAGACCACGAGGAAGGGGCCGACCACCTTGTCGGTGTGGAACAGGAACTCGATGCACCGGGAGCCGTAGAGACCCCAGCCAATGATGGTGGAGAATGCAAAGCTGCAGAGCGCCACCGCCGTAAAGATGGACGACCAACCGCCGTAGGTGGCCGTGAAGCCGGAGATGGTCAGCTCTGCGCCCGCCGCACTGCCGTAGCCCACCGGCACGCCGCTGCACAGGATGACCATGGCGGTCAGGGTGCAGATGACGATGGTGTCGGCGAAGACCTCGAAGATGCCGAACATCCCCTGCTTGACGGGCTTGCGGGTATCGGCACAGGCGTGGGCGATGGAGCCGGTGCCGAGGCCGGCCTCATTGGAGAAAATGCCGCGGGAGACGCCCTTCTGCATACTGAGGAAGATGCTGCCGATGGCACCGCCGGTGAAGGCCTGCGGGTCAAATGCACCGCCGACGATGGAGGCCAGCACCGCCGGGAAGCGCCGGTAGTTGATGACCACGACACCCAGCGCCAGCACGACGTAGAACAGTGCCATGAACGGCACCAGCTTTTCGGTGACACTGCCGATGCGCTTGACGCCGCCCAGCAGCACCATGGCCACCATCATAGCCACCACCACGCCCACGACGAGGTTGACCGTGGGCAGGATGCTGTTCAGGCTGCTGCCGTAGGCCAGCAGGGCCGAGTCGATGGCTGTGACGATGGTGTTGACCTGGGTGGCGTTGCCGGTGCCAAAGACCGTCAGCACGCCGAACAGCGAGTAGAGCACCGCGAGGAACTGCCACCGGCTGCCGAGGCCGTTTTTAATATAGTACATGGGGCCGCCCACCAGCTCGCCGTTTTTGTTCCGCTCGCGGAAATGCACGGCCAGCGTCACTTCGGAGAATTTGGTACACATGCCCAGCAGAGCCGAGCACCACATCCAGAACACCGCACCCGGCCCGCCGATGGCGATCGCGCCCGCCACGCCGGCGATGTTGCCGGTGCCGACGGTAGCGGCCAGCGCCGTACACACTGCCTGGAACGGAGTCATCGCGCCGTCGGAGGCGTCCTTTTTGCGGAAGATGCGGCCAATGATCGTTTTGATGGCATAGGGGAATTTCCGGAGCTGCAAAAAGCCTGTCCGCACACTGAGCAGCAGGCCCACACCGATGATGCAGACCATCGCCGGGATGCCCCAGATAAAGCTGTTGACCGCCTGATTGACGGCTGTGATGGTTTCGAGCATACTTTTACGCCTTTCTTTTTCACTTTGACACAACGAAAATTATTTTATCGTATTTTAAGCGGCCTGTCAATTTACTTTGAACGTGAAATCTGCACGTCCCGGCTGAAAGTTTGTTAAAATAGCTTCACCTTTATTTTCTCTGTTTCTTTGCCGCTTTTTTGCCCGCCAAAGCCCTACACAAACCGCGCGGGTTGTGCTATGATAAGGGTGAAATTTCGGTTTGGCACTGCCAACCGCAAGGAGATGTCATGGATGTCTGAAACATCTGCTCTGATGGATACGCTGCGGCAGGAAGGGGTCTCCCCCGACCTGCTGCGCGCTGTGGAAGAATACCGTACCGCCCACCCGCTGGCGGAGGCCCTGCGCCCCCGCATCCCCTCCCCTGCCTTCATCTACTACGGCAGAGAGGTGTGGGAGCAGGCGCTGGCCGCCCTGCTCTGCGGCGAAAACCTGCTGCTGGCAGGCGGCAAGGCCACCGGCAAGAACGTGCTGGCCGAAAACCTCGCCGCCGCCTTCGGACGCCCCGCGTGGGACATCTCGTTCCACGTCAATATGGACGCGGCGTCCCTCATCGGCATGGACACCTTTGAGGGCGGACAGGTCAAGTTCCGCCCCGGCCCGGTCTACCGCTGCGCCCAGAGCGGCGGCTTCGGCGTTCTGGACGAGATCAACATGGCCAAAAACGAGGCGCTGGCCGTCCTGCACGCGGTGCTGGATTTCCGCCGCGCCATCGACGTGCCGGGCTACGAGCGCATCCCGCTGGCCGAGGAGACCCGCTTCATCGCCACCATGAACTACGGCTACGCCGGCACCCGTGAGCTGAACGAGGCCCTCACCTCCCGCTTCGTGGTCATCCAGATGCCCACCATCACCGAGGAGAACCTCGAAAAGCTCCTGCGCACCCAGTTCCCCGATCTGAACAGCAAGTACGTCAGGCAGTTCGCCCTGCTCTTCCTCGATTTGCAGAAAAAGTGCGACAGCGCGGAAATTTCCACCAAAGCTCTCGACCTGCGCGGTATGCTGGACGCCCTGCGCCTGATGCGCCGGGGCGTCGCTGCCGGGGCTGCGCTGGACATGGGCATCACCAACAAAGCCTTCGACTCCTACGAACAGGGCCTCATCCGGGATGCCATTGCCGCCCGCATCCCGGCCCAGCTCACCGCCGCAAAGCTCTTCGATTAAAAAGGGGCGTTTTTATGGAAGCGCAGAGCTACACCGCCGAAGAGCGGCGGGCCGCCAATCAGGTGTGGGCGGCGGCAGGAGCCTACGGCTTCGAGCCGCTGTTCCTCGCCCGGAACACCGACGGCACGATCGATTTTTACATGAACTGCGTCGTGGGGCTGGTCCACAAATACTACGGCGACGAGCTGGTGCGCAGCCTTTTTGACGCATGGGAGGGCGACATCCGGCAGGCCATGCTGGACGATTTGACCTGGCTCTACCTCGAGAGCGCGGTCTACGCGCTGGAACTGCCCCGCCGCCCGGTGCTTTCGGCCCTCCGCCGCGCCCATGCGGACTACTTTTTCGGCATCCAGTACAAGCTCTCGCGGCAGGAGTGGATGGCGAAGAACCAGCTGGTCTACTCCATGCAGGCCGCGCGCTGGCGGGCTGTGCAGGGGCGCACGCCGCCGGTCATGACCCCCTACGAAAAGGATCTCGACGCCGCCCTCAGTCCCGAGATGCCCCCCAAGCCGGACGAGCTGAAAGCCGCACTGCTGGCCGTCTACGCCAAATTCGAGCTGTTCAACGGCACCGTGCATCAGAAGGCCGGGCTGCATCTCCATCTGGACGGCCTGCTGGCGTCCCTCATGACCCGCACCATGCCCACCCAGATGATAAAGACCGACCGGGTCACGGTGGAGCATTCCGGCTCGGTGGACGCCTCCGGCGGCGGCATCCATGCCGACAAGCGGCTGGCCCACATCACCCTGCGCCAGCGCGCCGAGGAAGACCGCGCCTACATCGAAAGCTGCTTTGGCCGGTCGCTCTACCCGCCCGAACGGCTGCGGAAGGCCGAGCAGGAGCTTTGCACCGGGGAGCATCTGGGCTGTCACCTCTGGTTTGCCTCCGGCGTCCCCAGCCCGGAGCAGGCTCCCACCCCCGAGGCAAAGCACCTGGCCGAACAGGCCCAGCTTCAGGCTGAGCGGAACCGGGTCTACTACTCCAAAAACCTTGAGCTTCACCGCAGCGTCGTGCTGCGGCTGACCGAGCAGATCCGCAACTGCATCCTCGTCCACCAGCAGCCCAACGCCCGGGTCGCCCGCAGCGGCAACCTCGACCCGGAGCGGGTCTGGCGCACCGTCATGGACGACGACCGGGTGTTCCGCTGTGCCGAGGAAGAGAACCACCCGTCCTTCACCGTTGACCTTCTGCTGGACGCTTCGGCTTCCCGCCTCCACTGTCAGGAGGTCATCGCGGCGCAGGGTTCTATCCTCGCCCAGAGCCTCGCGGCCTGCGGCATCCCGGTGCGGGTGAGCTGCTTTTCCAGCCTGCGGGGCTACACCGTCCTGCGGGTGCTCAAGGGCTTCAAGGAGAAGAGCTTACAGGGCATCTTCCAGTATTTCGCCTCGGGCTGGAACCGGGACGGTCTGGCTCTGCGGGCAGCAGGCGACCTCATCGACTTCGACCCCGGCCCCGCCGCGCGGCACCTGCTCATCCTCCTGACGGACGCCTCCCCCAACGACAGCCGCCGCATCCCACCCTCTCCCGATGACCCGCTGGGCCGCGACTACGGCGGCAGCGCGGGCGTGGAGGACGCCGCCGCCGAGGTGCGGGCGCTGCAGCGGAAGGGTCTGCGGGTCTCCGCCGTCTTTATGGGCGAAGACGCCAGCGCCGCCGACGCCTCCCGCATCTACGGCAAGAACATGGCCCGCATCCGGGGCATGGACCAGCTGGCCCGGGCCGCAGGCCGACTCATCCAGAACGAGATACGGGAGCTGGGCGACTGAACCATAATAATGTACGGGACCGCTGTGCAGTTGTATCTGCTGCCAGCGGCCCCGTATTTTTGTTGTCACTCACAACCATCTTGTTTTGCATTGCCAAAGAATCAAAAAGTTTTTTGGTTTATTTGCAAACTTATAGTTGTATTCTGGCGCAATTTATGATATACTACAACCAACGAAGGGCCGCACACCTACACATCACCCCGCGCCCACAGGAAGGAGAACCGCTATGGATGCCGCACGTTATTTTGAAGAGATGCATCTCGCCATGTCCAGCCAGAAGCCTGAGTACCGCCTTGTGCTCAGCGTCAAGGTCCAAGACCTCGGAGGCGCAGACGCTTATCTCGAGCTGCGGCAGGAGCCGGTCAGCGGCAAGGCCCGGGTGTTCTATTCCACGATGGGACGTCAGAAGCTGAACTTCCAGCTCGTCCGCAAAGGGTGGCAGAGCTGCCACAACGCCTCGGGCGAGCTGACGGGGCGCTTCCCCGCCACCGCCGACGGTCTGCTGGCTCAGACGGATTTCTCCGCCTTTGTCCGGGACGACGCCCTCGACAGCGGCCGGATGGCGCGCATTCTGGACGTTCTGGCCCATACTGCCGGTGGTTGTGGGGCCGTCGCCCCCTCTGCCGCCCGGGAGGGTGCGCTCATCACGGTGGAGCGGTTCGTGGGCCGTCCCGCCCATTGGAGCTATTGGAGCACCCGCGCCGCCGAGCAGCTGAACATCGCGGCCATCCTCTGCTGGCTGGGCGACTACCTCGCCGGGGCCGAGCGCCGCACCCTGCAGAGCTGCCCGGAGGCCATGCAGCTTGCCGCCGCATGGCAGGCCGCGCTCCTCTCTCCCCTGCCCCAGACGGCTCAGCGGCCTCAGCCTGTACAGTCCCGGCCCGTCCGCCGTGCTCCCGCCGTCGAGAACAAGCGCTGGCAGAGCATCCTCGCCGTGCTGGCGACGGTGTAACAGAAAGGCCTCCCGCATTGGGAGGCCCATCGCCGTATCCGGCGCGCATTCGTTCATATTTTCAGTTTCGAGAAATCGGTGCAGAGATATTCATAGAGCTTGTCAACGGCCTGAAATCCCATCTTCGCATACAGTTCCTTCGGTGTATCCTCGGAGTCAGCGTGAAGATACAGGATCTCTCCGCGCTCCTGCGCCTTTTCGGCAATATGCTTCATCAGGGTCATGGCGACGTACTGGTGCCGGAAATCCTCGTCCACCAGCAGGCCGTCCATGCAGACATACCCATCGGATGCGAAAATATAGCAGTCGCCCGCCAGTTTCCCGCCCAGATACGCGCCGAGGTAGGTCAGTTTTTCCCGGAGGTTCCGGTTGTTCCGCACGGTAAAATCATCTCCGTACAACGGGCCGTAGTATTTCAGTTCGTGCTGTTCCAGCTGGTCTGCGTCCGGGGCCTTGATTGAGACGTCCGGGTTCGTTTTCCAGCTGCGGATGTCTGTTTCCGGGGGCAGAACCATCGTCAGGGTCTCTTCGCACTCCATGCCGAATGCATCGGCCAGCGGCTCGTACCCTTCCAGCTTGAGGAAGGTGTCTCCCCGCTCTTTCTGGTAGGCCAGCGCGGCCCGGACTTCATCTGCCGAGGGCTGGCTGTAATAGCAGAACGCGTTGTGGTCGTATTTATCGCGCAGCTCGCTGTCCTCCCGCTTGGTCAGATGCTCTGAAACGGTGTGAGACGCGGAAAACAGCCGATAAAATTTTTCATCGGTCTTTCTTGTAGGGTTCATTGCGCTCCTCCAAAACTTATCGCTCACTTCCACCCCCGCGCCGAGGGGTCGAGCATCTCGGCGGCGGAGTAGATGAGGGCGTTGCAGATGGCCGCAGCGACGTTGCTGCCGCCCTTGCGGCCCATCGCCACGATGGCGGGTACGCCGTGCTTTTCGCAGACGGCGAAGAGCCGCTCCTTGCTCTCCACCACGTTCACAAAGCCCACCGGCACGCCGATGACCAGCGCAGGCCGCAGGCCGCTTTCGATTTGTTCTGCGATCGTCAGCAGAGCCGTGGGCGCGTTGCCGACGGCGAGGATGGCCCCGGGATGCTCCTGCGCTGCCTTTTTCATCGCTGCGACGGCCCGGGTGGTGCCAGCCTCTTTTGCGGCGGCGGCCACCTCGGGGTCAGCCATATAACAGCAGGCCGTGCCGCCCAGCTTGGCCAGACCGGGCTTGGTAATGCCAGCCAGCGCCATGTTTGTATCGGTCACGATGACGGCCCCGGCGTGGAGGGCCTTGACGGCCTGCTCCACCGCGCAGGGGGTGAAGTGGAGATTCCGCGCATAGTCGAAGTCGGCGGTGGTGTGGATGACCCGCTTGACCACGGCTTCGTGCTCGGGCGGCGGGGTCAGGCCCATCATTTCCAGCTCTTCGGTGATGATGTGGAAGCTCGTCCGCTCAATGTCGGCGGGCAGATGATGCTGCGGCGTCAATATTCTATCCCCTTTCGTGCTTTTATCCCCTTCTGGTAGGGGTGGCGGTGGCATTTCATCTCGGTGGAGTAGTCGGCGGCGTCCATCATCCACTGGGGCGGCGTGTGGGCCGTCAGGACGCACTCACATCCGGCAGGCCGCTCCAGAACGGCCTTTTTTAATAGATCGACGTCCACCATATCCAGCTCTTCTGCGCTCCCGGCTTCGTCCAGTATCAGCAGGTCGGCAGGCTTTGCCATGGCGGCGGCGAGGTTCTGGTTTTGCAGTTCCCGGGTCGCGGCCTTTTCCTCCGGCGTCATCTGGAAGACGAATTTCTGCCCGGCCTTGCCCCGGTAGATCTCCGCGCCAAGCTGGGCCAGAAGCGGGATCTCGCCGCTGTTCCCGCCCTTCAAAAACTGGACGATGACCACCCGCTTCCCGGACCCCAGCGCACGGAGCGCAAGACCCATAGCAGCAGTGGTCTTTCCCTTTCCGTCGCCCCAGTACAGATGCAAAAGTCCCTGTTCCATTCAGTGCTTCTCCATTCCCATCGCGGCATACACCGCGTCCATATCCAGCGCCCCGCGTACGCCGTCGGCCAGGATGTCGAACTGCTGGCGGCGGTACTCTTCCATCGGGATGAGGGCCGCGTCGGAGGGGTCGATGCCCTTCCGGCGGCAGAGCCAGCCCGCCAGCGCCTCGGTGAGCGTACCGGTGTCGAACAGACCGTGGAGGTAGGTGCCGAATACATTGCCCTGCACACAGCCCTCCCGGCCTCCGTCGGGGTAGTGGGCGAAGGGTTCGCCCTCCGCCTCGGTCACGCCGGTATGAATCTCGTAGCCTTCCAGCTCTGCACCCGCAAAGGGGGCGGCGGCGACGGTCGCCTTGACCTGTGCGCGGCGCTTCTGCTCGCTGAACACGGTCCGGGTGGGCAGCAGACCCAGCCCCCGCAGAGTCTGCTGCCGGCCGCTCTCGCTGCCGGTGGGGTCGTCGAGGGTCTGGCCCAGCATCTGGTAGCCGCCGCAGACGCCCAGCACCGGCGTGCCTTTCGCGGCCAGCTTGAGCAGAGCCGTTTCCAGCCCGCACTGCCGCAGCCAGAGCAGGTCGTCCACCGTGTTTTTCGTCCCCGGCAGCAGGATGAGGTCGGGTGCGCCCAGCTCATGAGCGTTCGAAACATACCGCACGCCCAGCAGCGGGTGCTGTTCCAGCGGCATGAAGTCCGTAAAATTGGACAGATGCGGCAGACGGATGATCGCCGCGTCCAGCGGCTTTTTGCCGTCCCGCATCTCGAGGCGCTGGCTCAGGGAGTCCTCGTCCTCGATGTCCACCTTCAGGTACGGTACGACGCCCACCACGGGCAGATGGGTCTTTTCTTCCAGCATGGCGAGGCCGGGGCGCAGAATTTCTACGTCTCCACGAAATTTATTGATGACGAGCCCCTTGATGCGCCGGCGTTCTTTTTCTTCCAGCAGCTCCACCGTGCCGTATAGCTGGGCGAACACGCCGCCCCGGTCGATGTCGCCCACCAGAAGTACCGGCGCGTCCACCATCTCGGCGAGGCCCATGTTCACGATGTCCTCGCTCTTGAGGTTGATCTCCGCCGGGCTGCCAGCGCCCTCGATGACGATGACGTCAGCCTCCTCGGCGAGGCTGTCATACGCCTTCAGGATGTCCGGCACCAGCTGCCGTTTCCTGCGGAAATACTCCGACGCTTTCATCTGGCCCCGCACCTCACCGTTGACGATGACCTGACTGCCCACGTCACTGCTGGGCTTCAGGAGGATGGGGTTCATCCGCACGTCCGGCTCGACACCGGCGGCCTGCGCCTGCACCACCTGCGCCCGGCCCATCTCGAGGCCGTCTTTGGTGACGAAGCTGTTCAGAGCCATGTTCTGGCTCTTGAACGGCACAACGCGCAGGCCGTCCTGCGCAAAAATGCGGCAGAGCGCTGCGCAGAGCAGACTTTTGCCTGCACCGCTCATCGTACCCTGCACCATGATGCATTTTGCCCTGCTCATCCCAGCACCTCTTTCATAAGTTCCAGCAGCCGGGCGTTCTCGGGGGCCGTGCGCACCGCCGTGCGGTACCACTCCGGCCCGAGGCCCGGATAATTCGCGCAGCTGCGCACCTGTGTTCCCAGCGGGCGAAGCCTTTCGTTCAGGTCGGCGGGCGCACGGAAGAGCAGATAGTTCGCCTTTCCGTCGATGACCCGCAGGCCCAGCGCCCGCAGGCCCGCCGTCAGAACGGGCCGCTGCCGGGCGATAAGGGCGCGCACTTCGTCCACATAAGCGGTTTCTTTCAGGGCCGCGACGCCTGCCGCCTGGGCCAGACTGGACACGGCCCACGGCTGGCCCGCTGTCTGCATTTTTTCCAGAAGCGTTTCGTCGCCGCAGAGGCAGTAACCCAGCCGGACGCCGGCCATGCCGTAGAGCTTGGTGAAGGCTTTCAGGATGACGAGGTTCCCACTTTCCAGCAGAGGCTTCGCGGTCCACCCGTCGGCGTCGGGCAAAAAGTCCAGAAAGCACTCATCTACGGCCAAAATCGTGTGGCACTCCTCGCACCGGCGCAGCAGCTTTTTCACCAGCTCGGGTGAGGCCAGCTGCCCCGTCGGGTTGTTCGGCTGGCAGAGGAACACCATGTCGATGCTCTCGTCCACGGCGTCCACGAGGGCGTCCGTCGGGGCGAAATCATTCG
>OODF01001179.1_pt1 | contig 12189 bp, 9 predicted proteins | sample 1671431 | NCBI WGS metagenome assembly OODF01 (sample SAMN06348156, study PRJEB24527) | human gut metagenome | biome: human gut; feature: ankylosing spondylitis patient; material: feces | host: Homo sapiens | place: China | collected 2015-10 | reverse complement strand
GATCTTGGGGAAGACGCTGCTCCTCAGCGAAGGGGGGCCGCGCAATGTATAACCGCTATCTGCGCAACGACGACGGCGTTTACACCCGCATGCCGATGCAGGACGCGCCGCGCGGCGAACCGCCGCGTAACAGACCGCCTCCCACGCCGCCCTCCGGCGGAAACGCACCGCCGCCAAGGCCGCCGCAGGGGGACGCTCCCCCTCCGCCGCCGATCAGTCAGGAGGCGTCGCAGTTTTTCTCGCGCATCCTCGACAAATTACCGCTCAAGGGCGTGGACACGGCAGACATTTTGCTGCTGCTCATTCTCTTTTTCCTCTTTGAGGAAAAGGCGGACGACGAGCTTTTAGTCGCGCTGGGGCTGCTGCTCATTTTATGACATATTTTGACAAAAAGGCCGTCCGAAGAACGATCTTCGGACGGCCTTTTCAGTTTCTTTTACCGGTTTGCGCCGTCGAGCGCACTTTCGTGGAGCACTGTGCCGTCCGGCAGCGTAAAGGCGTCCTCCGCCACGTTCCCGCTGTCGACGCTCATGCCCGCCATGCGGTAGATAACATCCGCGCCCTGCAATTTTTCCGCCGCACAGAGAAGGCCGTCGCTCACGCTGACCCAGTAGCGCTCAATGTAGCCGCCGTCATCGGCGGCAGTTTCCACAAAGATGCAGTCCACGGTGTCGAGCAGGCGGTAATCCGCCGCGGCGATGCGCTTTTTGTCAAGGCGCAGGATGTCCTCATACGTCGGGATGCCCTGCTCCTCGTCGGCGGTGAAGGCTGCGGCGCTCTCGTAATAGAGCTCGCTGCCGCCGTACCAGACCCACGTTCTTTCCCCGTTGGAGATCGTGTGGCTCTGCGCGCCGCTCGCCTGCTCGGTGTCGACGCGCATCCACGCTTCGTCGACGCTGACACTGCTGCGGTCGACGCCGCTGCCGCCGGAATAGTAGCGCTCGATCGTGATGGCACGCGAGTAGCGTGCGGGACGTTCAAGCGTCGCGATGGCGGACTGCACCGTGTCGGGCCGCACGGCGATGCGGCCCACGGCGCTGTCGTCGAGCGACGCGTCGCTCACATCTCCGCTGCTCGCATCCTGCGGCAGCACGACATGCGCGGGGTGGTGCAGCGCGCCGCGCACCACAAACAGGAGCACCAGCAAAACGAGCGCGACGAAAGCAGCGCCAATGGGCGTCACCCTCCGCTTTCTCATTCTGCTCCACTCCCTTCTTTCATTCCGTCAAAATCAGGCGTTAAAATCCGCGGGGCGCTCGCGCCGGCGGCCAAAGTGCCACAAAATCGCGTCGGCGATGCGTGCGCAGGCGTGGCCGTCGCCATAGGGGTTGACGGCGTGCGCCATCGCGTCGTACGCCTCCCTGCTGCGAAGAAGCTCGTTGCCCATGCGCAGCACATCGTCGTACTCGACGCCGCAGAGCTTCACCGTGCCGGCGGCGACCGCCTCGGGGCGCTCGGTCTCTTTGCGCATGACAAGGACGGGCTTGCCGAGCGCGGGAGCCTCCTCCTGAAGTCCGCCGCTGTCGGTCATCACCATGTAGCAGCGCGCCATAAGATTGTGCATCTCGTCCGCGCTCAGCGGGTCGATCAAATGTACGCGCGGCGTACCGGCGAGGAACTTCTGCGCGTTCTCGCGCACGACAGGGCTGAGGTGCACGGGATAGACAAGCTCGCAGTCCTCATTCTGGAGGGCGATGTCGCGCAGCGCGGTCATGATGTTCTCCATGGGCTGGCCGTAATTCTCGCGGCGGTGGCACGTCACGAGCACGACCTTTCTTGAATAGTCCAGCTCGTTGAGCAGCTCTGTTGTAAAGCGGTAATCCTTGCGTACCGTTGTTTTCAGTGCGTCAATGACCGTATTGCCCGTGATGAAAAGGCCCTCGGTCACGCTCTCTTTGAGTAAGTTCTCGCGGTTATTTTTCGTCGGGCAGAAATAGAGGTCGGCGATGGCCGTGACGAGCTTACGGTTCATCTCCTCGGGGAACGGGGAGTATTTGTCGTAGGTGCGAAGGCCCGCCTCCACATGTCCGACGGGCACCTTGTGGTAAAAGGCCGAGAGCGCACCGGCAAACGTCGTGCTCGTGTCGCCGTGGACTAAGATCATGTCAGGCTTTAATTGCTCGATGGCGTCGTCCATGCCGAGAAGGCACTTGCTCGTGATGGTCGAGAGCGTCTGCCGCGGGGTCATAATATCAAGGTCGCAGTCGGCCTTGAGGTCGAAGACCTCCATCACGCTATCGAGCATTTCGCGGTGCTGCGCCGTCACGCAGCAAAGGCTCTCGATCTCGTCGCGCGAGGCAAGCTCCTTGACGAGCGGAGCCATCTTGATGGCCTCGGGCCGCGTGCCGAACACGCTCATAATGCGCAGTTTTTCCATTTATGCTTCCTCTTTTTTCTTTTCGTTGGATTCTTCTTCAGGTTCCGCAGGCACGGTTTCCGCCGGTATGGCGGTCTCTGTGCTCTTCTCCTCTGCCGCCGCCTTTTCCGCCTGCAATGCCTTGTCGATATCGCGGCGGAAGATGACGCGCGATGCGAGGAACGCCGCCACCGCCAGCGCCATCAGAAAGAGCATCGCCTTGATCGCGCCGCTCGACGTCAGCACCACGGCGGAAAGGCCGAGGATACTGCTGATGACGTACAGCGCCGCGACGGCCTGCTTCTGGTTGAGGCCCATGTCGATGAGGCGGTGGTGGATGTGGCCGCGGTCAGGCGCCATCGGGTTCTGCCCGTGGGCAAGGCGGCGGATGATGGCAAAGAGCGTGTCGAACATCGGCAGGCCCAGGATCAGGAACGGCACCGCGAACGACACGATGGCGTAGTACTTGAAAAGGCCCTGGATCGAGATCGTCGCAAGGATGTAGCCGAGGAACGTCGAGCCCGTGTCGCCCATAAACATCTTGGCCGGATTCTTGTTGTACGGCATGAAACCGAGGCACGCACCCACAAGCGCGGCCATCACGAGCGCCACATCACTTTCAGAGACGAGCAGCGCGATGACGAGCATCGAGATCGCGCTGATGGTCGAAACGCCGCAGGCAAGGCCGTCGAGGCCATCGATGAGGTTGACGGCGTTCGTGATACCGACGATCCACAGGACTGTGATAGGGATGGACAACCAGCCGAGGTCCCAATACGGGCTTTCAGCAAAGACGTTCGGGTTGGAGAGCGTCTGGACCACGACACCGTGGAACACGGCGACGAGCGCCGCGAAGATCTGCACGCAGAACTTAAAATACGCGCGCAGCGGGGACATATCGTCCACTACGCCTAAAACGACGATGATGGACGCACCCAGCAAAATGCCCTGTAACTGATGGTCGACCTTGACGAACAGCAGCATACTCACGATAAAGCCGAGGAAGATTGCAAGTCCGCCGAGGCGCGGTACGGGCTTTTTGTGCATGCGGCGGTTGTCCTTCGGCACGTCGATTGCGCCGATCTTATAGGCAAACGACTTGACGAGCGGGCACATCAGAAAGCTGACGGCAAATGCGCACAGCAGCGCGCCGCCGACGCTCAGCAATAACTCTTTCGGAATTCCGTTCATGTTCTCCACCCTTTAATCAGCGCGCGACAAAGCCGACCTTCTTGTAGACCTTGCGCAGCGTTTTTTCTGCCACGTAAGACGCCTTCTGTGCGCCCGCGCGATACACGGACTCGAGATACGCCTTGTCGCCCAAAATGCGCGTGGCCTCCTCGCGGATGGGGCGCAGGGTCTCAACGACGGCCTCGCCCACGGCGGGCTTGAACGCGCCGTAGCCCTTACCGGCGAACTCCTGCTCGATCTCGTCAAAGCTCTTGCCCGTCACAGCGGAGTAGATGGTCATCAGGTTCGCAACGCCGGGCTTGTTCGTGGGATCATAGCGCACGCAGTTTTCCGTGTCGCTGTCGGTCACGGCGCGCTTGAACTTGCGCAGGATATCCTCGGGCTTTTCCATCAGGTAAATGGAGCCGTTGGGGTCCTTATCGGACTTCGACATCTTGGCTCCCGGGTCGCTCAGGCTCATCACGCGCGCACCGACCTTGGGAATGTACGGCTCGGGCATCTTGAAGACATCGCCATAGATGCCGTTGAAGCGCTGGACGATGTTGCGGCAGAGCTCGACATGCTGCTTCTGATCCTCGCCCACAGGGACATAGTCGGGCTGATAGAGCAGGATATCCGCCGCCATCAGCGCAGGATAGGTGAAGAGACCGCCGTTGATGTTCTCGCTGTTCTTGGCGGACTTGTCCTTAAACTGCGTCATGCGCGAGAGCTCGCCGAACATCGTATAGCAGTTCAGGACCCAGCCGAGCTCGGCGTGCTGCGGCACGTGGGACTGGATGAACAGCGTGTTCTTCTCGGGGTCCAAGCCGCAGGCGATGTACTGCGCCAACTGCTCGAGCGTGCGGCGGCGCAGCGCCGCAGGATCCTGACGCACGGTGATCGAGTGCATATCGGCCATGAAGTAGTAGTTGTCAAATTCCTCGTCGCGCTCCGCCCAGTTCTTGATCGCGCCGAGGTAGGACCCGAGGGTCAGATCGCCGCTGGGCTGAATACCGGACAGCATCACTTTCTTGCGCGCCGCGTTTTCCATGTTTTCCATCGTTTTTTCTCCGATCTTTTTGTTTTTCTCATTTTATCTCGAATTGCGCCGTTTTGGCGCAGCTATCGACCCAATTTGTTATGTTACCATACCCCTCTTCAAAATACAAGCATGTTCCGGTGAAAAAGAGCGTCGTGCGTTCGTTGACTTTTCGGTCAAAATATGGTGTAATAAGCTATCTTTATTTTGATTCCACTTCAGGAGGTCATCTATGTCCATCGACATGAAGTATTTTGAGGAAATGGAAGCGAAGATCCCGCACGGCAAGGTGCGCACGCGCTTCGCTCCCTCCCCCACGGGCTATATGCACGTGGGCAACCTGCGCACCGCGCTCTACACCTATCTGATCGCCCGCCACGCAAACGGCACGTTCATTCTCCGCATCGAGGATACCGACCAGGGGCGTCTCGTCGAGGGCGCAACGGACGTCATCTACCGCACGATGGCGGAATGCGGCCTTTCCCACGACGAAGGCCCCGACGTCGGCGGCCCCGTCGCCCCGTATATCCAGAGCGAGCGCCGCGACACCTACGGCAGGTACGCCGAGCTTTTAGTCGAGCGCGGCCACGCCTACTACTGCTTCTGCGAAAAGGCCGAGAGCGAGGAGGACAGCGGCGAATTTGACCGCGCGGACGATCCCTGCCGCGACCTGCCGCTCGAAGAGGCCAAGGCGCGCGTCGCCGCGGGCGAGCCCTACGTCATTCGCCAGCGTATCCCGAAGGACGGCACCACGACCTTCCACGATGCAAGCTTTGGCGACATCACGGTGGAGAATAAGACACTCGACGATCAGGTGCTCTTGAAGCGCGACGGTCTGCCGACCTACAACTTTGCCAACGTCATCGACGACCACCTCATGGGCATCACCCATGTCGTGCGCGGCAGCGAATATCTCTCCTCCGCCCCGAAGTACAACCTCCTCTACGAGGGCTTCGGCTGGGAGGTGCCGACCTACGTGCACTGCTCCCCCGTCATGCGCGACGCGCAGCATAAGATGAGTAAACGCAACGGCGACCCGAGCTATGAAGACCTCAAGGCGCAGGGCTACCTGACGCCCGCCATCCTCAACTATGTGGCGCTGCTCGGCTGGTCGCCGCGCGGCGAGCAGAGCGAGCAGGAGTTCTTCACGCTCGACGAGCTGGTGGGGGCGTTCGACATCGGCGGCATCTCCAAGTCCCCTGCCATTTTCGACATTGAAAAGCTGACGTATTTCAACGCGAATTATCTGCGCAATCTCCCGCCCGAGGAATTCTGTAAAGTTGCCGAGCCTTACATCCGTCAGGCCGTCAAGAACGAAGCGTACTCCGTCGGTGAGATCGCAGCACTCTTACAGGCCCGCTGCGAAAAGCTCACCGATATTCCCGAAAAGGTCGACTTCTTCGATGCTCTCCCCGAGTACGGCGTTGAGTTCTACACGAACAAGAAGTCCAAGACCAACAGCGAGGTCTCGCTCGACATGCTCAATAAGGTCCTGCCCAAGCTCGAGAGCCTTCCCGCGTGGACGAATGATGCCATCCATGACATGCTCGTCTCGTTCGCCGAAGAGCTCGGCGTGAAGAACGCGACGCTCATGTGGCCGCTGCGCATCGCCGTTGCGGGCAAGCTCGTCACGCCCGGCGGCGCTGTCGAAATTTGCCATATCCTCGGCCGTGAGGAGACGATCAAGCGCGTCAAGGCCGGTATCGCCAAGCTGGCATGATCTTCGAGCTCTGCCCCACGCTCTCGCGTGACCTGCTCAAGCGCGAATTTGGGAACACCGCCGCCGCGTTCGGCGTGCTGGTGCTTCTTGGCTTCGCCGCCGGAATGATCTTCCCCGACATGGCGCAGCAGACGCTTCAAAACTTCGCCGCGCAGGTCGAACAGCTGGGACTTACCGACGATGTTCCCCAGTCGCAGATGATGGCGACGCTGTTTTTCAACAACATCACGGCGTCCCTCCTCTCGATGCTCTACGGGCTCATTCCGTTTCTGCCGCTCAGCGCGCTCGCGCTCGGCACGAATGCGCTGATGCTCGGCGCGTTCGCCGCCATCTATCAGCAGCAGGGCATCGGCCTCGGCGCATATTTTGTCGGCGTTTTTCCGCACGGTATCTTCGAGCTGTCCGCACTGATCTTATCCTGCGCGCTGGGCCTTCTCATCTGCCGCACGGGGACGGAACGGGTCCTCAAAAAGAGCGATACGCCCTTTTTCCGCCGTGTGCTGGACTGCATCCGCGTCTTTTTGACATTCTCTGTGCCGCTGCTGCTGGTGGCCGCGCTCATCGAGACGTACGTCACACCTGCACTTTTGAACCTTGTGCTGTAAACGGCAAGGTTGACTTTCGTTCCACACAACTATATAATGGACCTGTCAAGATTTTGTAGAATTTTCATCTGCTGTTTCTTCAGGGATTGAGGAAAAGCACCGCTCCTGCGGCGCTTTTCCTTTTTCGTCAAAAAATGAGAGATTCGTCCCGCCGCGGGACAGAGAAAGAGAGGTGCGCATGGCGCAGACAGTTCCGGCAAGGCAGACCGTGCAGAACATGACGGAGGGCAGCCCCGTCTTGCTGATTTTGCGCTTTGCGCTGCCGATCTTCATCAGTCAGGTCTTCCAGCAGCTATACAGCACGGCGGACGCGTTCATTGTGGGCAAATACCTCGGCACGAACGCCTTTGCCGCTGTCAGCTCGTCCGGCACGCTCATCATGCTGCTCACAAGCCTCTTTATCGGCACGGCCATGGGCGCGGGCGTCGCGATCTCAAAGTACTTCGGCGCGGGCGACTATGAAAACGTCTCGCGCGCCATCCACACGAACCTAGCGTTCGGTATCGTGTCGGGCACACTGCTGACGCTCATCGGCGTATTCCTCACGCCGACGTTTTTGGTCTGGATGAACACCGACGCGCAGGTCATGCCGCAGGCGGTCGAATACTTCCGCTACTACTTCCTCGGCGTGCTGGCAACGGTGCTCTACAACATGTGCACGAGCATTTTGAACGCCCTCGGCGACAGCCGGAGGCCCCTGCACTATCTGATCATTTCGTCGCTCGTCAACATCGCGCTCGACCTGCTGTTCATCGGCGCGTTCCGCTGGGGCGTCTGGTCCGCCGCGGTGGCGACCGTCATCTCTCAGGGCACGAGCTGCGTGCTCTGCCTCATCCACCTGCTCAAAAAGGGTGAGGTCTACACCGTCACGCCGCGCAACATCCGCTTCCACAGCGCCATGCTCAGCGAAATCATCCGCTACGGTCTCCCCTCCGGCGTGCAGAACTGCGTCATCGGCCTTGCCAACGTCATCGTCCAGTCGCAGATCAACTCGTTCGGCATGCTCGCGATGGCGGCCTACGGCGCGCACTGCAAGATCGAAGGCTTTGCCTTCCTGCCCATCACGAGCTTCACGATGGCCTGCACCACGTTCGTTGGTCAGAACCTCGGCGCCAAGCAGTATGACCGCGCCAAGCGCGGCGCGCGGTTCTGTATCATCATCGCCGTCGTGATGGCCGAGCTCATCGGCCTGTGCTATTACATCTGGGCAAGTCAGCTCATTTCCCTTTTCGACAGCACCCCCGGCGTTGTCGCCCTCGGCGTGCAACAGGCGCGCACGGTGGCACTGTTCTACTGCCTGCTGGCGTTTTCGCACTCTATCGCGGCGGTCTGCCGCGGCGCGGGCCGCGCGGTCGTGCCGATGATGATCATGCTCTCCGTCTGGTGCGTCATCCGCATCATCTACATCATGCTCGTCGTCCACTTCATCGGCGAGATCGGCTACATCTACTGGGCGTATCCCCTCACCTGGGCGATCAGCTCCACCATCTATCTCATTTATTACCTGCGCTCTGACTGGGTGCACGGATTTGAAAGGTGACTCTATGTCTTCTCCTGCGTTCCGCTTCCGCCTCGCCACGCTTGACGACGCTCCCGCGCTTCTGAGCATCTACGCGCCGTACGTCGAAAAGACGGCCATCTCGTTTGAATACGACGTGCCGTCGCTCGACGAGTTCCGCCGCCGCATCGAAAATGTGCAGCAGAAATATCCCTACCTCGTCGCCGAAGATGAAAATGGCCAGCTCCTCGGCTACGCCTACACGCACACCTTTATCCCCCGTGCCGCTTACGACCACTGTGCAGAGACGACGATCTATCTCGCCCTTGATGCGCGCCATCAGGGGCTCGGCAAGCGCCTCTACCGTGCACTGGAGGAACTCTCACTCGCGCAGAACATCTATAACCTCTATGCCTGCATCGGCGAGCCGCAGGGCGCGGACGACGAATATTTAACGGACAACAGCATCCGCTTCCACGAGCACATGAGCTTCCGCCGCATCGGTGTGTTCACGCGCAGCGGCTACAAGTTCGGCCGCTGGTACAACATGTCCTGGGCGGAAAAACTGCTCATGGAGCATCCCAAGCATCCCGAACCGGTCATCCCTTTCTCGCAGCTCAACAAGGCGCTTGTCGCCGACATCCTTCGCCGCGCCGCGGAATAAAGAACCGAAATTTTACAAAAAATCATGCACACCCTATTGACATTGCCGATGGGGTGTGCTATATTTTCGCTCAAGTTAATACCGCAAACCGTTGAAGCGGAGATAACGGCAGTGATGCCTTCACAGAGAGCCTGCGATGCTGAAAATCAGGCAAGATACACATTGTCAAATGGACCGCTGAGGGTGCAGCGAAATGCGTTTTATGCGCAGAGTATCCTGCAACGTGTTGGCATACGTCAGTTGCCGGGAGATATGATGGTATCTCCGCCAAGCGCACGGGTAACCGTGAATTCAAGGTGGCACCGCGGATCGTTCGTTTCTCTCGTATCGCATTCGTCCTTGACAGACTGTACCGTTCTGTCGGGGGCGCTTTTGTTTGCGCAATAAGCTCCTTTGGCAGAACGCCAAAGGAGCTTTTCTTTTTCAGGAGGTCATTCATGCATATCCTACCACCGCTCGAAACCGTCAAAGACATCGCCGCGACGCAGCAGTACGACGTGCTCCCGCTGAGCTGCGAAATTCTTTCCGACTTCATCACCCCCATCGAAGCGATGCACATCCTCAAGAACGTGTCCACCCACTGTTACATGCTCGAATCCGCGCAGGCGGACGACCGCTGGGGCCGCTACACGTTTTTGGGCTTCGACCCAAAGCTCGAGATCACGTGCATTGACGGCAAAATGAAGGCTGGCGGCCTCACCGTCCGCACGGACGGTCCGTCCCAATACCTGCGTGAGCTGCTATCAAGCTACAGAAGCCCCCGCTTCGACTACCTCCCCTCCTTCACCGGCGGGCTCGTGGGGGATTTTTCTTACGATTATCTCAAATACAGCGAGCCGAGCGTCCGCTGCGGCGAGCAGGACGAGGACAGCTTTAAGGATGTCGATTTGATGCTCTTTGACAAGGTCATCGCCTTCGACCATGTAAGACAAAAGATCGTGCTCATCGTCAACATGGCGCTCAGCGACGTCGAGGTCGGCTACAACAAGGCAAAGCTCGAGCTTGAGCAGCTCGTCTCGCTCCTCAAAACCGGCGAAAAGAAGCAGGAAGCGCCGGGGCGGCTCCTCGGCGAAGTCACGCCGCTCTTCTCCAAAGAGCAGTTCTGCGCGATGGTCGAAACCGCCAAGCACCACATCCGCGAGGGCGATATCTTTCAGATCGTACTCTCGAACCGCCTGAGTGCACCGTTCGATGGGAGCCTGCTCGATACCTACCGCGTGCTGCGCACCATCAATCCCTCGCCGTACATGTTCTACTTTTCAGGCAACGACGTTGAGGTCGCGGGCGCGTCGCCCGAAACGCTCGTCAAGCTCAAAGACGGCGTGCTGCACACCTTTCCCCTCGCGGGGACCCGTCCGCGCGGCAAAACGGACGAGGAGGACAAGGCGCTTGAAGAAAGCCTCCTGCACGACGAAAAGGAGCTTGCCGAGCACAACATGCTCGTCGACCTCGGGCGCAACGACCTCGGCAAGGTCAGCAAATTCGGCACGGTGCAGGTCGAAAAGCTGCACTCCATCGAGCGCTACTCCCACGTGATGCACATCGGCTCCACCGTGCGCGGCGAGATTCGCGATGACCGCGACGCGCTTGACGCCATTGAGGCCGTGCTCCCCGCTGGAATGCTCTCCGGCGCGCCGAAGATCCGCGCCTGCCAGCTCATCGGTGAGCTTGAGAACAACAAGCGCGGCATTTACGGCGGGGCCATCGGCTACATCGACTTCACCGGCAACATGGACACCTGCATCGCCATCCGCATCGCCTACAAGAAAAACGGGCGCGTGTTCGTCCGCAGCGGCGCGGGCATCGTGGCAGATTCCGTCCCCGAAACAGAGTATCAGGAATGCATCAACAAGGCGAAGGCCGTGGTCAGCGCCTTGACGCTTGCGCAGGAGGAAGACCTATGATCCTTTTGATCGACAATTACGACAGCTTTTCCTATAACCTCTACCAGCTCGTTGGCGCGATCGATCCAGACATCCGCGTCATCCGCAACGATGAGTTGCGCATCGAAGAGATCGACGCGCTGCACCCCGCGCGCATCATCCTCTCCCCCGGCCCCGGGCGACCTGAGGACGCAGGCGTGCTCATCGACGTTGTGAAGACGCTCTCGCCCCGCATCCCGACGCTCGGCGTATGCCTCGGACATCAGGCCATCTGTGCCGCCTTCGGTGCGACCGTGACCTATGCTAAAGAGCTAATGCACGGTAAGCAGTCGCTCGTCCACTTCGACACAAGCTCGCGGCTCTTCCAAAACTGCCCCAAGACCGCGCCCGTCGCGCGCTACCACTCCCTCGCGGCGGATACCACCACCATGCCAAGCTGCCTGAAGGTCACCGCCGTCACCGAGGACGGCGAGATCATGGCCGTGCAGCACAAGGACTATCCCATCTACGGGGTGCAGTTCCATCACGGATCCATTATGACGCCGAACGGCAAAACCATGCTGGAAAACTTTTTGAAGGAGAATTGAAACCATGATCAAAGAAGCCATCGTGAAGATCGTCAACAAGGGCGATCTCAGTTATGACGAAGCCTACGCCGTGATGAACGAGATCATGAGCGGCGAGACCACCCCCACCCAGAACGCAGCGTTCCTCGCGGCCCTCTCGACCAAGAGCGCCCGCGCCGAGACGACCGATGAGATCGCAGGCTGCGCCGCCGCCATGCGTGACCACGCCACAAAGGTAGACACCGGCATGGACATCTTCGAGATCGTCGGCACCGGCGGCGACAACGCCCACAGCTTCAATATTTCCACCACCTCCGCCCTCGTTGCGGCGGCGGGCGGCATGAAGGTCGCCAAGCACGGCAACCGCGCCGCCTCGTCCCAGTGCGGCACGGCGGACTGCCTCGAAGCGCTCGGCGTCAACATCCAGCAGAGCCCCGAGCAGTGCGTGACGCTCTTAAAAGAGGTCGGCATGTGCTTCTTCTTCGCACAGAAGTACCACAGCTCGATGAAATACGTCGGTGCCATCCGCAAGGAGCTGGGCTTCCGCACGGTGTTCAACATCTTGGGGCCGCTGACGAACCCCGGCTCGCCGAAGATGCAGCTGCTCGGCGTGTACGACGAGTACTTTGTCGAGCCGCTCGCGCGCGTGCTCGTGAGCCTTGGCGTCAAGCGCGGCATGGTCGTCTAC
>OODF01001178.1_pt1 | contig 12193 bp, 7 predicted proteins | sample 1671431 | NCBI WGS metagenome assembly OODF01 (sample SAMN06348156, study PRJEB24527) | human gut metagenome | biome: human gut; feature: ankylosing spondylitis patient; material: feces | host: Homo sapiens | place: China | collected 2015-10 | reverse complement strand
ATAGATTCCATATACTGATTAAGTTTCTTATATTCAGCCAAGCGTTTGTCCGCGTCCATATACATAGAGCGGAACTTATAAAAATCGAAAACCTTATAGTTGCTGCCTACTCGTTTCGACTTGTAGAAAGCGGGGCCTTTGTCCTCCAGCTTGATCCAAATCGCCGTGATGATAAAGATAGGGGAGAGGCATAGGATAGCCATGGATGAGAAAATGATGTCGAAGACCCTTTTCCATAAAGGCAGCTTGAAAATGGCGAGATCAGGCTCTTTTATTTGAGGCTTACGCGCTTTTTCCATTCTCTTGCATTTCTCGGCGATACCCAGTAGCTTCACTAAATCTTCCTTAGAGGTAGACTCGGAGATGACACAGTCCGTTCCGGCTTGCAAATAGGATATTTTCTCCTCCCGGGTCATTTCCGGGGCGATTAATACGATATAGATATTTTGAAACGTCTTATGCAAATGCGTGATCGCAGGAATGTTTAACGTAGGATCTGTTTTCTCGATGAATACACAATAATCCATTTCCTCGGCAGGAAGAAGCGTGTTTCTCATCTGCAGAAGCGTTATACATTCTATGACCCCGGTGCCTAATGCCTTACGTAAACGTTCGGCCAACGGCACGTTATTACCGAAAAAGACATAATTCATTATCTTAATATTCGTTTTACCCTTACCCTTAATTCCTCCGGATTGAAAGGCTTCAAGATAAAGTCTTCCGCCCCTTCCTCAAACAAACGTATTCTATTTGAGCTGCTCTCTACGCTCGATAGGATCAAGACCGGTATATGGCTGAACATATCGTTCGCTTTTAAATAAACCAAGAATTCCTCTCCGGACATTTCTGGCATATTCAAGTCAGAGATGATCAAATCCGGTAAATTGCCTTCTTGAAGCCAAGCGATCGCTTTCAAAGGATTTTCTTTATAGGATACCTTGTAAGTACTTGATAAATAAAGCATGATTATCTTTGCGATTTCTTGCTTGTCATCCACTAAAAGAACAGATTTCTCCATAGAGTCGTATAATATTGTCGTCTTTTGTTTTATCTATTATGCAAATTTAGGATATTAAATTGAAAAAATCTATGTTTTTCAATTGTTTTTTTTGAAAAAACAGTTCGGACTTTGAAAATAGGGGAAACTGCGATTTTTTGATTAAGTTTGTACGCACATAAATGAGATGAGTATTCGAAGATGCGTTGGAGGAAATATATAGATTTTGATGTTATTCATTTATTGGTTGGCGCTATTGTCGGGATGGGCTTGTCCTCTTGCCAGCCGGAGATGCCGGTGATCTCTACGATAACCGTGGAGGCGGATGGCCTGACGGTTCCCGTGAACCCGGATCTGTATGGTTTGACCATTGAGGAGATCAACCACGGGATCGATGGGGGGCTGTACGCCGAGCTGATCCAGAACCGGAGCTTCGAGGATGGCGTGCCACCCTTGAACTGCCCTTACGACGCCGCCCGGAACGTCTTGATTACCCCGAATGGCTGGACGATCCCTTTCATGCGGGGAGATTCCGTACCGGGATGGAGGCGGATCGTCCCTAATACACAGATATACCCGGATATGAAGGAGCTGGTGAATGATAAGAACCGGCGGTCGTTGCTCGTGGCCGTATCGACTTCCGGGGAGTCGGGGCGCGGAGGCGTGATAGCCGAGGGATACCGGGGGATACCGATCCGGAAAGGGGAACGATACGATCTATCGTTTTTCGCCAAGGGGGCGAATATGGTGCCCCGTACCATCCGGGTGGCCTTGGAGGACTCGATGGCTAATACGGTCTTGAGCGATGTGTTTCAGGTAGCGCCGCTATACGAGTGGAAACGATACAGGCATACGTTTACGGCTAAGGAGGATGCGCCGAACGCGGTCTTGACGATCACGGCCGATACCTCCGCCGTGTTTTGGCTGGATGTGGTATCCCTCTTCCCGGAGGATACGTGGAAGGGACGGAAGAACGGGCTGAGACCGGACTTGGCGGCGCTGGTCGATTCCTTGGCCCCTCGTTTTATCCGTTTCCCCGGAGGCAGTTTCGTGGAGGGGTATACGGCGGGCACGTACCCTATCTGGAGGGAGACGCTGGGCGATATCTCGGAGCGTAAGCATTTCTGGAACGTATGGGCCTATGGTACGACGAACGGCATGGGCTACCACGAGTACTTGCAAATGTGCGAGGATATGGGGGCGGAGCCTATCTACGTTATTAATAGCGGGATCACGAGCCAAAGCCGCCGGCCCCGCTACGAGGATATCACGGCGATGGATAAGCTCACGGGAGATGCCTTGGACGCTATCGCCTACGCGAACGCCCCGGCGGATTCCCTGCCGGGCGCCCTGCGTGCGAGGAACGGGCATCCGGAACCTTTCAACTTGAAGTATGTCGAGATCGGCAGCGAGAACTATGGCGGGGAGTATTTCAGGCGCTTTGAGCTTTTCCGCAAGGCGATCAAGGAGGCCTATCCGGAGATTACCGTTATCAGCAGTTCGCCCCTCACGAAGCGAGGCCGTAGCGAGTGGGTGGATTCCCATTATTACGCCGGGGAGCATTTCTTCCTCTCGAACGCCAGCAGGTTTAATAGCGACCGGTATTCCCGACGTTCGCCGGCGGTGTTTATCGGGGAGTTTGGGACGACGGAGCGGCCCTTGGCCGGTACGCTCCGGGCGGCGGTGGCCGAGGCCTGTTTCTTGGTCGGGGCGGAGGAGAACCCGGATATGGTACGCCGCTTGGCGTATGCCCCGGTATTGGGCAACGCCGGGTTCGAGAACCAGCGCCATCCGTTGATCTCTTTCAACACCCATCAGGCGGTGGTCTCTCCTTCCTACCATTTATTAAAGATGTTTACCCGCCATCGGGGGGATGAGGTGCTGAAGACGATCGTGGATACCTACGAGAAGCCACAGGTACGTACGGGCCGGGCGGGCGTAGAGATGTTTGATAATAGCTATGAGTTCAAGGACGTGCGGATCGACGGCGTGCCCGTATCGGATATATCCGTGATGAGCGGGGGATGGAAGGTCCCGGAGGCTGGTACGTTGGTGCCGGAGGCCAACCGGTGGAACCAGGTATTGTTCGGCGACTCTACGAGCTACGCCTATGAATATACGGCTACCGTCCGGCGTACGAAAGGTAGCGGGCAGATACAGCTTCGCCTCCGCGACAACGGGCGGACGGGCGAGCAGGCGGATTATATCGCCCTGACGATCGGGGCGGGAACGAGCGAGCTGTACCATCAGGTAGGTGGCGTGAAGGATAGCTTGGTCTCTCCCGTGCGGTTCCCTTTTGAGAGTAACCGGTGGTATACGGTTCGCATGACGTGCGAGTACGAGCGCGTCCGTTGCTATGTGGACGGCGTATTGCTGCATGAGGTGGATATGCGCCCGATCCCGTCGTTGGTATCCGTCGCTACCCTCGACAAGGAGAACCGGGTGATTTACTTGAAGGTCGTGAATACGACCCGCCACGAGGAGAAGACCTCTTTGCGTATCGAGGGAGTGAATATCCGTAACGAGGCGGAGCTGATCCAATTGAGAGGGGAGCCGGAGGCTCGTAATACGTTTGAGAACCCGGGGGCCGTAACGCCTGTCACCGAGCCTATCGTATTCCCGATGAGCGGCCCGTTTATCTATAATTTCCCGCCTAATTCAGTGACGATCTTGAAATTATACATGGAGTAGGTCAGATAGGGCAGGAGGGCCGGTACACTTTATCTGTATTTATCCTAACTTCGCGGCGACTTTAACAAAAAAAATGTGTTATGGAACCAATGCATAAGATAAACAAGGTAGAGCTCCGGAGTTTGCAGCTTGAGGACTATACGCAGTTGTCGCAATCTTTCAAGAGGGTATACGCCGACAAGGATGTTTTCTGGACCCGCAAGCAGATCGAGACGTTGATACGGATATTTCCCGAGGGACAGGTCGTGACGCTGGTGGATGACCGGATCGTAGGATGCGCCCTCTCCATCATCGTGGATTATGACATGGTGAAAGGGGATCATACCTACGCCAAGGTAACGGGCAACGAGACGTTCAGCACGCATAACCCGAACGGGAATATATTATATGGTATAGAGGTGTTCATCCATCCGGACTACCGGGGCCTCCGGCTGGCCCGCCGTATGTACGAGTACCGGAAGGAGCTGTGCGAGAAGTTGAACCTGAAGGCGATCATGTTCGGCGGACGTATCCCGAACTATTATAAATACGCCGATCATATGCGTCCGAAGGAATACATCGAGAAGGTGCGCTCACGCCAGATCTACGACCCGGTGCTCACCTTCCAGCTCTCCAACGATTTCCACGTGCGGAAAGTGATGATGAACTACTTGCCGAACGACGAGGAGTCGAAGCATTGCGCTACCCTGCTGCAATGGGATAATATCTATTACCAGCCGCCTACGACGGATTACGTGGATAAGAAGACAACCGTGCGTGTCGGTCTGGTACAATGGCAGATGCGGCCTTATAAGACACTGGACGACGTGTTCGAGCAGGTGGAGTTCTTCGTCGACGCCGTATCCGATTACAAGAGCGACTTCGTCCTTTTCCCCGAGTATTTCAACGCTCCGCTGATGGCTAAGTTCAACCATCTGGGCGAGGCGCAGAGCATCCGTGGGCTGGCACAGTACACCGAGGAGATCCGTGAGCGATTCGTGAACCTCGCCATCAGTTACAATATCAATATCATCACCGGTAGCATGCCTTTGCTGAAGGAGGACGGGGCGCTATATAACGTGGGATACCTGATCCGTCGTGACGGCTCCTACGAGATGTACGAGAAGGTACATGTCACCCCGGACGAGCAGAAGAGCTGGGGACTCTCGGGCGGGAAGATGGTGAAGACGTTTGATACGGATTGCGCCCGGATCGGCGTGCTGATCTGTTATGACGTGGAATTCCCGGAGCTTTCCCGTATCATGGCCGACCAAGGGATGCAGATCCTCTTCGTGCCTTTCCTTACGGATACGCAGAACGGTTACTCTCGGGTTCGTGTGTGTGCCCAAGCCCGGGCGATCGAGAACGAGTGCTTCGTGGTGATAGCGGGCAGCGTGGGCAACCTGCCTCGTGTGCATAATATGGATATACAGTACGCCCAGTCGGGTGTGTTCACGCCTTGCGATTTCGCTTTCCCTACCGATGGCAAGCGTGCGGAGGCAACCCCGAATACGGAGATGATCCTTGTATCGGACGTGGACCTTGATTTGCTCAACGAGTTGCATACGTATGGTAGCGTGCGTAACCTTCGGGACCGTCGCCACGACTTGTATGAGTTGAGGGTAAAAAAACAGTAGTGTTTGCGGTTGAACACAATAGTATTCATGGTTGAACACAGTAGTGTTCGCTATTAAACACAATTATATTCGCCGGAAGAATGCAGTAGGGGCGGGATCTGTCCGCCTCCCGTGCCGTGTATGCGTGGGAGGGCGGACGAATCCCGCCCCTGCGGTTTATATCGGGGGGAGGATCGCTCGCTTCCCCCCTGCGGAAATGATCTTAATGACTTAGCATCTCAGCCGTGATCGGCGTGAATTTCTCGGCATCCGATTTACGGAGTTGTACGCTACCGTCGTTCCAGTTGGAAGGCCAACCTCCGATGATGTGTCCGAGGAATACCAGCTTGATCTCGTGCAAGCCTTTTGCCAAGGCCGCGGAGGTGTCATGACGGGAGAAGCGTTTTACCTCGCCACCGTTATTGACCATCAACTTGCCGTCGATCCATACCTCCTCTAAATCCGAAGAGATGTAATAAACGCCATCCTCCGGGATATTCACGTAGCCGGTAGCGATAGCGGCGTATTGCTTCACGCCTCGCATGGATTCGGGGGCGGGCACTTGGTTGGTCAGCTCACGGGTCGTCTTGATGACCTGTTTCTTACCGGTCTTCTGTGCGGCCTCCAGATTATTTACGCTAAGGTACATGCCATCGAATACCTCCATGTCGAGGCCCGGGGTCGTCTTGGCTACCTCCTTGGCGGGAGCCAGCGTTTGTTTCTCCACGAGGATCGTGCGAGGCTTACCCATCTTGCCGGAAGGCAACACGGAAGCGATCTTCACGGTCGTAGTCTCTGTGATGTCGAAAGGAGCCGTATATACGGTAGATTCCGGGGTAGGCTCGGTGCCATCCAGCGTGTAGACCATCTTCATCGGACGGTTCGTGGTGAGTGTCATGGTAGCCTTGTCCGTGAAAGCCACGAAGTTGCAAGAACCGTTCGGTTGCTCGGGCTGCGGGATGTAGTAGTTGATACCGTGTCCGTCTAGGCGAACCTGAGCGTTGTCCAGACGGCGTTCGAAGTCCTTGTAATCCTTCCGGTCCAGCGGGCTCCAAGCGATCTCGGAGAGGGCTAGGATACGAGGATAGATACGGTACTCCATGATGTCCGTGTTATAAAGGTACTCACTCCATACGTTGCATTGCACGCCCTTGATGAAATGTCCTTTACCGGCCGCTGCCAGCGTGTCGGGGACGGGGTTGTATTTATAGACCCGCTCCGCCGTGGTGAATCCTCCGATAGATACCGGGTTGATCTTGTAGTCGCCTTGGAACTGGTCGATATACATACCCTCGCTTCCCGGGGTCATGATCACGTCGTGGTTCATGCTAGCGGCGGCGATACCGCCTTCCTCACCTCGCCAAGACATTACCGTGGCCGATGGAGCCAGACCTCCCTCAAGGATCTCGTCCCATCCGATCATCTTCTTGCCGTGCTTGTTTACGACCTTCTCCATGCGTTGTACGAAATAGCTCTGCAATTTCTCCTCGGCGGAATGTTCCTTGTCGCCTTTCAAGCCTTCCTTACGGATACGGGCCTGACAAAGCGGGCATTTCTCCCAGCTCGTCTTCGGGCACTCATCGCCTCCGATATGGAAATACTCGCCCGGGAATAGGGGAGCTACCTCGGCGATCACGTCCTCGAAGAACTGGAAGGGCTCTTCCTTCCCGGCGCATAATACGATGTCTTCCACGCCCCAGATGATACGGGGAGTACCCTGCTTACCCTCGCAAGACAGCTCCGGATAGGCGGCGATAGCGGCCATCTCGTGTCCCGGAAGCTCTATCTCGGGAACGATCGTGATGAAACGATCCGCCGCGTATTTAACGATATCCTTCACCTCCTCTTGGGTATAGAAGCCTCCGTACTCGGTACCCTCGCCATCGATGCGCTTAGAGCCGATCTCGGTCAGTTTCGGGTACTTCTTGATCTCGATACGCCATCCTTGGTCGTCGGTCAGGTGCCAATGCATGCGGTTGATCTTGAACAAGGCCAATACATCCAGCTGCTTCTTGATATTCTCTACCGGGATGAAATGGCGGCAGGGGTCTAGCATGATACCACGGTAGCCGAAACGAGGCTCGTCCTTGATAGATACGGCCGGAGCGGTCCATGCGATACCTTTCACGGCGGAAGGACTCTCGATCTCGGCGGGCAGCAATTGCAAGAACGATTGCATACCGTAGAAAAGACCTTGAGGGGTCTTGGCCTTGATACGGACGCCGCTGTCGGCTACGTCTAACGTGTATCCCTCGTCGTTTACGTCCAGAGAGCCGTCGATAACCAACGAGATACCGTCGGAGGTCTCTTTGTCGGCGGTAGCTATCTGGTAGCCTGTCGCCGTGTTCATTTTAGCCGCGAAGAACTCGGCTACGGTTTTCGCCTCCGGGGTGGAAGCGTAGATCTTCGTGTTTTTGTTTAGCTTGAAGTTTCCCTCGTTCTGCGTAAGGCTGACCGGTGTCGGGATGATGTTGATACCTTGGTTGTAAGCTTTCGCTTTACCGGGAGCATCATCACACGAGGCCATCAGGCCCAAGACAGCGCCGGCGCAGATTGTAGCAAGGAGCTTTTTCATAGAATTAAAAATTGAAAGTTGAAAATTGAATATTGTTTAGATGTTTTTGAGAGTTTAAAAAGAGAATTGAGAGTTGAAGATAAGATGCCGTTTGGCATCCTTTTCAATTCTCAATTCTCAATTTCCTATTTACCATGCGAAGATAGGATATTCCTTCATGATACCGTTCACCTTCTCACGAACGGCGCCGATGGTCTTATCGCATTCGGGAGCGGCCAATACGGTGTCGATCAGTTCCACGATCTCGCCCATAAGCGGCTCTTTAGCGCCACGGGTCGTGATAGCGGGCGTACCCACACGGATACCGGAGGTCTGGAAGGCCGAGCGGCTGTCGAACGGAACCATGTTCTTGTTCACCGTGATGTCGGCGGCTACCAAGGCTTTCTCGGCCACCTTACCGGTCAGGTCGGGGAACTTCGTGCGCAGGTCGATCAGCATGCTGTGGTTGTCCGTACCGCCGGAGATGATCTTGTACCCTTTGTCCGTGAAGGCCTTGGCCATAGCGGCGGCGTTCGCTTTCACCTGTGCTTGGTACGTCTTGTATTCCGGCTCCAAAGCCTCTCCGAAGGCTACGGCCTTGGCCGCGATCACATGCTCCAGCGGACCACCCTGGATACCCGGGAATACGGCGGAGTCCAACAACTGAGACATCTTCTTGATCTCGCCTTTCGGTGTCTTCTTGCCCCAAGGATTCTCGAAATCCTTACCCAGCAGGATGATACCGCCACGAGGACCCCGCAGGGTCTTATGCGTCGTAGACGTTACGATGTGAGCGTACTCCAGCGGGTTGTTCAGTAAACCGGCGGCGATCAGGCCTGCCGGGTGAGCCATATCGATCATCAATAAGGCGCCTACCTTGTCGGCTATCTCACGCATACGTTTGTAATCCCAGTCACGGGAATAAGCGGAACCACCGCCAACGATCAATTTCGGTTTCTCACGAAGGGCTACTTCCTCCATTTGGTCGTAGTCCACCCGTCCGGTATCTTCCTTTACATTATATTCGGTAGCGTGATAGAGAACGCCGGAGCTATTTACTGGTGAACCGTGGGACAGGTGTCCGCCATGCGACAGGTTCAACCCGAGGAACGTGTCGCCCGGATTCAATACGGCGAAAAATACGGCTGCGTTGGCCTGCGCCCCGGAGTGAGGCTGCACGTTGGCCCATTCGGCGTTGAATAGCTTTTTCAACCGTTCGATAGCGATCGTCTCACTTTGGTCTACTACCTCGCAACCCCCATAATAACGCTTGCCGGGATATCCCTCGGCGTATTTGTTGGTCAGACAGCTTCCCATGGCCTGCATGACCTGGTCGCTGACAAAGTTCTCGGAAGCGATCAACTCAATGCCTTTCAATTGGCGTTGGTGCTCCTTCTCGATAATGTCAAAAATGATGTTGTCTCTTTTCATTACCTCTTAAATTGGTTATTGCAATGATATGTTCCTCATTGAAAAGGAATCCTCGCGAATGTACTATATTATTTTAATACTATTTAAAAGATTCCGTTTAATTATTACAGATGCGCCGGAAACGGCTCCGCTTACCACTTGGTGAGGGTTACGTTTCTGAACTCAACCTCCTTACCCTCGCTCTGTAGCCCGATATGGCCTTCCTTCACCTTGTTGGTTCCGGTGTTCTGGTATACGCCGTTGATGTAAACGGTGATGACGCCGTCTTTCACGAAGATGTTCGCCTCGTTCCACTCTCCGGCGGGCTTCTCGCTGGACGGGTTCACGTTCTTTACGACAGGGAAGAAGGGACGTTCCTCTCCCGGGCGTTGCTGGTACTCGACAAGGTCGGAGCCTCCCAGCAATACGAACAATCCGGCCCTCCCGGCTTGCAGGTTGCATTCGATACTGTTCGGGAAGGGATTCTGGAAATCTACGATGTGTAAGAAGATACCGCTATTGGCGTTGGAATCCCCATTCGGCCAACGCCATTCCACGTGCAATTTATAGTCGCTGTATTTCTCCTTGGTGTACATATAGCCGAAAGGCTGGCCGGTGATGAAGATCTTACCGTCGCGTACGGAATAGACCTGATCGGCGGGGACGGAGTTTTTGTCGACTACGAAATTCCAGTTAGACAGGTCTTTCCCGTTGAACAGTTTCTCGGTCTTCTGTGCGTTCGCCCCATCGGAGAAACAGAAGAGGGAAGCGGCTAATACAGCCAAAGATAGCATTCTTTTTTTCATGGCATTAAACTCTATTTATAGTATGATTAATCAACGATTAGTTTGCGATAGCGTACCCGTTTCGGCTCGGCGTCGCCCAAGGTCTTACGTTTGTATTCCTCGTATTCGGAATAGGTCCCTTCGTAGAAGACCACGTTGGAATCGCCCTCGAACGACAGGATATGGGTACAGATACGGTCCAAGAACCAACGGTCGTGAGAGACGACGACGGCGCAACCGGCGAAGTTCTCCAGCCCCTCCTCCAAGGCACGTAGCGTGTTCACGTCGATATCGTTGGTCGGCTCGTCGAGCAGCAATACGTTCGCGTCCGCTTTCAGCGTCAGCGCCAGATGCAGGCGGTTACGCTCTCCTCCGGAGAGTACGCCGCATAGCTTCTCTTGATCCGCTCCCGCGAAATTGAATTTAGACAGGTAAGCGCGTGCGTTCACCTCCTTGCCGCCCATACGGATGAATTCTTGTCCGCCGGATACGACTTGGTAAACGGTCTTTTTTGGGTCTATATCCTTATGGGTCTGGTCGGCGTAACCTACTTGTACGGTCTCGCCCACCTCGAAGGTCCCCTTGTCGATGCTTTCCATGCCCATGATCATCTTAAATAAGGTAGTCTTACCGGCACCGTTTGGCCCGATGACTCCCACGATACCGTTCGGGGGAAGCATGAAGTTCAAATCATCGAACAGCAGCTTATCGCCGAACGCCTTCGCCACATGCTGTGCCTCGATCACCTTATTGCCCAAGCGAGGGCCGTTCGGGATGAAGATCTCCAGCTTAGCCTCACGCTCCTTCTGGTCCTCGTTCAAGAGGGCCTCGTACGAGTTCAGACGTGCCTTACCCTTGGCGTGACGGGCCTTCGGCGCCATATTGATCCATTCCAGCTCACGCTCCAAGGTCTTACGACGCTTGCTGACTTGCTTCTCTTCTTGAGCCATACGCTTCGTCTTCTGGTCTAGCCAAGAGGAGTAATTACCCTTCCAAGGGATACCCTCGCCACGATCCAGCTCAAGGATCCATCCGGCCACGTGGTCTAGGAAGTAACGGTCGTGCGTGATGCAGATAACGGTACCGGCATATTGTTGCAGATGTTGCTCCAACCAGTCGATCGACTCGGCGTCCAAGTGGTTGGTCGGCTCATCCAACAGCAATACGTCCGGCTGCTGGAGCAGCAATCGGCAAAGGGCCACCCGACGGCGCTCGCCTCCGGACAACGTATCCACCACCTGATCCTCCGGCGGACAACGCAAAGCGTCCATGGCACGTTCCAGACGGCTGTCGAGGTTCCATGCGTCCGTAGCGTCGATCTTGTCCTGCAACTCCGCCTGACGGTTGATCAAGGCATCCATCTTATCCGGATCTTCCAGCACCTCCGGATCGCCGAATCGCTCGTTCACCTCCTCATATTCTTTCAAGGTGTCCACGATCTCCTGCACGCCTTCCTGCACAATCTCCTTCACGGTCTTGCCCGGCTCCAACTTAGGGTCCTGCTCCAGATACCCTACGGAATACCCGGGGGAGAAGACCACCTCTCCTTGATAATCCTTATCGATACCGGCGATAATCTTCAGCAACGTAGATTTACCGGAACCATTCAATCCGATGATTCCGATCTTCGCCCCATAGAAAAAGGACAGATATATATTCTTTAAAACCTGTTTTTGAGGCGGAAAGATCTTGTTCACGCCTACCATCGAGAAAATAATCTTCTTATCGTCTGCATATAATTTTTAGTGTGTTAATTGGTTCCTTAACTTAAAATAATGGTGTACAAATCTACGTAAATATCTTTTATTTTACAAATGAACAAAGATCATAGGTATCAGATATCTACCGATTGCCAAGTTTGGCGTGTGGAGATTACTCGGTTCAATTCTCTTGTGCAAGAAGCCGGTAGATATGCTATTCCTCGGAAGTTGAGCTTTAGCGTTATCATAAATGAGGGTAGGAGAGGTTGTGCGGCGTTGTGGTTAGGACTGTGCGATCATGTGGCTTTAGGTTGTGTGATCCTAACGATTTAGGATTGTGGTTCGTCTTCGTCTCGTGAAGATATGTAACCGGTTTATGCATGATGTAATACGTGATGTAAAGTGCTTATATCTTGTTTCTTGCGTTTGCTCCCCATGAAAAAACTAAAATTTACCCCTCT